>Ga0209079_10000858_pt1 | contig 11851 bp, 7 predicted proteins | sample PPLLaktember2015_2_FD_187259 | JGI IMG/M metagenome (GOLD analysis project Ga0209079, IMG submission 187259) | Freshwater sediment microbial communities from Prairie Pothole Lake near Jamestown, North Dakota, USA - PPLs Lake P7 Core (6) Depth... | ecosystem: Environmental > Aquatic > Freshwater... | reverse complement strand
GGGGCTCGATCCCGGCATTCGCACGGGTGTGAAGGTGGCGGTGGTCGATGGCACGGGCCGTCTCCTCGAGACGTCCACCATCTACCCGCACGAGCCGCGCAACGACTGGGAAGGGTCGCTGCGCACGCTCGCGGCGCTCTGCGCGAAGCATCAGGTCCAGCTCATCTCGATCGGCAACGGCACCGCGTCGCGCGAAACCGACAAGCTGGCCGGGGACCTGATCACGCGCTATCCCGAGGCGAAGCTCACCAAGGTCACCGTGTCCGAGGCGGGCGCCTCGGTCTACTCGGCGTCGGAGCTGGCCTCGCGCGAGTTCCCGAACGTGGACGTCTCGCTGCGCGGCGCCGTCTCCATCGCGCGGCGTCTGCAGGACCCGCTCGCCGAGCTGGTGCGCATCGAGCCGAAAGCCATCGGTGTGGGACAGTACCAGCACGACGTGAGCCAGGTGCAGCTGGCGCGCGCGCTCGAGGCGGTGGTCGAGGACTGCGTCAACGCCGTCGGTGCCGACGTCAACACGGCCTCAGCGCCGTTGCTGTCGCGCATCTCCGGCCTCACCGACACGATTGCGAAGAACATCGTCGCGTTCAGGGACGAGAACGGTCCGTTCCGCTCGCGACAGCAGCTGATGAAGGTGCCGCGCGTGGGCGAGCGCACGTTCCAGCAGGCCGCCGGATTCCTGCGCATCATGGACGGCGACAACCCGCTCGACGCCTCCGCGGTACACCCGGAAGCCTACCCGGTCGTGGAGCGCATCGTCGCGCGCACCGGCGTCCCCGCGCGCGAGATCATCGGCAAGACCACGACGTTGCGCGCGCTGAGGCCCGAGGACTTCGCCGACACGCAGTTCGGCGAGCCGACGGTGAAGGACATCCTGAAGGAGCTGGAGAAGCCGGGGCGCGACCCGCGTCCGGAGTTCCGCACGGCGGCCTTCAAGGATGGCGTGCAGGCGTTGACCGACCTGCAGCCCGGCATGCTGCTCGAAGGTGTCGTGACCAACGTCGCGAACTTCGGCGCGTTCGTGGACGTCGGCGTCCATCAGGACGGCCTCGTGCACGTCTCGCAGCTGGCCGACCGCTTCGTGAAGGATCCGCGCGAAGTGGTGAAGGCGGGGCAGATCGTGAAGGTGAAGGTGGTGGAGGTGGATCTGAAGCGCCGCCGCGTAGCCCTCACGATGAAGCTGCAGGAACCAATCGTGGCGGGCTCGCGCGAGGGGCAGCCCATGCCGCAGGGGCCGCGTCCCTCGCCGGGTCCGCGCCCGGGTCCAGGACAGTCGCGCGGCGACCGGCCCTCGGCGCCGCGGCCACAGGCGCCGGCCACGTCGATGGCGGCCGCCTTCAGCAAGTTGAAAGGCTAGCGCGCTTCGGTCTGAGGCGCGCCGGCCGGCTCGAATCGATAGCCGATACCGAACACGGTGACGATGAAGCGCGGCGTGTGCGGATCGGGCTCGAGCTTCTGCCGCAGCCAGCTGACGTGGACATCGACCGTCCGCGTTTCGGGCGTGGTCTGGTATCCCCACACCGCATCGAGCAGCTGATTGCGCGAGAAGAGCACGCCCGGGTGTCGCACGAGGAAGCCGAGCAGCTTCAGTTCCTGCGCGGAGAGCCGCACCGGCTCTCCCGCGCGGAGCACGACACCGCTGAGCGGGCGGACCACGACATCACCGAAGGCGTACTCGGCCGGCTCGTGCCGGCCGGGACGGCCGCGCCGCAACAGCGCTTCGATGCGGGCCAGCAGTTCCGTGCGTTCGAACGGCTTGGTCATGTAGTCGTCCGCGCCGCTCTTCAGCCCCGCCACCTTGTCGGATGTGGCGTCGCGCGCGGTGAGCATCAGCACCGGCGTCTCCACGCCCTCGCTGCGAAGCTCCTTGCAGATCACCAGGCCGTCCTTCAGCGGCAGGTTGAGGTCCAGGATGATCATGTCGTACTCGCCCGTGCGCGCCATCGAGGCGCCGGCACGGCCGTCCGACGCCGTTTCCACGCTGTAGCCCTCTGCCCGGAGCCGGTCCGAGAGCATCTTCCGCAGCCCCGGCTCATCGTCCACCAGCAGAATGCGTGCGGCCTCCGTGCTGGGGCTCATGCGGCCGACTCTCCACGTGCGGGCCCCGGCCGTCCCAGAGCCGGCAGCTGCAGCGTGAATCGCGTTCCATGCGGGTGGACCTGCGATGCGCGCACCTGACCGCCGTGTGCCCGGACCACGTGATAGACCACGCTCAAGCCGATGCCGCTGCCCTCGATCTGCCCATCCTTCGCCAGTCGCCCACGAAAGAACGAGTCGAAGATCGACGGCAATTCGTTCTCGGGAATCCCGGGCCCCTCGTCCTCCACCTCGATCACCACCTGCGTGCCGTCGGCGCGCAGCGCGCGGGCCGTCACCCGAATGGGGCTGCCCCGGCCGTGACGGATGGCGTTGACAATGAGGTTCTTGAGCGCCACGCGCAGTGCCTCGCGGTCGCCCAGCAGCTGCGGCAGGCCCGGGTCGACGCGCTGGTCGATCCGCAGAGTCGTGTCGCTCGTCACCATCAGGCTGTCGGCCACCGCCTGCGAGATGACCTCGCGCACATCGACCGGCGCCATGTTCAGGGTGGCATCCGCGCGAATCTGCAGGCGGCAGCACAGGAGGATGTCGGCGATGGTCTTGTTCAGACGATGGCCTTCGTGCTGGATGATGCGGCCGTACTGCCTGGTCTCGATCGTGCTGTCTACCAGGTCGTCGGCCAGATTCTCGCCCGCGCAGGTGATGGTGGCCAGAGGCGTTCGCAGCTCGTGTGACATGCGCGCCACCAGTTCCAGCTGTTCTCTCGCGCCCCGCTGGGCGCGGTGCGCCGTCGCCACCAGCAGGCCGACGCTGAGGGCGAGCAGCGTCAGGACCCCTGCGCCGACGCCGAGGTTGCGCAGCCGGGCGGCATCGACAGCCGCCTCGAGGGCGCCCTCACGGCCCTTGATGAAGAATCGCCACCGGTGGGCGGCCGCATCGGGCATCAGGCCGCGCGCCATGGTCGGCGTGAGGTCCCGGGCGTGGACGGCGAACAGCGGTGCCATCGTGACCCACGACTCGAAGTCGGCCGGCGCGAGGCCCGCGCGCGATTCGTAGACGACGCGCCTGGGGTCGTCGTCGCGGGTGATGAGGACGTCGTACTCGAGGGGAATCCCACCCTCGATGCAGCCGGCCAGCAAGGCTGGCAGCACGTCTCGAAGGACGCGGTCGACGTCGAGCACCACCAGCACCCAGCGGTTGGGCAGGGCAGGCGCCGGCCGCACGACCATCGCGCCAACTTCGTCGACCAGGGTCCGTTGCAGGGTCCGCGTGTCCAGCCAGTCCGGCGCCACGGCCGTCCTCGTCTCCGCGCCCGACGCACGATCCGTCTCGAACACCGTGAGGGTCCCATCGGGCCGCCGTTCGACCAGCAGCACCTGCCTGGCGAGGTCCGCATGCCTCACGCCACCCGGCAGCGCGGGCAGTGGCGAGTGCTCTTCGGCGCCACCGTCAGGCGCCCATTGGTCGTGGAATTCGGCATAGATGCCGGCAAGCATCGCGTCGAACTGCGTGGAGAACTGCTGAGCTGACGCAGCGAGGTTGCTGCGCGCCCGCAGCTGCTCGAGCTGGGTGAGCTCCCCCGTCCACCGGTACTGCAACGCGGCCAGGGCCGGCAGCAGCAGCCCGATGGCGGCGATCAGGATCACCATACCCCGACGAACGAGCCACGCCCCCAGCGAACGCATCGGGACGATCGTAGCAAGCCGGCTCGGCGATGCGTTGCCGATGAGGTTCATTTTACGACCTCTTAACGACCTCTTATCGCCGTCTTGAAGCCTCACGCTCGCAGGGTTGCTACCGTACATGTTCAAACCATATGTCCTTCATGCCGATCGTGCGCCGTACCGCCATTGTGCTGGTTTTCAGTGCTGGCGGTGCGTGGGTGAATGCCCAGTCTCCGAGCGATGCGCCGGTCTTCACGGCTGAGCAGGCGGCAGCCGGACGGTCGGCGTTCCAGGCGCACTGCGCCAGCTGCCATGCCGGCGACCTCGGCGGGCGCGACGATGCGCCGGCGTTGAAAGGGGATGCGTTCCTGGCCACCTGGAAGGCGAAGCCGGTGAACGAGCTGTTCGATTTCGTCCGCACCACCATGCCCCCCGAGGGCGGGTCGATCTCCGCGGACGACTACCTGGCCATCATCGCCTACACCCTGCAGGAGAACGGCGCGCAGCCTGGCCCGCAGCCGTTGACCGCCTCGACGTCGACCGTCATCAGCGCCGTGCTGTCGCGTCCGAAACCCCAACCCGCGCGCCACTGAGACGGAGACACGCCGTGCTGACCAGACGACATTTCATCGAGAGGGCGGCGCTGGCCGGTGGCGCTTCGCTCGCATACGAGACCATGACGGGGCTTGGCCTGCTGGCCGCGCCGCAGGCCACGAACTTCGACCTGCAAGGCAACGGCTCGGGCGTCAAGGTCATCGTCCTGGGAGCGGGTCTCGCGGGCATGACCGTGGCCTACGAGCTCGGCAAGTTGGGCTACAACTGCCAGGTCCTCGAGGCCCGCGAACGGCCCGGCGGGCGTGCACACACGGTGCGCCGGGGCACGGTGAGCGAGGAGGACGGCCCCACGCAGACGTGCGCGTTCGACGAGGGGCAGTACTTCAACTGCGGCGCCATGCGCATTGCCTACCACCACAGCACGACGCTCGCCTACTGCCGCGAGCTGCAGGTTCCGGTGGAGACCTTCGCGCTGGTGTCCGAGGCGGCGTACCTCTATCAGGCGAAGGCGCCGGCGCTGAAGGACCGTCGACTGCGGTTCCGCGAAGTCCACACGGACATGGACGGCTACGTGTCCGAACTCCTGAGCAAGGCCGTCTCGAATCACGCGCTCGACGAGGCGCTGACCGCGGAGGATCGGGACCGGCTGCTCGAGTACCTGCGGAGCAAGGGTGCGCTCGACGCCACTGGCAAGTACAAGGGCGGGCCGCTCCGCGGCGCGGACGCGCCAGCCGCCGATGGTGCGGCCACGTACACGCCGCTGGCGCTCGATGAACTCCTTGGATCCCGCACCGGCTACTACCTCGATCTCGGCTTCCAGTATCAGCAGTCGATGCTGCAGGTGGTGGGTGGGACGGACCGCTTGCCGCGAGCGCTCGCGACGCGGCTCGGGAAGAAGATCACCTACAAGGCTGTGGTGACGGCGATCCGCCAGCGGGAGAACGGCGTGACCGTCGTCTACCGCGACGCGAAGGGCGCGTCGCAGGAGGCCCAGGCGGACTATTGCGTGGCGGCGCTGCCCCTGCCCCTGCTGGCAGGCATCGAGACCGACTTCCCGGCCGATTTGAAGGCCACCATCGCCAAGGTGCCGTACGCGGCCGCCGGCAAGATGGGGCTGCAGTTCAAGCGGCGCTTCTGGGAAGAGGACGATCAGATCTTCGGCGGGGCCTCGAAGACCGACATGGAGATCGGCCAGATCGTCTACCCCTCGGCCGGATATCTCGGGCAGAAAGGCGTGCTGTTGGGCTACTACCTGCAGGGCCAGGCGGGGCGGCCGATCGGCGACAAGACGCCGGCCGAACGCCTGGCGCTGGCGCTCGAACAGGGCAGGCGCATCCATCCCCAGTACTCGGCGGAGTTCGAGAACGGATTCTCGGTGGCGTGGCACCGCGTGACGTGGAACAAGGGGTCGTGGTCCAACCTGAACCCCGCGGGCCGCCGCACGCTCTCGGAGCCGCAGGGCCGCGTCTACCTTGCGGGCGATCACCTGAACATGAACGCCTGGATGCAGGGGGCGTTCGAGTCTGCACGGCATACTGCCACTGCCGTGCATGCCCGGGCCGCGGCGGAACGCGTCACGGCCCGGGTCTGACGGCGTCGCGCCGGTTGCGCCTCTCCGGCGCGGCGTCGTCAGAATCGTCTGGGGCCTGGCACGAACCCCGCGATTTTGACGCAATTCCTGCCGCCGTGGCAGCGATTGCGTCAAAAACGCGGGGGTTCGTGCCAGGCCCTACACGTTGAACTTGAACAGCAGCACGTCGCCGTCCTTGACGACGTAGTCCTTGCCTTCCATGCGGTAGAGACCCTTCTCGCGCGCGGCGGCGACCGAGCCGCAGGCAACAAGGTCGTCATAGGCCACGGTCTCGGCCTTGATGAACCCGCGCTCGAAGTCCGAGTGGATGACGCCTGCGGCCTTCGGCGCGGTGTCGCCCTTGTGGATGGTCCAGGCGCGCACTTCCTTCTCGCCCGCGGTGAAATACGTCTGCAGCCCCAGCAGATGATAGGTCGCCCGGATCAGCGAGCCCACGCCGCTCTCGGCCACGCCCAGCTCCTTCAGGAACGAGTCGGCTTCATCCGGCGCGAGATCGATCAGCTCGCTTTCGATCTGCGCGCTGATCACGACGGCCTCGCACGAGAGGTGGGTCTTCACGTAGTCGCGGACCTTGATCACATACGGGTTGGCGTCCGCGTTCGCGAGGTCGGTGTCCTTGACGTTGCACGCGAAAATCGTGGGCTTGTCACTCAGCAGGAAGAACTGCTTCGCGATCGCCTGCTCCTCAGGCGAGAGCTGCACCGTGAGGGCGGGGCGGCCGGCCTCGAGCGCTTCGTTCAGCTTGGCCAGCACGGCTTCCTCGGCGATCGCGTCCTTGTCGCCGCGCTTGGCTTCCTTGCCCACGCGCTCGCGCTTCTTGGTCACCGATTCGAGGTCGGCCAGCATCAGCTCGGTGTTGATGACCTCGATGTCGCGCACCGGGTCCACGGTGCCCGACACGTGGTGCACGTCCTCGTCTTCGAAGCAGCGCACGACCTGGACGATCGCGTCCACTTCGCGGATATGGGTGAGGAACTTGTTTCCCAGCCCCTCGCCCTGGCTCGCGCCCTTGACCAGGCCGGCGATGTCCACGTACTCGATGGCCGCGGGGATCACGACGCTCGTCTTGGCAATCCGCTGCAGCACCTGCAGCCGCGGATCGGGGACCGTCACGATGCCGATGTTCGGATCGATGGTGCAGAAGGGATAGTTGGCCGCCTCGGCCTTGCGGGTCCGGGTGACGGCGTTGAAGAGGGTGGACTTGCCGACGTTGGGCAATCCGACGATTCCAGCTCGTAGCATCAGCATTACAGAATAGCCGGGATTCGGCGTCCGGTGTCCGCCATCCGCTCCCGCGCCGTCGGGTCCGCGCCGGACCGAAGCTCCATCGTCTGCCGTCTGCCGTCTGCCGTCTGCCGTCTGCCGTCTGCCGTCTGCCATCTGCCATCTGCCGTCTGCCGGATCCCGGATCCCGGATCCCGTCTGCCCTGGATGTACGATCTTCCCGTGTCTGCCCCTCCCCTCTCCTGCACCGTCCGTGGCTGCGGCCTGCCGCTCGAGCGACGCGAGACGGTGTGGCAGTGCCCGGCCGGCCACAGCTTCGACATCGCCCGGCGAGGGTATGTGAACCTGCTGCAGCCGCAGGATCGAAAAGCACCCGTGGCGGGCGACTCGAAGGGCGCCGTGGAGGCGCGCGCGGCACTCGTGGCGGCCGGCGTGAATCGGGCGCTGGGCGAGGAGGTGCGCCGGATTCTGGAGGGGCTCCACCTGCCGGACGATGGGGTGGTGGCCGACCTGGGTTGCGGCACGGGCGACGTGCTGCGGCGGCTGGTGGCCACGCGCGCGCTGACCGGGGTGGGGATCGACCTGTCCACCGCCGCGATCGAGCACGCCGCGCGCGAGGGCTCGCCGCTTGCCTGGGTGGTGGCGAACGCGGATCGCCGGCTGCCGCTGCTGGACCACAGCATCGACGTGGTGCTCTCACTGCATGCCCGGCGGCATCCCGAGGAGTGCGCACGCGTGCTGAAGACATCAGGCGCGCTCATCGTGGCCGTGCCCGCGCCCGACGACCTGATCGAGCTTCGTCAACTGGTGCAAGGCGTCGGACTGGAGCGGGACCGCGCCGCGCCGCTGATTGCCGAACACGCCGGCCGCTTCACGCTGCGCGCGCGGACCGAGGTGCGTGACCGTGTGCGGCTGGGCCGCGAACACGTGCGGGCGCTGCTGCGGGCGACGTATCGGGGTGGGCGGAAGAGCGATGCGGAGCGCGTGGAGGCCCTGGACAGCCTGGAGGTGACGCTCGCGTCCGAGGTCTGTGTCTTCACGCCAGACGGGGCCGCCGCATCCGCGGCAGCCCCGTTGGCCGGTCAGGTATGACGAGCCGTTCGGCTCGATCGAGCGGCTAGAGGACCGTCTGGTCGATCTCGACAGCGGCCGTTCCGTAGGAACGGCCCGAGAATGCGACTGAGACGCTCCACTAGAAGCTGAAGCGGACGCCGACGCGCGCGGTGCGCGGCGACAGCACCGCTGTCGGACGCAGGAAGGCGCTGCCCGAGGTCCGGGTCAGGGTCTCCACCGCGTTGCTGTTGGTGATGTTGAACAGGTCGAACAGCGCGCGCAGGCGCATGGTGCCGCCGAGCGAGAACGCGCGATCGGCGCGGATGTCGAACACCGTGATGTTGTCCTGCCGGCGCGCGTCGCGCGCTTCGGCGTAGACGGTGCCGGTGAAGATGGCGCCGACCGCGTTGGCCGCCGCCGCACCCACCGAGATCTCGCGGGCGAAGTTCTGCCCGGCCTGGTACCGCACGAGCGGCGACACCCGGATGCCCCAGGGGGCTTCCACCGTGCCGGAGACCTTGAAGTCCCAGCGCGTGGTCGGCTCGTCGAACTGGCCGTTCGGCGTGTTGGGGTAGGCGCCCGGGAAGTCGTTCGACCAGGTGTGGCTGCCGCCAATCTGTGCCGACCAGCGGTTGCCCTGTCGCTTGACCATCGAGGCCTCGACCGTCTTGTAGCGCGAGAAGCGCGGCGTGTTCTGCACGACGTTGGTCAGCGGGAAGTTGGCCGCCTGCGAGGCGGGGAAGCCGAGCAGCGCGAGCGTCTGATCATCCGCGGTGCCCCGGACATTGTCCGCGCCGACATCGAGGAACGAGAACGGCACCGTGTACGACTCGATCGGCCGGAACGGGTTGTACTGCGCGATCAGGTCGTCCTCCGACTTGTACACGAAGCCCACGCGGGCGCCGAGCGTCGAGGCGATCTGGCGCTCGAGGTACGCCGACACGTCGTGCGAGAAGGGCTGCGTGATGTTCGGATCGAGCTGGAGTGAGCCGGCCAGCGTCGTATTCGTGACGTTGCCTTCCTCACCCGCCTGGTAACGGCGGTCGCCGTTGCGATCGTTCCAGGTGTAGGTGATGCTCTTGTTGTTCTGGTTCGGGTTGGCGTCGGCGCCGATGCCGGGGCCCGGGTTGTGCCAGAAGAGGCCGTAGCTGGCCTTCAGCACGGTCTTGCCGTCGCCGGCGAGGTCGTAGGTGACGCCGATGCGCGGGCCGAACGAGTTCCACGTGTAGAAGTCGCGCTCCGCGAAGACCTGCTCCGCCACGCTGACCGGGCCGACGGCGTAGGCAATCTGTCGCTGCTCGGGCATCCAGCCCTTGTAGCGATCCCAGCGGAGGCCCATGTTCAGCGTCATGCGGCCCAGCTGCCACGTGTCGTTCAGGAAGAAGTCCTGTTGATCCAGCTTGTTGATCACGAGCAGGTCGCCATCGTCGCTGGCGCTGAGACCGCTCACTGACAGCGCGGTCGGGATGCCGAAGACCACCGTGCTCGACACGCCGTTGGCGTAGATGTGCTCGATGTTCCCGCCGACGCTCTGCTGGCGGCCGCCCCACTGCGACTCGAGGTACATCTCGCCGCCGAACTTGATGGTGTGGCTGCCCTTGGAGGTGTCGACGAAGTAGGTGGCCGCGCCGGTCAGCTGCTTGCGGTCGCGATCGTTCTGGCTCTGGGCGTGAGCGCCTTCCAGCACCGAGCGAACGCTGTCACGCCAGAAGTACTGCTGGTCGCTGTTGGCGAGGCGCGAGTCGTAGTAGCCGAAGTCGCCGAAGCGCGCCTCGACGAACAGCTTGTTGCTGAGCGTGCCGTTCCACTCGCCCTTCCATACCCAGCTCGGCGATTCTTGCCGCGTGGTCGCGTCAGGGTTGTCGTAGGAGTAGGCCGCGAAGGGCAGGCGGTTGGGCTGAATCTTCATGTTCCACTGGTAGTAGCCAATCAACTTGTGGTTCTGGTTGATCTGGTACGTCACCTTGGCGGACGGGTTGGTGTTCCAGGTGTCGAACTCCGACTCGAAGTTGAAGTTCGGCTGATCGACGGAGTTGAACTGCTTGCGCCACGACGTGTGGAACCAGGCCTTGTCCTTCACGATCGGCCCGCCGAAGTTCATGTTGACGTCGTAGTACTTCAACACTTCGTTGCTGCCCTCGCGCAGCCCGAACACGTTGATTTGCTCGTCGCTCAGGTTCGAGCCCTGGAACGAGTTGTTGTAGCCGTCCGCGTAGACCTCGCCCGAGAAGCGGTTGCCGCCGGACTTGCCGAGGAACTGCGACTGCACACCCGGCGTGGCCGCCTCGGCGCCCTGGCCCGAGACGCCCATGAAGACCTCCTCGAACGAGCCGTAATCGAAGTAGAAGCCGGCGCCGCCGGTGCCTTCGGTGGTGTTGATGCCCTCGACCGAGACCCGCACCTGGCCGGTGAGGCCGTAGGCCGTGTAGCCGGTCTGGGTGCCGGCGCGGTTGCCGCCCACGTCGATGCGGCCCATCACCACGCCCGGAGTCGCGGCGAGCAGCGCCCACATGTCGCGGCCGTTTGGGATGGAGTTGAGCTGTTCCAGCTTGAAGTTCTGCTGCACGCTGGTCGCCGTGGTGTCGATGACCGGCGAGGCGCCCGTCACGGTGACGGTCTCCTGCAGGGTGGCCACGGAGAGCTGCGCGTTGACGGTGGCATTGAAGCCCAGGGTCACTTGCACGCCCTCGCGCCTGAACGTGTTGAAGCCGGCCAGCTCGAACGTGAGCGTGTAGGAGCCTGGGGGTACCGCCGGGAAGCGGTAGGTGCCGTTCTCGCCGGTCACCTGCGTTTGGACGCCAATCAGCGACGGGCTCGTCGCCGTCACTGTGACGCCCGGCAGCACGAGATCGCTGGCGTCAGTCACACGCCCGAGAATCGTGCCGGTGGTGCCGGCGCCGCCGCCCTGTGCACCAACGACTCCTGGCAGCATCGTCGCGATGGCCAGGCAGAGCAGGCCCTTCAAAATCGTGTCTTTCATAGTCGTGGTGAGTCCTCCAACAAACAAAGCATCCGCCGCCTCGGAAAATGTCTTCTGGCGGAGGAGGGAAAGGATATCACTCAGGACGACGCATGCGGACACCCGCAGCCAGTGCATGCACGAGATCGATGGCAGCGGCGGTCCGTCCGGCGGCGTTCAGGTGACCGCCATCGACGGTGTAGGCGGCCCGCAGGCTCTCGGATGTGCGGCCCGCAAGCAGGAACGTCTCGCGGCGGCCGTCTGGCGCAGTGGCCTCGCTCGCCGCCAGGTCGAACAGCGGCCGGCCGGCGTATCGGCGGCGCAGAATCTCGTTGAACGCGTGCCGCTTCGCGTTGGCCACTTTCGTGTGGTTGGTGCGGCCCAGGAGTTCGCGCGCCCAGACGCCCGGCCCACCTGGCGTCTGACGCAACGGTGAGGTGACGGGCAGGAAGACGGTCCGCGGGTGCCGTGTCGCCAGTTCGTCCAGGCAGGAGGCATAGCTGGCGGCGAGAGCTTCCACGTCCGTGCCTGTATGGATGTCGACGTAGCAGAGCTTGAAGAGCGCGATATCAACGGGTCCGGCAAGACCGCCATCGATGATCCGGCGGAAATCGTCGCACTTCGATACGGGGTGCTCGTTCCGCCCGATTCTGGTGTGCACGAGGCTCGCGCCCTGGCGCGATGTCCCACGCGTCACCCGGTCGGGTGTCCCGGCGCTGTGATGCACGTCCGGGCTGGCGTGGGACTCGTTTCTACCGAGTTCGCTGATGG
>Ga0209079_10000857_pt1 | contig 11858 bp, 11 predicted proteins | sample PPLLaktember2015_2_FD_187259 | JGI IMG/M metagenome (GOLD analysis project Ga0209079, IMG submission 187259) | Freshwater sediment microbial communities from Prairie Pothole Lake near Jamestown, North Dakota, USA - PPLs Lake P7 Core (6) Depth... | ecosystem: Environmental > Aquatic > Freshwater... | reverse complement strand
CGTGGACTATTTTTACGATGGTTTTTTCGCTGACTCCTAGCACTCTGTCGCCGAAGCGTGTGTTGCGTATTAGTGGTGATTCTTCGCGCGCGCTGTGTGAGCCTGAGAGGTGACGCCAGAAGTGGAGCGCTTTGTTGTCAAATTAGGTAAAAGATAGATAACCTTTAGCGCACCTTAAATGTAGCAAAATCACACATATTTTTTGGATAGAAAGAAACTTTATAGGTGAATATGGTTCGCAGAAGGCATCCGACATTCATTTTTTTGGTAACAGTTCAGCTATATCGTATGTTGCAACGCATAGAACGCTATCAGCGCCACCGTAATAAATTAAAATTTGGTTGTCAATTGTTACATGGCCACAACTATAGACGACATTCGGAACATCGCCAAAGCGTTCGTGGTCTTTCTCAGGGTTTAGTATGGGTTCTTCACTTCGATAAATTATCTCTTCAGGGTTTTGCCTATCTAAGAGTGCAACGCCTAGGCGATACGTCTTTTCATAATCTACTCCATGATAAATAAATAGCCAACCCTCATTGAGCTCGATAGGCGGGCCAGTAGTGCCAATTTTCCATGAATCCCAAGTTTTTTGCCGTGGGCCCATCACAAACTTTAAAGAATGCCAGTTTTTGAGGTTGTCTGATTGAGCTATACAAACATCTGGGTCTAATCTATGAAATAAAACGTACTTACCATTTATTTTTCTTGGGAAAATCAAACCGTTCTTGTTACGTATTCCTGGGAAAACCAGAGACCTCTTTTCCCAACGCCACGTTCTATCTAGGAAATCCTCAATTGAAATGCTTGTTTGTGCAATTTGAAATACTTTCTGGCGGGCGTAATTGCCAAAAGCAGTATAAGCCATGTGTAACCTGTCGTCTATTAAAGTAAGTCGTGGATCTTCGCAGCCTTCACTTTCCTCGTCGCTTGACGGTTCAAAAATTGGATAGGTCAAACGCTCATCAATGTGATAGCCATCGGAGGAAACTGCGTAACCTAGTCGCGATATATGGTCGTTGCCCATTGCACGGTAGATAAGGTGAACTTGTTTGTTAACCGCGATAGCAGCTGCATTGAAAACGAGTCGTGATTCCCAGTTATGAGTACCTATTGGCTCAAGAATTGGATTGCCCTCAAAACGTTTCAAAATCTACACCTTGCCGCTGCCCTATTGTGTTCAACGAGTGCGTGGAATTATCTCAAAGAACTCATCAATTATGTGTCTAATCGAGATTAACCCCGCGAGTTTGCCCTCAGAGTCAACAACTGGAATGCGCCTGACCCTGTAAGTTCGCATCAACTCTCTTGCTTCAGCGAAGGCGGAGTCAATAGAAACGGTAACTACATTAGTTGTCATAACATTTTCAATCTGCGTGTCTAGAGCGATATCTTGAGCTATCACCCTTATGATGTCCCGTTCTGTAAAGATGCCGATAATTTTGTTATCTTCATCAACTATAACTATCGAACCTATGCGCATTTTGAATAAGATATCAATGCATTGCTTAACACTTATGCCCTTTTTTGCAGTAACAACATCTCTTATCATTAGATCTTGAACTATCATCATTATTCCTCCAAATCTTTATCTAAAAATTTTGAGTTGAAACTCAGAAATATTTACTCTTGAAGATCTATAAAGCTTTGCGGATAGGCGAAGATGAGTTTGGCACTAAAAATTAATCTTCTAATTCGCTTTAAGACTGTGGGAAGCCAGAATTCTATTTAAGTTGAATCTTTCTCTTCTTAATTCAGTTGGGTATCAAATTGAAGAAAACGAAAATTTTGTGTACTATCGGACCCTCAAGCGCTTCGAAAGAAACAATTATGAGAATGGTAAACGCTGGAATGAATGGTGTAAGAGTAAACACAGCTTACGGAGATTTTACCCACTACAGCTCTATTATAGACAACGTTCGGGAAGTTGCAGACATACCAATAGTATTTGATATTAAAGGTCCTGAGATAAGGCTCAAGGTTGCCCAGAAAAGAGTTGTTGAAAAAGATGAAGTTCTAAAAGTTGGCTTCAATAGCGAAGAGATAAGTTTCAATCACGATTTTTACGAAAAGATGGAAGTCAATGATGCCGTATATATCGATAATGGAAAAATAAGAACAAAAGTAGTTGAAAAAAACAGTCGAATGGTTCATTTATTGTTTATAAATGGCGGCGTCTTGGACGACGGCAAAGGCGTCAACGTTCCAAACAAGAAACTTGCAACCCCCACATTCAGAAAAAAAGACCTAGAAATTATAAGATTCGCGAAAGAGCGCGATGTTGAATACTTTGCGCTCTCTTTTGTGAGAAACACCCATGATTTGGAAAACTTCAAATCGCAAGTTAGCGGCTTTGAAGGAGGTTTGATTGCAAAAATAGAGAATTCTGAGGGTGTGGATAATTTTGATGAAATTCTGGAGGTTGCAGACGGAATAATGGTGGCTCGAGGAGACTTGGGGGTCGAAATTGAACCAGAGAAGGTTCCACTTGTTCAGAAAGCCATAATTCGCAAGTGTAATCAACACGGCAAACTAGTAATAACTGCCACAGAAATGCTTGAATCCATGATTCAGCAGCCAAACCCAACTAGAGCTGAAGTGAGTGATGTGGCTAATGCTATATTGGATGGAACAGATACCGTAATGCTTTCGGGTGAAACGGCAATCGGCAAATACCCTGTGGAAGCTGTTGAAATGATGGCTCGAATAGCTGGGGAGACCGAGAAGGCTGCGGAGAGCAAAGTTGAGGATGGAGTATTCATAAATATTTCAGATGCAATCAGCAAGGCGATCCAGAGAATATGCCAGAATATGCCTATTGATAAGGTAGTTACATTGACAAGATCGGGCTATACTGCAAAGATGATAGCGCGTCTAAAGATTAAACAGCCTATAATCGCAGTCACTCCCACAAAAAAAACTAAAAGACAACTTGAGCTTGTCTTTGGAGTTCTCCCCGTTCAAATGGATTACCAAAACGAGCCAGACCGTATTTTTGCAGTAGTAAACAAGATGCGTTGCATGAATTTGATCGAAGATAACGAAACGGTGCTATTTACTTCTGCAGTAAGGACAATGAAGGAGCATGCTAGCAACTCAATTGAGATCCACAGAATAAAGAACTTGGAATTTACCACTCAGCAACCGATTTTGCAAAGGTAAACAAAAGCATGTAGCCGCTGAGAACTTCAATATTGCATGTAATAGCATTAATTTTTAAAATATGAAGCAGCCAATACCAGTTATTTTCCGTTTTTAAGTATCTTAATAAGCAAAGGCATCAAATCTGTTCCTTTCTGCATTATTCCCAAACTACCTTTAGAACACTCGTTTTCAGAAAAATTTTTGACATCATCGGCTTGTAATTTATTGCCCGATATTAACACAGGCACTGGGTCATCGCTGTGCGCTTTTAACATCCATGGTGTTGCATGATCCGCAGTTACACAAATTAAATAGTTGGAGAGATCCATTTTCGGCAGGAATTTGCCAAAGAAATACTTGTCTATTGTAGCTATCATTTCCTTTTTTAGCTGAAAATTGCCATCGTGCCCTGGCTCGTCTGGACCTTTTATGTGAATGTAGAAACAGTCGAAGCTAGGTAATGCTTCTTCTAGTTTTTTTACTCGTAACAGGCAGTCGTTTCTTAGGTTACCTGATGGAGATGGTATATCAATAAGGTTCATACCTGCTGATTTAGCAATTCCTCTTTCAACGGGCATATCTGCTAAACAGGCGAAGCTGACATCATATCTTTTTTGAAAGTCAAAGAAATTGGGCAGCTTGTTACCAGCATCCCTCGTTAGTAGAACATTTGCCGTTAATTTTTTGTTGGCAGCTCGATTCTTGTTTATTTCATGGTCTTTTAGAACTTTGCTGGATTTATCAATAAATTCATTAACTAATTTGGCTGAAGCTTTTGAGGCACTGCTTTGATCCATTGGTGTGCATTCTTTTAGTATCATTTCAAATTTTTTTTCTGCTACATTTAGTTCCTTGAGACGAGTGTAGGCTGGATCTGTGTTGGTGATTTTGCTAGAAAGAGAGCCTGTTTGCTTTCGGATAACTAAGACTGCTCTGTAGGCAATTGTGGTCTTTATTTCGAAAGTTGCGCGGTGAGATTCTAACTTCACTTTATCGTTTATTGTTTGGCTTAGCTGCGATGCTTCTTCTGTAGTTAAGTCTCGGCCAACTCGTCTGTCTATGATGTGTTTGTTTTCGCCTAGAGTTGCGTAGTTGCAGCGTAACACTAAATCGCCTTTTTCTATGTTCATGCCTACCCCAATAGCTTCGAGGATCCCCCTGCCTGGAGCGTAATGAAAAGGATCATATCCCAAAATTGAAATGACTGCAGCGTCACTTTGAGGTGCAACTCCTTTGTTTATGGGATACATAAGTCCATTTTTACCTTTCTTGGCGAGACAATCCAAGTTCGGTGTGTATGCTGCACTTAAGGGTGTTTCGTTTTTTTGTTCCTTGGTTGGAAAGTCACCCATTCCGTCAATTACAACATAGATCAATTTCATGTCTTGCCACACTGCACTTGAAATAAAATGAAGGGGCGAAAAGAAAAAAAGGTTGTCCTGTAAGGTTGATTTATTGATTTATTAGATCACGCGCTTTGTAGACTATTAATTTTGGTGCCTGTCTAGTTCCCTGCTTTTGAGCAATAGCTTAACTATTTTATCCTTGACTCTCACAAGGAGACTTGAATAAGAGATGTGGCTATCCACTGCACCTTGTGATTAACACAGGGCAAGAAGCGTTTTTCAGCACCCCAGTACTGACGCTCCCAAGAATAAGCCCTTTTAGCATACTTTTACCTCTAGCACCCATGACAATTAAATCAAAATCCCCCTCACTGGCAGTTTTAACTATCTGTTGCACCGCATCTCCATCAACCATTAGAGTTTGGACTTCAAAACCTTCAGCTCCTGCCAGCTTTTTTGTTTGTGCCAAAATATTTTCAGATTCGCTTTGCAATATCTCAGGTATGGCTTCTTTGGAGTCCACAATGTGTGTTGACCATCTTGGATATACATTCAGCGTGGTGATTGTGCCGCCAGTGATTTTGGCTATTTTTATGGCTTCTAATAGGGCGTTGTTACAGTTTTCTGACCCGTCAACAGGCACCAATATTTTCTTATACAAAGCAATAACCGTTGTTAAATTCTGATTCTGTTTATAATAAATATATCCGAAGCATTCTACCAACTAAGAACTATTCATATGCTTAGCGCGCGATTTAACTCCAAAAGGGGTCAAAACGCCCTTTTTAAACATAGGATATCTAAATTATCGCTGCACGCTAAATGTTGATCACTACTATGCCAACGTCTAAGGTGGTAATAATAAACAATGCATAGATTATTAGAAAAATAATGCCTTCTTTCCAGGTGATTTTGTCCCTAGCCAAGAAATACCCGAAAAACGTAGTGGTAATGATTGAAAAAATAATTAAGTTCAAGTAAACTCCCATGTTCAATGTAACTGCTGAGCCTAAGAGTGAGGGTATAAATAATGTTACTCCCAGGATCAAAGTTGTATTGAAGAAAGCTGCACCAATAATGTTGCCTAACGCCAGATTGGTGTGCCCTCTAAGAATTGCTTTTACGCCTATTGTTAACTCGGGTATACTTGTTCCTAACGCTACGATTGTAGCTCCGATCACCTGCTGGGAAACACCTAGTGAGGTGGCTATCGCGACGGTTGATTCAACCATAAAGTTCGCGCTAACAACAACACCTAATGCACCAAGTATAGTGAACAATACATACTGTTTGATTTTTCCTTTTTCTTTAAACGTAATATCTGCATCTGCTTCTGCAGTGGTTACTCTCACTTTAGATAACCTGTAGAGATATACCCCAAAAATAATCAAAAGAATTAAACCCACAAGCCATGCTGCACGAGTTGATACGTATAATAGTGAAAGGGGCACCACTGAGGCAATGAATAGCCCGAATTGTATGTTGCTTAATTCGGAGGTTACAAACTTGGGGATTATGTTGTTGCTTCTAACGGGTAATCCCCTATTTCTTTTTGAAGAGTAAATTTTTACTCCCAAAATAATTGAGCCTACTCCAAGCACCACTGATATATTGAAAATGTTTGAGCCTATAGCGTTGCCGATAGACAATGCCGCACCAGCGGATAATGCAGCTGTTATAGCAACGGTTAATTCTGGTAGTGTAGTTGAAAGTGAGATTAATGTGAATCCGATTGATGTTTTACCTATTTTGCTTATGGCAGCTACTTTAGTTGCATATCTGATCACTATATCGCTCATAATGTTTAGGAAGACTAGCGCTACAGCTATGATTAAAAAGTTAATAATCAAGTCAATGCTGCTTAAGTCCGCCATTTTTATTTTGCCTTCTTTTTTAATTTAGCGCCTATTTACACGAGGTACTTGGGGGTTTAAATGTTGCTTCAAGAGTTACAAGAGAAATATGGAAAGTTACTTATAATTAAATTGTTATTCCTATAGCTGCTTAGCTCCACATCAAGGGTAAAAAGCTGTCTTTACTTCGATTTGTCCCCCACAGTTAGGACAAAATTTACAGTTACCTTTCTTCCAGTTTTTCGGCGCCTTACAAATAGTATTAACTTCCAACGATTGCAGCTTTGATTGTAACTATTATTATTGCTGCCGCAATGTTTGCCTGGTCTATTATGGAGTCATTGTCCGCATATTCCTTTATCATCCTCATAAAAAACTATTAAAAAGGAGTGCGCTAGCAACGTTATCGTTGCCAACAAAGTAGGTATAGAAAACCTTCGTCCACTCTTAACAACATCTGAAGTTAAGTAGTTTCCCCACTTTATCATACACTCAATATATGTAGACTTAAAATCAAAACACAAACTAAATTAAAATATATCCACACACTTTTTGTCAAAGCTACGAAAGTTTATGCGCCAGAGAGAGAGAGAGAAAAAAAATGAGCAACGAAATTGACAAAACCCAAAAAATACCGTGCACTATGTCAACACAGCACCCTGACAATGTAAACAACCCAGAATGGAACAAAGATGAAGTCATAGACGGTAACGCAGAGGTTTTTGAAGCATTCTATGCTTTCAGTGCTCTTGGCTGCCAAGAAGTAATGTGGGACTCGGAAGGAAAAGACACAGACACACGAGTCGTAAGAAAACTATTGCAAAAATACTGGGACTACTTCGCTGGACATACCATTGGAGAAGATGTCTACTTAACATATAGAATTCCAAACCCCCAAATCGAGGGGGCGGAAAAAAAGTTCATTGTAGAAACACTGCAAAACATCCCCGTGGCTCATGACGTAGCATCATTAGCGTATAAAAGAGAAGTCTCACCCATTTTTGAAGTAATTTTACCCTTTACTACCGACGCAAAAGAACTCATAGTACTATTCAACTACTACAAAAAATCCATAGTGGCAGACGAAGAAGTAACACTCTACGATTCTATGACAACAAAAGATTGGATTGGCAGCTTCAAACCAAAGGCAATTAAAATAATCCCGCTGGTTGAAGACTTCGACAGTATCTTGCACGTCGACAAGATAGTAAATCCTTACTTGGAAGCAGTTAAACCCAAACACCAGAGAGTTTTCATTGCACGATCAGATCCAGCACTAAATTATGGGCTTTTATGCGCGGTTTTACTCTCAAAAATATCACTTAGCAAACTCAAAGTAGTAGAAAAAGAATGCAACGTTACAATACACCCCATACTTGGGGTCGGGTCGAGACCCTTCAGGGGGCATCTATCGCCAGAAAATGTTGACAACTTCTTGGAAGAATACAAAGGAGTATCAACTGTAACAATTCAGTCTGCTTTCCGATACGACTACCCAACCGCACAGGTTAAAGAGTGCATACAAAGCCTCAATCGAAGACTCCCAAACGGCGAACCTACAGCAATAGACCAACAAGAAGAAGAAATACTTCTAGGGATACTTGGCAAATGTAGACTACAGTATGAGAGCGAAATTGAAGTGTTAGCGCCCTTGATCAACAGTGTAGCAGCCTATGTTCCGCAGAGAAGAGCTCGCAAACTCCATATTGGACTTTTCGGCTACAGCAGATGCGTAGCAGGCGTGTGCTTACCTCGAGCAATTTCTTTTGCCACAGCGCTTTACAGTATCGGGGTGCCTCCGGAATTTATAGGCGTAAAAATACTAACCAAACTAACCGAGCCAGAATGGAAACTCCTGCAGAAATGCTACGTAAAAATGGAACATGACCTAAGTTCTATTGGCGAGTTTGTCTCTTGGGAAAACATAAATATGCTCGTAGAAATGAGCAAAAAAACAGCCAAAAAAGCAAACATGAGCGAAGAAAAACTCAGAAGCGCATTCTCAAACTTATTAGTTGACTTAAAAACAGCAGAAGAGAAATTGTCAATCAAGCTCGGGCCAAGAGGCATCTCGGGAAGAAAGCATGAGAACTTCACCAACAACTTCCTATTATCCTACATACAAAATGAAGATAACGAAGCTAGAAAAGCCCTCATAGAATCAGCCAAACTCAGAAAATGCTTAGGTTAAAAAGATAGTGAGTGAGAGACTTTCGGAATTGTCGGGCTCGGCTGGACTTAGCTTACATTTTAGCTGTGGAGGAATATTTTGACCAGCTAGAGACAGCTGAGCCTAAGGACCTTGTCTTTGACATCAAACATCAGTTGTTAAGTGATCTATCTTTTTGTCGGATAGTGTGGTTGAGTTGGATTTGGAGAGTTTTTGGAGTATGCCCTAAGTAACTATCTGTCTAACCCTGCCCACAAGCAAGTTATTGAATGAGTGTTTGAGGAAGAGCATGTTGCGCATGGATAATCGGGTATCTAACATTGATTTTACTATTTGCAAGCATTAATCTTTTTAGTTGGGACCTAAACTATGGTTTGAGCGGTTTTCTGGTTAGCCCTGAATTAAAGAGCGCTCGAAGGAAGAATCAAAGATGACAAATAGCAAGAAGAAAATATCCTCGAATTTGCAGTCGGATATTGAAAAAGCTCAGACTTTGACGGCTGATCAAACAGTTAAAGCCCTAAATACTTCCTTTGAAGGTTTGACTGGAGCAGAAGTTGAAAATCGCCTTAGAATTTATGGTAAAAATACCATTGAGGAAGAAGAAACAAGCAAGTTAAAGATTTTCTTTAGGCAATTCAAGAGTATCTTGGTCTACGTACTTTTTGCAGCTTCCCTCTTAACGCTCATCATCGGCGAATGGACTGACTTTATGGTAATCGTCTTTATAATCATGGTTAACAGCCTCATCGGCTTTTGGCAGGAGCTAAAAGCTGAAACTTCTCTAAAAGCATTAAAGAAACTCACAGAGAGCAAAGCCAATGTCATAAGAGACGGTCAAACGCTCATAATTCCATCATCGGATATTGTGCCCGGTGACTACGTGACGGTTTCTGAAGGTGACTTGATAACAGCCGATATACGATTATCCCATAGCACGGGACTTACAGTTGATGAATCAACACTAACTGGAGAATCTCTTCCGGTCTTAAAGGATCATTCTCTCGTACTGCCAGCAAATACTCTTCCATATGAGTTACAGAACTTGCTTCTTACCGGAACAGCAGTTGTTCGGGGTTCCGGCAAAGGGTTTGTCGTAAAAACTGGTGCCAAAACTTATTTTGCATCAATCGCCGAAAAAGCCAAAGGATCTTCGCCAATCAGCCCCTTAGCAAAAGCAATAAAATACTTTGCTAGGCGTTACGTGATACTTTTGTTATCCTTGCTGTCGATTGTAGGAGTAATCGGCTTTTTGCAAGGCAGAGAACCTCTAACCATAGCGTACTTTCTAGTTGCCCAGCTGGTTTCCTCTGTTCCTGAGGGCTTACCATTGGTTGTAACGGTTGTAGTTACCGTGGGCGCTATTGCTTTGAGCAAGAGGAAAACTCTAACAAGGGATCTGCCTTCAGTTGAAACATTAGGTAGTGCAACTGTAATAGCATCCGACAAGACAGGCACTATTACTGCAGGAAAGTTAGCGGTTAAAGAAGTTTTTGAGTTAGATCCAGAGAGTCTAAAGCTCGGAGCTATTCTATGTAATGATGCAAACGATTTCAAGGGAGACCCAATAGATACAGCCCTAGCCAAATGGGCTGAGGACTTTAAAGGAATTAACGATAGATACCAACGCCTATGGACTTACCCCTTCGATACAAAGCTAAGGTTAATGGCTACATGTAACGACGTTGACGGGACACCAAAACTATTCGTAAAAGGAGCATACGAAGAACTAAAAAAGATGGCTATCAATTCGGATAAATTTGAAGTTCTTGAAAAAGCCCTTACCAACATGGCCGAGAATGGCTTGAGGGTTATCGCAGTCGGGGTTGGAAATGAGTCTAGCAAATTGCCCAGTTCTTGGAAGCTTGAGATAGTTGGCCTTATTGGATTCTTAGATCCTCCCAAAGAAGGCGTTAAAGAAGCTATTTCAGTTGCAAAGAAAGCTGGAATCAAAGTCATTATGATTACTGGTGACTATATTCTAACGGCTAAAGCGGTTGCAAGAGAAGTCGGCATATGGAAAGAGGGCGATCGGCTGCTAACCGGAATGGAAATCGAAGAGATGGATGACAAAAGCCTCTTCACCGCACTCAAGAAAACTTCTGTTTTAGCCAGAATTTTGCCTGAGCATAAACATAGAGTAGTGAGAGTGCTTCAAGAGAATGGAGAAATAGTGGCTGTAACGGGGGATGGGGTAAACGATGTACCAGCCCTCAAGATCGCGGATTTAGGCATCGCAATGGGGTCTGGAACAGAAGCAGCCAAAGGCGTCGCAAAGATGGTTATCCTAGACAATAACCTGAAAGTCATAGTAGACGCAATCAACATGGGTCGAGTAATAGCTGATAATATTAGAAAAGTCATATACTACCTGCTATCCACTGCTATTCAAGAACTTTTACTCATCTCGTTTGCCATTATCGCTTGGCTACCTCTACCGTTGTTCCCAATCCAAATACTTTGGATAAATCTAGTTACTGACGGTGTTCAAGACAAAGCGTTTCCCTTCACAAAAGCGGAAGGTGACGTTATGAATAGACCGCCGAAAAAATCTGAAACACACTTCTTTGACAGAACTCAAATATACCGGGTTGTAACATTCGGGCTCACCGTCGGGCTTGCCTGCCTTGTCCTCTTTGTATACCTAATGGGAATATACTCATATGAAATCGCTGTGACGGTGGTTTTCACATCAGTTGTATTTGCTCAGTGGAGCAATGGCATACAAGCTCAAAAAGAGAAGCAACCCTTTTTCAAAGATATTAAGAAGAGCTTAACGATAAATCCATACATTTTCGCAGGAGTAGGGATAGGTTTTGTTCTTCAGTTGTCAGTCTTATACCTAATGCCTAACTTGTTTAATGTAGTTCCGCTTGCTTTAGAACACTGGATTTACGTTTTATCTATGGCTCTATTCGCATTTGCCGTAGTTGAAGCTAGAAAATGGGTGGAGTATTTCATTGATAAACGCAAGCTAAACTAACCCCTCGAAAATTCGGCACCGCTAATTTGTCACCATAGATCTTTTACTGTTAAGTTAGCCCCGTGCCCTTCTTTTACAACTTTTCAAATAAGGACAAACCAGCGCCCTTCAAGGGAAACTCTATAGCCGCTACCCCGACGCCAGCGCCTAAATTCATGTCTTTAAGATCCTGAAGGATCCAGCCAGCCGATCTAAGCGAAGTATCAATCTTTTTACGGGCTTCTTCAGGCATCGTTATTACTGTGTTAAGCTCTAATAGGGCAAGCATTTACTCGTCAATAATGAACTGGGTTAGACCGCAAGAAGCAGAGATACTTGTTCCAACGATTCAGAACTTGGTAAACATTTAAGGAAAAGGATGA
>Ga0209079_10000850_pt1 | contig 11886 bp, 11 predicted proteins | sample PPLLaktember2015_2_FD_187259 | JGI IMG/M metagenome (GOLD analysis project Ga0209079, IMG submission 187259) | Freshwater sediment microbial communities from Prairie Pothole Lake near Jamestown, North Dakota, USA - PPLs Lake P7 Core (6) Depth... | ecosystem: Environmental > Aquatic > Freshwater... | reverse complement strand
GTTCGAGGAGACGTACGCGCCCGGCGTCCCGGCCGAGACGTGGATCGGTAAGGTCCGCCTCGTCGACCCGAGCGGCGCACCCCTTCCCATGGCGGGATACGAGGTCGTGATTGCGACGAACGTCGGATCGTTCGTTGCCGAGGTTGAGGTCGCCGCGACGTCGGGGTTGTACGGACTCGGCCGCTACTCGGCGGCCGCGTCGGTCTGCGGCTACACGCTGCGCGTCTATCGCCTCATCTCCGAGCTTGACGCGGGTGCGTCGCTGACCCTTCGCGTCGGCGATCGCCTGATGATCGAGCTTGAGGGAAACGCAACGACCGGCTACGCGTGGACCAACACGATCGACGTCGAATACGCGGTGGTGCGTGAGGCGCAGGAGGTTGAGTACCGCCCTGCGTCCGCCCTCATCGGCGCGCCCGGGGTCTTCCTCTTCCGGTACACGGCCGTCGACGTCGGCCCCCAGATGCTCCGCTTCGCGTACCAACGGCCGTGGGAGTCTGTCGATCCCCTCAAGGTCGTGCTCTTCACCGTCAACGTCTCGTAGTTCGACGCCCTGCCTGGTTGCGGCGTCGCGGCGGGTCTCCGGGCGAGCCGCGGCGCCGCACGTTTCGCTTCACCGCGCGCTGTGCACGTGGGCGGGCGTTCGGCTCCGCTTCCTATCCTTGGACTTGTTTGCCTGCACGATATGAGGATAATCGTGATATGCCTCAAGACGACACCCGGATCTCCGAGCCGTCGCTGACGCGCTGGGACCCCGACGGGCTCCGACGCATCCGCCAGCTCCCTCGCATCGACCGTCCGCGCGAGAAGCTCCTTGCACGTGGAGCGCAATCTCTCTCCGACGTCGAGCTTCTTGCCGTCCTCCTCGGATGCGGAACCAAACGGCTGGGGGTCTTGGAGCTCGCAAGCCGCGTCCTTCGCGAGACCGAAGGAAAGACGAGTCCGGACGTGAGCGCGCTGCGGTCGATCCACGGCCTCGGCGAGGCCAAAGCGTGCCAAGTGGCGGCCGCCCTCGAACTCGGTCGGCGTTGGTCCCGCAAGAGCCGTCCTGTCGTTCGCCACGCCAGCGACGCTCTTCCCTACTTCCAGGATATCCGTGCCCAGAAGCAGGAGCACTTCGTGTGCGTCTCCCTCTCCGGCGCCAACGAAGTGATCGCGTCGCGGGTCGTGACCGTGGGGCTCCTCGACACGAACCAGGTTCACCCGCGCGAGGTGTTCGCCGATCCGATCGCCGATCGCGCCGCGTCGGTTCTGCTCGCCCACAACCATCCCTCGGGAACGCTGGAAGCAAGCCCGGAAGACATCGCCCTCACGAAGCGCCTCGTCCAAGCCGGCGAGCTCCTTGGGATCAGGGTTCTGGACCACCTGATCGTGACCGCGGACGGGTTCCTCTCGCTCAAACAAGAGGGTCACGTCTAGGCATCCAAGGCGCGCACGGGGCGAGCCGCTGCTCCGTTCCTCTAGGAGGCCGACGCTACGGCCGCGGGTTCCGCTGCGTCGTGGTCCGGGAGCTCCGTCTCCACGGCGCGTAGCGGGCGGTAGCTGTAGCCGATGAGTGCGGCGACGGCCGCCAGGAGGCCGGCGAAGACAAGCATGAGGGCCATCCCTGCTCCAGGCCCGGTCCCGACAAGCGGGCCGAACGTGCTCGCGAGCCCGCCGCCGGATTGCATCCCCGGCTCGAATACTCGATCCGCAAGTGGGCCCGCGAGGACCATGGCGAGCGGCGTGCCCATCTGCGCGAGCATGAGGCGTACCGAGAAGACGCGGCCCTGGAGGTCGGGGGAAACCTTCGACTGCCAGATGGTCTGGCTCGACGCGTTCACCGTCGGGAAGATCAGCGACATGACGAACATCGCCCCCGCCCACACGAGGAGCGACTGCCCCAGCCCGACGCCGGTGAGCCCAATGAGGCCGCCGAGCGCGCACCCGGTCAGCACGCCGTGAACGCGCCGCTTCGGCCCACCCCACAGGCTGAGAAGAACCCCGCCGACCACGCCGCCGATCCCGGCCGCCGACTGCACGCTGCCGAGGAGCACGGCGTTGTCCTGCGTGCGGGCAAGCACCATCGGAGCGAGGACGGCGAAACCGAAGCTCGCCATCACGTTGAACAGGAAGAACATGCCCAGGAGACCGAGGAGCCCGTGTCGAGCCGCAATGTAGCGGAACCCGAAGCCCGCATCGCGCCAGATGCCGCGGCGGACTTTCGCTCCCTCCGCCGATTCTGCGGGTTGCGGGATCCGAGCGAACAGCAGGATCGTGATCGCCGTCGTCATCGTCGCGAGGTCGACGCACAGAATGCCGGGGATGCCGATCGGCGCAAGCAAGATGCCCGCAGCGATCGGCCCGAAAACCCCCGAAACCGACCCAGCGAGCGACATCATCCCGCTCGCGCGGGCGTACTGCTTCTTGTCGACGAGCACGCTGATCGTCGCCGAGTACGCCGGGAACTGGAACGCCCCGAACGCGCCAATGCACGCGACCACGGCGTACAGGTGCCAGATCTCCAGAGCCCCGGAGATGTAGAGGAGGAGCATCGTCAGGGTTCCCAGTCCCGCCGCGAGGTCCGACAGGATCATCAAGAGCTTCCGATTGGCGCGATCGACGATCGCTCCCGCGAGAGGGCTCAGCACGATGACGGGAGTGAACGCACAAATGCCGGCGATCGTCATCGTCGTCACCTGGTGCGTCTGCCCCCACACCCAGTAGGTCAACGCGAACTGGCTCATCGCCGTTCCGAGCAGCGACAGGAGCTGGCCGCTCCAGATCGCGGTGAACGTGCCCATTCCCTTCCACTCGTCGCGCTTCATCGCAATCTCCTTGCCTCGGCACTCAGGTGCGCACTCTCATTCCCCGGCCGTCCGCCGATCTCAGGTGAGTCGCGCTCGAGCAGCCGAAGGTTCGCAGTCGCCCGTCGCGGCTCCGTCACCCCGCCGCGAGATGAACGCCTCCTCGAGCGTCTCGGGACCGAGTCGAGCGTGCGGTCCGTTCCTCTCCGAACGACGTCACGGCCTCGTGTATCTAGGAGGTCGTCCCCTCACAGGGGAAGCAACGCGGGCAGTATACAGAACAGTGTATTGTTACGCACGTCCCGTTCGTCCGCAGACCGACGCCGCGATCGGCCACCGAGCCGCCTAGCGCCACACGACGCGGGCCTTACGTGGTCAGTTGGCGCGTCGCCAGGTCGACGCCGGGGCGCAGCTCCTTCTCATAGCTCACGGACTGCCGCAGGACGCTCATGCCGGCACGCTCGTAGACGCGAAGGGCGCCGGTCAAGTTCTGGGAGTCCATGTCGAGCTCGACCCCCGCGTATCCGCGCCGCTGGAACTCGGCGAAGGTGTGGCGGAGCAGCGCGAGGGCAACGCCGCGCTTCCTCCACGCGGGACGCACGCCGAGGCTGTCGACGTATCCGCGCGTGGTGTCGTCGGCGATGCGGTTGTCGCACAGGGAGATCCCGACGATCTCGGACCCGTCCGTCGCAAGGAACCACAGCGTCGGGTCGAACTTCTCGCCGAGCGCCAGGACGCCTTCTCTCCAGTCGGCCAGAGCCTGATCGAAGGGTTGCGCGACAAAACCCCAATGGTCGCGCCACGTTTCGAGGACGAGGCGAACGATCGCCTCCAGGTCTCTCTCGATGTCGACCGTGCGGACGGAGACTCCCGCCGGCCACTGCGCTTGCGGAATCGGCGACGCGAGCTCGATGCGCATGTGGTTCGCCACCCTGACCGCCGCGAACCCTGAACGCTCCAGCGCGGCGCGGCGCGCCCCATCTTCGGACACGGCTGTGCACTCCGCCGCGACGCGAATCTCCGCCGCCGCCAGGGGCACGAGCTCACGCGTTCGTCGCAGCCCCCACGCGTAGAGCCCGTCCCACAGGTCTGCCTGATCCGCGTACCGCGGATGGACGATCGCCGAGCATTCGATCCGCGCATACGGCTCGCCCGGGTTGCCTACGCTGACGAGACCGGCCACGCTCCCGCGCCGATCGAGCACGAGCCGTAGGTCCTTCTCAAGCTCGAACCGCGGGCTCGACCACCACACCTCGACATCGTGGCTCGTCGTCTGGTTCTCGCCGTAGAACGCCTGCGTCCGCGCGTTCATCATCTCCACGACCCCGTCGATGTCCCTCGGCGTCGCAGAGCGCACGCCCCATCCCGAGGGAAGGGGATGCGTCCATGTCTCTTGAACCTCCGCTCTCACGTGTGCCTCCCAGAATCCTTCAAGCTCGACAGCCACAGCCTGCCGGAGATGCGTCGCCCTCATCGATCTCGGTGTTCACGCCAGGCCCGACTCACGGCGCCCGCTGGCTCCTAGAGCCGCTTGATGAGCAGGTCCTCCGTGTGCCCGTCCACTGCGACATCCACGACGCCGTACGTCGTGTAGCCCAGCCTGTGGAAGAAGCCGGGCGACTGGAACGAGAGGCAGTGAGCGCTCACCGCGCTGCAACCTGCTTCCTTCGCGATCCGCTCCGCTTCCAGGAGGAGTCGGCGTCCGTGCCCCCGGCCGCGGAAGCGCTCGTCGATCCAGACTGCCTCGAGCACCATGTTTCGAATCGTCGTGAACGCGTCGAGCCCGCCGACCACTTGGCCTACCTGGTCTTTCAGCACAAGACGAACTGCGATCCCCGGGGTATCCATCTCCTCCCCGGCGTTGCGCATGCAGAACTGGTGGAACCCGCGCCCGACGACGCGCACGTCGTCTTGTGACGGCGCGGTCAGGAGTGTGAACCCCTCGCGGCAAAGACGAGCGATCCGATCGGCAGTTCTTGCGACCGACTCCCGGTCGGGAAGCCGCTTCGCCAACACGTGCTCGGTGACGCCGAACGGGTATCCAGTGTAGACGCCGCGAAGCTCGTAGCCGATCGTCGGATAGAACTCCGGCCCCTGCCAGTTGAACGTCCAGGTCCCCGCGCCGACACACCCTATCTCGTGGGCGATCCGCTCGGCTTCGAGGACGAGCCAACTCGCGAGTCCACGCCGCCGGAACTCGTCCGCGACGTAGAGGACCTCGAGCCACATCACTCCGAGAACGGAGCTGACGCTGACTCCGCCTGCGACGAGCCCATCTCGGCCCTTGACGACGAGGTCAAACGCCAACCCGGGGTCGTCCTTGCCGGGGTAGTTGAAACGTCCACCGGTCGCTTCTTGGTTGTACCGAGCAAGCTGGGCTTCGACGAAGTCCTTCTCCTCCTTCGTCGCCTCGATGCAGATCAAGAGCTGGTTGGGGCTCGCGCTGCGCTTCATGGTTGTCCTCCGTGGCGTACGGCCACGACAACGTTAGGAACGGGGACGGCCGCTGCAAGCGGCATCGGACGTACTTCAACAAGATTCTCTGGCGTCGCTCAGGCGGAATGCTACCGGACCTTCCCCGCGGGAGCAACGGGCGCGAGACGGACGCGGTCGTACACTTCCGCCATGCCTAGAACGCGGAGACTCGAACCATGGCCGGGAGGATGGGTCGAGCGCGCACCGCAGATGACCGACGTCGATCGTGTCGTGGAGCTTCTGAATGCGCGCTCGCAGAGACTCTACGGCGCTGATCACGCCTCGCGGAGCGACGTTCTGGCCTGGTGGGGAAAGCCTGGACTGGACCTGGCGACCGACCTCCGACTCCTGCTCGATGAGAGAGGCGCCGCGGCGGGGCTGGCGTTCGTCGCAGACGACGGCGCGCCGCACGTGAGCTTCGATTGCTCGGCAAGCGTGCACCCGCGCTACGAGGCCGACACGCGGCTCTGGGACCCGCTCCTCTCGTGGAGCCTCGAGCGCGCCATGGAGCTTGTCACGCTCGCACCGAGAGAGTTCCGTGTGGCAGCCCTCGCGCAGGCCGCCGTCCAGGATGGCCCTCGGCGTGCGGCCCTCGAGCGGGCGGGCTTCGCGCTTCTCCGCGCCGAGAGTCACATGCGCATCGAACTCACCGCGCCCGCCGTAACGCCCGTCTGGCCTGCGGGAGTCGCCATCCGAACCGTCAACCTCGAGAAGGATCTCCGCGCCATCGTCGCGCTCTGGCTCGAGGCGTGGCGAGATCACTGGGGCTTCGTCGAGCGGCCGTATGCCGATGTCCTCGCGACGTTCGTCGCAGAAATCGAGAGCCGCTGCGGGCCGATCGACCCGTCGCTGTGGTTTCTCGCGGTCGAGGGAGAGGAGGTTGTGGGCATGTCCCTCTGTGTCTCCGGGCTCCCGGGCGACCCGACAGGCGCCTACATCTACGATCTCGGTGTGCGACCGGCATGGCGTAGGCGCGGCGTCGCGCTGGCGCTCCTCCATCACACGTTCGGCGAGTTCCGCTGCCGCGGCTTCTTGGCTGCGGAGCTTGACGTCGACTCCGAGAGCCTGACGGGGGCGCTCCGCCTCTACGAGCGAGCCGGCCTACGCGTCATCCGACAAGAACTGAGCTACGAGAAGGTGCTGCGACCCGGCGCCGACGTCGCGACGCGCAGGCTCAAGGCGTAGCGAGAGTGCGGAAGGAGACAGCCATACTGAACAAAGAGGCACTCAAGGCCATTGTCGATGGCGACTACAACCCGCCGGCGGGAGCCGACGTCACCTCGCTCACCCGAGAACTGATCGCGCTCCTGGGATCGTCCAACTCCGACGTGCGCGAAGGGGCTCTCGAGATCCTCTGGCACTGGGGAGAGGCAGGGAAGTACAGCGACGCGGAGCTCCGTGACCTCGGCGAAACGATGGCGTCGAATCTCTCGGCCGGGCTCGGCGAATCGGTCACAGGCACCGTATTCCTGCGATCCTTCTCCGCCCTGATCCTCGAGATGGTGGTCCTCGCCGACGAGTATCGGGAGGCCGGCCTGGTCGCCGGCAAGGACCGACTCCTCACGAGAGAGGATGTCCTGCGCTGGCACAAGCTCGCGGTAGCCGCGTTCGCAGGCGAGAAGGACTTCCGCGGCTGCACCGAGGACTCGGGATGGGCGCACGCCTTGGCTCACATGTCGGATCTCCTGGGCGCCCTCGCTCGCAGCCCCCACCTCGACCGCACCCAGCTCGAGCAGACCCTGACGGCCGTCGCAGACAAACTCATCGCCCCGACCGACACCGTGCTCCTGTTTGAGGAGGACCATCGAATGATCCGCGGAGCCGTCATGCATACGCTCCTGCGCAACGAAGTCGATGCCGAGTTCCTTCACGGATGGGTCGAGAAGCTGGCGCACACGCCGGAAGGGAAGGCCTGGGGCTCGGTGTTCGGCGCCGACACGTGCGATCTCGCGCTGAACCGAGCGCGCGTCAACGTCCGCAGCTTCCTCCGCGCCCTTTACTTCGTTCTCTTGTGGGGGATGACCAATGCGCCGTACCCTTCGCAGGCCGGCAACGCCTTCTCCGTCTACTACGACCGGCCGATCCACGCGCGCGACGCGCTGCTCGCCGACATCGAGCAGGCGCTCCGCGGGATGAACCGGCCGATGTACAAGGACAAGGAGACTCCGTGAACGCTCGCATCACCGTGGTGAAACGGACGCTTCACATGGACGTCATTCAGGAATACCTGCCGAAGCTGGCTGCCATCGCGACGCCATGCACAGACCTACGCGAGGGACAGGTCTTCGAGGTCCAGGGCGAACACATCGCCTGCCCGGAAGGCTTCTGCGACTACGCGTGGAGCACGATCGAGCGGATGGTTGGACGGGCCTGCAAGGGCGAGCAGCTCATGTGGGCCAATGCCTTCCCATGTTGCGCGGACGGCCTGCGGCCCGTGACGTTCCACATCGAGCCGATCGAAGACGAGCGGACGAGCGGCGCCTGATCGGAGGTCCAGCATGCGCATCATCGGCGCCATCGGAAAGAACGGTTCCGGCAAAGACGAGGTCCTGAAGTACCTCCGAGACTGCTACGGCGTGCCCTTCGTCTCCACCGGCGACCTCGTGCGATCCCTGGCAGCGGAAGAGGGTCTCGAGCCGACACGCGAGAACCTCGGCGCCGTCTCGGCGCGCTGGTTCGCCGAACATGGCCCGGGCTGCTTCGTCCGCCTCGCCGCGGAGAAGATCGCCGCGAACGGGTGGCCGGTCGCGGGAATCAGCGGCATCCGCTCCGCCGACGACGTTCGCTTGCTCAAGGCCGCCTACGGCGAGAGCTTCATCCTCGTGCACGTCCTGGTGAGCGACGATTCCGTCCGCCTCGATCGCATGAGGAAGCGTGCCGAGGCGCGCGATCCCGCCGACCTCCCCCACTTCCGCGAGCTCGACAGGCAAGAAGAAGAGCTGTTCCGCGTCTCGGAGGCAGCGGCACTGGCGGACTACACCCTCACCAACGACGGCACGCTCGCCGATCTGCATGCCGTCATCGACCGGCTTGTCAGCGAGGCGAGTCTCCTGCGGCCCTCTGCCGGGCCGCGTCCGAGCAGCCAGAAGCGCAAAGGAGGTACACCCTGATTCCGATCATCCTGCGTCCTGGCGCAGCGCCGGTCTATCGATTCCTGAGCATCATCGCCTCCCGCCTCGACGCGGGAGAGACGCTCGTAGGCAGGACCATCCTCGAGTGCGGCGCCGGCGGAGCCAAGCCTCCGCTTGCGTTGTTCGCACAGCACGGCATGACTGCGTGCGGAATCGACATCGACGACGAGCAGCTCGCACGGGCTGGGCGGTTCTGCCTCGAGAACAACCTCCGCGTCGAGTTCCGGGAGGCGGACATGCGGAGGCTGCCGTTCGACGACGCGTCGTTCGACTACGTCTACGAGCACTTCTCGATCTGCCACCTCAGCCCGGAGGGCGCTGCAGAGGCGCTCGCCGAGATGAGGCGGGTGCTCAAACCCGGAGGGCTCGCCTTCTTCTGCTTCCTGTCGGCCGACTCCTGGCCGCTGTCGTCCTACGGCGTCGAGCGCTCCCCCAGCGTGTACTGCATGCGGTTTGAGGACGGCGAAGAGGCGTGTCACACGATCCAGAACGACCGGCAGTCCGATGCCCTCGTCGCCAACTGGGAGATCCTCCGCAAGGACAAGACCGCGCGCGTCGACCAAGAGCGCGGGGAGTCCACCACGCCCGAGGAGTGGCGCGCCCTTCACGTTGAGGCCCGCGTGTCGTGCTCCGAGGCCGAGTGGATGGCCCAGTACTCCGAGCGGCGGAACCGGTTCGCCGACGCATACGCCTACTACTGCGTCAGAAAGCCCGTCAGCTGAGCAGCCCTACTTCGCGCTCGCGTCCCCCGAGCACGCGCGCTTCCGCCACCGCAGCCTGAGCCGCAGGCTCTTCGGACCGCAGGCGCGAACGCACTCCCCGCACAGGTAGCAGTCCGCCGCCCGGATCGTCCCGCCTTCGCACGTCGTCGCGGGACACTTCGAGGTGCACGCGCCGCAGGACACGCAGCTCGTGTCGGCCTCCAACCGGAAGAGGCTGACCCGCGACACGAGCGACAGGAGCGCGCCCAGCGGGCACAGGACCTCGCAGAACGGCCGCCACAGAAAGACGGACAGCACCGCGAACCCGGCGGCCAGGCCGATCGTCAGGGGCGTGCCGCCCAGCGCGAACAGCGCCCGGAACGGGGTCATGTCCTTCAGAATCTCCGTCCAGGTGGCAAGGACGTGGACCACGAGGTAGACGAGGACGGCGTACTTCACGAGGCCGAGGATTCTCCGCCAGCGCGCCGGGATCTTTGGCGCCCACGGCCGGATGTGGAACAGCTCCTGCAAGGCCCCGTACGGACAGACGTAGCCGCAGTAGACGCGCCCGACGGCAAGAGTCAGCACCACGGGAAGTAGAACGAGAAGGAGGTACGCCGTGTTCCACTTGATGAATACGTTCTGGACGCTGCAAAGCGGGCAGAGGAGCCCTGTCAGGTAGAAACCGGCCACGCCCACCGACAGGAGAAGGAGCCACGTGCGATAGCGGAATCCGCGGACGACGATCACGCCGAGGGCCAGCCCGGCGAGCCCGGCCATCACACAAAGCTTCAGAAGCTGGTCGCCGCGGAAGTACCCCCCGCCCGCCCCCTCGCCTCTCCCCTCGCCCTGAAGCACGCCGGCGTGCTGTCCCTCACCCCTGCCGAGGCCCTGACCTCGGCCCTGGCCAAGACCCTCGCCCTGAGCGAGTACGGGCGCTGCGATGTCCGACACAACGAACAGCGCCACAAGCGCAGCCAGCACGAGCACGGGTAGCCGCAGGTTCCTGGATCTGGTTCTCAAGGTGGCTCTACCTCCCTCTGCATCCATCCGCCGAAGCTGGCTGGGGAAGGCTTCTTCCCACAGCCGCCGCCCGCAGAATAGCCGAGCGTGAAGGAGAGCGCAATCGACCCTGAGGAAGAGGCGCCCGAAAGCGGGCGCTGCAGGCCGCGACCCCGTCGCCTACTTCAGCTTTGAGTACGCCGTCGGCTGGAGGATGCAGTTCCGGATGTTCGCGACGATCGGGCCGTCCTTCTCCGTCTCCGCCCGCGCCGCGATCCACTCGGGGTCGCGCATGAACGCCGTCCACTTTGCTTCGCGCTCCGCCAGGCTCTCCCACTCGACTATGTAGGTCAGGGTCTGGTTCGACTCCCCGATCAGGGTCGTCCAGAACCCGGCCTGGCGAATCCCATGCTTGGCCCACATCTTCAAAGTGATCGTCTCGAAGCGCTTGTGGAGCGCCGGCAGCTTGCCCGGCACGCACTCGTAGATACGCAGTTCGTGAATCATCGACGCCTCCCCGTGGCGGACCGACCGGCTCGTGCCGGTCGGCTCGAGTCCTGAGTCTCTCAGGTCCAGCGTCTCGCGACAAGGCGCCGGGCGATCTCCGCCCAAGACAAAGTATGTGTCCCCCGAGCCGCCCCGCCGTCTCCTAGCTGCTCGCGGAGCGAGCAGCCAGCTTGCGCGCGATGTACTCGTCGACCAGCCGCTCGAGGATCGGGAACGGCATCGCCCCGTTCCCGACGACAAGATCGTGGAACTCGATCAGACTGAATCGGTTGCCGAGCGCGGCCTCCACCTTCTCGCGCAACGCGACGAACTCGAGCATGCCGATCATGTACGACAGCCCCTGCGCCGGGAACCCGACGTAGCGGCCCATCATCCAGTACTGCGATCCCGTCGGCGAGCCGCGCTCGGTCTCGTAGTACGCCGCGGCTTCTTGCGGCGACCAGCCGAGCGAGTGGATGCCCGTGTCGATCACCACGCGGCAGGCGCGCTGGAGCGTGAGGTCGAGGCGCGCCAGGTCCTGGAGCGCGGTCGAGTACAACCCCATTTCGACGGCCAACCCCTCCGAGTAGAGGGCCCACCCCTCGAGGAACGCCTGCGGCGCCTCGCAGCGGCGGAACAGCGGCAGGTCGAGCCCTGCAGCGATCGTCATCTGGAAGTAGTGGCCCGGAATCCCCTCGTGGTAGGCGACGACGGGAACCGAGTTCAGGTCGACAACCCCTCCGTCCATGTTGACGTAGTACACACCCGGCCTGGATCCGTCGATCGCTCCCGGCGAGAAGTAGCAGTTCCCCGATCCGGGAGGCGCGGGGCGGACGTCGAGCGGGTACTTCGGCGTCAGGCTGCACACCGTCGAGATCGCCGCGTTCGCCAGCGCGAGCACGCGCTCGTTCTCGGCAAGGTACACCTGTTGGCCCTCCGACGTCGAGAGGTCGTAGGACGGCTCGTTTGCGTTCGCGGCGCGACGCAGGTCGAGCATGGGCTGATTCGGGTCGAGCCCGAGGGCCGCGTACTTCTCCCGCATTTCGGCCTGAACGCGGCTCACCTCGGCTAGGCCGATCTCGCGCGTCTCCTCGGCCGAACGGTCGAGGGTCGTCTGATCGCGCAGCTTGTAGGCGTAGTACGCCTCCCCGTCTGGAAGGAAGGTCGCCCCTCCGACCTCGGGCGCCTTCGAGCGAATCGCCTCCATGTGCTTCAACAGCGCGACGTACCCGGGGATGAACGACTTCTCGACCCCGTTGCGCACCGCGGCGAACGCGTCGCTCCGTTCCTGGTCAGACAGCCCCT
>Ga0209079_10000847_pt1 | contig 11900 bp, 8 predicted proteins | sample PPLLaktember2015_2_FD_187259 | JGI IMG/M metagenome (GOLD analysis project Ga0209079, IMG submission 187259) | Freshwater sediment microbial communities from Prairie Pothole Lake near Jamestown, North Dakota, USA - PPLs Lake P7 Core (6) Depth... | ecosystem: Environmental > Aquatic > Freshwater... | reverse complement strand
ACCTCGCGATGCAGTGGCATTCGGTGCCAACAATTCGGGGGCTCATAGAAGCAACTCCAGCTTTTGAAATGAAGAAAAGGCAGCCTTCTTGCCCACCCAGCGGCTTGTTCCAGATCTTCATGCCAACCCTTGCTGCAGCACTGATTCTTTTTTTGTTGGGCAACAAGTCTGAGGGTTTAGGCTGGAATTGAGCTAAATCCTTGTCGCTAATTGACACCTGCAATACGTCGCCTGCGACACCCCCGACGTTGGGTAGAAGATAGGATTCAACGTGCGCTTGGATGAGGTTGGGGAAAGGTATGGCGTCGTCGTCTAAGAAAATAATTATTTTCCCTTTGGCGTTGGCTAGCCCCAAGTTTACGGCATCAAGCATGTAACCCCGCGTCTGCCAAAGAAGCTTGATGTCAAATTTGCGGGCGTATTTTTTCACGGTTGCCTCCGTGGCGTCACCGCTGAGTTTAGCCACCACTAAAACTTCAAAGCACCGATAGGTTTGCTTAGATAAGCCGTCAAGGACGGCGTCTAGTAGGTGCGCCCGTTTGTATGTGGGAATGAGGACCGTAATCAAGGGGGGGTCCATTTCTACGCCTAAACCTTCCACCTGTAGTTTCCTGCTTTAGTTAAGGCTGCGATTGTTTTAAATATTTTAACCAAGCTCACTAAGCTACCAGTGCAAACGCCATGATCTCAGGGTTCATGATTGTAAGAGAAGTCCTAAAACAGGGGTACCCCTTCGTGGAAGCCATCGCCTCAGCGCTGCCATTCTGCAGAGAGTTTTTGGTTTCTGACGGCTACTCGACAGATGGAACCTTTGAGGTTTTGCAGAAAATCGCGGCGACGAACTCCAAAGTAAAAGTTTTCAGGGACAAGTGGCCAGAAAAAGGACAGGTAAGCGTGTTGGCTGATGTAACAAACAACCTACGAATCCGATGCAGCTACCAATACATCTTCATGCTGCAGGCAAACGAAATCGTGCATGAAGAAAACGCCGCCTTCATCAAAGCGCTGCCTGAGACTTTTCCAAACGCTGAAACTTTTAGTTTCCCCTTCATCCAATTCCTCGACAAATATAAGCTGGCCGAAGGCTTTAGGCTGCGGCTTGCGAAAAACCTGCCCCAAATCGTGGCGAAAGGCGACGCGTGGACGCTGGGGACCAGCGACGGGTACAACCGGAAAAAAATCCTCAAAAGCCTAATACGCCCACGCAGGTTTTACCATTACCTCGCCAAAGGGGTTGAGTTTGTCCACGCTAACCCCTGCTACGAGTACCTCTCAAGAGCCATCTATTTGCCTAAGCCGATTTTCAGATATTATGCGCTGTTTCCACAGAACTTCCTTGATAAATGCCAGCGTCACGGCGAAATTTTCAAGATGAATTTATTCGAGAAATCCTATGAGGAATTGAAGGCTCATTTGGAGGAACCGGAGATTTTTTGGAGGTTAGGCGCCGAGTTCTTGGAGTACCCAAAAGACAACCGTTACCAGAAACCCTTCGACGTGGTGCAGGAGCGGGATCACCCCGCCGTCATCGCAGAGTTCATCTCTAACCCCAACGCTAAGCAATATTACGTCAGAGAAGAATTGTTCGAGTCGATAAAGAGTCTGTAGGGAAGAGAGGTTTATAACCCAAGATATTGCATAGAGAAAGCGACAAGCAATGATTAAGCTCCGACTCGACGTTGACTATCCTTTTCCGTCTAGGCGTAAAAGCTTCCTTTACGTGGCGCTACGGATTAAAAGCAAAAAAAGCCACGACTACTTGCAGAACGCCCGCATCATTGCACGAATGGTCAACGAGTCGCCCAAAGAAGTTAAAGCTTACTGGTTCTTTACGCCCTACACCATTCCAGATAAACGGCTACTTGAGCTGCTAACCCCCATCAGTCACGAGATTGCACTTCACGTAGCGAACAAACCGTTTGACGAACTAAGATTGCTAGAAGAAAAGACTGGCCGCAAAGTGCAATTCTATACGATCCACGGCACCGAGCGGTTCTTTGCGAAGCTGATTTGGGGGCGCAAACTAAACCAATCCCAAGCAGTGATCCCATCCCACTTCCCAGTTAAGTCATTTCACGAATTTAAAAACCTCAGCTTGGACAGGGAACGCTACAATTTAGGTTTCGAGAAAGCCGTTAAAAGCGTAAGCGACTGGGTCAAAGACGACATTGCGCTTTCTATTCATCCTGAGTGGTTGTTTGAGAAGACAGATAAAGGCCGCAGGGGACCCTTCTACGACGTGCTCAAAAACATGCTGGAAGTCGATAAAGAACTGGAGACGCTACGTATAAGAAAAAAAGCGTTCTTCAGAATCGGCAGAGATATCCAGGAATACGAGCAATCCATAAACCCCACAGTCGACTTCCTCGGGAAGCTAGCGGAAAGAGGCGTTGACGTTTACACGTTTCTGGACCGAAATTGGTGTTGCCCCACCACAAAACCCTCCAACGGATGGGTTGGTGAAGATGACAACGTCGGCTTGCTTGAAATAAAAGATTACAACATTTGGCTGCAGGCTGTCGGCAAAAAAACCCGCAATATGATTCGCAAGGCTGAGAAAAGCGGCGTGAAAGTGGAAGTTGTGAAACCCAGCGAGGAACTCGCGGAGGGCATCTGGAAGATTTACAATGAAACGCCGATTAGGCAGGAGCGGGCGTTTACGCATTACGGTGAGTCGCTTGCCACAGTCACGGGTAACATGTATGCTGCGAAAAACAACACCTTTATATCAGCGTACTTGGAGGGCGAATTGGTGGGTTTCATCCAAATCCTCTACGGCAACCAAGTTGCAGTCGTCTCAAACATTCTCTCGCTGCAAAAACACTGGGATAAAGCTTTAAACAACGCCATGCTCGCCAAGGCGGTTGAGGTCTGCGCTGCCAAAGGGGAGCGGTGGCTTATGTATGGACGAATAGGCAACCATCCTTCACTGGATAAGTTTAAAGAGAACAACGGTTTCGTCAAGGTTCCCATAACACGATACTATGTGCCTTTGACATCCAAAGGCAGGTTAGCCATAAAGTTGGGGCTACATAGAGAGTTCAAAGACAGCTTGCCCGATTTTGTAAAGTATCCGCTTATCCCAACGATAAACTGGATAAGCCGAACAAAAATGTTAGTTAAGCTGCGTCTACACCACCGAGGACCAAAGTAGTTTATAGTGGAACCATAGGGTTTTTCTTTTACATTTAACGTAACGTCAATTCTAACGAGCGTACTCTTTAGTAGCGATAAATCTCGGGTAAGAAAGCCATAGTTTGATAAGTAGGTATTAATTTAGCACATTTTTTTCAACTGTTTTTATGCCCCAAATGAAAAGAGTATCCACTTGCAGGACCAATGTATTGGATAATGAACTTAATTTGAGGTTTAATGCCAGTGCTGCACCTCTATGGTTAGAGGAGCAGTTTAGCCAGAAAATCCATAAGTTCTGTTTTGCTTTTTATGCCCCTAAAAATCGCTTTCCCACTCGTGTAAAGCCTAAAGGATAAGCCTTCGAAAGTCAACTCGAAAATTATGCCTGCAATCGTATTCTTAAGCGAAGCTTTCTTCATAATATTGGCGATTGCTTCATCTTTCTTCTCATAGCGGAAAACCACTATGACATCGCTTTCCGCGCCGCATGTGCCTTCGATTCTTGCCACGTAATCCGAAACTGTTGACATTAGAGTTGATCAAACTCCTTGAGGACTTCTACAAAGCGGTCCACTTCCTCTTTGTTGTTGTAGAGGTAGAAACTTGCCCTTGCAGAAGATTCCAGTTTAAACATCTCATGCAGTGGCTGTGCACAGTGATATCCGCTACGGAGCATTATGCCGTAGTTGTCGCAGAACAATGCTACGTCATGGGAGGATAAGCCTTTAACACCGAAAGGTATGATGCCGCATTTTTTGGATGAGTCTTTTGGACCATAAACGGTGACTTTTTTGCATTCCGCCATTTGCGTCATAGCGTATTGGGTGAGGTCTTTTTCATGGGTTAAAACGTTGTCTAAACCTAAAGCTGAAAGGTAATTCACCGCGACGGCTAATCCGATTGCGCCGCAGATGTTTGGGGTGCCTGCCTCAAACTTCCAAGGCAACTCGTTCCAGGAAACTCCACAGTGCCCCGTGCCACTGTTATAGGAGACTTCCTTTATCATTTCGCCTCCACCTTCAAACGGTGACATACCTTCAAGAATTTCTTTCTTGCCGTAAAGCACGCCAATACCTGTAGGTCCAAGCATTTTGTGCCCTGAAAACGCCAAAAAGTCCGCATCTAACTCTTGCACGTCAACTGGCATGTGGGGAACGGATTGGGCGCCATCCACCAAAATCAACGCGCCTTGGTCGTGGGCGGCTTTGGCTATGCGTTTAACGTCGTTTATAACGCCTGTGACGTTTGAAACTTGGCTTAGGCAAACGATTTTTGTTTGCTCGGTCAGTTTGCTCTCGAAGTCTTCGTAGTTCAGTGTGCCATCGTCGTGAACATTGGCGTATTTTAGTGTGAAGCCTCGGAGTTTAGAGTTAATCTCCCAAGGTACAATGTTGCTGTGGTGCTCCATTAGAGAAACCAGGACCTCATCGCCTTTGCCGAGGTTGTTTAAGCCCCAAGAATATGCAGCTAAGTTGATTGCTTCGGTGGTACCACGGACGAAGACGACTTCGCTGGATGTTTTTGCGTTGATAAATTTCGCTAACGTTTCTCTTGCTTTCTCGTAGAGGTCGGTTGCTTCCAGTGAGAGCGTGTGGACGGCGCGGTGTACGTTGGCGTTATGTTTTTGATAGAAGCCCACTTCGGAGTCTATGACTTGGAGGGGTTTCTGGGTTGTTGCTGCGTTGTCGAAGTAGATTAGAGGGTTGCCGTTGACTTTCCGGTTCAAGATGGGGAAGTCTTGGCGGATCGCTTTGATGTCCACGTTACTTTTCTGCCTCAGGTTTCATCCGCTTAGAAAGCGTCTTTGCCAGTTCCTCTTCTTCCAGCGCCTGCTTCTCTTCAAAAGTGTGTTCCTCAGGTAGCCAGGTGGGGTTGGGCATTTTCTTCTGGGTGAAATACAGTCGGATTGCGCGTTTGAGTGCGCCGACGGCGAGCACTCCGCAGTGGAACTTGACGCTGGGTAACCCGCCGATTTCGTCGGTGACTTTCTTCCAGGTTATGTCGTTCCACGCTTTCTCCAGGGTTAAACATTTGACCATTTCGGTGACTATGCTGGAGGTGGCTATGTTGGCGGCACAACCGTAGCTTTCAAAAGTCGCTTTCTCGATGACCTGTTGATCAGTAATTTTTAGGTAGAAGGTTATCATGTCACCGCATGCAGGGTTCCCTGCGATTGCGACGACGGTTGCGTCTTCCATTTTACCAAGGTTTTTGGGGTTACGGAATAAATCCATGACTTTAGAGTTGTAGGGTAACGGTATACGTGACATTTTTAATGCACTCCTGTTGAGCCAACTATCCCTCTAATACGATTAACTGCTTTAGGTAAGACTTCCAAAACGTAAGCTATATCTTCTTCTGTGTGACTGCGGGTAACCTTCATCAGTATACTACCGTGGGCTTCTTCAAATATGCGACCGATGGCGACTAACACGTGGCTCGGTTGGAGTAGACGGCGACTGCAGGCACTTCCGCTGGAAACGTAGACGCCACTGAGGCTGAGTTCGATGGTTAAAGCTTCGCCTTCGCAGCGTAGAATGCTAATGTTGGCGTTGTCGGGGCTGCGTTTATCGCCTTTGGGTCCGTTGAAGCGCAAATCTGTGAGTTCGCTGAATATGCCGTCGACTAATTTGTCTCTCAGCATACGCATCTTTGCGTTGTTGGCATTAAAATTCTCAAACGCCAGTTCTGATGCCTTAGTGAAGCCGATGATGAGCGGGGTGTTTTCGACGCCTGGCCAAAGTTTCTGGGTGCCGATTTGCCCCTCTATGATCCGTTCCAAGTTAACGCCTTCTTTTAAGTACATAGCACCCATGCCGCGGGGACCCTGGATTTTGTAGCTACTAACCGTCGCTAAATCCACGCCCAAGTTCTGGACGTTAAGCGGTATGCGTCCGTATGCGTCAGAAGCATCAGTGTGGAACAGCGCCTTTGGGTTTTGGGTTTTCACGATGTCGGCGGCTTCTTTGATGGGTTGGATTGTGCCGAGTTCGTTGTTTACGTTTGAGATGCTTACAAGTATGGTTTCTTTGTCGACGGCTTCTTTGAGTTTTTCGAGGTTGATGAAGCCTTCATTGTTGACGGGGATTTTGGTGGTTGAAAACCCGAATTTGCCCATCATCTCCGCGACTTGGAGCACGTTTATAGGTTCAATTTCTGAAATGACGATTTTTTTGCCTTTGCCTTTCTGTGCGAAGCAGCTACCCATGATGGCGAGGTTGTTGGCTTCGGTTTCGCTTGGTGTGAATGTGATTTCTTCAAGGTTTTTGGCTCCCATGTAGCGGCTGATTTTTTGGAAGCATTCCATGATTGTTTCAAAGGCTTCCCAGCCGGGTTTGTGGGTGAGCGTAGGGTTGCCGTAGGCTTTTTTGTTGTAATAGGGTAACATGGCGTCGACGACTTCTTGGGGAACTATGCTGCTGTTTTCGTTGTCTAAGTACACTTCGTGCGGGATGCCTTCGTGGAGTTTGATGAGTTCTCTAATGTTTTCAACCATACAGTATCCTACCATAAATTTTAGGACAGATAACTCGTCACACTGGTAATGCAGAATCTACTAAAAAAACCTAACCGCTCCGGAGTAACATGTTATTTGACCAGAAAAACTGGAAACAATTTATGGCATGTTTTGGGGCAAATGCGCAGCGTCGAGGTAGAAGGGTGTGATTGTGCAGTTAGTGATTGCTGACCCATTATATGGCAAGGAAAAGTCGAGTCCCAACCGCATATGTGCAGTTAAAGCGAAGGGTTGGTTAGAATCTATGGCTACTCCCTCATTGCTCATAGCCACAATATGAAGTGAGCCATCATATGCGGTTCCTTCTCCAGTGTTGTTAACTGTGCCCTTTATGCGTAGGATGCAGGAGGTGTTTGCTCGATAATCTTGAGCCGTCAAGGCGGTGGTAATGACATAAGGTTTGTAGGCTCCTTGATAGAGTTGGTCGTCCTGGTGGAAAACGGTAACGTTGCTTACAGTGAAGTTAGCACCTGATTGAGCCCAAAGTGGGTAATGCTGCCTTGAGTGCGCGTTTTGTTGTGCGAGGAAATTCTCAAACGTTTCAAACAAAAAAAAGCTGATAACTGAAGCTCCACTGAAAAAAAGGATGCAGCAGAACGCGACTAAAAAGATTACCCAGCGTTCCTTCAAATTAATGCCCACTTAAGATAATTACCAGTTTTATGATAAAAGATTTGTTACTAACGTGCAAAACAAGAGAATACAACTATTTCGGCTTAAAAGAGGAAGGGTTAAACGAACTTGGGTGGTCTAAACCGAACATCGAATAATGCGGCTTAGAAACATTTTTTTGTCAATAACCCCTAATAACCCATTCCTAAACATACAACTTAAACACGAATTGTAGGTCCAAATCTTGAAGGTCGCAGAACTATCCATCCCCGATTCAGTAAAAGAAGTACTGACAGGTATGGGTATCGAAAAGCTTTTTCCACCTCAGGAAGACACTATTAACGCAGGCGCCCTAAATGGACAGAACATTGTGCTCGCCAGCCCTACTGCGTCGGGCAAGACCCTTATCGCCGAATTATGTGCTCTCAAACACATCCTTGTTAACTTTGGCAAAGTCATTTATCTCTCGCCACTACGCGCCCTCGCCAGCGAAAAATATGAAGAATTCCAGAAGTATACGGATATCAGAAAAACCGACGGCAAAAAAGTGAGCGTCGGCATATCAACAGGCGACTTTGACAGTGCAGACAACTGGCTGGAACGCTACGACATAATAATCACCACCAACGAGAAAGCTGATTCGCTACTGAGACACCGCAGCAAATGGATGGACGAAATCACGTTGGTCGTCGCCGACGAAATACACCTCCTAAATGAAGCTGAACGCGGACCAACCCTTGAAATCGTGTTAGCGCGTCTGATGCAATGCAACCCCCACATTCAAATCCTCGCCCTCAGCGCCACGATAAACAACGTCGACGAAATCGCTGGGTGGCTAAACGCAAAGTACATTTTAACTGAGTGGCGCCCTATCAACCTCAAAGAAGGCGTCATGTTACAGACGGAAGTTCAGTACAAAGACGGCGGCTCAAGACGCGTCGAGCAGGAAACCCGCCTAACGGTCACAAACATGGTTTTGGATACACTCAAGAACGGCGGGCAAGCCCTGATTTTTGCTTCGACCCGGCGCAACGCGGTTTCAGCTGCGAAAACCGTCGCCACCCACATGGATAAGGCGCTTTTCCCCAAGTCGGGGTCTAAACTGGTTAAGAAATCTTTAGAGGACAAAATCCGCAAAACACTTGGCGACGAAGCCAAAAAGATCCTTGACGCAGGGGAGCGCACAGGACCCAGTGACGAGTTGGCGGAGTTGGTGCGGTGCGGCGTCGCCTACCATCACGCGGGGCTATCGGGAGCACATCGTAAAGTTATCGAAGACGGCTTCAAAGCGCGCATAATCAAGGTTCTCACCGCTACGCCGACGTTGGCTTGGGGCGTAAACCTCCCCGCCCGTACAGTCATCATCCAGGATTACCGCCGCTTCGAGGCGGGCTTAGGCAACTACCCCATAAGCGTCCTAGACTACAAGCAGATGGCAGGCAGGGCAGGGCGTCCGAAATACGACAAGTTCGGCGAATCCGTACTGATTGCGAAAACCGCGGATGAAGCCGACTTCCTCATGGAAAACTACGTCTTGGCGAAAACCGAGAAAATTTGGTCGCGCCTAGCCGTGGAGAAAATCATCCGCACCCATGTGCTCTCAACCATCGCGTCCGGTTTCGCTGACACCGAGCAGGGCATCTACGAGTTCTTCGGCAAAACTTTTTACGCGTACCAGTTCGACGTCAAAGCTATCAAAAGCATCATCGGCAAAATTCTCCGGTTCCTCCACGACCAAGAAATGATCATAGTCGCAGGCGACCATATCCTTCCGACGAAATTCGGCAAACGCATAAGCGAACTCTATATCGACCCGCTTTCAGGCGTCATCATACGTGATGCACTCCAAAACAAGCCACCCATCCTGTCCGAGTTCAGCTTGCTCCACTTAGTAGCGCACACGCCTGACATGGGACCTATCATGCGCCCCTACCAACGTGAAATGGACGTCCTAACAGTGCAGACTGAAGATCACAAACAAGAGCTCTTCATTGATCCGCCGGACCAGTGGGGCGACCACATCGGTTATGCCGAGTTTTTAGGCGAAGTCAAAACCGCCATTGTCATCAACAACTGGATCGAGGAGTTGCCTGAGGAGAAAATCATTGAACGATTCAGCGTGCAACCCGGCGACTTATACCGCGCTATCGAAACCGCCAAGTGGCTGCTCCACGCCATAAACGAGTTGTCGCCTGTCGTTGCTAAAACCAAAGAAGTTACGGCACTCAGCCACGAACTTGTGGAGCGGGTTTCTAAAGGCATCAAACGCGAACTGTTGCCGATTGTGGCGTTGGAGGGCGTCGGCCGAGTCCGCGGGCGCATCATTTTCAATGCTGGCTACCAAACTATCGAAGACCTTAAACACGCATCGATCGAGGAACTCACGAATTTGCCTTCGGTTGGGCCGCGGCTGGCGAAGAAAATCAAAGAACAAGTCGGCGGCTTCGTGAAGAAGGAGACGTGGGAAAAAATCTCGAAAGGAAAAGTTGAGGAAGCCGAACAGAAGGGGCTCTTTGAGTTTTAGCTTTCCGCGAACCGCTCAGCTTGTTTAACCGCAGTGCCCAAATAGTTTTCTGAGTTTAATGCAGTGTCGATTTCTTTTTCCGACAATATAGTGCCGACTGTCTTGTCTTCCATCAGCACATGCTTGAAGTGTTTCTTCTCAACTGCCGATTTGATGGTGAGTTGACGTAGCATTTCATGCGCCTCTTGTCGGTTTACGCCTTTTTTGACCAGTGACATCATAACGGATTCCGACATAGCTCTCCCTTGCGTCAACGACAAATTGGTCGTCATGCGTTCGCTGTCGACACGGAGGTTAGCGACGATGTTGCATATGAGGCTCAAAATATAATCCAGCAGTATGGAGGATTCAGGGAGGATGAAGCGTTCCGCGGATGACTGCGTGAGGTCGCGTTCATGCCAAGTGACTATGTCTTCAAGCGCCGGCGTCACGAGGCTGCGCACGATTCGGGCTAAACCGCACACCCGCTCGCAGGTCTCTGGGTTCTGCTTATGGGGCATTGTAGAGCTCCCTACCTGCTTTTTGGCTTCGAACGATTCGAAGACTTCGGCGATTTCGGGGCGCTGCAACTCGCGGATTTCGGTTGCAAAATTCTCTATTGAGGACGCAATCATGCCGTAAATGCATACTAACTCAGCGTAGCGGTCGCGTTGCACGATCTGAGTGGAAATTTCCGCTGCCGACAGATTGAGACGTTTCATAACGAGCGTTTGGATTTTCTCTGCGTGCTCGCCCAGTCCGGCTTGGGTTCCGACGGCACCGCTGACTTTTCCCGCTAATACGCGTTTTTTTGCTTCTTTAAGCCGCTGGAGGTGCCTGTCGACTTCGTAGCCCCAGACGGCGAATTTGAAACCCAAAGTAATCGGCAAAGCGTGTTGCCCATGAGTTCTGCCAATCATAACTGTAGCTTTGTGGGCACTTGCTTGTTTTTGGAGGACGCCTTTGAAGTCTGCTAACCTCTTCTCCAGCACTGCCGTGGCGTCTTTGAGTTGCAGGGCGTTGGCTGTGTCTACGATGTCATAGCTCGTCGCACCAAGGTGTACGTAAGCACCGCTTTCACCACATTGCTCGGAGAGCGCCCTCACCAAAGAGGCGATGTCATGCTTAATTTCTTTCTCGATGGCTTTTACGCGGTCAATTTTCACGAATTTGGTGGTTGCTTTCTCAGCGATTTTTTGTGCGTCGACTTTGGGGATGTTCCCGACTTCGGCGTGCGCTAGCGCGAGGGCAGCTTCGACGTCGAGTAGTTTTTGGACTCGGGCTTCCTCCTCAAAAATTTTCAACATCTCTGGCGTGCCATATCGGCCAGTGTCTATGGGTGTAATTGGCAAGTTAATGTTTCCTCAAAAGGAAGGTTATGCACACTAGAGATTAATGTTTTGCGAGGAAAAATTGGCTTGCAGGGTTAAATGGCTGAGTTCAAGGAAGACTCGTCTGTTTCCAGTTGAATCGTAGTATGTTCTATTCCGTACTTTTCGTTTAACAGCTTATTTATTTTGCTAATTATCTGTTTGGAGTTGCTTTCTCTGACGGTTATGTGAGTCGTCAGCGAGTACATTTCGGACGTTATTTCCCAGATGTGCATATCCGTGATTTCAACGATTTCGGGAACGTGCTCTTTGAGTTCTGCACTGACTATATCGATGTTTATGCCTTTGGGCGCGGTCTCCAGCAAAACATTCACTGCGTCTTTTAGCAGCCCCCAAGCCCAAAGGAAAATCAGGACTGAAATCCCGATGCCCAACAGAGGGTCAATTATGTACCAATCGGTTAGGTAAACGATGATTGCACCGATTATGATGGCGACTGAGGAGGCCGTGTCGGCGAACATGTGCAGAAAGGCGCCTTTAACGTTTAGGTCAGTTTTCACGCTGCCCCGCAGCAGTATGAGGCTCAGCCCGTTTGCGGCTAAACCCAGCAGAGCCACCAGTAACATTTCAAGACCCAAAACAGGCTGCGGATTAAGCAACCGCACGATACCCTGGTAGAATATGTATGCTGTAACTCCGAAGAGGAAAATGCTGTTGAATAAAGCCGCCAAAATCTCCACACGGTAAAACCCGTAGGTTCGGTGGTGGCAGGGTTCCTTGCAGGCGATGACTATGGCTGTGA
>Ga0209079_10000845_pt1 | contig 11912 bp, 13 predicted proteins | sample PPLLaktember2015_2_FD_187259 | JGI IMG/M metagenome (GOLD analysis project Ga0209079, IMG submission 187259) | Freshwater sediment microbial communities from Prairie Pothole Lake near Jamestown, North Dakota, USA - PPLs Lake P7 Core (6) Depth... | ecosystem: Environmental > Aquatic > Freshwater... | reverse complement strand
ACCCTGCGTGGCTTTCACGTCTTGACGGGCATCGAAGTCAACATCCAGCCCGACGGCTCGCTCGATCTCCCGGACGAGATCCTTGCCGCGCTTGACGTCGTCGTGGCCGCCGTCCACTCTCACTTCCGTTTGACCAAGGACGAGATGACGGCTCGCTTGCAGCGAGCTTGCGAGAACGAGCACGTCGACATCCTCGCCCATCCCACCGGCCGCAAGATCGGCGAGCGCCCGCCGTACGACGCCGATTGGGACGCCGTGTTCGAAGCCGCCGCGAAGACCGGCACCGCGCTGGAAATCAACGCCAATCCCATTCGCCTCGACCTCTCTGCGGAGCTCGTTCGCCGCGCCGTGGGCGCCGGCTGCAGGCTCTCCATCGGCTCCGACGCCCACGCCCCCGAGCACTTCGACTTCCTCCGGCTTGGTGTCCTGACCGCGCGGAGAGGATGGGCGGAGGCGAAACACGTGGCGAACGCAGGGGATCTGGAAGATCGACGCGTTTCCCGCAAGCGAGTCTGAGTCTCGGCTGCCGTTCCATTACGCAGTCGAGAGCCTCCACGGGCGCTCCGTCTCTGCGTGGTCGTCACCGGTCCTACTGCGCGTTGTCGGCGAAGCGCAGCTGCGCGACGGTGACTCCGATACCGGCAAGGAAGGTGAGCGCGACCACGACGAGGCTGCCGGCATTAAGAGCCGTCATGGGCTGCCCGACAGCGCCGATCCACAAGGGGACAATCGACCAGGGGAACCACACCGCCCAGCCGGTCTTGCTGAGAAGCTGGCCCAGCACGAGCATTCCTAGCGCGAAACCGAGCGGAGGCATGTAGCCACGCCCCAGCAAGGCAATCCACGCGACGACGGGCGTGAGCAGATAAGCGACAGCGCCCGCGATCAACGCATCTCGCACGGCACGTGCGGCCAGGGCTGTCGAGAAGTCCGGGAGGCCGAGCGCGAGGCCGAGGGCGAACGCTTCGGCGACGACGGCCACGACAAGCACGGCCCACCATGCCGCCGCCACGAGAAGCTTCGCGAGCGCGAACCAGTGCCGGCCGACCGGCAGCGCGAGGAGGTTCTTTGCCGTGCCGTCGGTGTACTCCCGGCCGAAGAGGTACGCGACGATGAAGGGGAGAAGAAGCATCCCGCCCATTCCGACGAGCAGCGTCAGCATGGAGAGGTGCGCCGGCCAGGTGGCTTCGAGGCCCGCGAGATTCGCCTTCGTGCCGAGCAGGCCGAGTTGAGCCGCGCGGCCCGGCTCTCGCACGATCCACATCATCAACGCCATCCCGAGTTGTCCCATGGACAGCGCGGCAAGCGATAGCCACGTCACCTTGCTCCGACGCAGCTTCAGGAATTCCGTCGCCAGAACGTGCGTGAGCATCACTCGACACCTCCCGTGAGACGCAGGAAGTGCGCCTCGAGGTCCTCGTGCACCGGAGCCAGGTGCGTGACGTCGAGCCCGGAGTGGACGAGCACCCGGGCGATCTCCGGCACACGCTCTTCGGCATCGAAGACGTGCAGCCGACCATCGACGCGCTCGACGTGCGCGAAACCGGCGGCGTCGAGAAGCTCCACCGCGCGCTCGGAATCCGATGTGCCGACCTCGACGTACAAGCGCTCCTTGGCGCGCAGCTCCTCGCGGTCGAGTTCCTCGAGGAGCCGTCCCTCGTGCACGATGCCGATGCGGTCGGCCAGGTGAGCGACCTCGGCGAGGATGTGGCTCGACATAAAGACGGTGACGCCACGCTCGGCGGCCAGCGAGCGCAGGAGTTCGCGGACCTCGACGATGCCGCCGGGGTCAAGCGCGTTTGCGGGCTCATCCAAGAGAAGAAGCTCCGGACGGTGCAGGAGCGCCCGAGCGAGCGAGAGCCGCTGCTTGTTGCCGAGCGAGAGCACGCCGGCGCGCCGATTCGCGTTCGGGCCAAGTCGCATCAACTCGATTGCGTCGGCGACCGCGGCACGCGGCGCCCGTGTCAACCGGCGCTGGATGTCGAGGTTCTCGCGCACCGTGAGGTTGGGGTAGGCGGTTGCGCTCTCGACGAGATAGCCGACGTGCGCGAAGACGTCGCTCGAGCCCGGCTGCACGCGCTCTCCAAGTACTTCGATCTCGCCCTCGGACGGCTGGATCAGCCCGAGCAGCATGCGGATCGTCGTCGTCTTCCCGGCTCCGTTCCGGCCGAGGAAGCCGTAGATCTCACCGCGGCGCACGCTGAGATCGAGCTTGTCCACCGCGGTCACGTCGCGGTACCGCTTAGTCAACGCCTTCGTGGCAATAGCGATTTGGACGGTCATGGGCGGGGTCCTTCGTAGCCGAGGGCGCGCAGGGCGAACTCGATCGCGCGGGCGAGCACGGCCGGCATGTCGGGCACGGACGTGCCTGCGAGTTCGACGCTTTGCAGACCGGCGAGCACGAACCACGCCGCGGCTCGCACGTCGGAGACGTGGAACACACCCTCGGCGACGCCCTGTTCGACGATTGCCTCTACGAGAGGAACGAGTCGTGGCGTAAGATCCTCGGCGAGGCGATCGTGCAGGGCGCGGTTCTCGGGACGGTGCAGGACGGTGATGAGGTCGAGGGCATCGGGCTCCGCGGCGGCGGCAGAGAGGACGTCGCTGAGGATGTGCATCTTGTCAACGGCTGACACTCCGGCGCCGACGCGCGCTGCGACTTCGTCCATCATCGCGGCGCCCGCGCGTTCGACCACAGCCAGCAGGGCATCGTCCTTGGAGTCGAAGTAGAGGTAGAACGTCCCCTGCGCGACGCCGGCGGCCTTGACGATGTCGCTCACCGCTGTGTTCGCCACGCCGCGTCGGGCAAACAGGGTTGCGGCAGCCGAGACAAGCTCAGCGCGGCGGGCCTCACGATTCACGTTGCGGGGCATTGAGGCTCCTAACTACGGCTTCCGACAACATATGACTGACAGTCAGTCAGTATAGGCAGAGGCGAGGCGAGTGTCAACTGCGAAGAGCGTTCTCCCTGCCAGTGGAAGGGCCAAGATCCCGGTCAAGCAGTCGCTCCGCAGATGCATCCACCGCGCGGCGTCACAACGCCACCGCACGAGATTGACGCCAACCCCATCCGCCTCGACCTCCTGCCGAGCTCGTCCGCCGAGCTCTCCCCGTCGGCTGCAAGCTGCTAGCTGGCTGCGGGCTAGCCATCGGCAGCGACGCTTACGCCCCCGAGCACTTCGACTTCCTGCGCTTGGGGGTTCTCACTGCGCGCAGAGGGTGGGCGGAGGCCGGCGGCATTATGAATGCTGCCCCCTAGGAGGCCTCCGGCGCGACGGAGGCAGCTCGGAGTGCCGGAGACTCGCGCGAGACGTTGTCTACCCACTATTGCGTCGCCGTGAGGTGAGCCACGATGACAGCGCAGGTGCGCATTCGAACGTTCGGCGGCACGGACCTTGGCGATGTTGTCGAGCTGTCGCTGATTGCATGGGAACCGGTCTTCGAGTCGTTCGAGCGGGTGCTGGGCCCCCGCGTCTACTCTCTCGTTTGGCCGGACTGGCGGAAGAGCCAACGCGAGGGCGTCGAGGGCGCCTGCAAGGCGAAGGACAGGTACCATGTCCTGATCGCGGAGTTCGACGGCCGCGTGGTCGGCTTCATTGCCTACGAGTTGAAGGGTGAGACGGGCGATGTGGTGTTGCTCGCGGTGCATCCAAAGTTCCAGAAGCGGGGCATCGCTACGCAGCTCAACCAGGCGGCGCTCGCCGAGATGAAGGCAGTTGGCGTGAAGATGGCTGTGGCCGAAACCGGCGGCGAGGACGGGCACGCCCCGGCCCGACGGGCGTACGAGAGGGCCGGCTACACAGGGCTTCCGCTCGTTCGGTACTTCAAGGATCTGTAGAACGGCGGTTCGCGGTTCGCAGTGCGCAGTGCGCGGTCCGAAGTCCGAAAGCCGAAGTGCGCGGTGCGCAGTGAGACGAGGCAAGCTTGGCGTAGCACGATATCCGTGCTATCATGGCAACGTGATCCAGTCGTTCGTGGACGAAGGCACGGAGGACGTGTTCAATGGGCGCTCGACGAGAAGAGCTCGCGCAGCCTGTCCGATGGACCTCTGGCGGGTGGCATGGCGCAAGCTTGATCAGCTGGATTCTGTCGAGCGGCTGGACGAGTTGGCGATTCCTCCCGGGAATCGGTTGGAGGCTCTCGTCGGAGACCGAGCTGGGCGGCACAGCATCCGAGTCAACGAGCGGTATCGGATCTGCTTCGCATGGACGGAGAGCGGGCCGGCGAGTGTCGAAATCACGGACTACCACAGGTAGAGCTGCCACAGCTAGGCCCACATAGGAAGGCAGGAGGCGAGAGCATGATCAGGGTTCCGACGGATCGGGCACCGACGCATCCGGGCGAGATGCTGCTCGAGGAGTTCCTGACGCCGATGGGGCTGTCGCAGCGCGATCTGGCTCTCGGCATCCGCGTGCCGTACCAGCGGGTGAACGAGCTGGTCAATGGGAAGCGCGGGGTCACGCCGAGCACGGCGTTGCGCCTTGCGCGCTACTTCGGCAATAGCCCAGGTTTCTGGCTTTCGCTGCAGCAGCGCTGGGACCTCTACCACGCCGAGAAGGCGGAGGCCACTGATCTCAAGCGAATCGATGCGGTGAGCGCGAGCTGCGTCGCGGAGCCTCGCCGGCAGACGCCGCTTTCGCCGCAGAGTGCGCGGAGACTGAGGCAAGGAAGCCCCGGACGCTCTCCTCAACGGGGCTGAAGCTCGAGTAAGCTCGTTGCATGACCCAAACGGTTCGCCTGGCGCTCGGCATCTCTCTTGTCGTGGCAGCCGTGCTTGCGCTCTTCCCAGGCACTGCCTGCCGAGGGACTGCGTCCCCAGGCTATGCCTGCCTCGGCACTGTGTGCCTGGGGTACTACACCGGCGACCAGCGATCGTTTGAGGCGGTGCAGGGCTTCGCGCAGTACCTCACGATCGTGTCGGCCGACGTGTACGCGGTCGAGTTCGACGGGACGATCACGGGTGCGGACGACTTCGGCGCTGTCGCCTTCTGCACGGCGCATGGGATCGAGGTCTACGCCTGCGTCTCGAACTGGAATGGAGACCCCGAGGTGGACGACTTCGACGCGAAACTGGCCCATGCGGCCATCGTCACGCATCGAGAAATGGTGATCGACCACCTCGTTGCGCTCGCCGTGGGCGGCGGTTACGACGGGGTGAACGTTGACTTCGAGAGTCTCGCCTACTCGAGCGACATTGACGACGACCGCGCGGCGTTCACGGCGTTCATCCACGAGGTGGCTGCGAGGCTTCATGCCCTGGGTCTCAAGCTTGCGATCAGCGTTCCGGGGAAGACTGAGGATTCGCCCGACGACGACTGGTCGTACCCCTTCGACTACGCGGCCCTCGGTCAAGACGCCGACATCCTCCAGCTCATGACCTACGATCAGCACGGGCCATGGAGCGAGCCGGGCCCGGTCTCGGGCGCCGACTGGGTCGAAGACTGCGTCGCATACGCAGTCTCGGTTGTTGATCCGACGAAACTCCTGATCGGTCTGCCTGCCTACGGCTACGACTGGGACCTTACGGAGTCCGATCCTGAGAGCTGGACCTACTCGGCCACGAGCTTCTCGTGGAGCGGCGTAGCCGCGAGCGACATCCCAGCGTTGCTCGCGAAGCACGGAGCCGTCGAGCATTGGGACGCGGCGTCGCAGTCGCCCTACGTGACCTACACCGAGCGCGGCCATCGGCACGAGGCGTGGTTCGAGAACGCGGCGAGCCTGCGTGCCAAGACGGCGCTCATCGCCAAGTACGGCCTCGCCGGTCTCTCGATGTGGTCACTCGGTCAAGAGGACGAGGCATTCTGGGAGGCGCTGACCTCACCCTAGTGCATGCCCGCAACTGCCAGCCGCAGAGGTCGCAGAGTCACTGAAGAGCGCGCCGAGGCTCTTGACGAGACGTAAGGAGTGCCCAAGCACGGTGAGTCGAGGGTTGGCCCTCCTCCGCGCTCTCTGCGTGCTCTGCGGTGAGGGCTGTTCTCTTGCCCTTGTCAGGTTGCCGAGGTTCGGTAGACTCCCGACAGAGACTGGGAAGACGAAAGGAAAGGCATGTCACAGAAGCAGATCCGCAAGTCGAAGCACTTCGATCTCATTCCGTTGGCGGATGGTGTCTACGCCTGCGTTCACAAGCAGGGCGGTGCTGCGTTCTCGAATGCAGGGATCATCGACCTCGGCGACCGAACGCTCGTTGTCGATGCGTTCAGCACGGTCGCCGCGGGCCGCGAGCTGCGCGCGACGGCGGAGTCGCTGTTCGGTCGCCCGGCCTCGACGATCGTCCTCACGCACTTCCATGACGACCACTGGATCGGTGCGTCGGCTTTCGACGCCGTGACTCTCCTCCTCGCGAGCGAGCCGACGCGCGCGGCGTGCTTTGAGGAGGCCGCGGAGCTGGCGGAGAGCTACAAGGACCGCGCGCCGTGGGAAGCAGAACTCGCGAAGATGGAGGCGCAGCTCGAGACGGAGACGGACGAGCGGAGACGCGTCGGCCTCGTCAACGGGATCTCGCGCACGCGCTACACCATGGCGGAGATGGCTAACTTCAAACCGCGCTGCGCTGACGCTGCGTTCGCCGGCACGATGGCGTTCCACGGCACGAAGCGCATTGCCGAAGTGCGTTCGCTCGGTCGCGGTCACTCTGTGGATGACGTGACCGTTCTGCTTCCACAAGATGGGATCGCCTTTGTCGGCGACATCGGCTTCTTCGACACCCAACCGTTCATGGCGTATTGCGACCTCGACCTGTATCGCAAGCAGCTTCAGTTCTTCCGCGACTCCGACGTCCCCGCGCTCGTGCCCGGCCACGGAGTTGTGGGGGGCAAGCCTGAGGTCGAGCGGGAGCTGGCCTACTTCGACGTGCTCGAGGATCTCGTTGGGAAGGTCGTGAAGAATGGCGGCTCCCTTGAGGCCGCGCTAGATATCGCGCTCCCTCCCCCGTTCGACCGATGGCTCTTCGGGGGGATGAATCGCTTCACCGCGAACGTCGGCTTCATGTACAAGCACCTCGGAGGTCGGATCCCGGAAGAGAGATAGGGCTGGTGCGAAGCGGCAGCCGTGGCGGTCGCACTTGCCTTGAGGGACGCCTGTCGCTCGGGGCGCCACGGCGGAGGAGGGATTGGTGGAGTTCTGGTCTGCGGATTGTTGCGTGCCGGATGGCACGAAGAGCAAGCGTTTGGTTCTCCGGCCGCTCCGCGCGACCGATGCTGTCCTCGACTACGACGCCGTGATGTCGAGCGCCCCGGAGCTGCACCGCTGGAACGCAGGCTATTGGCCGGCCGACGGCTTCACTCTTGCGGAGAACCTGGCCGATCTCGAGCGGCACGAACGCGAGCACGTCGAGCGCAAAGCGTTCACGTACACCGTCCTCAGTCCCGATGGGGCGAAGTGCCTCGGCTGCGTCTACATCACGCCGGTGTGGTCCGGGGCGGCACCGCTGTGCGGCGAAGCCGCTCGCGCGGCTGCGGTCGGGTTCTGGGTCCGCACGTCCGAGATCGAGCGCGACCTTGACAAGCACCTGTTTGCCGTCCTGGTTGAGTGGCTCCGCCTCGACTGGCCGTTCGACTGCATCCTGTTCACGAACATGGCCGGGGAGACACGGCAGGCCGTGCTGCTCGCCGAGGTCGGCTTGACGCGCCTTCCGCTGGCCTGGGGCGACGGTCGCTCCGGCTCGGCGTTCCGCGCGTCCTGGCCGAAGGGCCAACAAGCGTTGTAGAGCGGTTGGAGGCCTCTGCTTGCCCGGAGGCCAGCGCTTCGGTAGGATACCGCAACAGTGTTGTGTTACGCTACTCTACGGACCGAGGAGGTCCGCCGAACCCGACCCCATCTGGGTTCGGCGAGAATCGATGAAGAAGACGAAGCGGCAGCTCTACATCCTGTGCGACCTCGAGGGCGCGTCGGGCATCTCCCGCGCCAACTGGGACGCGCTCAAGCACGGCTCTGACCTCTGGCGCTCGGACGGCCGCGCGCTCGTCACATCGGACGTGAAGGCGGTGTGCGAGGCGGCCAACGAGTTCGGCATCGACGAGATCATCATCGACGACGAGCACGACGGGGGAAAGCGAGAGCCGAACCTGCTTGTGAGCGGTCTTCCAGCGAACGTCCGTGTGCTCCGGCGGCCGCACCTGCCCGGGAAGGCGCGGAAAGCCGTCCGCGGTGAGCCCTACGGGATGATCTTCGTGGGACAGCACGCAATGCATGGCGGCGGAGGCTTCGCGCCGCACACGATCGCGCCGCACATCGGCGCTGTCACTCTGAACGGCCTGCGCGTGGGCGAAATCGGGCTCGAGTTGGCCTCGTTCATGGGAGCGAGGCTCCTTGCCGTCGTCGGTGAGGAAGCCGCGGCCGTCGAGGCCCAAGCGCTCTGTCCGCACGTCGTCGGGATTCCCGTCAAGAGCCAGGAGAGGAACTGGTTCCCGTCGGCGGACGAGACGAGCCCGATGATCCACCGTGAGGTTCTTCGGGCGCTGCGCACGCGCGACAGAGCGGACGGCCTTCATCTCCGGCCGCCCTTTCGCTTTGCGCTCTCACCCGCCGACGGCTACGTCTTCGATCGGGAACAGAAGATGCCGCTGCGGTGGTTCTGCCGTCTTCTCTTCTTCGGCCTGTCGAAAGGGAAGCTGGACGCACGGGAAGCGTCGTGGGAGACGAAGACGGTCGTTCGTGGGATCTTGGTTCTGCACTGCGTGCGCGGCTTCCTTCGGAGAGAAGGCGAGTAGAAAGGACCGCAGTGCGGCTACACTTCATAGCACATGGATCGCAAAGCGCTCGTCCGCCGGTACAAGGAAACACCCCGCCCGGCAGGCGTCTTCCGAGTCCTCAACACCGAGACCGGGCGAGTACTCCTGGGATCGAGCACCGACCTGCCTGGCATGCTGAACCGCCAGCGATTCCAGCTGGAGAACAACCTGCATCCTGACAAGGAACTCCAGCGCGACTGGAAAGAACTCGGTCCGGCCGCCTTCACCTTCGATGTGCTCGACGTGCTGAAGCCGTCGGATGACCCGAGCTACAACCCATCCGAGGATCTGAGAACGCTGAAGGGGATGTGGCTGGAGAAGCTGACGGCGTCCGGTGCGCCCTTGTACCGGCAATCAAGCCGCGACACGTAAACGAGCCCTTGCCGGTTCTGCAAGGGCGTTTCGGCAGCCCCGAGGCATGGGCGCCTTCATGCCCGTCCGGAGACGCCGACCGCGGCATGCGCCTCGCCTGCTGACGGCGGTAGAATGATCTTCTCCGATGAGCCAAGCACCTGGGGATTACGCGAAGCGAGTTCTCGAACGCATCCTTGCCGGCGAGTCTTTGGTGCGCGCCGTATTCAGCGGCCGCCAGAGCGGCGCCACGCTTCCGTGGATCAAGGTCGTCGTGCGCCCGGTGCGGATCAAGGGCGAGCTTCATTGGCAGGTCTCGCACTTCGACGAAGAGAAGGACATCACCAAGAACTACGCCGCCGAAGACGTTGTGGAGAGGATCGAGGCGATTCTTGCGCTTCCGTTCAAGAACATCCACGTGGAGACAGCCACCGGCGCCCTTGACGTTCGGATCACCAAGAAGGGCGATGCCCTCCTCCACGAGACCCCGTTGGCCGAGCCGTGCGCAAGCGTGGACCTGTCCCACGATCGCGAGAAGAAAAAGGTTCTGTCCGTCAGTGACTCGGCCCCGTTCTTGGAGGCCGTGGGAATCCTGACGAAGAGCGGCAAGGTCAAAGCAGATCGGCAGGGCAAGTTTCGGCAGATCAACGAGTTCCTGCGGCTGGTGGAGGAGACCGGCGCTTTCGCTCTGGGGACAGAGGAATGCGTTCACATCGTCGACTGCGGCTGCGGAAACGCCTACCTGACGTTCGCCATCTACCACTACTTCCACAGCATCCTGAAGCGGTCCGCCGATGTCGTCGGCGTCGACGTGAAGGCCGATCTCCTGGAGCGGCACCGGGAGAAGGCGCGGGCGCTGGGGTGGGACCGGCTCACGTTCGAAGTCGGTTGCATCGCCGACTTCCAGCCTGCCGTCGTCCCTGATGTCGTGGTCGCCCTGCACGCGTGCGACACAGCCACAGACGATGCCCTGGCGCGGGGCATTCGCTGGGGCAGCAAGGTCATTCTGACCGCGCCCTGCTGCCAGCATGAACTGCAGGAGCAGCTGTCTCACATCTCCGTGCCCGACCCGTTCCGAGCCGTGGCGCGCCACGGGATCCTCGACGAGCGCCTGGGAGACATCCTGACCGACGCATTCCGGGCGGCGATCCTCCGGATCGTGGGGTACCGCACGGACGTGATTCAATTCGTCTCAGACGAGCACACCGCGAAGAACCTGATGATCCGTGCCGTCAAGATGGCCGAGGGTGGAAGTGTCGAGTCTGTGCAGGAGTACGAGGCGCTCAAGAACTACTGGCACGTCACGCCGTACCTCGAGGAGCTGCTCGGTGACGAGCTGCGCTCTCGCCTGCGCGCTCCCCGGGCGGAGCCCACGGGCGGGAGATCGTGACCGCACCGACCCAAGCCGCCATGTCCTGGCCCGACCTTACGGTGTGGGCGGTCGTCAATGCGGTGAATCTCCTGCAGGCGGCGGGATTCCTATCGCGCCTGCGAACCGGCAGCCTGGCGACAAACCATGTCCTCGGGCTCGTGATCATGGCGCTCGCCATTCCCGCGACAGCGGCCCTGGTCGCGTTCATCCGCGCCAGGTCGCTCTGGCTGGCGTGGGCCGGCCCGGCCGCCTTTCTGGCCTTCGTCCTGCTCATGGTCGTCGTCGAGTACATCGCCCCGATCGAGTTCCGATCGCCGGCGCGTCCGGCCGTTCTCGTGCCCTACCTCGTTCTCTTCTTCGGCGCGATCCTTCTCATGGGCCTGCCGATGTTCTCTCTCGATCGGCGCCTGTGGCTCGTTACCGTGGCGACGACGGCCCTCCTCCTTGGGTCGATGGGTCTTGCGTTACGGGCCGGCGTCGGTTGACTGCGGCCGTGCGTGGATCTCGTCCGCTCGGAGTGAGATTCGTATGATCGAGCGGGCTTGGCGCACACCGCGGCGCTGGGTCCGCGGAGGATGCCATGGAGTGCAAACGGCTCACGGAAGACGGCGCACCGCTGGCGCGAGAAGCGATCGGCCGCGTCAAGATCGGCAAGAACGGTCCCTGGCCGAGCCTGGAGTACGTTCGTGCGTTCCTGGTGGAGGCAGACAACGTTCTGATCGTCGCGACGGAGGACGGCGAGCCGATCGGCTTCGCACTCGCCTACCTGCTGGATCGAATCGACGGGAACCGCAGAATGGCGCTCTTCTACGAGATTGAAGTCGCTGCCAACCATCGGCGACGGGGAGTCGCGAGGGCGATGATCGAGCTCCTGAAGTCCGTGTGCGCCCCGGAGAACGTCGTCAAGATGTGGGTTCAGACGAGTCACGCGAACGAGGCGGCCGTGGCGCTGTATCGGTCCACGGGCGCCCACGAGACCGCGAGCGGTGGAGAGACGGTCTTTGTGTACAACTTCCGCGGGTAGGGCTGTTCGGATGCGGCCCAGCCGTGTCGCCCGGACATGGTCTGCGCCAGGCAGTCGCCGGTCCGTTCTCGCTTCGCCTTGGATCTGGTTCGCCCCGCCCAGGTAGGCTTCCCCGGCAACTTGCCATAGAGTAGTCGCGGAGTCGAGAGCCAGCGGACACCTTGAATCGGAGAGAACCGCCGTTGGCACGTTCGCCGAGGAGTTGAGGATGCCGCGGGAAGACGACGCGATGCTGGGTCGGCGCGAGCTTGAGGCCCGCGTCGCGTCGCTCGAGGCGACTCTCCGCGACAAAGAGCAGGTGGAGGCGCATCTCAGGGAGAGCGAAGCGCGCCTCGCCCTGGTTCTCGAAGGCACAAACGATGGATGGTGGGACTGGCGACTCGCGACCGACGAGATGTACTACTCGCCTCGTTGGTGGGAGATCGTCGGCTACGTG
>Ga0209079_10000841_pt1 | contig 11936 bp, 9 predicted proteins | sample PPLLaktember2015_2_FD_187259 | JGI IMG/M metagenome (GOLD analysis project Ga0209079, IMG submission 187259) | Freshwater sediment microbial communities from Prairie Pothole Lake near Jamestown, North Dakota, USA - PPLs Lake P7 Core (6) Depth... | ecosystem: Environmental > Aquatic > Freshwater... | reverse complement strand
TGGCTTGTGGTAGATGCGCGGCATGGCACGAGCTTAACGCGCCACGAAAGAGCGGCGCGCCTGCCCACGCGAGGTCCCGCGGACCCGCCACCGGCTCATGGCCGTGCGCGCCTCGCCGTAGCGCCTAAATCGAGGCCTGCACCGATGCGTGCATTGACAGGGCTGAGCCCGGCCGGGCCCGGCCCCCAATGTCAACACCGGCGGACGGCTTACCGAGCCTGCAGCGAGTACAGGTAGTCGACCAGCGCCAGAATGCGCGCCCGCACGAACTGCTCGGAGTTGAAGGCAAAGCCGCCGTAATAGGAGGCTGCCTTTTCCGTGTATGTCGTGCCCCAGATCGGCATGTTGCGCGGGCCGTGGCCCTTGAGGGCCTGCCGTCCGTCGATGATTTCGATCATGCGATCTGCCGGAAAGACGCCGCCGTTGCGCTTGGCGATCGTCGTCAGGTCAGGAACGGGCAGCTTCAGGTACTGGGCGAAGTACCCGTCGCCCTTGCCAGCCACTCCGTGACAGGCGACGCAGTTCGACTCGTATTCCTGTTTGCCGAGTTCGCTGCGCGCCTCCGCCCAGGCCGAGCCGGCAAACGCCGCGCCGATCGCCGCGGCAATGAGTATCGGTGCAGTTCTTGTAAGTCTCATCTTGGTTCTCCACAAACCGACTACTTGTGTCCATCCAGCTTGCCAACTGTTGCCTTTTCAACCTAGCCAGACGCATCCAGTCCGGATTGATGAGCAACAACCCTGCGGCATTACGTAGTCGGCGGAGGCCTCGCCGAGGCGCTGTTTGCGACTCGCGAGCAAGAACGCGGCAGCCGTACTGGCTACCGCGCTCCTGCGTGCATTGGCATGGACGTCATCGCGCGCCAGCCCGCCTGCGCACCGCCCCGAGGACGCCCGCAAGGGCGAGCAGCGCCAGCATCGGATCGAACGCCGACCCGGTGCGCGCGGCGGTGCATCCGCCGCCACCGCCACTGGACTGCGCGTCGGACGGTGGCGTCACCGCCGTCGGTGGCGTGGTCGAAGGCGGCGTTGTGGACGGCGGTGTCGTTGACGGTGGCTGCGGCGGCGGTTGCACCGGCGGAGGCATCGGCACCGGCGGCAGCGCTGACAGCGGTGGCGTGACGCTGAGCGTGACGGCCGCCGTGTTGTCGGCCGCATCCGCGTCGGGCTCCCCGCTCGTCACTTTCGCATCGACGACGTAAGTGCCCTCGGTTCCGCCGGTCACCGTCAGCGAAATCATCCGGCCATTGCTCGCCGCGATCGTGGGAAGCTCGCATCGGAACGTCGAACCACTGATCGCGCAAGCACTGGGCTCGCTGATACCCACCGGGGTCAGACCGGCCGGCAGCGCGCCGCTGAGCACGACCTTGCTGGCTTCGCCCGCGCCCCGGTTCAGCACGTTCAGATTGACTGTGAGCTGGCTGTAAGCCGGAAACGAGGCGTTGGCGGCTGTCACCCGGAGGTCAGGGAGTTGAAACGGCGCCCCGGTCGCAAACATCGCATCCTTCGTGTTCGAATCTCCGAGGGTCTGCTCGCCCATCCACAACACCGTGACCGAACTGCCGTCGGGGCTCGGTCGCAGCTGGGCTTCGGACTGCCCCCCGGTCGTTGATGACACCGGCATAAACGGCTCGAAGGTCGCGCCCTGGTCGAGCGAACGCGAGACATAGACCCGTCCCGATTCGGCGACGAGCTTGTTGCTCTCCGTGGCGTAGGACACAAAGAGGACATTCGGGTTCTGCGTGTCGCCCGCATCCGGTTTGCCGGTGAGCGGGTTCACGATCGTTCCCGGCGTCGGCACCATGCGCGGCTCGACGACCGTGACTGCCGCCGAGTCGATGCGCGACAGATTGAGTGCCGGACTCCAGCTCCCGGCCGCTCCGTCCTTCGTGGACCGCGTGATGAAGAGGTTGTAGTTCGCTGTCGGAACGGCTGTCTTCTCCGGATTTGCCGCGTCCATGTTGGGCGTCAGGTCGTAAGCGAGGCCGATGAAGCTGCCTCGCACGACGGCTCGATGAGCGTTGGCGTTGCCGCCGAATCGGGCCACGTCGGTCATGTTCTGCGGCGTGTCCGCCAGGATGTCGCTGGGCAGGAATCCGGTCGATCCCGGCCGCGCAATCGGATCCACCAGACCGCGCCGGACGATGATGTCCGACGGCGCCGCCGGGGTGACAAATGGCGTCTCGCGCCACAACAGCACCGTTCGCAGAGGCGACGTCCCCGCCGTAGCGGCTCCCTGAAGGAAGAACCGCACCCGCCGGGCGTTCTTCTTTACATCGCTGACGATGGTGCCCGCGGAATTCGCGTCGTGAGCGGTGTACAGGAATGAGTGGTAAACGATGCACTTGCCCGTTGCGCCACCCGGACAGGCCGTTTCTTCGTAGGCCAGCACAGCGGTCGAGCCGCTGACCTGCAGGTTGGGGCGCGATGCTCCGGGCTCACCGGTGCCCAGCACGTTGTTGTCGCTCAGCTGGGCAATGTTCGCCCGCAGCGTCACACCATTCGGATTCGGCGCATGCGTGTACCAGATGTTGGTTCCGCCGGTCACGTGGGAGCCCATGCCGCCATCGCCGCGGCCTTCGCCTTCGCCCGGCTGCAATCCCGCGGGATCCTCCTGCCAGGCCATCGCGAACGCGGTTCCCGTGGAGTTGCCGGAAATCAACTCGTTGATCGCATCGCGCTCGCCGTTGGTGAGCTGATGCACATCCCACGAGGTCAGTGTCGGATCGACGGTCGTTGCCACCCAGACGCAATGAAACGGCCGGTCAGGTTTGAGATCGCCGTCGAAGTCTCCGGCGCCCTGGTCCGGGTTGGTGTAGCTCCCGGCGTTGTTCGCGGCCGCTGGATTTTGCGGGCAGTAAGCACTGTTCCACGTGATCACGACTGACGGGCCGGATGTCACGGGTGGCGCGAAGATCGTGGGCTTCTCGTTGTCCGCGACAAAACCCAGCGTGCCCTTCGTGGTGATGCTCTGCCCCCCCGTCGGTGCACCGGCCGCATCGCGGGACAACAGCAACGGATCCGACCATGTTGCGCCCTCGTCGAATGAAAACCGGGCAAACACGTTTTGCTGGCCGACGGGGCCGTCGCCGTACGTGAATAGCCAGACCTTCTTGAATACGCCGCCATGGAGGTACGCGAGGCGCACCAGCTTGGCTTTCTCGGTCGGGGTCGGCGTGCGACTGACGTCGACTTCCGGACCGAACCGCACGGCGGTCGCGGCGTAGACCGCCAACGCAGCCGCGCACAGCCCAACCGCCGCTCCGATCCTGATTCCTCTCGTCATGATGCTTCCCCTTGATTGCGTTCGAGCGGCCAGCGGCCGTCGGGATGCCCCGCGCATGCGCCTGCTTGCGTCGACTTCGACCCGAGCTGCGCGCCTGCCGCGCCGGTCAAGGCACTTTGCGCGGCCGCGTCGAACTCCGGTCCGCGTGCGACGATCGCGCCATGCCAAGACATCCTGACGATCCGCCAGCCGTTTCCTTGCGCGAGGAGCTCGGCATGGTCCGGCCCCAACCGGGCTGGTGGGCATGGCTCCCCGACACGCACTTCGTCGCGGCCGTGCTGGCCGCCGTCCCGGTTCTGTTCCTGCTGGGCCTGACGCTGGGCAGTCGCATGCAACCGGTCGAGGGCTGGAGTGCCTGGATCTCCTTCGTGGCTCTGCGGCCGATCGCCGAGGAACTGGTGTTCCGCGGCGTGATCCAGGGACACCTGCTGCAGCGGACATCCGCCCGCAGGCTTGGTCCCGTCACGCACGCGAATCTGTGGACGACAGCAGGCTTCGTCGCACTGCATTTCGCGGCCCAACCTCCGGGCTGGGCTCTGGCCGTAGCGTTGCCCTCTTTGGTGTTCGGCCACATGCGGGAACGGTCTGGCAGTGTGGTCCCCGCCATCGCGCTGCATGCTTTCTATAACGCGGCATTCGCCGTCGTGTCGTCGTGGGTTCATCCATGAGCCCCCGGCGGGGCGGGTGGCCACGTCCGAGTCGCCCTTCGGTCGATCCGATGAAAGAAATGGCCCCATCCACCAACCGGCGAATGGGGCCAGCCATGCGGCAGAACTTTCCGGCCCGGCGCACGACCGGGAATTCCGCCCCGATCGTGCCGCCGTGCCCATACGTCCCGCTACCAAGATGCTCAGTTCACGGTGATGACGACCGACGTGCTCAATCCGTCAGCCGACAGCGTGGCACCTGCATCCGACTTGTTCACCATCTTGATGTGGTTCGGAACCTTCACCGTGCCGACTGTGGCTTCAGGATCCAGGCTGAACGTGATCCGATACTGTCCAGTCTTCTGCGGGATGCCGGTCACCTGCGTCATGAAGAAGTTCTTGCCGTAGACGATCAGGCCCGCCTGATTCAGCTCGGCCGCGTAGGCCGTGTCATTGGTGCGCCCACCGCCCTCGACCGTCGTGCCGAATCCCTCGTAGACCGCCTTGTTGTAGAGCACCGCCTCGACGCTTCCATCCGCGGCGAGCTTTTCGACCTTCAGCCGTCCGTTGATCGCAAAGACGTTCCGCGCCGCAGAGGCGTAGGTCGACTTGTCCGTGCCCCGCAGTTCAGTGATTCCCGAACCGGACAGAAGCGCCATCTTGTAAGCCGTCATCGTGTCGGTGACGCTGGGAATGGTCGCGTCCTGCAGCAGGATCGTCTCGATGCGGACCATCGACTGCACCGTATAGGACTTGCTCAGCAGCGCGTCACCCCAATCGACGATCACTTCCATCGTCGGGCTGGCATTGGTACGCCACTCAGCTTGCCACGTGCTCGCCGTCGCCTGCGGGTAGTACGTGACGCCCGCGATGGCTACGGCAGTGCTGCTGTCGAAGTTCGGGAAGGCTGTCAGTTTCTCGGTCGACAACGGCCGCAATCCGGTGTTGAAGTCGAATGTCGGCAGCGTGGCAAACGGCCCAACGCCTGGCCAGGTCCCGCTGATCTTCAGTCCACTCAGCCCGTAGCCGTCGGCGAAGACAATCGGGAACGACAGGTTGTTGCCGAAACCTTCATCGCCACCATCGTCACCGCCGCCACCACCACCGCCACCGCCGGCACGGCCGGACGCCGCCGACACCTCGCCGGAGGGCACGCTCTCGACATTCGTCAGTGTCGGCACGAATGCCGTGACGATGTAGTAGTAAGTGGTTGCGCTTGTGAGCGTCGTGTCAATGAAAGGAGCGGTCACGTTGGCGAACTTGGTGACCTTCGTGGGATCCTTCATGTACGTCGCCACGCCGGGCTGCAGCCCTCGGTAGAGGTTGTAGCCAAGCTGGATCGGCGCCGTCGACGACGGATAGTTCGGTACATCAAACCACTGCACGGCGATCTCGAGTGCATCCTTCGCAGCGACGGCCGACAGGCCGAGCGGTGCCGGCGGCGGAGCAGGCAGCGGCCGCGCTGACTGTTCGGCCGACAGGGCGCTTTCACCCGCCATACCGGTGGCGCTGACCTTGTAGTAGTACGTGTCGCCGTTCGTCAGCCCAGTGTGCGCAAAGCTTGTCGCGGCCACGCCCGGGATCTTCGTGACGCCGGCCCCACCCGCAGCGATTCCAGCGGACTTCGACCAGTAGACGTTGTAGGAAGTCGCGTCCAGCACGGGCGACCAGGACAGCTGCACCTGCATGTCGCCACTCGTCGCCGCCACATTCATCGGTGGCCCCGGTTGGGGCGGCATTGGCGTGGCAGAGGACTCGATTGAAGGCTTGCTTTCGCCGCCTGACTTGACTGCCGTGACGACATAGAAGTACTTGTCGCCGTTCGTCAGGCCGATGTGCGAATAGCTGGTGGTCGTGATCTTGTCGATCTTTGTCACCCCCGCTGCACCTGGCACCACGGGTGACGCTTTCGACCAATGGACGTTGTACGAGTCCGCGCCAGAAACGGGTGCCCAGGCAAGCGTGACCACCTTGTCTCCGGCCGTGGCATTCAGCGATGCTGGCGCCGACGGTCCGGGTGCGACCGGCGCAGCACCGACTGCTGACGACAGCTCGCTCTCGCCGGCCGCATTGACGGCGGTGACGGCGTAGTAGATCAGCTTGCCGTTCGTAAGCCCCGTGTGTTTATAGGGTGAAACGGCGTTCGGAATGGCCGTCGCCGTCGACTTCGACAGCGGGCTCGTTTCGGACCAGTACAACGTGTAGGAGGTCGCCGATACAACCGCCGGCCACTGCACGATGTTGAACTGGTCGTCTGGCACGACCGACACTGCGGTCGGCGCTGCCGGCACCGTCGTCACCGCCGGTGTCGTAGGTGTTGTGGGTGTCGTGCTGCTGACCGGCGTAACGCTGTCGTCCCCGCCGCAACCCACCATGACTCCGCATATGAATGCGGCTGTTAGTGCCTTGACCCAACTTTTCATGATGACTCCCTTGCTACGTGCTCTTGTCCCCTGACCACGGAAGCGAAGTGATACGCCGCTCCCGGGTTGCCATGCATTTCATTTCATCGAGATAGCCCTTAGCGACCCGACCCGCCGCCGCCGCCGCCAGAGCCGCCTCCGCCGCCAGAGCCACCGCCGCCGCCAGCGCCACCACCGCCGGCGCCGCCGCCGGCACCACTGCCACCAGCCCCACCACCGGCGCCCGCGCCGGCGCCACTACCGGCGCCAGGCCCGCTTCCAGGTCCAGGGCCTGTCTGGCCTTGCGACTGAGCTTGGGTCTGCGAACGTGACTGCTCACGAGCTTGCTGCTGCACCTGCTCGCGGGTCTGCTGTTGCGTCTGCTGTTGCGTCTGCTGACGTGCGGGCGGCTGAGTCTGCTGCTGAACCTGCTCGCGGGTCTGCTGTTGCGTCTGCTGTTGCGTCTGCTGACGTGCGGGCGGCTGAGTCTGCTGCTGAACCTGCTCGCGGGTCTGCTGCTGCACCTGCGTGCGTGTCTGCTGCTGCGTCTGCTCGCGGGTCTGTTGCTGGGCCTGCTGCGGCGTGCCCGGCACCGGCGCCGTCTGCCGCACCTGATCCCGTGTCTGATCGCGCGCCTGATCGCGCGACTGGTCTTGAGTCTGCGCAAACCCAGCTGTCGCTGTCATTGCGACCGCGGTGGCGAGGATCTTCAGAAGTTGCTTGCTGCGGGTCATCTCATTCTCCTTGCTGAGTAAGAGCGCTCAGGAACAACGAGATCCCTCCATCTCTGGTCGCCCTTCGCACGACAATCGAACTGCACGCATCCCATCCGGTCACTTCCCGCTGCCACCGTCATCGCCGGAGTTCGCCGACAGACCGGAGCCGCCGGCAGTCCTCGGGCCCGAAAGCGTCACACCGCGTTCGTTAGCGCGCGCCTGCATCTGCGCTTGGTGCGCACTGCGAATCTGCTCGCGCTCCTGCTCCGTGCGAGCCGCACGAACCCGCTCGCGGAACTCCGCGCGTTCCCGTTCCGTCATCAGCTGGTAGCCGTAGATGTCGCCATTGCGTGCCTGGCTGGCCGCGCCGTTGCGCACCTGCTGCTCGGTCCGATCACGGACCTGCGGCGGGGAAGCGGCCTCCGTCACTGTCTGCGCTGAAGCCAAGGCGCTGAGCGTCATCAACGCCAGGCCTACCGCTACCCCGCAACTCCTTGATCTCATCGCCATTGCCGCCATTCGCCAGTGCCATGATGGGCTGCCATCACGACTGTTCCACCCTAGGCGGTCTGTCTGAAGCGAATCTGAAGACGCACGAGATCATGCGGCTGCTTCTCGTCGAAGACGACCTCACGCTGGGCGATGCCGTGCGCGAGTTCCTGCGGTCGCAGGGGCACGTCGTCGACTGGGTGACCACAGTGGCCGACGCGCGCGCCGCATTCGAGGAAAAGTTCGACGCCATCCTGCTCGACTGGCGCCTGCCCGACGGCTCGGGCGTCGAGTGGTTGCGCCGGCTGCGGGCCAAGGGCGGTGATCACGGGCAGACGCCGGTATTGATGCTGACCGCGCGCGATGCCCTGAGCGATCGCATCGAGGGGCTCGATGCAGGCGCGGATGACTACCTGGTCAAGCCCTTCCAGCTGACGGAACTGGCCGCCAGGATCCGGGCCATCGCGCGTCGGGCGTCGGGACACGCCGGCGCAATCCTCACGCATGGCCGAATCGCACTCGACCCCGCGGCCTGCCGCGTCACGATCGAAGGATCATCGGTTGATCTGACGGCGCGCGAATATGCGCTGCTCGAGGCATTCATGCGCCGCCCGGGACGCATCGTTTCGCGCCCGATGCTGGAGGAGCTGCTCTATGGATATGAAACCGAGGTTGCGAGCAACACGGTCGAGGTCCACATCGCCAGTTTGCGCCGCAAGCTGGGTTACGACACGATCGACACCGTGCGGGGCATGGGCTACCGGCTGAAAGCGTGACGCGGATGGCCGCCGGCGCACGCCCTCCAGTGCCCTCCATACGCAAGCGGCTGCTGTGGCGGGCGCTCGCAGTCGTGCTGCTCGGCGCGGCCCTCAGCGCGATGGCGGCCGCACTGGCAGTAAGCGTGGTGGTCCGGGATGTAATGGAGTCTTCTCTTGAAGAGACGGCTCAGGCGCTGGTGGTGCTGGCCGAGCACGAAGTCGAGGTCGAAGCAATTTCGCATGGCCGCGCATTGCCCGCGCCGGCACACAGCGAAGCGATCCAGTGGCAGCTGCGCGCTCCCACCGGGCGACTGATCGCGCGCTCTCACAGTGCGCCGGACACTCCCTGGCCGGTGGCGCCACTCGTCGAGGGGCACGTACGGGCCATGGGGCTGGCCGTCTACACGATCCCGGGACAGGATCTCTGGCTGCAGGTCGCTCAGCCGCTGGCAGAGTTCGAGCACGCACAGCGCACGGCGGCGATGGCGGCCGGAGGCAGCGTGATGCTGCTCGGTCTGCTCGCGGCCGCCGCCCTTGGCTGGAGCATCCGGCATGAGCTTCGACCAATAAGCGAATTCGCGCATAACATCGAACGCGTTGGACCCGAAACCGCCGCACTCGCGGAGCCGCGGATTCCTCGCCGCGAGCTGGTTCCGGCGTACAGCGCCCTGTCTGCCCTGCTGCAGCGCCTGCAGGCCAGTCTGCGCAGCGAGCGCGCCTTTGCCGCACATGCCGCCCACTCGCTGCGCACGCCGCTGGCGGGCCTGACGGCTCAGCTCGAAGTGGCAAGTGCGAAGGCTCCGGCTGAGATCGCACATCGACTGTCGCTGGCGACCGATGCCGCACAACGACTCGCCGGTGTGGTCGATGCTTTGTTGACGATGGCCCGCACTACCGAGGGAGTCCGGTGGCGCGCCTTCGATGCGACCGAACTGGCGACCATCGCGGCGGGCCCGCGAATCGACGTGGACGCAACGCAGCTGGCGGCGGCGGGAACGCTGCTTGGCGATTCGGACCTGCTGGCGGTCGCGGTCGCCAACCTGGTTGACAATGCCGCGCGTCACGGCGCACAACGGGCTCGGGTACGCGGCACGCGCTCCAGCCAGCAGCAGTGCATTGAGATCGAAGACGACGGCCCAGGCGCATCGCCGGAGCGACTGGCGTTGATCGGCGCCGCGCTGGAGCGCTTCGAAACCAAGGGCGAGATCGATCCCGCAATTGGGCTCGGACTGACCCTCGCCGCTTCGGTGGCGCGCGCTCACCGGGGCGGCCTTTCAGTTCAAAGCAGCCCTGCAGGCCGGCGCGGCTTTGTCGCGCGACTCGAGTGGCCGACGGAGCCCCTGCAGGACAAGTAGTTCGCGGCACGCAAGTGGCCTGCCGTCACGGCGTAGCGCATCGCAACCAACGGCGACGGAACCAGAAAGAGGACCGCTGCAGGCCGCTAGTTCAGCGTTGCACTGACCTTGGCGACGCGCCGCGGCGACTTGTCGGCGGCCGCATATAGAGCCGCAAAGTGCGCGGTCTCGCTCGATGAGGCAACCGACAGTCCGGCGACGTGACGCGGCGGCGCGGCCTGATAGAGCAATTCGACATCGATCGACAGCGGCGCCCGCGCGCTGCCGGTGGCGATCGTGTACGTCAACTGGTCCCGTCCACTGCCAAAGTCGGTGTCGCTCGCTACGCCGATGGGCCGTATCTCGGGGTCCGCCACGTCGCGCGACATGCCATCGGGCAGCAGGCGATTGTCCTTCAGGTACCGCGCTGCATGCATCAGGCGCAGCGTCGTCCGGTTGCCGATGTCACCCATGACCGCCTCATACACCTGAACCTGGTCTGGCCGCTGTATGGTCTGGTAGTGTGGCTCATACTCGGTATCAAGCCCGATGATTTCGCCCCGCGCATCAGCGGCGCCGGACTCAAAGACCACCGCCCCCGCAGCATCCACCACTTTCACGTGCAGCCACAGGCGCCGGTTCGGGTATCCGGTCGGCAGCTTGTGTCCCGTCAGGTTGGTCACCGTCACATCGACGTCCAAAGAGGCGGCGCTGCGACACGCGTTCAACGCAAGGGTTGCCGTATTCCTGACCAGGGCGTTTTCGGTGCGGGCGCTTGCCGCCTCGAAATTGCCGGGCTCGGCAATCAACTGCAGGGAGTTCGCCGCGGCACGATCCTGCCGCAGGATGCCCAGCATGAAGACGTTGCCTCCGACCAGGTGATGCTTGCCGAACGGCACTTGACTGCGCGCAGGGCCGAGATTCGACAGGCGCATGGCACCCGCACCCGTCGGAAGATGACACCCCTGGCACGACATCTTCTGCGCAATGCTGCTGACGAGCCACTCCTTGTACGGCATCTGTTCGGGGAAGACCACCCCGCTGGGCTGCTGCGTCGCCGGGTCGACCGCCTCGGTGCGCAGGGTGTGGCACGCAGCGCACAGCCTGCTTTCGCGTACATGAGCAGCGTAGGTCGGCGTCATCGATACACGGTTGACCATGGGATTGACCGCGACGTCCGTAAATGGGCCATATACGCGCCGGGCCGATCCGGCCTCGTCACCGACGATGAAGTTGCCCGAGTACGTCGCATCGCTCCCGAGCCCCGTCGCTTCGATCCGATGGCACAGGGAACACGAGACACCATCACGTCCGAGTTCACTGGCATACAACTCCGTGAGGCCGAACACCGCACCCTTCCGGCGGGCTTCATACGACGCCATCGGCGCATGGCAAGTGAGGCACTTCTGCTGGACCGCCGACGGATCGGCGATGACCGTCATTTCCGCTCTCAATGCTGCCAGGAAGTACGGGTCGCGCGCGGCATTGGCCATCATCGTGCCGGCCCAGTCGTTGACGATGCCAACCGCCTCGCCGCTCGTCAGGTCGACATTCGTGGCGGGGTTCGTGGTGGTGTCGGTGCGATGGCACGCCGCACAGGCGCCGGAGCCGGCAAAGCGTGTCGAGGTGACAACAGCAAGGCCTGCGGGCGCCACCGCCGCAGCCACGGCAGACGCTGCCGGTGCCTCTGAGTTTGCGGCCACACATGCAGACGGCGGCATCGCTGGCGTCGTCGGCGTCGTCGGCGGCGTCGGCAGACTTGGTGACGCCGGGGGCGGTGGCGTGCCGGGTTCCGGCGAAGCGGACGTCGGTGGAAGCGGCGCTGACGTGGACGCCCCATTGCCGCCGCCACAAGCGCCGACCGCGAGTGCAAGCACTAACGCCAGACCCCGGATGCACCACAGCTCGACGGCAGACACGACCAACACCCCCAACCTCTCTCAATCCAGAATGGAAGGGCGCCGGGCGTTTGCCTAGATCAATATCAACATGGAGTGACTGCCCGGCAATACACAGGACTCGCCCGGGAACGGCTGAAGTCGCTTCGAGGTAGGCGACGTGCCTACGGGCGCACGCACTGACATGGCCTTCGCCGTGCGCACGCGTCAGCGGGCGTTCCCATGCCGCCCACGCGTTCGCGACGCGAGCGCCGGGCGATCAGGGAACATTCACCGGAGAAGTGTCGAAGTCCCCATGAGGAATTCGTCAACGGCACGGGCGCACTGACAGCCTTCACGCAACGCTCGTGGCAACGCGCGTTCCCCAGCCAGCCCACGCGCTCGCCCGGCGAGCGTCGGGCGATCCG
>Ga0209079_10000838_pt1 | contig 11982 bp, 11 predicted proteins | sample PPLLaktember2015_2_FD_187259 | JGI IMG/M metagenome (GOLD analysis project Ga0209079, IMG submission 187259) | Freshwater sediment microbial communities from Prairie Pothole Lake near Jamestown, North Dakota, USA - PPLs Lake P7 Core (6) Depth... | ecosystem: Environmental > Aquatic > Freshwater... | reverse complement strand
CATCGCACCGAAGGACAACGCTGTCGGCATCAACGCCACGGTGGAAAAGGTCGCCTCGGGTGCGGCGGAGACCGTGCCCTACATCATGGTCACCAACCTCGCGCGCACCATCGAGGACCTCAAGGAACAAAACATCTGGGTCATCGCCGCCGACATGGACGGCGATCAGCCCCTGTCCGGTATCGACGCCAAGACCGGCATCGCCTGGGTGCTCGGCGCCGAGGGCGCGGGCATCCGGCGGCTCGTCAAGCAAGGCTGCGACCAGGTCGCGCGCATTCCCATCGGCGGCACGGTCGAGAGCCTCAACGTCTCGGTGTCGGCGGCGCTTTGTCTGTATGAGACGGTGCGGCAGCGCGCAGCGCAGATGTGAGCCCTGACAAGTGGCCATTTCGCACTAAACTGCACCAATAGTATGTGTTTGGCATGCTTTTGATGTTGATTGAGGGCCTACACCATGGCAGCCGTGCGCAAAACCATCACCTTGACCGACATGCAAGATAGTTGGATCAAGGCACAGATTGACGCTGGGCATTACACCAACGACAGCGAATATATTCGCGACCTCATCCGGCGCGAACATGAGCGCAGCGCCGAGAATGTCATGGGCGCAATCCCGCTCGACTGGCGCTGGCTGGCAAACGGCTATCTGAAAGAACTGCTGTATGAAAAAAACGTGGTGAACCGCAGCATGCCTTTCGCCGCGATCAAGTCGCTGAGCTTCATCAACCCCAAGGCCCGGGCGCTGCCGCTGGACGACAATTTCTCGGACGCAATCCACCAGGGACTGCTGCCGCGGCCAGCCCCGCCGGCGACGATTTCACCGAGCGAGCACTGACGACCAGACGGGCCCAACTGCAACGCGGTGGCGACGATCACCTCGGGAACAGCAAGGTCACTGCGAAACGCAGTCCCCAGTCAGGCCCGCCAGTCGGCGTCTCGACATAGGTGCGGTAGCCCAGCGCAAAACTCACCGGTTGCCCGCCGATCCTGACCAACTGGTTGACCCCCATGTTGATGGGCACTGTCCATTGCTCGCCTTCCCAGTCGTAGGTCGATTCGGTATTCAGTGTGAACGTGGTCAGGCTTTGTGTGGTGTAGGTCAGGAAAGGCTGCAGAAAGGTGGCATTCACATCCGTGCGCTGATCTTCTCCAGCGAACGACCAGATGTGGTTGGCGAGCACGCCTGCTGTCCAGCCATTAACCTGCTTGAGCGCCACCGCCGTCGGGCCAATGCCCCATTTTTCACTGCCCAGCGCATCATTGCTCGCGGTCGGCAGCAACAGCACCGGACCCACGCCCCATATCCAGCCATCGGCCGTCGGCTTATTGGGCGAGAAAAACACACTCTGCACAATGTCGCCCACGCCGGAATGGTCGCGACCGCCCGCGACCGGCGCTTCCGCATCGATCAGCGGAACGATGGTGCGCGAGATGAGGTTCCAGTCCGGGCTGAGCGAAACCGGGATGACCGGCTGGATATTGAGCCAGTAACGATCCGCATCTGCCGTGCCGATGCCGGTGTCCCAGTTGTACTGGAACGGCACGCTGATCAGCGCGGCTATCGGGTTGGACAACTGCATGGCCAGTCCGGCTTCGTCGGTGGCAGCGGCATGGCCCGCATAGAAAAACATCGATAGCGCGGCAATGCTTCCGGCGGAGTGGACTTTGACTGTGGGCTTGGTTTTCATGCTTGAAGGCTTTCAGTCAGGGTAAATCGTTTTCCAGTCGTTCTTCATGTCCACCACCGTCCAGCCTGCCGAGCGGGCTGCTTCCAGCGCCTGATCAAGCTTGCCGATGGATGAGCTGCGATCGTAAGCCCACTCGCGCGCGGCGTCGGTGTGGTGAACCAGCAGCGCAAAACGCGCGCCGCTGCCAGCAGTGGTCCATTGCAACATCTGCAGATCGCCATCCGAATTGCCGAACGCGGCAATCGGACGGCGGCCTATGTGCTGCTGGATGCCAACCGGTTTGCCGGCCTTGTCGTCGATGAAGTTGATCTCCGGCAAACGCACCAGCACCGGCTTGCCGTCGCGTAATTCAAACCGGGTCTTGATGCTGGAACCGATCACCTGCTCGGGCGGGATACCGTAAACCTGCTCCGCCCACGGCCGCATGAACTCGATGCCGCCGCCGGAGACGATGAAGGTCTTGAAGCCGTTGACGCGCAGATAGGCGAGCAGTTCGAGCATGGGCTGATAGACCATTTCCGTGAACGGCTTGCCGGTCGTGGGGTGCCTCGCGGTGGCGAGCCAGTCCCTCACGACCTGCTCGAATTCCCCGGTGGACATGCCCGCATGGGTGGCCATTACCATCTCCAGCAGCGCCTTTTCGCCGCCTGCCAGCGCGGCCTTCACGTCGCCTTTGAGCACCGAAGCAAACGGCTCCTGCGTGCGCCACTCGGGGTGTTGAGGGGCGAGCGCCTTGATGCGATCAAAGACGAACAAGGCCTGAAAATACGCCGGCTGCTCGGCCCACAGGCAACCGTCGTTGTCGAATACAGCGATGCGCTCGGCGGGTGGCACGAAGTCATTGCCGCCCGGGGTCGTCACCCGTTGGACGAAATGCATGATGGCCTGCTTGGTATTGCCGTCGTTCCAGGACGGTAACAAGCCTGTCCCGAGCGCCGTCGCCGGATCGGCAGCCCGACCGAGTCCGGTTGCCAGCGCCAGGGTGAACAACAGCGCGGCGGCGACAAGCCTGCGCGTGCGGGTGGTTTTCATGATTGGCCCTTTGACGAAATCAAAAGAACAGGCCGCGCCTGTTGGTGCACAAGCGCGGCCCGATGCTTGCATCAACAAATCCCCGCAGGGGCGTCAGTTGCCGCTGCCCTGCGGCCTGCTTACCGCCTCCATCACGCGATCGAGGTTGAAGCTGCCCGGCTTCTGGCGCGGGGGATAATCGCGGAAGCTTTGCAGCCACTGCCCGACGTAGGCCCCCGCAGGCGCAATCATGAACATGTGCTCGAGATACCAGCGGCCATAGTCCATGCCAATATCGTGGGCGAGTTCGAACGGATCCATACGCAGATTGGTCAGCATCGGCGCACGCAGTTCCTCGAAGGGCTGTTGCCAGACGTGCAGGCCATGGGCATTCTGCTTTAGGAAGGTGGCCTTCCAGTTGCCGTAACGCAGTGCGGCGACGCTACCGTCATCGGTCCAGTAGATGAACTCCTTGCGCGGCCATTCGCCTGCGCCTCTGAGTGCGGGGCCAAGGTCGTAGCCGTCGAGGTGCACCTTGTAGGTCGTGTTGCCGACCTTGCGGCCCTTGAGCAGGTCGCTTTTGGCCGTGGAGTCGCCGGCAGCGGCCAGCAGCGTGGTCATCATGTCCTCATGCGCGCCGATGTCGTTTATCACGGTGCCGGGCTTGATGACGCCGGGCCAGCTGATTATCGTGGGCACGCGGTAGCCACCTTCCCACTGGGTATTCTTTTCGCCGCGGAACATCGTGGTGCCGCCGTCGGGCCAGGTGAATGCTTCCGCCCCGTTGTCGCTCGAATACATGATGATGGTGTTGTCGTCGAGACCCAGCTCTTTCAACTTGGCGAGCACCTCGCCGACGTGGCCGTCATGTTCGACCATGCCATCGGCATAAATGCCCAACCCGGTCTTGCCGGCCGACTCCTTCTTCAGATGCGTGAAGATGTGCATGCGGGTTGAGTTCCACCACAGGAAAAACGGCTTGTCCGCCTTTTTGGCGCGCTCCATGAAATCGAGCGCCTTGGCGTTGACCTCCTGATCGATCGTCTCCATCCGCTTTCTGGTCAGCGGGCCGGTATCGGTGATCCGGCCATCTGCAAAGCTGTGGATGACGCCGCGCGGGCCGAACTGCTTCTTGAATGCCTGACCCTTTGGATAATCGGCATGCTCCGGTTCTTCCTCGGCATTGAGATGGTAGAGGTTGCCAAAGAATTCGTCGAAGCCGTGATTCGTCGGCAACATCTCGTCGCGGTCGCCTAGGTGATTCTTGCCGAACTGGCCAGTCATGTAACCCTGCGCCTTGAGCAGGGTGGCGATGGTCGGGTCTTCCTTCTGCATGCCTTCCGGTGCACCCGGCAGGCCTACCTTGGTGAGGCCGGAGCGAATCGGCGACTGCCCGGTGATGAAGGCGGCGCGCCCGGCGGTGCAGCTTTGCTGGCCATACCAGTCGGTGAACAGCGCGCCCTGCTTGGCGATGCTGTCGATGTTGGGCGTCTTGTAGCCCATCATGCCGTTGTTGTAGGCGCTGACATTGAACTGGCCGATGTCGTCGCCCCAGATGACGAGGATATTGGGTTTTTTCGCGGGTGTCGCGGCAGCTTGCGCCGGCGACGCGCCGATAGCAGTCACCCATAGCCATGACATCAGCATCAGGGTTTTAATAAATCCGGGTTTCATTATGTTGACTCCTCCATTCATTGATAAACAGACAACACCCATCATGGGCTGTCCCTCGACCATGTCCCACTGCACAGCCAGACACCTCGTGAAGATAGCGCCCCATTCGCGATACGTCCAATGCATGGCAGTCATGTAACTGATACTCTTCACTCATGGACATCAGCCTTCGCCTGCTGCGTCACGCACTGACGCTCGCCGAACATCGAAATTTCGCCCGTGCCGCCGTGGCACTGGGAATTTCTCAGCCGGCGCTGTCGCGCAGCATGCAGAATCTCGAACGTACAGTCGGAGCGGTTCTGTTCGACCGCCGACCGCAGGGCGTCGAACCGACCGATGCCGGGCAACTGTTGCTGCTGCGCGCCCGCGAACTGCTGTCGTTCTCTGAGGAATTCGTCAATGAAGTCAGCCGAACCAACAGCCTCCACCGTGGCCGTATTGTTTGCGGCGCCGGCCCCTACCCAGCCGAAACCGTGGTCGCGTCCGCGATGGTGTGTTTCGCCGCCCAGCATCCTGGCATACAGATCGAGTTGCGCATCCGCAACTGGGATGAACTCCTGCAAGGCTTGCGTGCGCGCGAGATCGACGCCTTCATCGCCGAAACCAGCTTGCTGGAAGGCGAAGACGACCTGAGCATCATCCCGCTGGGGCGCCATCCCCTTTACTTTGCAGCACGCCCGACACACCCGCTGGCCGGCAGGCGTATTGCACTGGAAGACCTGCTCGACTATTCGTTTGCCGTGCCCTCGCGCATCCCGCCCAGGCTGCTGGCGCCCCTGCTGAAAAATCGCGTCATCGCCACCAGGCAGCAGCACGGTCCGGCATTCCCCTCGGTCGAATGCGCCTCGCTTTCGGTCTTGAAGCGGATCGTCCTGTCCTCCGACGCCGTCACCGCTCTGACCTTGGCGGCGATGCGCGAAGAACTCGCGGATGGCCGCCTCGTCGTGTTGCACACGGAGCCCTGGCTGCATCTCGATTACGGCATCGTGCGGCGCAAGAACCGCAGCCTGTCCCTGGCGGCGGAAAAATTTCTTGCGCTGGTGCAGGAAGAGGAAATGGAACTGACGCGCACCGAGGCCAAATTACGGGGGTGCCGCGCGCCCGGCAAGCATGCCTGACGGCTGGCGCATGACGCGCCCGGTCCGCGCCTGGATCGGCTACGACATCGCCAGCTCGATTTATTTTGGCGTATTTCCCGCTCTGCTGTTTCCGCTCTACTTTCGCGCGTATCTCGACGGTGGCCCGGCAGCGGAACTGCACTGGGGACTGACCGCTGCCTCCGCATTCGTGTTGGCCGCCATCCTGGCTCCAGCACTGGGTGCAGCGGCCGATCGCTATGCCATACGCTGGCCGCTGCTGGTCGTTTTGACGCTGCTGTGTTGCGCTGCCGCGGCAGGCATTGCGCAAGTACCGGGCGGGGTGGTGCTCGTTGGCGCCCTCCTGTTCATCGCGTCGCACGTCAGCTACACGTTGGCGATGTCGCTCTATGACTCCTACCTGCCGCATGTCGCGCCAGCCGGCATGGCAGGGCGGATCTCCGGGCTGGGCTGGGGCCTGGGATTTATCGGCGGCATCGTGGCGATCATTGCGGTCATGCCGCTGGCTGGCGGCGCCCCGGCCACGGAGCCGGGTGCGAATTTTCGCTGGAGCTTCGTCGTCGTCGCCGCGCTCTTTTTGCTGTTTGCGGCGCCGGCGCTGGCCGGGCTGCGCACGGTACGGCCGCCCCCCGCAGCCGCGCCTGCGCTCAACCCGTTTCGCGCAGCCTGGCGCACCCTGCGCGGCTGGCGTGAGCAGCGGGCATTGTTCCGGTTTTTACTTGCTTACTATCTGATCAACGACGGCATCGTCACCGTGATCTTTTTCGCTGCCATCTTCCTGCGTACGAGCTTCGGCGTCAGCGTCACGGAATTGCTCTGGCTGGCTCTGCTTTATCACGTGCTCGCGCTGCCGGCCACAATCGCCTTCGGCTGGCTCGCTGATCACTGGACGCATCGCAAGGCAATTTTTCTCTCGCTCGGGGTATGGGTAGGTGCCATCCTGCTGATGGCGCTCGGTACAGCGGACTGGGTGCCCGGGACCGTCGTTGCCCTGCTTGCGCTGGTCCTCGGCTCGACGCAGTCGCTGCTGCGTTCGGAATTCGCCCGCCTGGTACCGAAAGCGCGCAGCGCCGAGTTTTTCGGCTTCAATACGCTCGCAGGTCGTTTGTCCGCAGCGCTCGGACCGCTTGTTTTCGGCGTCGTGGCCAATGCGACCGGCAGCCAGCGCATCGCGCTGTTGTCGGTGCTACTTTTCCTGCTGGGCGGCGCGGCCATGCTGGCCCGCTGCCAGCCATTTTCCCCTTCGGACACCTGATCTTGTTGCCCTGCAGGCCCAGACCGGCCATCAGGCCCGTCTGGCTGAAGACGAAGGCGTAGATGTCATTCTTCGCAGTCATGTTGGTCAGCGTCTTGCCCATACCCTCATCCACCACCACCAGGCTGGTGGCCGGCGCCAACCTCGAATCCTTCGTTCTCGTCCAAGGCATTCAACGCTTTCGCATTCATCATGAACGTGGCGTAGCCATACTGCTGCGCGCCAGCCTGAAATCCGCAGGACGCGCCTGAGGTGTTGGAGTAGCCCGCCTTCTTGCCGCCCTTGAAGAGAACGCCATCCCCGTACTGACCGCCGACAACGAGGCCGGCTTTGGTGATCTTCGGAAACACCAGAACGGCAACGGCATCCCTGGACAGGGACTTCGCCGCAGGCACTGTGGCAACCAGCTTCAGATAAGCCTTGCGCGCGTCATGTTCGAGCGCCGAGTGGGTCCGCTGCGACGGCAGCGGTTGGAGCCAGCAGCGCCATGCTGACCGCCATGGTGATCAGCACGATGTTGGCGTTGCTGAAACCGGTGATCGCCTCGCCCACCGTGATAACTCCGGTGAAGGGCAGCGCCTCCAGCATGATCAGGGCGACCGAGTCGGAACGGGGCCGCTGCGCATAAACAGCAGCGCGGCGATGCCGAGCAGGACGAGCACTTTGATCAGGTCGGCATCCATGTGGTTTCCGGATTAATGGCGGCCGGTCAATTCAGCGCCGATGCGCCGCAGCCAGTTGGCCCTGCAGCTCGATCAGGCTACGGTCGCCCGGCATCCGCTTCAGCGCCTTTCCGAGCACCGACCGCGCTTCGCGGGTCTGGCCGTCGCTGTGCAGCGCCACCACATAGACATAGCTGTAATGGGCATTCTCCGGCTCCAGTATGGCCGCCTGCCGGAGCGAAGCCAGCGCGGCGTTCATCTGCTTCGAGCGCACCTGCAGCAGTCCCAGACTGAAATGCAGCGCAGCGGCATCGGACTGACGCTTGAGTCCGGCGCGCAGCGTCTGTTCGGCCTCGGGGTCGCGCTGCATCTGCCGCAGCAGGTCGGCCAAATTCACATACGTCGGCACCCAGTCTGGATCGAGCGTGAGCGCCGCTTGATAGGCCGCTTCGGCCAGCGCGAACTCGCCGCGCGCGGCATGGAAGTTGCCGAGATTGCCCAGCCCTTCCGGCGTGTCGGCATTCTGCTTCTGCGCCGCCAGAAACTCGGCGCTGGCGCGTTCCATGTCGGCGCGCTGTTCAGCCGTCATGCGGTCGGCAGGCACACCGGCCAACTGGCCCGCCGCCTCGATGCGCAGCACACGCACATCATCGTGCAGCAGCGGTGCAGCCAGTTGCCAGCGCTGTTCCAGCGGCAGGCTGGCGATGCCCGCCAGCGCGCCGCCGCGCACTAGCGGATCGGGGTCGTTCAGCGCGCGCGCCAGCGCCTGCACCGACACCGGCGACAGCCAGGCGCCGAGCTCCTCCGCCGCGGTGGCGCGCACCACGGCCGGCTGCAGCGGGTCGTCCAGCAGCGCCAGCAGCCCGGCTTCGGCGTTGGGTGCGCTGGCACGCGCGGCCACCAGCGCCGGAGCAAAGGCCTGGAACCCTTGGGCATCGCGGCCGAGCCAGCCGCGCACCGCTGCCGCCGCCCATCTGGCCGACTTGTCGGTGTGGCAGGCGGTGCAGGCGTTGGGGGTGCCGAGACTGACCGACTGATCGGGGCGCGGCACGCGGAAGCTGTGGTCATGCCGCACGTCGACTCCCATGTAGGTTTTCGTCGGCATGTGGCAGGCCAGACAATCGGATCCCGCGCTGTCGGTCTTGTGGCGGTGGTGCGCCGGGGCGGTGTATTTGACCGCGGCGTGACACTGCATGCAGACCATGCTGCCCTTGGCCTTGAGCTTGAGCGAATGCGGGTTGTGACAGTCGCTGCAGGTCACCCCCTTGTGAAACATTTTGCTCTGCCTGAACGAGCCGTATTCATACACCTCGTCCTGGATCTGGCCGTCGGCGTGATACAAGCCGCGCTGCAAGGTGACCGGCAGGTGGGTGTCCATGAGCGGGCGGCCATGCACGAAGTCTTCGGACAACTGGCTGCGCCGCGAATGGCAGCGGGCGCAGGTTTCGATTTCCTTGTGGGTGACTCGTGCGGCGCTGCGCTGCGCATTGCCGCTGGCCGGGTCGATTGTCCAGTGAACGTAGCGGCGTTCGTCGAACTGTACGGCCAGCCCCTTGTTCGGGATGTTGTCCCAGCCTGCCTCGCGCTTGGCCCACGCCAAGTGACTGGAACCCGGGCCATGGCAGGCCTCGCACGACACATTGATGTCGGTCCAGGTGGTGTGAAAGCGCTGGGTGCCGGCGTCGTAGTTTTTGCGCAGGTCGGTCGAGTGGCACTCGGCGCACATGTGGTTCCAGTTCTGCGACCGCCGCGTCCAGTGCAGCACATCCTTGTAGTTGACCTTGTCTTTCGGATACAGATGGAACCAGCGCTGGCCGCCCGCCTCCTTCGGCCGGCTGTCCCAGGCGATCGACAATGCCTGCAGCCTGCCGCCGGGCAGTTCGATCAGGTATTGCTGCAGCGGACTCACGCCGAACGCATGGCGAATCTCGAAATCCGCCAGCTTGCCGTCCGCTCCGTCGGTGCGGGTGAAGAGCTTGCCGTCGCGCTTGAAGAAGGTGGTGGTGATGCCTTCGTAGGTGAACCGCGCATTATTGAAGTCCCCGAGCACGCTTTGCTCGCTGGCGGGCTGCATGGCCAGATCGTGATGCGAGCCTTGCCAGTCTTTGGCGGCACTGGTGTGGCAGCTGACGCAGGTTTTGCCGCCGACATGGCGGCCCGGCTGTGCGGTCGTCGACGGCGTCGAGCCTGCGGGCGCAGCCGCCTGATCGACACCGGACAGGCTCCATGTCGCCAGCAGCAAGCCCAGCGCGAGCAGCACAAGCGCAATCCAGCCCCAGCGCAGGCTGCGCCGGTCCGGAGAACGCGGTTCAGGGGGAGCGTCGGGGCGGTATTTTGAAACGGGTTTTTTCATCGGACTGCCCGTCTGTCTCATCGAATGCGTGGAGTAAGGGCGTCGAGTTTATCGGACTTGATACGTCCTTACGACCCGGCTATTCGCTCCCGCGCTGGCATCCCGGATCAAACGCGTCCAGCCACCCAGTCAGCTGGCGAGGGTAAATATGAGGCGGTCGACGAGAATGGGACGAAACAGGTCGACGTTCACAAGATCATGTAGGGCAATCAGATACCCAGATAGGCTAGCCCAAGTCGAACATGCGGCCTTTCTATCACCGGGGAGTTGCGCGCAGTAAGGGGGTGTTGATGTGCTGCTTCATCCCTGCACCTTTCATATGCTTTCCACAATGCTGGCAGGCTGAGCTGGCCGCAGGGATTCACACCAGCTCCTGCAAGCGTAACAACCGCGCCGCCTCTTCCTCCCGCGCGTCATCAATCTCCCGCATCACCCCCTCCAGATCGACCGGCGGCTTGTCACATTCGAATCGGCCGGTGAGTTCGACTTCGGGATTCAGCTTGCCGTGCTCGTACAGTGCCCAGATTTCTTCGGCGTACTGCGTTTCCAACAGCGCCGGTGCGAACTGGCCGAAATAGGTTCTGAGGTTGTTCACGTCGCGCGTCAGCATTGCCTGGGCGTGGTTGTTGCCGGCGGCGTCGACCGCTTGCGGCAGGTCGATGATCACCGGACCGTCGGCGCTGACGAGGATGTTGAATTCGGAGAGGTCGCCGTGGATGACGCCGGCGCACAGCATGCGCACGACTTCGCCGATCAGGGTGCGGTGGTGGGCGAGGGCTTCGTCTTCGGTGAACGACACGTCATTGAGCCGGGGCGCGGCATTGCCGTCGGCATCGGCCACCAGTTCCATCAGCAGGACACCTTCGTGGAAGTTGTACGGCGTGGGCACGCGCACGCCAGCGGCGGCCAGCCGGTACAGGGCATCGACTTCGGCGCTCTGCCAGGCGGCCTCCTGCATCTCGCGTCCGTATTTGCTGCCCTTGGCCATGGCGCGTGCCTGGCGGCTGTTCTTGGTCTTGCGGTTTTCGGTGTAATCGACGGCCTGGCGAAAGCTGCGCTTGTTCGCTTCCTTGTAGACCTTGGCGCAGCGGATGTCATCGCCGCAAACGACGACGAAGACCATGGCTTCCTTGCCGCTCATCAGCTGGCGCACGACGCCGTCGATCAGGCCGTCTTCGAGCAGGGGTTCGAGTCGTTTGGGGATTTTCATCGATGGTCGTAAAGAGTAAAGATGCTAGCCGCGCACCTTGCGGTACGCCTCCAGCAGGCGCTGGTGAATCGCGCTGCCCTCGAAGTCGCTGCCCAGTTTCGTCAAACCAAAAAAACGTTCGTCCTGATTGAACAGCGCAAATGCCTGTTCCAGCGTCTCGCGGCCATACATCAGTGCCAGCGCGGGCTCGAAAGGGCTGGGATCGTCGAGTTGGACGAGGTCGGCGATGCAGCGGTAGACCTTGAGGCGCGCTTCGCTGCGTTGGCCAAACTGGGCGATCCAGGTGCAGCCTTCGCGGATCGCCTCGTCGTCGCCGAGGGCGAGCGCGAGCAGCAGCTTGATCTCGCCGACACGGATGTCGGTCCACGGCGAGTGGGCATCCGGCGCGAGGCCGATCAGCACCGTGACCAGACGGTCGTCGGCCAGTTCGAGTTCGACGATCAGGTCGATCAGTTCGGCGCATTCGTCGTCGGACAGTTCGGGCAGGCGGGCGAGCGCGGGGCGGATCAGGTTGCCGACGCTGTTGTTTTCGAATTCGAGTTCCTCGACCGGGTAGATCTCGGACACGCCCGGCACCAGGATGCGGCAGGCGTAGACGCCGAGGTGGCTGAAGTCGGCGATGTAGAGCTCATGCCCTTCGGCGTGCAGGGCGTCGACCGACCACGCGTAGTCCTCGTCGGTGGTGGTGCCGAAGTTCCAGTCGACAAAATCGTAGTCCGGCGTGTCGCGCAGGAACTGCCAGGAAATCACGCCGCTGGAATCGACGAAGTGGATTTCCAGGTTTTGCGGGTCCGCGATCTCGGTTTGATCGAAGCCGGGGGCGGGGAAGCCGGCCAGCGAATCGAGCGCGCGGCCCTGCAGCAGTTCGGTCAACGCGCGCTCCAAAGCGACCTCGAAGCGCGGGTGCGCGCCGAAGCTGGCGAAGCAGCCCTGGTCGCCTGGATGTAATAGCGTGACGTTCATCACCGGATATTTGCCGCCGAGCGAGGCGTCCTTCACCAGGATGCCGAAGCCTGCTTCGCGCAGGCCGCG
>Ga0209079_10000836_pt1 | contig 11995 bp, 7 predicted proteins | sample PPLLaktember2015_2_FD_187259 | JGI IMG/M metagenome (GOLD analysis project Ga0209079, IMG submission 187259) | Freshwater sediment microbial communities from Prairie Pothole Lake near Jamestown, North Dakota, USA - PPLs Lake P7 Core (6) Depth... | ecosystem: Environmental > Aquatic > Freshwater... | reverse complement strand
TGACAGAGAGAACCTTGTACAAATGGCGGGCTCGCATCAAGTACCGCGCGAGTGACGGGGCCGTGCAACCCTACGGCCGATGGATCTATCCCAACGCCAACGGTGGACTCGGAGAGGCGGACTTCCAGGTCTCCGCGGACGATTTCCCATTGCCTGTCGAGATGCTTTCCGTCACCGCAACGACAAGCGACAAGGCCGTGCTTCTCACCTGGACCACCGCGACGGAAACTGAGAACTACGGTTTTGAGGTCGAGCGGCGCATCATTGGTCAGCTTGTGCAGAAGGAAGACGCGAGTGCACCTGCGTGGAACAAGGTCGGCTTTGTGAACGGCAGCGGAACCAGCTCGAAACCGGTGGAATACACCTATGAGGATACCAACCTCCCCGACGGCCGCTACGCCTACCGGATCAAGCAGATCGATAAGGATGGCACATACCGATACACGGAGGCTGTGGAAGTATCCGTGGGCGATGTCCCCACGGTCTTCTCGCTGGATCAGAATTACCCGAACCCGTTCAATCCGATGACGACGATCCGCTTCGGCCTTCCAAAGCCGAGCAACGTGAAGATCGTGCTGTACGATCTTTTAGGAAAAGCGGTGACGACGATCGTCGAGAAGGACTTGCCGCTGGGTTTCCATCGGGTGGAATTCGACGGAAGTCGATTCGCCAGCAGCGTGTACTTCTACCGGTTGATTGCCGAGGGGCTGGACGATAACGCAAACGACAGATACGTGCAGACGCGGAAGATGATTTTACTGAGGTGAATCCAGAGTGAAGAGCCAAGATCCAAGAACACAAGACACCAGACAAGGTCAAGTTCGAGAACCAAGGACCATTCCTGCGTTAAAAGACGAACACGGAGGGACACGGATGGAATGCAGATGGCCACGGATGAAGAGGTGGAATAGCGGTAGGTCAAAAGGCAGATGTCAAAAGAGTTGGCCCAGTCAGCACCTTCGCGGGCCAATCCTTCTGACTTATGAGTTTTGACTTCCCCTGACTTCCCCCAAGGCATTGCTCTGTGGATTGCTCTGGGCATTGCTCTGGGCTAATCATGCAGAAGTGGGTCCGACTTCGAACTCTTGGGCTTTGCCTTTCCGCTCTTCCTTCGGTATTTTGCTTTCTGTGAACTCCTCTCTTCGCTCTCAAATCGTCGCAGTCTTCACCGCCGCCCTCGTCGGCTGCGTTGGCGATGTTGCGCATGAGAATCCGCTGGATCCCGAGTCGCCGAGTTATTCTCCGGCAACGTCTCTGGACGGACGTCTGACCGTTCGTGACCACCCGGACATCCCCGTCGCCGGCGCGCTTGTTTCCGATTCTTCGGGTTCGTACGCCTGCCTCTCCACTAGCGACGGATCCTTCGGCTTTCCCTCCTTGCCTGTCTCTGTATCTCGTCTCTTCGTCTTGAAAGAGGGATTCGAACCCGAAACCGTCAGCGTCTCTCTGGCCGTAGGCGAGCATCGCACGCTTCCTGTCGCTCTTAATGCGCTCCCGTCGATCGAATCCGCTTCCGTCGCGGTGAGTCGCATCGCAGTTTGGTTTCCAAGCACTACGTATCTCGCCAAATTCGCCGCAGTTGCCGCCGACTTGAACGGCGTTACCGATATCGATTCCGTCTGGCTGCTCGTCGACTCACTTCGCTTTTCCATGACCTATTCGATCACCTCGAAGAACTTCGAGCTGACACTGCGGGACGAGACCTTCCCCGGAAACAGTATCCAGTATCTCGTTGGCAAACCGCTTTTCACAATCGCACGTGATGCCTCCAGCTCAACGGGAACGAGTGAGCCATTTTACGTGTCGCGCATCATTGAAGAAGAACCGCGTCCGTCGTATCCTGTCTCTGTCCCTGTTCAGGACACGGTCACGTTCGCGCAAACGGGACTCACATTCCGCTGGAACGAACCGATCGCGGGATTTCCCTTTAGCTTCATCATCGTTCTCGCGCGGGTCGATAATCCTGGCGTAAAAACCGTCATCTGGACCAGCGCAAACATCCCGTTCTATGAGACATCCGCCGACTACAACGGTGCGGCGCTGAGCCCATCCTCCTATTCCTGGACTCTGACGATGATCGATGAATTCGGGAATTCCTCCATCTCCAAAGAATATGAATTCGTCGTCCGCTGATGGAACTACTGCCGAAAGACAATTTCTCCGCGTTGTATGAGGTCGCGCAGACCATCAACTCTCTGCTGGAACCCGGGGAGTTGTTGGATAAAGTGCTCGACATTGCGATGCATCATCTCTCGGCGGAGCGCGGATTCATCGTGCTTTCAGAGGAAGCCGACCCCAACGGCTATCGCGTCGCGCTCGCGAGAAACATCACCGAGAACCATGCCAGTGACGCGCTGTCCGCGTCATCGTCAGTCTTGCTGCGCGTGCTCCGCACCGGAGAACCGCTGCTCACATTCGACGCTTCATCCGACGACCGCTTCGACGCTTCAACCAGCATCATCAAACAAAACATCCTCTCCATCCTGTGCATTCCGCTGAAGCTGCGCGACCGGGTCATCGGCGCCGTGTACCTGGACAGCGCGAAGACGCGCAGGCGGTTCACGGAAGACTCCCTGAAATTCCTTGAGGTGTTCGGCGGGTTGGCCGCGACCGCGATCGAGAACGCACGCCAGTTCACCGCCCTGCGCAGCGAGAACGAACGCCTGCGCAGCGAAGCCGCTCCCGCCACGCTCTTCCCCGGTATTATCGGCAAGAGCAAGGCGTGGACGTCGATCCTCAGTGTCGTTCAACGCGTGCGGGATGTGGACGTCGCCGTTCTCATTGTCGGCGAAAGCGGAACGGGGAAGGAACTCGTCGCCCGCGCCATCCACCAGAGCGGTTCCAGGAGCACAAAACCTTTCGTCGCCATCAATTGCTCCGCCATCCCGGAACAACTCGTCGAAAGCGAGCTATTCGGTCACAAGAAGGGGGCGTTCACCGGGGCAACTTCAGAGAAGAAAGGGTTGTTTGAGGTTGCGGACGGCGGGACGTTGTTTCTCGATGAGATCGGAGAGATCCCGTTGGCGCTCCAAGTGAAGCTCCTTCGCGCGATCGAGGAAAAGCAGATCCGTCCCGTTGGCGACATCGTGAATCGACCGACCAGCGCCCGTCTTCTTACGGCAACGAATGCGGACCTTCAGCGGGCCGTTGCCGAGGGGCGCTTCCGTGAGGATCTCTTTTTCCGACTCAATGTTGTGCGCATCGAACTTCCGCCGCTCCGCGAGCGGATCGAAGACATCCCGCTCCTCGCGAACCACTTCTTTGAACGCGCGTGTGTTGCACACAAGCGAGCGCTGACCGGCATTCACCCGGATGCGATGGGAGCGTTGCTCCGCTCACACTGGAATGGAAACGTCCGCGAACTGCAGAACACCATCGAGCGGGCTGTCGTCCTGTGCGCCGGCGAGAGCATTACCGTCGACGATCTTTCAGTCCCCACCGTTTGGTCACACGGCAAACGCGGGATGACGCTTGCCGACTACGAACGCCACATCATCGAGACGACATTGGAAGAGATGGGAGGAAATCGCACGCGAACGGCGGAGCGTCTGGGCGTCTCGCTGCGCTGGCTTCAGTATCGGTTGAAGGAATGGTCGCATGAGTAACGGATCATTCCGCATCGTCGAGAAGCTGAGCGAGAGTGCGACCACCGCCGTCTACCGGGCCGATCATCTCACGCTCGGACGCGCGGTCCTGCTCAAGGTCCTCCACCGGCATCTCGCGAGCGATCCTGAATTCGCGGAACGATTCACGCGTGAAGCACGCGCCTGCGCGCAACTTCGTTCTCCTCACGTTGTTCAGGTGTTCGACCTGACCGAGATCGATGGATCCCCCGCCATTGTGATGGAGTTCGTTGAAGGACGTTCATTGAAGCAACTGCTTGCGGAAGAAGGTCCGCAACCGCATGAACGCGTCCGCATCATGGCGACCGAACTTCTTGTCGGGCTTGCTGCTGCTCATGAGCGTGGCATCATCCACCGCGATCTCAAGCCAGGGAACATCCTCATTACATCATCGGGGAACATCAAGATCACCGATTTCGGCCTCGCTGCCGTACTCACGGCGAACAGCATCACCCAAGAGGGGGCGGTGCTTGGAACGCCGGCCTACATGTCCCCTGAGCAGTCCCGAGGTGAAACGCTCGATGCACGAACCGACCTCTTCTCTCTCGGCGTCACGCTTGTTGAGCTTCTGACCGGACAACGCATGTTCGACGGCGAATCCTACGCGGAATGTCTGCGCAAGATCGCGGCCTTCAAGCCACAGCATTTGATGAAGATCCTCCCCGAGATCCCTGAATCGTTCCAACGCATTCTTGAGCGGCTCCTTACGCCGAGTCCCGATGGACGATTCGCCTCTGCAGCAGAGGCGCTCGATGTTCTCGAGAAGCGGATCCCGCTTCCGCCGTCACGTGTGCGAACCCGGAATCCGTATATGCGCGCTGCCGTTCTGGCGGCCGTCATTGTGGTTATTCTTGTCGCTGTTTCGTACGCGCTCTTCTTCCGCAATCGCCCTCCTGAATCGTCGCTCAGCGAACGCCCTGCTGCGATCGTCACTGATTCACTCACGCCGTCCCTGGTTCAAGACAGTGCACGCGATAAGCAGGAGCCACGTCTTGGTGCGACAGTTCCTGCCTCAGTCTCTCCAACGAGGATACCGGAAGTTGGCAGTGCCGACAAGCGACTACAAACACCGGAGGTCACGACACGCGATTCCGGCGCGCTCCGTATCTCGGCCAAACCCTGGGCTCGCGTATCCGTGAACGGACGGGAGATCGGCGACACGCCGCTCGCATCCCCGGTGCGTGTTGCCGCGGGATCGAACGCGGTGACATTCACATTCAACAACTTTGCTCCCATCACGCGAGTCGTTGAGGTGCAGTTAAATGAGACGATCTCAGTGGATGCCGATTTCATCCAAGTTGCCGGATACATGAGCATTCAAGCCACACCGTGGGCGTATGTGTATCTCGACGGACAGTATTGTGATGTGACTCCCTTTCACACACCGCTCATGGTGCCGGCCGGTTCACGAACCATCCGATTTCATCACCCATCCTTCGGCGACATCACGCGGCAGGTCACGGTTGCGCAGGGCGAGACTGCGCGGGTCGTGGTTGACCTGAGACAACAGGCGAATCATGTTCCTCAATAAGACACAGACGATGTCCGCACGCTTTGTACACGTCGTTCTCTTTGTTGGCGCCGGCCTGTTGACCGCCAGAGCGCAGGAGGTCAGCGCAATCGACTCGACACTTCGCGCGATCGAACAGTTGTATGAGGGAGGATCATTCACGGCGGCCGAGTTGGAGTCGAGGCGGATGCTCGAGCAGTCGGTGCTTTCGGATTCCGTGCGACAGGAATGCGATCGCTGGATCGCCTATTCGCTCGTTGCACAGAACAGAACTTCAGCGGCTGTCGAGCGTTTCGTCATCATGCTCCGTCGTGACGCTGCGTATCAGCCTGATCCACTCCTGACTTCCCCCAAGATCCTGGCCGTGTTTGAGCAGGCACGTTCTCACTTCGCGGAAGAGCAACGCACCGATCGCGTCATTCCTTCTCTCACTGATTCGCCTTCGACTCGCTCGGTCACATTTCGCACGGTCGTGTTCCCCGGGTGGGAGCAACTGCATCAAGGCCGCGAGACAACCGGATATCTTTTCGTCGCTGCGGGAGCGGCCACGCTCGTCTCAACCATCGCATTTGACGTTCAGCGAAAAGACGCACGGCAATCCTATCTTAACGCCACGACTCCACAGTCCGCTCAAGAGCGCTACACAACATACAACCGCGCACACAAAGCGGAGATCTATTCGGCGCTTGCGTTTGCCGCGGTGTACATCGCTTCACAGGTGGATGTGTTCATCGATCTTTCCATTGCGACGGCTCCAACCTCTTCGGTTCAACTCCATCCCACACAGACTCGCCTGACGCTCGCCCTCCGGTTTTAGCGCGCACCCTTTGCATAGCCCCTGCGCATAGCTTGCGTGGTGGTGTGTTCATTCCCCGCAAATCATTCCAAAATCGCCAATTGAGCGTGGTACCGGATATGCAACGTCTTCGTCGCACAACAACGCCCATGATATTCGCGATCCGCAATCAGAAAGGAGTCATCATGTCCACCTTGAAACGACTTACAGGGGCTCTGGCCGTTCTCGGTCTGCTCACAGCGCTCATCTGGATCCCCGCATCCGCTCAGAACAACGCTCCGCAGATCGCACTTCGCGTCATGATGGTTGAGATGACCGGAGAGGTTTCCTTGAACTGGTGGAAACCCGATTCGATGCACTTCCAGAAGTACTACGTCCTGATGTCAAGGCCTGGACCCGGCCCGGCGGTGATCGCGGTGCTTGATTCCGCCGATGGGAGTGCGACATCGATGAAGGTGCAGCTCCCGCCCGCTCCGGTTGACAGCACGATCTTCTACAATCTCGTTCTTAAGGGCGTGCGTGAGAACGGGATGGATGCCTACAGCAACATCGTCCTGGTCGCCATCAAGGGGCCTTCAACCACGAACGCATTTCGTCTGGACGGAAAACTCATCGATGGAAACAAAGTGCTCCTTCGATGGACTCGTCCCCCCCAGGTCGAGGTGATCCAATACCTCGTCTATCGCGCACTGCTTGATCCCACGCGCGACGGTCCGGTTGTCCCTGAGGTCATCGCCACCACGACCGACACGACGATCATCGACACGGCTGTCGTCCCCGGCGCACACTACGACTACTTCGTTTCCGCGCAGACGATGTTGACGGTGATGATCGTCAGCACGCATTTCCACATCTGGATCCCGCCCTATCCGCCTGTTGACAAGATCAAGTTCGTGACGGAACCGATTCGCACCGCCCGTGTCGGAGTTCAGTACCGATACGATGCCGACGCGATCTCCTCGAGTTCTGTGGCTGTGATCCGGTATGCCGTGCGAGCCATCTCCCCCGCATCAAACGTTGCTTCGCTGCCGCTGGTCACCATCGACAGCATCACCGGTGTCGTAACATTCATGCCAATGCAGAAGGGTGTGATCGGGATTTCCATCATCGCCCGTTCCTCGCTCGGCGGCTTTGCGACGCAGGATTACTCTGTCTCCGTTTCCGGAGGAGTCGGCATCCTGGTTGGCAGGGTGACGGACACGCTGAACAATCCGTTGCAGCCGGTTTTGATCCAGGCGTATCGCCGCGACGCGAATGCCTGCATGACCTATCAGGCGAAGACCGATTCGCTTGGAAAGTATCGGATCGTCAACATGGATCCGGGAAGTTATTACGTTCATGCGATCCCGTTCATCCCGGGCTTCCTTGAACAGTGGTACAACGGTGCGGACAATGCACATGACGCCACGCCGATCACGGTCCCCGATACCCCCTCGGTGGCGGTAGCCGACTTCAAGCTGCGACAGCGTCCTGTGACCGATCCCTATTGGGGAACGGTCGAAGGAACGGTCCGCGACACGGCAGGCATTCCGATCGTGGATCCGAGCACGACGATATTCTTCGTCAACGTCGACTTCGCAATGAACAACAAGGAATACATGCGTCTCCTGTTCGACAATGACCCGGCGACGGATCATCGCCTGATGGGAGTATCGCGCTTTGTGTACCGTTTCCATGTAGACTCGGTCGGCTTTTACGCAGGCCGTGTCGTTTCGGGACGGTACATCGCATTCGCCCGCTCGCGCGGATACGCGGTCAGTTTCTATGATGGTCACGACAACATCCTGGAAGCCGACGTCATTTACGTTCCGCCCGTGATCTCGATGGTTCCCTACAAGGTCGTTGCAGACTTCGTCCTCGCGCCGTTGCCGCCCGTCCTGTTAGGCAGCATCAATGGCCACGTCATCGATACGGTCAGGAACATCGGTGTTCGTTCCCGCATGTTCGCGTTCCGCGACCGCTGGACGCTCAGCACTGCGTATCCATTCCGCTATCAGCGCGTGTATTGGACGGACACGGATTCGCTTGGCGAATACACGTTCACCGATCTGCTCCCCGGCAGTTACATCGTGCTTGCGGTCCCGCTTGGCAGATACGCGCCAGCGTTCTATCATGCGAACGATCAGGCCCAGCGGTGGTATCATGCGACGCGGATCCCGATCTTCGGCAACAGTGTCACGGGGATCGACATTTATGTGCGTCCGCTGCCTGAGCTGTATCGCGGATTCACGAGCATTGCAGGGCGTGTCGCTAGGCAGAGCGGGGCGGGAATTGCCGGGGCGTTCATCTTCGCACAAGCGGCAGACGGCTCGATCGCCGGCTACGGCCTGACGGACGCACAGGGGAACTATGTGATCTCCGACCTCGCACCCGGAACATACACGGTGATCGCGGATGCACCGGGATTCGACATCTCTGGACCGCAGGAAGCAGTGCCGACCTACAATGCGGGTCTGCCGGTCGAGGCGACGATCTCGTTCACCGCTCAGGAGGTGACGAATGTTCCTGACGATGGTGAACCATCCGTCCCGACGGAGTTCACGCTGCAGCAGAATTACCCGAATCCGTTCAACCCGTCGACGGTGATCACGTATGCCGTGGCCGATGCGGGACGCTCATCGTCGGTCATTACGCTGAAGGTGTACGATCTCCTGGGTCGGGAGGTGGCAACGCTCGCGAACGGTCCGCACGCACCCGGTGCATATCAGGTCACGTTTGACGCATCGCAGCTGACAACGGGGGTATATTTTTATCAGTTGCGGTCCGAGAGCGGCACGATGGCCACGAAGAAGATGGTCTTAATCAAGTAGCAGCACCTGTCGTTCCGTCCTCCTGCGGAGCGGCAGATCAGTGAGGCGGGGCCTGGGAGAGGATGAGGCAGCTTCTCCCGGCCCCGCTGGTTTTGTTCCTGCGTTTCCCGCCCCTTTCCGACCGGGTTACTATCCCGCTTCCTGACCGGGTTATTGTCCCGGATGTTCATCGGGTCATTAACCCGGTTCGACCTTGGATCATTGGTCGCCCACAAACCATCACCCCAATCCCGACATCATTTTTATCATTTCTTCAGTACGATTTCTCTCCCCTTTCCAAGCTCTGCTGCGTATTTTGCCGAATCCACAACCATAGGGGGAACCTCTCATGCCGCACCGTCGACCGCCCTTTCGAACAGGGGAACGTTATCATCTCTACAATCGGGGTAACAACTCAGAACGAATCTTTCCTGTCGAGGTAGACTATCTTTCCTTTCTGGATTGCATAGGCAGACATCTACATTCAAGCGCAGTGGCAATTCAGACTCTCTGTCTTCTGCCAAACCATTATCATCTCTCTATCAAGTTGATTGAGGAGTTCGATCTCTCGGAGGCAATGAGACGCGCTCTCAAGGAATACGCAGTGAAGTTTAACAAACAACAAAGGCGGCATGGACATGTCTTTGAGGGAAGATTTAAGAGCGTTTGGATTGACACAGATCAATATCAGGACATTCTCAGTCGATACATCCATAGAAATCCCGTAGAGGCCGGGTTGGTTTCGGATCCCGCAGCTTGGCCATACTCAAGTTACAGATCGTATGCCCGCGGAGAGGAACTCCTGGCGAAAGATCTGAAGGCGGGAATATTGCCTGATGACACACGAGGCTGGCAGATCCCGACAATACAAACCAACATGATCCTTGGTCGATTCAAGTCGGTCGAGGACTACCAGCGGTTTGTGACATGTGACTTCGAGCGCAATCCGTGGAAACTGGAAAATGGATTATGGAGGCAAATTTGAACATACATGGAACAGCGACCGGGTTGTTGTCCCGGTCCCGCACCGGGTCACTATCCCGGTCAGTCATCGGGTCCCCCCGTTTGCCTTCCTCCCAAACTCTCCCCACCTTCCACCATCCCAACATCCTTCACCTCCTCTTCCCGGACCATCTCATGTCTCCAAACCGGTTGCTTCGTTTTCTTGTTCTCGCGCTTTTCCTGCTTCATCCGCTGCCAGCCACCGCACAATCTCCCGCAACTAGCGATCCTCCGATCCTCCTCATTCGCTGCGATGATGCCGGACTTTCCCAAGGGGTCAACGCGGCCTTCCGCGATCTCGCAGAATCGGGACTCCCGTTCTCCGCGTCCGTTATGACCGTCTGTCCCTGGTTTCCCGAGGCGGCTGAGTTCCTTCGGAAATACCCGAACGTCTCCGTCGGTGTGCATCTGACGCTGAATGCGGAATGGCGGGAACTGCGGTGGGGACCGATCCGCGGGTCGGATGTGCCAAGCCTGACCGATTCGCTCGGCTACTTCCTTCCTTCACGGGCGCTGCTGATGGCGAACAATCCGAAGCTCGACGAGGTGGAACGCGAGCTCCGGTCGCAGATCCAGCGCGCGCTGAGCGCCGGACTGAAGCCGGATTACGTCGACTATCACATGGGGGCCGCGGTGGGAACGCCTGAACTCCGCGCGATCGTCGAGAAACTCGCCGCGGAATTCCGTCTCGGCATCTCGCGCTACTTCGGCGAGGAGGATGCCGGCGCCGTCTATCGGGTCGAACCGCATCTCAAGACCGACTCGCTCGTCGCGATCATCGGCCGGCTGACCAACGCCAAACGCAATCTCCTCGTGTTCCACATCTCGCACGACACTCCAGAGATGCGCGGACTCACCGATCAGAATATCTCCGGATTACCCGAGATGAGCAAACACCGGGAAGGCGAATTGAAGGCACTGCTCTCGGCTGATGTCCGCAAGGCGCTCGCAGCACGAGGCATCACGCCGATCACCTACCGAGACCTGGTGGCGAAAGATGGACTCGCAGGAATGAAAAGACCTGAGTGAGGATGTGAGATGGAAGGCCACTGACCACTAATCACTGACCACTGATTACTGCTTTCCCTACATCATCCCCACCGGATCGACGTCGATTACGTGCTTCACTTTCTTGCTCTTCCCCAGCTGTGAGCCTTCATATTCCCGCTCGACGGTGAGAAGTGCCGCGCGGAGGATGCCTCCTCCCGGATCGATCGTCTTCAGATTCTTGACTACAATGTGCTTCCGGTACTGATCACGTAGCTTCGGGATCGCTGCGTCCGCGGGTCCGAGCACTGTATACGCCTGCTTCACATTTCGCGCGTTGAGCGACTGGGCGAATCGGTGCGCATGATGCTGGACCTCCGATTCGTGCCCTCCTGAGAACTCGATGAGCACGAGCCGTGAGAACGGAGGATAGTCGAGTTCCTTCCGGTATGCAATCTCTTCCTGATAGAATCCCTTGAAGTCGTGGACGACGACATGCTTCAGGCTGTAATGCTGGGGCTGGAGCGTCTGGATCACCACCTCGCCGGCAAGCGTGCTTCGTCCTGCGCGGCCGGAGACCTGTGTCAATAACTGGAATGTCTGCTCTGACGCGCGGAAGTCCGGCAAGAGCATCTGCGTATCAGCGGAGATGACGCCGACGAGCGTCACGCGGGGAAAATCCAACCCCTTCGCCACCATCTGCGTTCCCAGCAGAATGTCCGCCTTCCCCGCGCCGAACTGCGAGAGGATGGCATCGTGCGCTCCCTTTCGCACTGTCGTATCCCGATCCATCCGAAGAATGATCGCCTGCGGAAACAACTGCTTCAGTTCCTCGTGCACCTGCTGCGTTCCGAACGCGTGCATGCGCATGTCCGTCCCCTCGCATTTCGGACATACGCCGGGAGGCTTCTTCACGAATCCGCAATAATGACACCGCAAATGTTTCTTCGCAAGATGATAGGTGAGCGACACTTCACAGCTGTCACACCGCTCAACGTAACCGCAATCGTAGCACTCCATCACATGCGAAAAGCCGCGTCGGTTTTGAAGAAGGATGACGCCTTCCGTTCGCGCGATGCGTGCGCGAATCTCTTCCGCAAGAAGTCCCGAGATGGATGTATCCGGAAGCCGCTTGGGGAACTCCTTTCCGCTCTTCCGCACATCCTCCTTCAACGCCTCGAAGACCCGCCTGCGCTCCTTCGCAATATCAACCACCGCGATGGTCGGCATCCTGGCGTTGTCCACACGCTCAGACAGTTCGAGCAGCGTATATTTTCCCGCCACCGCG
>Ga0209079_10000834_pt1 | contig 11997 bp, 9 predicted proteins | sample PPLLaktember2015_2_FD_187259 | JGI IMG/M metagenome (GOLD analysis project Ga0209079, IMG submission 187259) | Freshwater sediment microbial communities from Prairie Pothole Lake near Jamestown, North Dakota, USA - PPLs Lake P7 Core (6) Depth... | ecosystem: Environmental > Aquatic > Freshwater... | reverse complement strand
CTCGATGTCGATCGATAAAATCGTAGATGACCCCTTCACGGATGGCTTTGTCGCACACCGTCATCTCGTCGGCGCCCGAGAGTTCCAACAAACGCCGTAAGACCACCACGGCTGGAAACAATGTATCAACCCGCTTCGGATCGAGCCCCGGAATCCCCAGCCGCGCTTTCACGGAGGACTTGCGGAGTTCGGCCTCGAGCAGACGCAGGTCTCTTAGCCGCACCTTCGCCAGGTTGAGCTGCGGCAACGGCCGGCCGGTCTGCCTCATGTGGACAATCTCCGCCACATTGCCGGCCATCCCGGACGTAGCGACCACGGCATCGAACTGTTTCACCTTGAACGTATCGAGCGCCCCCTTCAAGGCCAGCGAGACAGCCTCGTTCAACTGCTTGACCATGGATTCGGTAGGCGGGGTTTTCGTCACATATTGATCGGACAAACGAATCGCGCCGAGCCTCAGGCTCTTGGCATGTTGCAACCCGTCGCGCGTCCCGACGATGAGCTCCACCGATCCGCCGCCGACATCGACCACCAGCGTCGGCTTTTGAGATAACGCCATGCTGTGACGGACGCCGAGAAAAATCAGCCGGGCTTCTTCAATCCCGCTGATCACGCGGATCTTGATGCCGGTCTGTTCCTCGACCAGATCGACGAAATCGCCTCCGTTCTTCACCTCACGCACGGCGCTGGTCGCGACTGCGGTAATCCGCTCAAACCCCTTGTTCCTCGCCAATGTCACCAGCGTCTTCAACACACCGACCCCCCGGCCGATGGCTTCGTCGGATAATCGCTTCGCGGCGAAGGCTCCATTGCCGAGCCGGGTCATGTCTTTAAATCGATCCAGAATCTTGTAACTGGCGTCGGGCAGGATTTCAGCCAGCACCATATGGATGGAGTTGGTTCCGATATCGATGACGGCGAGTTTGGCCATGGAAGAGCCCCTTAGGACACACAAGAGAGTGGCAGGTTCGACAACCGGATTTCCTGCACCATCACACGACAATCAGGGGTTGCGGATGGAACAGACAGGATGGCCGGGCAACGCGCCTGCAGGAAACTATTCTTTCACCACAAAATGGACACTGCGGTTTTTCTGCCAGCATTCCTGCTGATGTTCGAAACAGAGGGGACGGTCTTTGCCGTAACTGGTCGTGCGCAAGTCCATGTCGAGCCCCAGCTGCTTGAGATAGGAACGAACCGCCTTCGCCCGACGCTCGCCCAGGACCAGGTTATACGCGGAGGTCCCTATTTCATCGCCGCGCCCTTCCAGGAGAATCCGCTTGGCTCCCTCGTCCGTCAGTTTTTTCGCATTGGCATCTAAAATCGGCAAGGCATCGAGCCGGAGCGTGGCCCGGTCAAAATCAAACAGGACATCCGGGAGGATGCTTCGTTCCGCACCTGTCGCATTTCTGGCGGATAGCTCTGCGCGCATGCCGGGACTCGTGCGCGTGACCGGAGTGCCTGGCTCACGTGGAGTGCGCTCGCGAATGGCCTGGTCGGGAATGCGTTCTTCACTGGCAATCAATTCGTCGCCTGTCCCGTATCCGGACTTAGTGGCACACCCCGACGCGCCAATTGTCAGCAACACCGCAAGAAACCCTGGTATGAGTCGATGTAATAATGTGTGCATAATATCGCCTCCTTCCGTTCTACCGGGAGATTACCCCAAGTCTTTGGGAAAGGCGATAGTCTTGGCGATCTCATAGGCCGACCGCGACGACTCCAGCGCGGGCCAATGGAGTACCCCCACCGAGTCCTCGACATAGGCCGGCGTTCGCATGCCGTTCAGCACGCTCGTGACGCCCGGCGTGCTGGTCAAGACCCAGAGCGCTTTTCGTGAGAGGGATTCCGACCGTCTCTCTTGCGGAAGAACCGCATCAAGGGCTGTCGCCACCGCCGCGGTCCGTCGACGACTCCGTTCCGTCGCCTCACGCCGCAATCCCCGCAACAGCGTCAGCAATTCAGGCACATACCGGTCGCGCCAGGCCTCCCATTGCTCGGCCGCCGCACCCGACAGCGTCCGCGACAAGGCTTGCAACACCTGATTCACGTGAGGCGCAATCATCTGATGCTCGATCTGCTCCCAATGCTCCAACCCTTGCAACTGAGGCCTGACGCGGTCCAACTCGTGAGCCCAGTTGAAAAAGTCAGCCGGGGCTGTGCCCTGACCGCTTTGCGGAACCGACGGCGCGATCGTGCTGCGGTACTCATCTTCCAGTGCAGCCACGCGCTCCCGTTGCCGGACAAAATCCACCGGCTGATCTTCCAAGGGAAAATCGGCCAGGCGAAGAATCCCCCCGCCTTGGCCGGGCATGGCATTGAGTGGACGATTTACCAGAACGGCAATGCCCTCATGCCGGGCCAGCTCGAGTACCGTCTGGACGCCGCCGGCTCCGGTATTCCCCGTCAGCAGCGCTCCCGACTCGAAGAGATTCATCGGACACTGCAACCAGCGGAAATGATGCGTCGATTGATTCGCCTCGCGCGCCGCGGCCCGCGCCGCATCCAGCATCCGGCTCAGCGAGGTGGCTTCGGGATGATCGGCAGGCGAGGTCACGGTATTCGACGAGACTCCATAGTATTGCAGCCGGCCGGCCGCAACTTGCGTTTCGAAATACGCAAACGCGCGTTGCAGCCGGTCATAGAACGCCTCGCGCAAGGCCAACAGATCGCGTTCCTTCCGATGCGCGGCTTCTGACAGGAAATATTCAGGATTGTGCAGTAGACACACATCGAGAGTCGCAAGCCCCAATCGATCGAGAGAGAGCGCGAGCTGATCGGCGAGAAATTCCGGGTGGAGGCAGTGCCAAATCCCGTCTCCGTACTTGACCATGTCAGGGTAGGGGCGGCCGGCTTTCTCCCGGGCCTCGGCAAGCTTCAGATTCTGGCTCTGCACGTAACCGATCTTCGAGACGACCACGACCTGTTCTCGCGCCAGCTGCCCCGCTTTCACGAGCTCGGACAGCACGGCACCCACGAGACGTTCGCTGTCCCCATCCATATAGTTGGTCGACGTGTCGATGAGATTGCAGCCCGCAGCCAAGGCCTGCTTGAAGGCCTGCCGATGCTCCGGATCTTTTGTGTCGACCCGGTATGTGCCGAACCCCAGCCGGGACACCGTGAGCCCGGTCGATCCCCCGGCAGTATATCCATGGGCGAGAGAACCGGACGGGGACAGGCCCACCATGTTCGCCGCATAGGCCGCCGTGCCTTGCGCCGTCGCATGACCGGACAACTGCGCGCCACGCAGCAGCGTCTCTGTTCGGCCGGCTGCTGTGCCGGCGCCCGACTGATGGACGCGGAGCGCCTCGACTACGGCTTTCGCATCAGTGACGGGACGCTGACAGCTGAAGTTCCGACAGATATACAGAGCGGGCTGCCCCGCAACGACCGACTTCCCCTGCAGTAAGGGGAAGGTAGAGCCGGCGTTCGACCCGGTCGACGCGATGATCCGATTGGGAAGATATTCTTCCGCTACCGCCCGATACAGCGCCTGCGCAGCCGCTTGCTGACCGTCTCCGACAAAGGCTAATTCGACCGGACCTTCCGTCAGAAAATCGACCACCGCCAGGCTCTTGGCAAAAGCGCGGGGATAGCGCGTGATCTGTCTCCCATAGGCCCGGATGGCGCCGACCGCCGCATCCCGCCAGTCCTGCCGGTCGAAATGGCAGGCCAACCGCGCCAGCGCCGATGCCGCCACGGCATTCCCGCCGGGTGTCGCACCGTCGGCTCCTTCACGGCTGCGAATAATGAGCGCCTCGTGATGCTTGGCCGTGGTGAAAAATCCGCCCTGCTCTCCGTCCATGAAATCCGACAGAAGCCGGTCAGCCAATCCGGCAGCTGCCCGCAGATACCGCTCTGGAGCCCCCGCCTCGTAGAGATCGATGAGCCCTTCCGCCAGATAGGCATAATCTTCCAAATAGGCTTCGAGATGAGCCCGGCCTGCGCGCGAGGTGCGCAGGAGCCGTCCATCAGATTGCACATGCGTCTTCAAAAGAAAATCGGCCGTTTGAACAGCTGCGTCGAGATACCGCGTCTCGCCGAACACCCGGGCCGCTTCCGCCATCGCCGACAGCATCATGCCGTTCCACGCCGTGAGAATTTTATCGTCGAGGCCGGGTGCCACACGTTGCTGCCGCGCGCGATAGAGGAGGGGCTTCACCCGGGCTGCGGTCTCCCACAACTCGTCGCCGGTCAGATTGAGTTCCTTTGCGATATCGGACAAGGGCCGCAGGCGATTCGGAATACTGGCGTGTTCCCAATTGCCGGTCTCCGTAATGTCGTAGAGCGCGCAATACCGCCTGGCGTCTTCAGCATTCCCCGCCGCGGCTTGCACCTCGGCCGGATGCCAGACGAAGAATTTCCCTTCCACGCCTTCAGAGTCCGCGTCGGTCGCCGAATAGAATCCGCCGCTCGGCCCGGTCATTTCTCTCAGCACATAGTCCAACACTTCGCAGGCCACGCGCCGATAGTCCGGATTCCTGGTGACCTGATAGGCCTCGACATACACGCGAGCCAACAGCGCATTGTCGTAGAGCATCTTCTCGAAATGCGGCACGAGCCAGCGGGCATCGGTGGAGTAGCGGGCAAACCCGCCGCCGATATGGTCGTAGATGCCTCCGGCCGCCATCATCTCGAGCGTCTTCGTCACCATCGCGAGCGTGTGCGCATCCCCGGATCGCCGATAGCACCGCAACAACAACGAGAGTCCGGCCGCCGGAGGAAACTTCGGGGCCCCGCCGAACCCGCCATAGGTCTTGTCGAAGTCTTCCTTGAATTGTGCAACTGCGTCGTCCAAGACCGACTCGCTGACAGAGATAGGGGAGGGGATCCGGCCTTCACCTTTTAACCGCTCGGTCATTTCTTTCGCTTGAGTCCGGACACCCGTCGCATCTTTCTCCCAGTAGTCGGCGATCTTCTTCAGCAACGTGCCGAACCCGGGCCGGCCCCAGCGGTCTTCCGGAGGAAAATAGGTCCCTGCGAAAAACGGCTCCTGATCCGGCGTGAGAAACACCGTCATCGGCCAGCCGCCCTGGCCGTTATTCATCGCCACCGTTGCCGCCATGTAAATCTCGTCGAGATCCGGCCGTTCCTCCCGGTCCACTTTGATGCAGATAAAATGGCGATTCATGATGGCGGCGATCGATTCATTCTCAAACGACTCCCGCTCCATCACATGGCACCAGTGACAGGCCGAGTAGCCGATCGATAAGAGGATCGGTTTGTTCGATGACCTGGCGGCGGTCAGCGCCTCCGCACCCCAGGGATACCAATCCACCGGGTTGTAGGCATGCTGAAGGAGATAGGGACTCGTTTCGGTATGCAGGCGATTCGGCTTGCGATCAGATGTAGCTGACATGATCGCACCGTAGCATCGCCGCTTGAGGAGGGTCAACGTCGCAGAAAAGAAAAAAGGCCTACGATCATGAGGATCGTAGGCCTTTTCACATATTCAGTCAGAGGCACAGATAGACGACACCTCAACGGTGTCAGTCGATCAGTGACCGCCCTTCTTCTCTTCCTTCTTCTTCTCTTCGCCGAACACCACGTGGCCGCCCTTCTTCTCTTCCTTCTTCTTTTCTTCGCCGAACACAACGACGTGGCCGCCCTTCTTCTCTTCCTTCTTCTTCTCTTCGCCGGCGAAGGAAGGCGCGCTGAACGTCACTGCGATTGCCACTGCCATAATTGCCATCAACATGCTCTTCATAACCGTTCACCCCCTGAAAGGTTGGAAAGTTTGGAATGAGTGCCTGTCACGAGCAGGCAAATTTCGTGCACGGTATGCCAAAGATATGTAAAAAGTCAACTCCATTAGTCGTAAAAGTGAGAGGTTCGTACCGCTTCCGCCACCGGCTACATCCGCCTTCTTCTCAGAGGCGTCGCGATTATGTGATAGGCTTATTGGTGAGGTTTTATCGGAGTCTCCACGATGGTCGATCTCGGCCCCTATTCCAACTATCGCCTCACCGTCAGACTGGAACTGGCCAACACCCCCGGCATTTTCGCCCGCGTGGCGGCTTTGCTGGCCGATGAGGGAGCCAATCTCGGCGCGGTGGATATTGTCTCAGCGACCAAGACCCAAATGGTTCGGGACGTCACTTTCGATGTGCACAACGAAGCCCATGGCGAGAAGGTGTTGGCCCGGCTGAGCGCCCTTCCTGACGTGACCGTACTGTCGGCCTCCGACCGGATATTTCTCCTGCACCTCGGCGGCAAGATTCGCGTCGAAGGCAAGATCCCGATCAATACCAGAAACGTCCTCTCGATGGTCTATACCCCGGGAGTCGGGCGAGTCTCCCAGGCCATCGCACGGGATAAATCCAAGGTCTATGCGTTCACGAGCAAGAGCAATAGCGTCGCGGTGGTGACGGACGGGTCTGCCGTCTTGGGACTCGGCAACCTCGGCCCTGAAGCGGCCCTGCCGGTGATGGAAGGCAAGGTGATGTTGTTCAAGGAACTGGCCGGGATCGACGCCTGGCCGCTGTGCCTGAACACGCAGGACCCGGACGAGATCGTCCGCATCGTCCAAGGCATTGCGCCGGGATTCGGCGCGATCAATCTCGAAGACATCAGTGCGCCCCGCTGTTTTGACATTGAACGACGGCTGAAGGCGTCGCTCGATATTCCGGTGATGCACGACGATCAGCACGGCACGGCGGTGGTGATACTCGCCGCCCTGACCAACGCGCTGCTCGTCACAGACAAACGGATCGGGGACATCCGCGTGGTCGTCAACGGCCTTGGCGCCGCCGGCACAGCCTGCTGCCGGATGTTACTGGCGGCCGGCGTCTCGCATCTGCTGGGATGCGATAAAGAAGGCATCATCCTGTCCGGAAGCCCGGAGCAACTACACGCCTGTCGAACCGACCTGACGGCCTGCTTAACCCGTGAGGCTCCCGCGGGAACCTTGCGCGATGCGCTGAAGGGCGCCGACGTCTTTATCGGGCTCTCGGTCGGAAATATTCTGACTGCCGAAGATCTTGAACTCATGTCTCCCGAGCGCATTGTCTTTGCCATGGCGAACCCGGATCCGGAAGTATCGCCGGAACTCGCCGCCTCACACTGTCGCGTCTTTGCCACCGGGCGATCCGATTTTCCCAATCAGATCAATAACGCACTGGCCTTCCCCGGCATCTTCCGCGGCGCGCTCGACGTTCAAGCCAGAGAGATCAATGAGGCCATGAAGCTGGCCGCGGCCAAGGCCATTGCTGACGTGATTCCGTCAAATGCCTTAAGCGAGGACTACATTATTCCGAGCCTCTTCGACAAAACCGTCGTCCCGCAGGTCGCCAGGGCCGTGGCAGCAGCCGCGCGCGAGAGTGGCGTAGCCCGCAGACGGATGCCAGGAACTTCTTCATCACCCACAGAATAATCCGTGACATCCTTTTTCCCTTTCTGTGGGCCGGGACACGAGCCCGCGCGCGGACATTAGCCCTCTACTGACCGGGAATCACACTGTGCTACAATGCCGCGGCCGGTGGACCGGCCGACCATGCCTTTTACACAGAGCAAATTCATCAAGTTTCAGCGGGGGATGCGCCAGCGGATCGATTCGCTACGCCTCAAAACGGAGACCAGTCTCGAACTCGCCGTCGATACAATGATGGAATCGCGCGTCGATAGCTTCTTCCGGGTCGAACAAGGATTGGAAGAAGTCATTCGGTCGCTGATTGAGATCGATGACGAGCTGGGGGTCGTCCGGGACCTGTCCGGCGCGATGCGCCTGGAATCGCGCCTGGAGTTCGTCGAAGACCGCTGGGATGAGTTCGACAGTGAAATTCGAGAACGCCCGCGGCGGCGGCGCAAGAAGGTCAGCCTCGCCGACATGCTGAAAGCCGCCGGCGGGAGCGGGGATCTTTCCCAGGGCGGCACCGGCGTCAACAACGCGATGGACGCCTACGCGATCATGGGCGTCGAGTTCGGGAGTTCGCTCGCTGATGTGACCGCAGCGTTCAGGCAGAAAGCGAAGCAGCTTCATCCCGACTCGAACCATGGCGACCGGAGTTCCGAGCCGGCGTTACGGCGGATGCTGGAGGCCTATCAGTTCTTGAAAGAATATTTAAGCTTGAGCAACGTCGAACCGATGCCCCAAGCCGACCACCCCTATCGACCAACCGAGTAGGAGACTGAATCTTCGTGGACTCCACACAATACATCACGACTACAGACGGCCTTGAGCGTTTGTGCGATCACCTGGCCACCGCGTCACGCCTGGCCCTCGACACCGAGTTTGTCGGAGAAGAAAGTTTTGTCCCGCGCCTTGAACTCATTCAGGTCGCCACCGAAAGCCAGTCCGCCATCATCGATTTTCCAGCGGTTCAGCAGTCAGCCGCCCTGCAACCATTCTGGGACATTGTCCGCAATCCGGACGTGGAAAAGATTGTCCATGCCGGCCGCCAAGACCTCGATCTCTTCGCCACCCACGCCGGAACGATTCCCAAGCCGTTTTTCGACACCCAGATTGCCGCCGCTATGGTGGGATACGGAGCGCAAGTCGCCTATGCCAACTTGGTCTTGCGCGTCCACGGCAAAAAGCTCGCGAAGGCGCATACGTTTACCAATTGGAGCGCGCGCCCCCTGTCGACCGATCAGCTGGCCTATGCCCTGGAGGATGTCGAATTCCTGTTGGCCATTCATGACCATCTGCGCACACGCCTCACCAAACTCGGGAGGAACGAGTGGGCATACGAAGAATTCTCCAGACTGGAAACGGTCGTCGGCGACACGCGCCGCGAACCGCAGGAGCGCTACCAGCGTATTCGCGGTTGGGACAGCTTGAAACCGAAGTCCGCCGCCGTCCTCCGAGAGCTCGCAGCCTGGCGTGAGAGCGAAGCCAAACGCCGCAATGTGCCCCGCGGCCGCGTGATGCGCGATGAAGTCCTTCTTCAGCTCGCCCGCCATCCACCGCGCTCGATCGATGAATTGCGCGCCGTACGCGGACTCCATGGATCGGAGGCAGACCGGCACGGCGAAACGATCCTGAAAACGATTCACGCCGCCAACGCACTTCCCGCTTCCGCCTGGCCGGAGGTCCCCAAAGACCGTAAGCCTGAACCGGAATCGACCGGTTTGGTGGAGTTGCTTCAAGGCGTGATGAAGGCCCAATCCGCAGCTCAGGAAATCGCGCCCACCTTGCTCGCGACCACTGCCGATCTCCAGGCGCTTGTCGATGCGCGCGCTCAGGGCACCACGCCCGATCTTCCTCTCTTGCGAGGCTGGCGGAGAACCCTGCTCGGGAATCTGCTGCTTCAAGTGTTGAACGGGGAGGTCGCCGTGAAAATCGACCCGACCTCGGGGAGACTCACCTGGTCTTAGGCTGAACCATTCACGCATACCCGCTGCGCCATCTAATCCTCTCGCCCTGAGCACCCGGCCTCAAACGCCGGGCGACAGCACCTCCGAGGTCTGCGTCCTCGTCCCCTAAGAGCCTGCCAAGGCGTCCAATTCAGAACGGTCTGACGGCATATCACCTGCCGTGGAAGAGGGTGGCGGCGCCCGGCCGATTCACGCGCTTGTAAAACCTCAGAAGCACACGCTTTTTTCAAGGCACCTCAACCATGGAGGGGCCTCCGCTGGTACGATTCTCGCTCAGTCCTGTTCGGGATCATGCTGGGAGAACGCCCGAATGGCCGCTTCAACGTTCAAACGTGCCTGGCAATTTATCGCTCCCGGCGGACTCGTTCTGCTCATGGCAATCGGCTTCCTTCGGCCGCATGGCCTCCCGGCGTGGGTGCAGGGGCCGGTCTCTGCGTTTCCGGTTATCGTGCTGGGATTCGGCATCGTCTTCGGCTGGTACCTCTCCAGCAGCCGTCTGATTCTTTCCCTCCTGGTTCTGGTCTGCCTCGACCGTGCAATCGTCTGGTTTGCTCCAACCGATTCGAGCCCGGGAGTGCCAGGGCCGGTCCTGTTTGCCATCGCCACGTTCCTGGCACCGGTGAATCTGCTCGCGCTCTCGTTGGTCAAAGAAGGCCATGCCTCGAGCTGGAGAGGACTTGTGAGCCTGCTTCTCGTCTTGAGTCAGCCCCTGCTTGTCCTGTGGCTCTGTCTGTCCGGGCAGACTCATCTGACCAGCCTGCTGACCACCCCGTTCCAACTCCCGCTCATACCTCTCTCAATCTCCGAATGGACGCCGCTGCCGCAACCGGCCGTGCTGGCATTCGGCAGCGCCCTGTTGTTATTGACCGCCAAATTCCTGCTCTATCACGACCCGCTCGACGGCGGGGCTGCCTGGGCGCTCTTAACGACATTCTTCGCCGTTCATGGCATCCAATACGGGTGGAACCACACAAATCTCCTCGCTGCCGCCGGCCTTACGCTCTTCCTCTCCCTCGTGCATGCCTCGCACCAACGCACCTATCGTGATGAACTCACGGGCGCGCTTGGTCACCTGGCCTACAACGAAACCGTTGCGCGGCTGGGAGAACAATACGTGGTGGCAATCGTCGGGGTGGATCAACTCAAACAGTATCAGCACCAGTACGGGAGGACTGTCGCAGAGCAAGTGTTGCGCCTCGTGGCGCCGAAGATCATGGCGACGGCAGGGAAGGGGAAAGTCTTCCGGCTTACCGGCGACGAGCTAACCGTGGTGTTTCATTCCAGAACGGCTATAGACACCCTCGCCACGCTCGAACAGATTCGCAAAACCGTTGAACAGGCCACGCTGCGACTGCGCTCCCAGACCCGTATCTGGGAAGGGAGTCGCTCGTCTCCGCCCGGACCGAAGGACATCGATCTTCCCGTCACCCTCAGCATCGGAGTCGCAGAACCGGCCGCACCACAACGCTTACTCACCCTTGTGACAAAATCCGCCTATCGCGCTCTCTACGAAGCGAAAGGGGAGGGTGGCAACATGGTCAAACGCGGGACCATTCAAATCGCTTCGGCTAAAGCAGCTCCAAAGCACACCGGCCGTATCGTCGCCTACAGTGAATTCGAGCCCTGACCCTCACAGGAGCGTCTTCACCGTCTCCGCCGGTCTGGCCAACATCGCTCTGTCATCCTTGACCACAAGAGGACGCTGAATCAGATCGGGATGCTTCACCATCAGATCAAGCAACGCGTCGTCTGACAGATCTTTCTTGGCCAGCCCCAGTTCCTTGTAGATATCCTCTTTGGTCCTGAGCACGTCCTTCGGAGAAAGCCCGGCCTTCTTCAAAATCTTCTTCAACTGGTCCTTCGTAAACGTCTGCTCATAATAATTGACGGCGGTGAACGGAGTGCCGCTGTCCTTCAACAGCTGGACCGCTTGTCGGCACGTGGTACAGGTCGGCTTATGATAAATCGTGATGTCGTCCATTTTTACTCCTTATGAAGAAACCTGCCTTGACGCCATTTTTTCTGCTATGGTAGACCATTCTCAATTGCTTCACGTTCACCGCACCACACGATTCTATGCCACTCGTTGGAACAAGTACTTCTGGTCAGTTTTCCTGCACCGCGACCACGCTGCACACACTCCGTGAGCTCCGCACCAAACGCAAGGGCCAGCCGGTCTTCGTCTTAGGCCACCTGCTGGAACGAAAAGGCCAGGAAGCCACCTTCGAGGTCTTCAATGACCGGATCGCCCTGGTTAAATTCCCGGATGGCGCCGTCATCGGCTACGATCCGCTGGAACTTCTCCTGCCGACGGAAATCGACGACAAGGGTGTGGCTTACTTTGAAATTCGCCCCTGTGCCCAATGCGGCATTCTCTTCCCGCTGACCATCGCCGAACGGGATGCTGACACCGAACCCACCGAGTGCCTGGGCTGTCGCGCCTAAACCAGGCTAACAGTTGCCCCGCAGGCTGTTCAGAAAGGCCATCCAGCAAGGCCGCAGCAAGCGAAGAGGCGAAGCGTACGCCGCGGTACGTTGAGCCTTTGAGTGAAGCGAGAACGCCGCTGGTGGACTTTATCAACAGCCTGCTAATCGACCAGCGGCGCGATTTCCAAAGCCTTCTTAAGCAGGCAATCACCGGCAAATCCCTGCAACGCCATCGGCAACATACTCCCGTCGACC
>Ga0209079_10000832_pt1 | contig 12001 bp, 11 predicted proteins | sample PPLLaktember2015_2_FD_187259 | JGI IMG/M metagenome (GOLD analysis project Ga0209079, IMG submission 187259) | Freshwater sediment microbial communities from Prairie Pothole Lake near Jamestown, North Dakota, USA - PPLs Lake P7 Core (6) Depth... | ecosystem: Environmental > Aquatic > Freshwater... | reverse complement strand
GCTGCCCCGTTTATGGTCGTTCTCACGGTGAGGCCGGAGAGTCTCGGCACCAGCTTTCCCGTGTTCCCCTGGTTCTTATCCAAGTTGCACATGATGGTCTGAGTTTGGCCGGCATCGCACATGTTGCCTTCCTCAACGCCCACCACATTGAGCGGGCCCCATATCGTGGGATTCGGAAGGCAGCCAAGACCCATCACGCCTCGTGCCGTCTTGCCACTCCAGCGGACACGGGTATTCAAGTTGTCGCTCTTGCCCATCGTTTGCAGGATCCATCCCCGGAAGGCAAAGACGTCAGTGAACACGGCTTCGCCGCTGGGCGTCATGCAGTCGCCGACAGAGCCTTGCGAAGCCACCCCGCGTACCATCGCGCGGCCGGACTCGACCGTCACGAACCCCGATCCGCTGTCTCCTGGACACAGCGAAGCATTGGCCGCGCTGGCCTGAACAAAGAGTTTTGTCGGAGAGTCGAGCTGAGAGACGGGGCCGCGGAAGATGGCGAGTTGTCCGGCCGGTGTGGCGCTGGTGTGGCTGACGGCCGATGCGACCGTCCCCACCATACCCGGGTTGCGCGAGATTCTCGGCAATCCGACGGTTTGAATGTAAGGGCTGATTGTGAACGGACTCGCCAGCTTGATCAGCGCGATGTCATTGGCCTGATCGTTGCTCGGGGTGTAATTCGGATGCATGAACACGCCATCGCGCCGGGACCCGACAGCAGCCGGTGTGCGTATTTCCGTGCTGACAGCGCCGGTGTATGGATCAGTCCGTGTATAAGTGAGGTTGCCGAACCCGATTCCTGGCGTGACGCAGTGCGCCGCGGTCAGGACCCATCCCGCATCGATGAGCACCCCGCCGCAGCCGTTCATCCGCACGACCCACGGGTATTTGTAGTTGGGCTCAAAGGTGCCGCCTACGACAGGCAAAGGTCCGGTAGGGCCCGAGGCAGCAGGAGCAGGCGGCGGTGCGACCGGGGTCATGGTGGCGGCTGGCTTTTGGAAGATTCCCGTATCTCGAATCACCGCGCGTTCCTTTACGTCGGCGGGATTGCCTTCTGGCTCCTGCGTGTCTGGAGTGCTCACGGTCGGCATTGACGGCTCGGCAGCCAAGCTGATCGAGGCGGAACCCGCGCCGACCACCCATGCGATCAGCAAAAGCTGGCACACCTTGGCGCTTGTCCGATGGTTAGTCATAGTGCGCTCCTGTGAATCTGAGATGAATTGCGATGCTGCTCTGTCACTTGGCGGCCTGCAACCTTGCCAGAAGACCATTCAATCCCGTCAGGTCCAACGCGCTTGCCACAGGCTCATTGCTGACGGTAAAGCGTGGTGTATTTGGGCGTGTCCTTCTTTGGTCATTCTGTGACTCTCCGGTGTTACATGTAGGTCGTCCTGATTGAAGGCCTTGCGCCAGACGAAATCGATCCATTGATAACAGATGATTCGCAGGGAATGGTGACGTTCCCGAAAATTGTGTCTGAAACGTACCGGTCCATCGTACGCACGAAGTAGATGGGTTGCCGGTCATGGCTTTTCTCCCGTGTCTGGTAGGGGATCAACGGCCTCTTGGCTCTCCTGACTATCTTGATCGCCTTCGAGACCGCGCGGGAATATTTGCCTCGGCGGGGGAGCGATCCGCAGATCTTGGGGCCTGAGCACCCGCAAATCCTCCAGCGCATTGATGGGATTTTGACCAGCCGGTCCTCGCAACGTCAGTTCCGTGAGATATGGCTCATCATAGGAGGTGGCCCGACAAACATATCGCCTCCAGTCCGATCCTCTGTCGTACATGTATCGTCGCCAATTCAGCTGTCGTCTAAACGTTCTTGGACCGCAGTTCGCGCAGCTGCTTCCTGTAAGACTTGGGTCGAATTGCAAAGCCCAAGGGCGATCAATCCTGATGCCGAGCGACGGTAGGCTCGGATGGACTCCCTGGATGGATTCCAGTTCCCAGAATGGCATTAGGTCTGGACCGATGAATACGTCAAAGCTCGCTCTGATGCTTTCTCGAACCGTGTTTGATCCCAGCGCACGTTCATCGGTTCGGGGATCGAGTGTCTCCAGCATCTGACCTGGACCGCAAAAATCTTTATCCTTTTTGAGGAATTCAAAGGTGCTTGTGAATTCATATCCCCGAGCTTTTGCCTCGGCGACGAATTGTTGGAGGGCCGTTCCTCCGAGTCTGTGGCTTTGATAGCTGGCCGGGGCTAAAACGACGGTGACCGCCTTAGATCGAGAGACACACCCGCCCTGGTAACGCCGCGTCTGAACGTAGATCGGATGAGTTCCATAGTGCGGCTCGGTCAAGGTGAAAAATGTAGTAAGCGAAACAGCGGACGATGCGTTGCTTGTCCACGGAACATTCTTCTTGCCGAAGGCCACATCCGGGTCGAATTGGCCCTCAGGGTAACGCTCCGCTTGAGAGAACTCCGTTATCCGATATGCATCCGGAGGGCTCGTGAAATTCAAAAGGATCGTCACCTGGCGATTGGTCGTGGTCGTCGGACCGTCCGTTCGAATCGTTGTAATCACATCACAGGTGTTGCTGCCTTCGGTTGTCGTGGCGGGAACTCCGCAATCGTTGGGCAGAGGTGTTGATTGGCCTGGTTGCAGACGGACCTGTCGCACCAGATTCGCGCCGTTGGTTATGACGACGACCTCCTGCGCATTCGCGTAACCGTTACGAGAGAAACGGATCGTAGTCGAGCCAGTCGGCAATGAGGTGTTATAGACGCCGTTCTGGTCGGTCATGCGCCCCATACTTTGGCCCGGCATGGCGAGGCAGAGATTGACATTTGGAATGGGTGTGCCGGATTGCTCAGTGACAATGATTCGGACCGTGCCAAAACCAGTTTGGGCTCCGGCTCTCGTGGTTGCCAGCATCAGTGAGAGACTACAGATCACGGCACATACAGAGAACAGTTTTGCGCTCATGTGAGCAGGCAGGCCTATCATGAGTTGTCTCCCTCGATATATTGAGATGCGCTGAGCCCAACTGCCTCGTGACCCTTCATGTGAAGTCTGCCGGAGTTAGGAGTTCTTTGCTGCGCGCGCAATCAGTTCCTTGAGCCCGTTGAGATCTAACGCTCCCGGAACCAGCTCAGTTCCCACAACGAATCCCGGAGTGCCGGAGATCCCGAGATCTTTGGCCAGGGCCCGGTTGCGGTCGATGATTGTCTGCAAGTCTGGCGACTGCATGTCGGCGTCAAGCTTCTTGGGATCCAGGCCGACTTCACCTGCGACAGCCAAAATCGTGTCTTTGGTCATGTCGCCCTTGGAGGCCAACAGCGCTTCATGGAATGCCTGGTGCTTACCTTGGATGTTCGAGGCAAGGGCGGCTTTGGCGGCAAGTTCAGAGGCTTCTCCAAGAATCGGGAGATCCTTATAGACGACGCGTACGCGCGGATCTTCTTGCTGCAATTGCGTCACGGCGCCGGCGGCGCGCTTGCAGAATCCGCAGCGGTAGTCGAAGAATTCCACCAGGGTGACATTGCCGGAGAGATTGCCGCTGACCGGGGAGCCCGGATCGTGGAACAACTCATTCTGCTTGGTGGCGAGGGCGGCCTTCTGCCGCGTCTTCTCTTCTGCTTCTCGTTTGGCTTCCAGTCCCTGCAGCGATTGTTCAATGACCTCCGGGTGCGATTGAATATATCGCTCGATCATATGATCGATAGACTGTTGGTTGGCCGGATGGGAGGGTGTCGCCGGTCCGGCGCAGCCGATCATCGTTGTCAGGCCAATCATAGCGACTGTGGTGCAGAGGAGCTGTGGGCGACGGAGGAACATCTGGGATGGCGTGATCATTCGTGGGGCTCCTGTGATGAATGATGGTCGGGGACCGGTGGAATAGGACATTGTTTACCTGGGGTGGTGGTAGACGAGCGGACAATTCGGCTGAGAAGAGCGTTCACGACCCCGTTGGATGGAACCGTGCCTTCGCAGTCGGGAGCCTTGCCCTGTGAGACGGCCGCGGGAGTGCTCGACCCGCTGGCACTATTGCTCCTTGATGCGGCATTCACGGATTGTGACTCGGTGGTAGCGGCAGTAGGGGAATCCGCCAGCGTGGGGATCGGGTGAAATCCCATTAGGAGAGTGGCGATTACAAAGGTGAGGACGGTCGATGATCTCATATGACTCCGTGCCCTGTACTGAGAAGATTGATACGTTCTGTGGGTACGTCGAGGGGATGGTTGGGAAGGTTCAATGAACCAGAGAGGAGCAAAGAAAATGCAAGAACTGATTCAGTACAGGGTCTCACTCTCAAGCCTAGCCTCCGCGCTGCCGAGAAGATCGACCATATTCAATCCCTGCGATGATCTGGCAAGGGGGATCAGGATAGGGGAGAACAGGGTGGCGGGTCAATCATTGAATGGGAAATGCCAGCAAAAGTCTCGTCTTGCCGTGGCGTGGAACGAGTTCGCGCGACGAGCCAAAGAGTTTGTCGTCTGAGCCATGAGCCTCTGGCGGCCTTCTGCGCCAAGGTATTCAGCTTCTCTTCGTCGCTGGCAGGACCGGCGCCGCCCTAACGGTTTAACGCACGGAAATCCCTTCGTACCGATAGCCTTCGGTGCGTGTACAAGGAGGAAAGTCACAGATCTTCGGAACATGGATGATCCGAACGTTTCTGGTAAATCCGAGAGGGCCGCGAACTTTTTCAGCTTGGACGCCCAGCTCATAATCATGGGCCGCATACGGACTAATGAATCTTTTCAGACGAGGAGGTTGGATCGCGCCGGGAAAAGAGAGATTCGGCGGGCAGCGGCCCCCGCCGTCTGGAAGGTATTGAGCGCCCCCGCCGCATTCACCCAGAGGAGTACAGATCGGAGTGGATGGGGCAGCCGCATTGAGACTAATGCCCGGATCCGTACAATTGTCGAGGCAGCGTAGACTGACGGCGTAGGACGCCTCAGGGTCAACATTGCAGATCGCATAGGAGATTTCCCAGGTATTCATGTGAGGGACTTCCTGCACACGGGTACTTCCGGTCGCGAGCACTGGCTTTGGGGGAGCACCCGGCCCCACGTCAAACGACAGTTCCGCCTTGTTATTTGCAAGGAATTCGCTCCCTTCCCCGGCGATATTCGCCATATCTACCTCGATGGCAAGGGTTGACCGTCCACTGCGCACCGGGAAAAAGCTAACTCCATCACGATACACTGCTCCGGGCTGAAGCGGAGCGATCTGTTTTTCCATGACGACCTTCGATCCATTGGCGGATCTGAAGATGCCTTTAATCGAAGAGCGCGGCACCACCACCGGGCCGATATTGGCGATTTCTATAAGGACCTTTCCGTCAGAATTCGTCGCAAGGGGACCTCGGTCCAGCGTCAGTGACCGAATCTTGAGCCGATCGCCCGCCCGCACCTCATAGGGGATTTCCTGCACTTGATTGATGCCCGCTGTATTTCCTGACGCCTTCCACAGGATGGCGAGACGAATAATGTATTGTCCGATGGGCAAGCGCACGAAGGCGTCCAGCGCGCAGGTTGGATCTGCCGTCCCTTGCCAGGAATTGCCTGTTCCGTTGGCCGGGCGCACCGACAACGCACACATCTTCTCAGCAATGGCAGCCGTACCCGTGGGAACGGGCTTCAATGTAATTGTGGCGCTATCGACACCGCGCGTGGGCGGGCTTACGTCGATCCGATAGGGTGCCACGGCTTTCTGCGCAAAGTCCCGAGCGGGCATCCGGTCATTCGCAACGCCCTGAGCCCATGCAACCGTATGGTCGAGGATCGTCACATCGCCTCCCACGACCCCCCAAACCAGTAGTCCAATAATCAGACGTTGAATCATCGTGATCGTGCTCCCAATTGCGAGTCGGTTCTCGCCCCCAATACGCTCAATGTTATCAAGGGAGACGTCACCACATGGATCGTTGCCCTCGCGCTTGCGACCTTCATCTGAACACCTTTGAACACCTTAGGCTCTCTACTGGATGCGATCGAGCAAGCGAAAAGGATCGGAGTATCAGAACCGTCCCAGGGCCTTCTTTGCCAGGGTCTTGAGCTTTTCTTCGTCGCCGGGCGATTCTCTCATGGAGAGTTCGATGGTCACGGCGCCTTTTTTGATGAAGAAGTCCAGGGAATCGACTCCATGATTGCCACGATCCATAAAGGCGTCCTCGCCGAATCCTTTTAAGGTTACCGCTTTCTTGGCATATTTCCGTCCGCGCTCCAATCCCTCGGCGGGAAACACCCAGACCTCCATCGAGTCTTTGCCGTTCGCGAATTCGTAGATGCACCAGGCGGCGCCACCTTCGCGCTCCAGCTTTGGATTGCCCGCCATCTTGCCGACCGTCTGCTCGACTTCCGCCTTCGTGACGAGACTGCACGGGTCGATGTTTGGAGGTGCAGCACCAACCGGTAAGCTAGCTGCCAGAAATGATAATGAAAGAACAGCGAACGCCAGCGCACATGGACACCTTGCCGAATTCATACGGTCTCCCGATTCATGATGCACTTTATGAAGGCAGTCAGACAGGTTCCCCTTGTTACGGGTTCTTTTCCGGTTCTACCGGCTGATCCATCGGCTGACTGCCGTCTGTCCCTTGTTCACCCTCGACCCCACGCGGGATGATGAGCTTGGGTGGGGGAAATGGTCGGATCTGGAACGGAGGTTGTATGCGGAGATCCTCCAAGGCGCTGACAGGGTTGTCTCCGGCCGGCCCTCTGAGAACCAACTCAGTGAGACTGGCATCCCGCTCTCGATCACAAAATTCGGTGCCTCCCTCCGACCTCGTCGCTGACAGTGGTACATAACCGTAGATTTTCCTCACCCAGGAGAATTCTCTCTTCGGCGACTGCTGGCAGCCGTGCGGACAGCCGCTCTGGCCGAAATTCTCATACACCATGACCGTATTGTTCCGATTGGGATCGAGCGGACCGGGTGGAACGTAATTGGGAAAGTTCGGGTGTTCGGCTTTGCCTTTCTCAATCGTCCAGAAGGGCCTCAGAAGCAGCGGCCCCCCAAAGATTTCAAATTTTGCCGTGACCTCCTGGTTAAGTCTATTCTTGTCGCCCCCGAAGGAAGATCTCGGATTATTAAAATGCTCCGGCCACAGGCTGTAAAATCCCGGTCGGCATCGGTCTCCTTGTTGAACCACATTCATCTGCGTTCGGAACTCGTACCCCCGTGCTTTGGCTTCCGTGACAAATTGCTCAAGAGCCGGTCCTTTGAGCGTGTGAGTCTGGAAGTTGGACGGCGCCAGGACTACCGTCACCAGATGGGTTCGACGAGCCACGCACCCATTGCTGTACCGTCGGGTCTGAACATAAATGGTATGGTTCCCGTATCCCGGTTCGGTCAACGTGAAGTTGATGGTGGCCGAAGTCGAAGCCGGATTAATAACCGGCATCCACTTCACATTCTTCTTCGTGAAGGCCTCTGCGGGATCAAGCCAGCCTGACGGATTCGAGCCGGCAAGGACTTCTTGAGGGGAGAATTCCGTAATCCGATAGGCGTTCGTGGAATTCTTGAAATTCAGCGTGACGGCGACCTCCCGATTGGTGACGCGCGTTCCGAGAACCGGCAGGAGCGAGGCAATTGTATCGCAGGGATCCTCGGCCGGAGTGGTTGTCGTGGCCGTCGTCGTGCCGCAATCAATCGGGAACGGCTGAGTTTGACCTGGGGGCAGCCGGAGTTGCCGCACCAGCTGCTGTCCATTGGCCATGGCGACAGTCTCTTGCCGGTTCTCGTATCCATCTTTCTTCGCATACACCGTGGTTTGGCCCACAGGGAGAGAGGTCACGTAGCGCCCGTTCTGGTCGGCTTGCCGCTCCACTACCTGGTTGGGCATCTGCACGCACAGTTTGGCTCCGGGCAGGGGAACGTTATTCGTGTCGGAGACGATGATTTCGATCGAGCCAAATCCGGTTTGGGCACCGGCCCTCGTATTCGAAAGCATCAACACAAGACAGAACGACAGGGCACAGACAAAAAACAGATATCCTCCCCGACAAGACCGCGCAAATCTCATAAGTCAGCTCCTCCCATATTCCGATTCCTTTCGTTCCTGAGCCTTTCCGGATCGATGGAGTAAATGCAGACGTCGGGCGACCATAAGGATGGAAATTTAGAATGCCCTTGTTTCTCCGTTCCTTTCCGTCGGCCGACTGTTGCGCTCATAGTCCCCACATTGGGCCGGGCGGAACAGACCTGAAGCCGCCCTTGTCACTGATTAGTCGTCGCCTCGCGCCAAATGGTTCATGTGCCGGTGGTAAGACAACTCCCTTCTTCGCTTTGGACGCTCCGACACGACCAGAAAGCCTCGACGCTACTTCCCTATATTGCCGACCCGTTCTTCTTGCGAACTCTTTCGTTTGGCCGAAATGCAGCAGGGGTTTGCAGTCTGAGCCGGCACTGCTTGCTTGAGATAGCATTGTCCGGCCGAGGCGCCGGCTAACGGTTTCACAAAGGTAAAGGCCTGACAGATGCCATCAGCGGAACAGATCGCTCGACAGGATTCAGGGCTGACCGTGGTCCGATGTCCGAAATCTCCACCGGGACGGTCGGTGTTGTATTCAAGATGGAATGGTTCGTTCTGCGCGGCGGCGATATTCTGCGCGAGGCTTACGGCCAGTTGGCGCTGTGATACGAGCGATTGCAGGTTAATCATTTCAAGTTCGGAGTTCGGCGTTGCACCGATGCTGGCAATTGCCCCGGCGCCGACGCGATAGTTGGAAGCTATTTGCGATTGGCTTCCCGTGGGTCGCTGTCCAGCGACACCGTCGCCGAATGTGATCTGACCGGTTGCCTGATTAAGTTGATAGGCGAGGTGATAGTGCCGGCGTGGCCGGGCGAGGTCGCGTGACTGGATGCCACTCAGGGAGCCGGCAGCATCGAGCGCCGTGCCATCAGGAAGCAGCAACACCAGATTGCGGGCATCTTCGTTGAGGGCTAGCAGGAGAGGAAATGGTTTTGATGCTTCGATGTCGTGTGTTGTGATTTCTGCCGCAAGGAGGACCGGTCGGCCACCTTGCTTTGGAACCAGGCGAAGCTGCGCGTCTGCTGTCTGCTCGACTCGATACTCATTCGGCTCGACAACGACCGGCATGCCATCAGGTGCGACGAAGTGGGTGGTCTTGTCGATCAGGATGACCATCGGGCTTCGCTCGACAGATAAACCGGCTGGAGTAGGGGCTGGACGTTCAACGGAGCAAGCCACCAGTGATAGCGTGAAGATGACATTAAGCATTGGCAGAGAAAGGTGTTTATCCATGGATTGGTCCTTTCTGCGGCCCTAGCGCAGGACTTCTCGTAGTAGCGAGTGCCTAGAATCCATTCACGATAATCATTCCTCCGGAACAATTACCCATAACTGCTTTTGCACTGTTGGGATCGATTCCACCCATCAAGGCCTGGCCGGAACCCATGACCTTCGTCATGAGGCAGTCTCTCATACAGAGGCCGAATCGTGCGGAGAGATCGTTGGCAAAGGTGGAGATCGCGGCTTTGGCCTCAGGCTGATTGGCCGGAATTCCGATCTTTGTCTGAATGGTGCCTGCAAGACGTGGCGGAGACATCGCTACTATTCCGGGGGAGACGAAGGCGGAGAGGGGAGAGGGCACATTCGGCGTCGGGGGGGCATACGTTCCTGCCGGCCACGCCAAGAAGGTCGGATACCAGGGCAATCCTGGGTAGGGAATGTTGACCTGTGTCGACCAGGTATCCCAGGAGGTCGTAAACGCAGCATCCCAGTTCTGCGCGACATTGTCCGGAGCGCCGGCCTGTTGCAAGGCTTGTTTAATCTGGCCGCTGAAAATATATCGGCTCTTCAATACCCCGGGGGTCGCATACACCTGACCCAAGTTGATTTTGCATATGGCCCCATCAATCGTCGCGCCTTTCAACCACTTCGCCGCTTCCTGCCGGGCGGCTCCTGCTGCCGCTTGGCTCCATTGCATCCACTGGGTCGGTGCGGCGGCGTTCGGAACCTGGATTTTATTGAACTTGGCCTCAACGGTTTTGGCCCGGTCCATCGTGAGGGTACAAGGTGCCGTCCCACGGCAATCACCACCCCAACCGGCAAAGGTCGAGCCGGGGGCCGGTACTGCTGCGATAACCACCGGCGTCCCTTTGGGAAAGTTCGCTCCGCAACCGGGAGGGCAGGCATTGGCAGGAGGAAATGTTACTCTTCCGTTGCCTTCTCCGGTGGTGCGCACCGTGAGCGGCTGCATGGACGGAGGAGGGGGAGGCGGCGGTACATTGATGTTTGGCAAACTGAATCCACGCGACTGGACGTCGGTTTCAGCCGGAACCGGAGGGCTGGTTTCTTCGGCCCGCACCTGGCTTATGGCAATGATGGCCAATGCCATGAAGGCTCCTGTAGCAATCAGGACTGTCCCTCTTCGTGCCCGACTCATGTTGTCTCCTTCGTGAATGTTTACCATCGGCGCGCACTGCTCTGGTCATGAGTCGAGCGAACGATACGAAAGGTTCATCTCTTTACTTCGTAGGAGTGCGCAGCGCCTCTGTCCATGACTTGGCCGCCTTTGCATCCGCCGCCGCGGGTTTGGTGCATTTCTTCCCCCGTACGCCATAATCGCCGCCGACTTATGAACTTGTCCTTTATGGTTTCACCACAGGATTCCAGTTGGGATGGGCTTCTTGGTACATGCCTCGAAAAATCTGTATTTGCGTTGATTGGACACGACCAAATACTCCGTCTGCCTTCGCAACTGTCTCTTCAGCACCGCGAACGCGCACAAGGGCTTGCTGAAGTGCAGGCGAGATCATAAATGGGCCGGTTTCCCGAGCTCCAGCATATGAAGTTCTTCGTCCTCTGCTTTCTTCATCGTCCGGGGCACTTAATTCCGTCCCAACTTACATCAGCCCTGTTGGCCGGGTAGACGATTGGCGGCGGAGAGGCAGGACCATATGTCTTGCCATATCCTTCGATGACTAGACAGCGAATGACAGCCTCGAGTGCTTTGATTCGAATCAGCATCGCGGCAGGTTCCATCTCGGCTTTGGCCTGGGCTGCCATTTTCTGCATTTCAACCAGCACTGCAGGCGACACCTGAGAGATAGGGCCAGCAAGGCCTTGTGAAGTCGTCTTCTGTTGCAAGGCTTGCTTGAAAGCATCCGATCGTAATTGAGTTGCTCTAACATTGACGTCACGCGGACGCACTGCATCGAAATAACCGATGGCATCCAATGCGGCCCCTCCCGGAATCAGCAACACAACATGGAGACGATCGTCTCCATCCAAAACGAGCAGGCTCGTCGGATGCACTACCGTTTCATCATGGCTAAGGCGGGTGGCCGGAACCACCAGAGCGTCCGTTCCATTACGGAGGCGTATTGATGGATGTTCTTCGGGCCCGGCCTCAACCGAATACTGGCCTAAGGGCGCAGGTACGTCGCCTCCATCCCCCCCGGTAAAGTGCAGTTCACGGTTCAAGACGATAAGTGAATCGGTGTCGGTTCCCTCTTCCCCCGAAGCGATAGTGGCGGTTGCGACCATACAGAGCCCCAAGAATAGGGAAATCAAATGAAACATGGGAGTCTCCTCAAATTACATTAAGTATCTCGTTCCTCTATTAGTAGTTATGCCAACACGTCCGCATAGGACATCCGAGTCGTTTGGACCAAGCAAAATGGTTACATTCTATTTTCCCGTCGTCCGCAACGCATCGGTCCACGATTTGGCCGCCTTCGCATCCGCCGCCGCCGGTTTGGTGCATTTCTTCCCCCGTACGCCGTAGCTGATGGTGTCGGTTCTGATCGGGCAGGTGCCGAAGGGCGTGCCGAAGGACACAACACCCTCAATCACCGTGAGAATGCTTTGGCCGTCGTCTTGAACTTTCAGATTGAACTCGGTTTCTTTCACCGCCGCGGTGGCGACCGGGGTTTCCACTTCAAATCGCTTGGGCCCGCCATTGGTCTTGGCCCAGACTTCGCCTTGTTTCAGACGGAGGATCCGGACGACGGGCATATCCTTTTCCCAACGGGAGAGCAGCTTGAAGCTCGTATTTTCATTGAGAGCCACCGTCACGCCGTCG
>Ga0209079_10000828_pt1 | contig 12030 bp, 13 predicted proteins | sample PPLLaktember2015_2_FD_187259 | JGI IMG/M metagenome (GOLD analysis project Ga0209079, IMG submission 187259) | Freshwater sediment microbial communities from Prairie Pothole Lake near Jamestown, North Dakota, USA - PPLs Lake P7 Core (6) Depth... | ecosystem: Environmental > Aquatic > Freshwater... | reverse complement strand
GTGGGCGCGCCATAGCTCGTGCCGTTCTCGGCGGCTTTCTTGATCACGCGGGTGACGGCGGGATTCGCGTGTCCCAGGATCATAGGGCCCCAGGAGAGGACATAGTCGAGATAGGTGTTGCCGTCGACGTCGTACAGCCTGGCTCCCTTGGCGCGTTTGATGAATCGGGGCTGACCCCCGACGGAGCGGAATGCTCGGACAGGGCTATTGACCCCACCGGGAATGAGCTGTTGCGCTGCGGCAAAGAGTCGGGCTGATCGAGTGGTTTTCATGACGGGGGCGCACCCTAGCATGCTCTTCTGCACCGGTCAAGAAAGCCCTATTGGGAGGGGCGTAGTTGCCGTTCATCGCCTCATCTAGGGACAAAAAGTGTCTCATGAGATACGGCCCTATCCATTTAGATACGATCGGCCCCAGTGGGTCATAGCCAGAGTGGGGCGAATCACGGGGGAATTTAGTGGCTAATGGCACGGGACGGTCCGGCCCAACTTTTGCTGCTTTTTTTGAGTAACGGTGCATCAGTGTAATGAGGAGTGACTATGACGGTGGTGTGTTCGTGGTGCCGGCATGAAGGATTAGCCGGAGTTTTTGGGGAAAAAGCTCCCTTTGAGGATCGGCGGGAGACCCATGGGATTTGTCCGTCACATCGGATCCAGGTTCGTGCCGGGTGGATGGAGGCACGATTCGGCCTGGTCAACGGCACTCAGGAATCAACGGCTCAAGAAGTCGGCGGGTACGTCGTGCGTTCCGCAGCCCACCTCTGGGGCGGACTGCGGAATCTGTCGCGGAAAGCCGGGTTGTAGTTTCCCCAGCCATACGTTTTCTACTTTCCCTGAAACAGCTTAAGCAGTTGATCGAGTCCGCCGGCTTCAATCTTTCCGGTCGGCGTCAGCTTGTCCACGAGATCCGGTAACAGACCGGCGAGTTGCGCGCCGGCGGCATCGGTCGAGATCCCGGCTTTGGTCGCCAGCTGGCTGAGAAGATCTCCGCCGAGGCCCTGTTGAATCTGCTGAGGGGTCACAGGGAGATTCTTGCCGGTGCCCACCCAGGAGTTCACGATGTCGCCCAGGCCGTTCTTTTGGAAGGTCTGGACCAGTCCTGCAAGCCCTCCGACCGGACTATTCTGACCGAGCAAGCCGGTCAAAGCCTGCATCAAGGGATTTTGGTTGCTGCTTCCGCCGAGCATGCCGCCTACCGTTTGCCCTAATTGATCCATGAGACTCATTGCGGTGTCCTCCCATTCTTTGCGGGACGTGACGATCGTCCTTTCGTCGGGGGCAGGAGATCCGCCATTGGTGCCGGATCGATCCCCCAATGTTTTCTCTTAGGTGCTTCATGGTGTGATACCGCAAAGAGAGTATGAAATGCCATTGCCTTGGAACCCCCGCCGGCCTGGCCTTTGCTCCAGGCTTCCCCGGCATCGCTCAGAATCTCGAGCAGGGTTTCGTACTCGTCCTCGTCGTCGGCCAAGACGGCTTGCGCATCGGTGAGGAGCAGCACGTAGCCCTTGGCCGGCAACCACTCCAGATCTGCGAGACATTCTTCCATCGCGTCCCAGTTGTGACCGAAATAGTCGGGGAAGCCCAGGGCACGACCGAATTCAGTGAAGAGACCGGCCGGGGTCGCGCATTTCTTGCCGTTAATCACGCGCAACACAAACCCGGCCGGGGCCTTGACCAGAGCGGAAGCTGTTGTGCCCGCTGGAACGACAAGCAGAGACGACCAGGGGGCTTTCGGCGTCTGGAGATAACTCATCAAGGTATGTGGTGGTGTCATGGAATGATCAGTGTCCTAGTTGAGAGGGGTGAAGGTTCGGTAATGGTCGCCTGTATAGTACGCTTTGCCGGTGTGTTGTTCTATTACCAGCCGCTCCGCATCACGCGAATGACCCCGGATCTTTGGATTTACGTCATATTCGCGATAGTTGCCGCGCGGCAACCGGCGCTCTCGATTCTGAAACTCCCGCCCGCCGATATATCCGGGCAGTGGGGCTCCGTCCCGTTCCTGCAAACGCCTGAGCAGGTCCTGTGCTTTGAGGGGCGCCATCGAGGCGGCGCCGTGATCCTGCGTAACCGCCGGCGGTGATTGAATGAGAGGTTCTGCCAGGCTGGTTCCCGCGTTCAGCCTGGCACAGACCACCAGCCCAAGCAGGAGGCCGGTCAGAAGGCATTGTGAGAAACGCCGGATCCTGGGGAAAAGCATCGCGCGAGTCCTGTTCGTCCGCCGCAACGACCAATCGACGGTAGCATGCGCATTTCGGGAGGTCAAACCTCCTTCAGCGAGGGCGGGGTGATCGCTTTGCGGTCACTCTGTGCGTAGGATAGAATACGAGCGGGTTGTTCACAGCATGAATCCAGGGCGGGTCGTCATCCGATCGCGATATCAAATCAGAAAGATCCGGCTCCATCGTGATGCCTGTGAGGGACGCATGACGAGCGCCATGCGAGGAGCGAACATTGTGTTGAAACCGCGCACCGTCCGAGAGGAACGCCCGCTCATGCGAGGATCATCTGCACTCATCGCTCTGCTTGTGCTTCTGTGCGGTCCCGTGCTGGCGCTCGCCCAGAGCGGATCGCTCGATCAATCTCCGACCGCCATCGTCAAGCGATATGTGGGGCTCGACAAGAAGGGCGCCCGCATGGACGCCATGTCGTTCGAAACGTTGGTGCCCTATATTGACTGGAAGGAGGAGCCGCTGTGGGGCCGCGTCGTGGTGATTCAGGACGTCACGGTGCCGGAGGATTACCGGAAATGGGAAGTGGTGAACCAGCTTGAAGTGGTGATTCCGGTTACTTTTACGGTTCTTGGCTCGGTGTATTTGGAAACGGCGTCGTTTGTGCCGGAGGCGATCACCGAGGAAGTCCGGTTTCGTGTGAAGGCCGTTCGAGGGAAGTGGCGGATCGTGGAGCCGGTGATTCCACCACATATCGGATTAAAGCGGATGATTGATCTGGTGCGCGAAGCGGAGGTCAAAGAAACCGATGCCGAGAAGCGCGGCATCCTGGCGGCCCTGGGAGAAACGTTGCGAAAGGTCAAGCCATGACGAAGACCGCGGTTGATTTGTTGATTTTTGATTTGGACGGTACGTTGATCGAATCGAAATGGGACATCGCCCATTCGGTCAATCTCACGCTGGTCGAATTGGGGCTGCCGGAACGGCCGCTTGAAGAGATTTTCGGATTCGTCGGCGACGGGGTCAAGAAGCTCCTGCGGCTGGCCGTCGGTGAGAGCAACCGGGTGAGCTTTGACGAGGCCCTCGCCGTCTTTCGCGGCCACTATCTCGAACATTGTCTGGACCGGACCGTCTTCTTCCCCGGCATCGAGCCGATGCTGCAGCATTTCTCCGGCAAGCACAAAGCCGTGGCGACGAATAAATCGATTGAATACACACGCGTCATTCTCAACGGGTTGGGCGCGGAACATTTTCCCTGGGTCGTCGGGGGAGACAACGGGTTTGGCCTGAAACCGGAGCCTGGTATGTTGTTGCATCTGCTTGAGCAGGTGAAGGTCCCCAAGGAGCGGGCGATTCTGGTAGGCGACAGTACCAACGACATCAACGGCGGACACAACGCCGGCATTCGGGTCTGCGCCGTCGGCTACGGGATGGGGAATCGGGAGAAGATGGCGGCATGTCAGCCTGATTGGTTCATCGAACGACCGGAACAACTGATGGAGATATTTACATGAAGACAAGGTCAAGGTTGAGGCTGAGGTTCAGATTGAAAGAGAATGGGAGGCAAACGCCATGGTGGAGGCCGGCATTCTGTATTGCTGTCATCCTCGGCTTTAGCCTGAACCTCGACCTGGTGTTCGCTGAGGGGCCGAGTCTTGCCGACCGGGTGATCGAACACAAACTGGCGAACGGTCTGACCGTCCTGATGGTCGAGCGGCATCAAACTCCGGTCGTCTCGATCAACATCACGTTCGGGGTGGGCGGGGTGAATGAGCAGGTCGGCCAGACCGGCTTGGCCCACCTGTATGAGCACATGGCTTTCAAAGGTACGCGGACTGTCGGGACGAAAGACTATGACAAAGAGAAGCTGACGCTCGATGAGTTGTCCCGTGTGGGTACCCTCCTCGATCAGCGGCAGCGCGAATTGGCCAAGAAGGGCTCTGCGGTCACACCGGACGAGCAGGCGGCGGTTGACGCCTTGCAGAAACAGATCACGGATCTGCAAGCGCAGGCGGGCCAGTATGTGGTCGGCAACGAGATGGCCTTGCTCTATCAGCGCCACGGCGGTGTGGGGCTCAACGCCTCCACGGGAAAAGATCTCACCCGCTATACGATAAGTCTCCCGGCCAACCGGTTGCCGGTCTGGGCGGCAATCGAAGCAGACCGGATGGCAAATCCGGTCCTCCGCGAATTCTACAAAGAGCGCGGTGTAGTGATGGAAGAACGCCGCCTGCGCAATGACGACAGTCCGAACGGACTCCTGTTCGAAACCTTTACCTCGGCGGCCTTTCGGGCGCATCCCTATGGCGTGCCGACCATTGGATGGGGATCGGATATCCTGTCGCTGACTCCGGCGGCGACTGAGGCCTTCTTCAAAACATATTACGGTCCGAATAACGCGACGATCGCCCTCGTGGGGGATATCAATCCGAAAGAGGTCGTGGTCTTGATCGAGCAGACGTTCGGGAAGATTCCGGCAGCGAGCGCCACGCCCGAGATCATGACTGTGGAGCCGGAACAGCGGGGCGAGCGCCGCGTCGAAGTCGAATTCGATGCCGAACCGATCGTAGCGATCGGGTATCACAAGCCGGGCTTGGGTCATCCCGACGACGACGTGTTCGACGTGATTGATGGAATCCTGACCGACGGACTGACGTCCCGCCTGCAGACCACCATCGTCAGGGAGAAACGGCTGGCCGCGTCGGTCGGGTCCGATGCCAACTATCCCGGCGTCCGCGCTCCGAATCTCTTTATTCTCACCGCCACTCCGCTGGCGCCTCATACTACGGTGGAGGTAGAGGCGGCGATCTATGCCGAATTGGAACGGCTCAAGACCGAGCCGGTGCCGGCGAAAGAGCTGCAGAAGATCATCAACAATCTCGATGCGGACCTGGTGCGGGCCCTGCGTTCGAACAGCGGGCTCGCGTCGCAGCTGACGTTGTTTCAGACGGTGGCAGGTGATTGGCGGCATGTCTTGAAATCCCGAGACCGGATTGCCGCAGTCACACCGGCGGATATTCAGCGGGTTGCCAGGCAGTATTTCACGAAATCCAACCGAACCGTAGGCACGCTTGTCAAGCACGCGCGCGAGAAGAATCTGACGGCAGGGAATGAGGTGGCACGATGAATGGGGCAGGAATCGAGAGGCAAGGGATGAGAGGGACAGGAACAGGAATGTTGCGGCTTTTCGGCGTGGCGGTCGTGCTCGCATGTTCGGTTACCACCGCCTGCGCCAGCGGTCCGGCTATGAGCGATCCGCGTACGATGATCTTCAAGCCGGTCGAGTTTACCCCGCCGGAGCCGAATCGCGTGGTGCTCGACAACGGCATGGTCGTGTACCTCCTGGAAGATCATGAGCTGCCCCTCATCACGGTGACGGCGACGATGAAGACCGGCACCTGGCTTGATCCGGCAGACAAGATCGGCCTTGCGGCCCTCACGGGCGCCCTCATGCGAACGGGCGGTGGTGGCGGGCTCACGCCGGAACAGGTAGATGAAGAATTAGAATACTTCGCGGGGGATATCAGTGTGTCGATCGGGCACGAGTCCGGCTCTGCGTCGCTTGATGTGCTGAAGAAGGATCTGAAGCGCGGGCTCCAGATTTTTTCCGGTCTGCTCCGGACGCCGGCCTTCGAACCGGCGCGGGTTGAGATCGCGAAGTTGCAGGCGCTTGAGACCATCCGCCGACGTCAGGACAACCCCGGCTCCGTGGTGGGGCGAGAGTTCATGAAGTTGCTGTATGGCCCGGACCATCCGTCCGCACGTGAAACATCCATCGCCTCGGTCACCGGCATAACCCGTGACGATCTCGTGGCCTTCCACCGGAACACGATCCATCCCAACGGCATCATTTTGGGCGTGACCGGTGATTTTCAGAAAGCGGACATGCTGGCGGCTTTGCGCGAGGTGTTCGGAGATTGGGCCAAGGGAACGGTGCCGGAACTGAAGATTGCCGACGTGCCGGAGAGTCAGAGCGCGACGCCGGCCATCCGGTTCGTCGACAAAGAGACCTCGCAGACGCATATGCGGGTCGGTCATCTCACGATCCGTGAAAATGATCCCGACTATGTAGCCCTGGCAATTGCCAACGATATTCTGGGGGGGAGTTCTTTCCGGAGCCGGCTCTTCAACGACGTGCGCACGAAGCGTGGGCTGGCCTACTCGGTCGGCAGCCGTTTGATGGCGGGCGTGCATGATCAAGGCGTCTGGCTCATGCGGGCGGAGACGAAGCTGGTCTCCACGCAGGAAGTGGTAAGCCGGTTCATCGCCAACATCGAACGGATGCGGACGGAACTGGTCACCGACCAGGAGTTGGCTGAGGCGAAAGAGGCCTACGTAAATTCGTTCGTCTTTTCGTTCAGCAGCCCCTCGGCTATCGTCAGCCGGTTAGTCGAGCTGGAGAACGACGGATTGCCCAAAGATTTTCTTCAGCAGGTCCGAGAAAAAGTGGTCAAGCTGACCAAGGAAGACGTGCTGGTGGCGGCGAAGAAGCATCTGCATCCCGACCGATTGAAGATCATCGCCGTCGGTTCCGGTGACGCACTGCCGAAAGTGCTCTCGACATTCGGCGAAGTGAAAGAAATCAAGCTGAGTCCGGAAGGGTGAAGTAGGAGTGGCCGGTGGTGGGGGGCGTTCTCTTGCTCGCGCCCCGCGTACGCAAGATGCGACTCTATGCTAGAGCGGGCGGTGCTCGGTGCATGCGCGCAGTAAGAACGTCCCCCGCCACCGGCTTTGGGAAGAATTGGGTGAGAAGGTCTGCAGACGGAGTGATAATTCGACATGCCGCTTGAAGACGAACTCTGCGACATTCTGAAAAAGTCCCGCATCGGCCAGGGGATATCCGTGGTTGATCTGGCGAAGATGACGGGTTTGCCGGGTGGCGATATCAAGGCGCTGGAGCGCGGGGATCGCCCGCGCGATCGCACGGAAGTGCGGGTGTTGGCCATGGCCTTAGGCCTGCGGGCCGAACCGCTCGCGCAGATTGCGGTTGAGCAATGGGAGCCGGTTGCCCGGCGATCGCCAGCCTGGCTGAATACGATTCAAGGATCGATCAACGGCTATGGGGTACAGGGTTACATTATCCATGAAGGTGGCGAGGCGCTGCTGATTGATACGGCCTACAATGCGCCGGCGATGATCGAGTTTTTATCCACGCACCATCTTCGGCTGGTCGGGATATGTTTGACGCACGGTCATGCGGATCATGCCGATGGCATCGAGCAGATTCTCCAGTTCCATCCGGCACCGGTCTATCTTGGATCTGAGGATGTCGAGCTTCTCAGCTGGCAGCCGCCTCAGTCGCAGTTGAGGACGCCGGTTCATGGACAGACGATTGCCGTCGGCCGTCTGGTGGTCCATTGCCTGATGACGCCGGGCCATACGCCCGGCGGGATCTGCTACCGGGTGGATGATTCGCAGACGCCGGTGTGTTTTGTCGGCGATACGTTGTTCGCGGGATCGATCGGCCGCTCGAATCCCAGCGAGCTCTATCAGACCCATCTGGCATCCGTCCGGACCACCGTGCTCGGCCTCCCGCCGGAGTATCGCTTGTTGCCGGGGCATGGCCCTGCGACCACGGTTGAAGAAGAACGGGATCACAATCCCTTCTACGCATCCGCCTAGGAGACCGCATGAACGGCGACCAGCAGGATTTGGACGCCGATGATGCAGATGAATTCGAAGAGTCGACGTTTTCGCGCTACCTCCTGCCGGTCGGCCTGTTCGGTCTGACGATTTTTACCACGCTGTGGGCCGGTGCCTATCAAGACCATCCCAATTTGTTTCATCCCTTTCGCGGAGCCTGGGAGTTGCTCACAGAGCGGCCCGGTGAACTGGTCAACGGGATTCCCTTTGCGGCCACGCTGCTCCTGATTCTCGTCACCCATGAGCTGGCACACTATGTCTACTCGAAGCGGCATCGTGTTCCGGCATCGCTCCCGTTGTTCATTCCAGGGTTGCCGCTGTTAGTAGGAACCTTTGGAGCGATCATTCGTGTGCGTGGTCAAATTGTAGAGCGGAAGGCCCTCTTCGATATCGGGATCTCCGGACCGTTGGCCGGATTTGCCGTGGCGCTCGTGGCGCTCGTTGTCGGATTGCACTGGTCGCAGGTGGAGGTGGGGATCAGTTCGGCCAGTCCTTTCTATGTCGGGCGATCTATCCTCATTGATTGGTGCATCTCCCTTGTCTTGGGGGATCTGCCGAGAGGGGCGAGTGTCAATCTCCATCCGATCGCGGAGGCGGCCTGGTTCGGGCTCTTCGTTACTTGCTTAAACCTGATTCCTATCGGGCAACTTGACGGGGGCCATGTCGCCTACGCTCTCTGGGGCGGGAGGCAGCGAACCATCGCCTTCTGGGTCATTCCCGTCCTTCTGGTGCTTGGCTATCTCGGCTGGCAAGGCTGGTGGTTGTGGGTGTTCCTCTCGACCCTTCTTGGAGTGGGCCATCCGCCGATCCCTGATCTAGCTTCGCCGCTGGGCTTGGCGCGCACCTGGCTTGGGCGCGCGACCGTCCTTCTCTTCATCCTCATCTTTACACCGTTCCCGATCGTCGTCCGCTGAGGGGGAGCCGGGACTAGGATCCGGCCTCACGATGGCGATTTGCGGCAAAGTCTTGTCGGATCCTCCGGTTGGCCCTAGCATGCAGCCATGGAGTCGATAGAGGCACAGACCGAAGTCTGCCCCAAGTGTCACGCCGATCGATCGGAGGATGAGACGGAGTGTGCCGGGTGCGGGATCATTTTCGCAAAATACCGCCCTCTGCCCGTTCGTCTATCCGATACACTTTCCGGCGCGCGTGCCGAACCGGCTGGCTCAGAGTCTACCTGGTGGGTAGCGGCCAAACAGTGGTTGATCGAAACTGATACGACGACCGACTCCGGGACGTTCTACGGAAGGCTGGGCGTCTTCCTGGGGTTGCTCTGGTGGGGACGGATCTTCATCATGTCGCCGCTGGAAACCAACTACACAGGCGAATCGTTTCTCCATCTCATCAATCTGCCGTTTCACGAAGCCGGGCATCTGATCTTTAGTCCCTTTGGCCGCTTCATGATGATTCTTGGCGGGAGCCTCGGTCAGGTGCTGATGCCGCTGATCTGCCTGGGTACCTTCCTCATCAAGACGCGTGATCCCTTCGGCGCCTCGGTCGCGCTCTGGTGGACGGCCGAAAGCCTTATGGACGTGGCGCCCTATATCAATGATGCGCGTGATTTGGAGCTGATGCTGTTAGGAGGCGTGACCGGCAAAGAAACCGATGGCCACGATTGGAATAATCTGCTGACGATGACGGGTTTGCTACAGTGGGACCACCGGTTGGCCCATCTTACCTACAACATCGGAATTCTGCTGATGCTCGCGTCCTTTGCCTGGGGTGGCGTCCTATTGGCGCGCCACTATCAGCGGCAACGTGGATGAGACGAGCGTCGTCCCTCTTCACGCGTCTTCATCGTCTTGCCCGATCAGCTATTTAGCCTTCAGTCTGGACTGATGCAGAAACGCCGGGCCCAACGGCACGAGCTGATGGCCGGTGAAGGCCTGCGTCAGGCTGGCGACGGCATGATAGAAGGCCATGAATCCGACCACGATGTGAAGCACTCCCGGAATAGTTTCACCGATGATGTCCAGCCGCGCTAAGACGGTGGAGGAAAACGTGATCGTGATGATGACATGGAGGATGCAGAGTGTGGCGTTGCGATAGGCGGTGAGATAGGTCATCACTAAGGAGAAGGCCGCATATACAAAATTAATCGGGGCAAAGAGCACCATGTCGAGGTGGAAGGACGTGCCTTCGCTGACCAGTTTGACGATGGAGACCGTGAGCCAGAAGAATCCGTACATCGTCAGCGCGGTGCCGCCGAGTTGCTCGTGATAGCGAATATCGGTAATACCCGCCAGGATCTGCACGATCCCTCCGAAGATCAACGCGATGACCAGGGTGCCGACTTTATTTGAATCGGGGATGCCGCCGAGCTGCGCGACCCCAAGGGTCAGGGCTCCGACCGCGAGACCGAACAGGCCGATCGCCAACACGTCGATTCGCCGGTGATGCTCCACGTCGCTCATAGACCGCCTCCTTCGATAGATTCAACGTCTGACGATCGCTCCGACCGTTCAAAGCGGCCCCCAGCATGCAACAGGGACTATTGAAAAGACAAGCAGGCTTCGGCAGACTGCTTGAGTCCATGCCATTGGAGTGCCGGGAATTGCGGAGGCCTACCATGACGAAGCACGGATCCGTTCCTGCAAAATTGTGGCTCATCGGAGTCGGACTGTCGCTGGCACTCGGGACGGACCAGGGTCTTGCTGAGCAGCGAGAGGCTCGATTTGCGCTGGTCCATGGTGGGGCCGCCGTCAAAGACAGCCAGACCGGATTGATCTGGGAGCAGGAGCCGGATCGCGAGCACGATGTGTGGAGCCGTTCGAACGAACGCTGCCGCACGAAAACCGTCGGCGGACAATCGGGCTGGCGCGGCCCCACGATCGATGAGCTCAAGACCTTGATCGATCTGTCTCAGCATGACCCGGCCTTACCGGCCGGACATCCCTTCTCCAACATCAAGTCGGAGATCTATTGGACCTCGACTCCGCATCCGACCGACGACATCGTGGCCTGGCAGGTCAGCTTCTTCAGCGGCGAACCGGTCACCGACCAGAAGTCAGGCACTCGGCGGATGTGGTGTGTGCTGGATCGGGAGAAACCGTAAAGGCTTTCGTACCATGTTCGCAATCACACTAGTACTGTGGGCGATGCTGCTCGTCCCGGGCGGTCCTGCTCAGGCTGAAGGGCCGACAGCAAATGAGATGCCGGTTTCCTCTGTCGAGAAGCCGTCCGATTGGCATTACGGGGCCTACGTCGATCTCAGCTACATCGTCAATTTCAACTTTCCCGAGAATCACCTCTGGCGCAGCCGAGCCACAGCCTCCCGTCACAACGAATTGGCGCCTAACATGGGCTATGTGTACGTGCGCAAAGATGCCGGCGAGACCTCACGATGGGGGATGGAGTTTGGTGTGCAGGGGGGGTACGACTCGAAAGACTTTGCGTATCTCCAGGGAGAGCCCAAGGTTGATGGGGCTGATACCTGGCGGCATCTGCACCGGGCGAATGTCTCGTACCTCGCTCCCGTGGGGAACGGCCTGACGGTGACAGCCGGCCTGTTCAACAGTCTGATCGGGTATGAGTCCCTCTACGCGAAAGACAATAACAACTACACACGCTCCTGGATTGCCGACTACACGCCCTACATGATGTTCGGCGTCAATGCGAAGTATCCGGTGAACGACCGGCTTACGGTCGCAGCCTTCATCATCAATGGCTATTTCCACCTCTCCCGTCCGAACGACCAGCCGTCCTATGGAGGACAGTGGTCTTACAAGATCACCTCGCGTCTCACGGCCACCCAGACAATCTATTGGGGGCCCGATCAGAACAAGACCGCGCTGGAATTCTGGCGGCTCTATGGCAACCATATTCTGGAATGGAAAGGCGACGACCTGACTCTTGCGGCGTCGTATGATATCGGTACGGAAAGCATTGCCGATCAACCAGGCAGTCCGCGCACTTTCGTCATGGGAGGCAACGTGGTGGCGAAGTGGCACGTGTCCGGTCCCTGGAGCCTGGCGGTGCGGCCGGAGTTCTACTGGGATCGGAACGGGCGGTGGACGGGGCAGGAGCAGTTTGTGAAAGCGATCACCTCGACCGCGGAGTACAAGCTCCCCTATCGCTGGACCACGACGATCATTCGGCTTGAATATCGGTATGACGAGTCAACGGGAGTTGGAGGCGGGTTCTTCAAGGGGAGTGAGATCAGTCCAGGGGTGATCGGATTAACGCCGGCGCAACATCTGTTGCTGCTGGGCCTG
>Ga0209079_10000823_pt1 | contig 12067 bp, 9 predicted proteins | sample PPLLaktember2015_2_FD_187259 | JGI IMG/M metagenome (GOLD analysis project Ga0209079, IMG submission 187259) | Freshwater sediment microbial communities from Prairie Pothole Lake near Jamestown, North Dakota, USA - PPLs Lake P7 Core (6) Depth... | ecosystem: Environmental > Aquatic > Freshwater... | reverse complement strand
GGGGCTTCTCGATCCCTGTCCCTGCGCAGAGGAGGATCAGGTCGCCCGGCGCCGCGCCAAAGGCGGAGACAATGCCGTGGAGCTCCTTCTCCGTCAGGTTCTTGGCAATCGGCGACGTCACGCCGTCATCGACCTTCAGCCACACGAGGCCCTTGGCCCCCGCTCCGACGGCGAGCGCCTGCAGCTTGTCGAGCGTGGCGCGCGAGTAGCCGGAGCACCCCTTGGCGAGGATTCCGGCCACCTTTCCTCCGTTCTGGACGGCCTCCGAGAAGACGCGGAAGCCGGAGCTGCGGACGTGGGATGAGATGTCCAGAATCTCCATGCCGAACCGCATGTCCGGCTTGTCGATTCCGAACCGGGCCATCGCGTCGGCGTGGGTGATCCGCGGGAAGGGAAGGTCGAGCTTCACGCCGAGGACCTCGCGGAAGACGCGGGCCACGGCGCCCTCGAGGAGTTCGTAGATCTCGTCCGTCCCCGACGGGAAGGCGATCTCGAGGTCGAGCTGCGTGAACTCCGGCTGGCGGTCGGCGCGCAGATCCTCGTCGCGGAAGCACTTCACGACCTGGAAGTAGCGGTCGACGCCGCCCACCATGAACAGCTGCTTGAAGAGCTGCGGCGACTGCGGGAGCGCATAGAACGAGCCCTGGTGCATCCGGCTCGGCACCAGGAAGTCGCGAGCGCCCTCGGGGGTCGACTTCGTCAGGAACGGCGTGTCGATCTCGAGGAATCCGCGCTCCGTGAAGTAGCCGCGGGTCGCCTGGAACGTGCGGTGGCGCAGCTCGAGCGCCTTCTGGACCCGCTCGCGGCGCAGATCGACGTAGCGGTATCGAAGCCGGGTGTCCTCCGTCGTGTCCGAGCCGTCCCCTTCGATCAGGAACGGCGGGGTTTTCGAACGGTTGAGGACCTCAAGCTGGTCGACGTGGACCTCGATCTCTCCGGTCGGCATCTCGGGGTTGATGTTCGCCCCCGACCGTCTCGCGACCGTTCCGCGGATGGCGATGACGTCCTCGCGATTCAGGGCGTGCGCATCTTGGAGGCTGGCATCGTCGCTGCCGAACAAGAGTTGGACGAGGCCGGTGCGGTCGCGAAGGTCGGCGAACGTGATCTTGCCGAGATCACGCCGACGGTTGACCCACCCGGCCAACCGAACCGACTCTCCGACGTTCGCCGCGGTCAAATGGCCGCAATACGCTGTGCGCAGCATGGTGAACCTCCGAAGCCTCTCAAGATGGCGTGATTATAGGCTCCGGAGAGAGGCGCGCCACGGAGGTCGGCGGCGATGTCAGGCGTCGGTGAGGGTTCCTTTGAAGAAGCGGCGCTCCATGTTCCGCTCCCAGTCGGTGAAGTCCCCCTCTTCGGCGTCGGACGCGATGTGGGTCTTGATCATGTTCAGCTTGGCCGAAAGGTTGTCGAAGTGGTAGACGGCGACGGCCTCCGGGGATTTCGGCACCATGGCGGCCGCGTACTCCAGCTCTCCGTGGTGGGAGATCAGGATGTGCTCGAGGAGGAGAGGGGTTCGCGGATCGGGCCACGCCAACGATGCCGCCACCTGGCGGACCATGTCGCGCCCGAGGAGAAGGTGGCCGATCAGCTGTCCTTCCAGGCTGTACCGAGGAGCGATCGGGTTCTCGAGCTCGAAGAGCTTCCCGATGTCGTGCAGAACAGCCCCTGCGACGGCGAGCCCTCGGCGCAGGCCGAGCGCCGGCTCCTCGTCGGCAAAGCGAGCCACGCCCTGCGCAACCTCCAGCGTGTGCTCGAGAAGGCCGCCGATGTACGCGTGGTGATTGGACACCGCGGCCGGCGCCTCGCGGAAGGCCTCGGCGTTGTCCCGGAGCAGAGACTCGGTGAGTGCGCGAAGCGGTTCAGGTTCTATGGTGGCAGCTAGGGCGAGGAGGCGGGCCCACATGTCGTCGAGGTTGTGCTCCGACGTCGGCACGAGGAGCGTCGCGTCGAAGCCCGGCAGCTTACCCCCGTCCTGCTCTTCTTGGGTCAGACGGCGGATCGACTCGACGATGAGTTGGAGGGCGTTGCGGTACGTCTCCACCCGGCCTTGGACGAAGACGAAGTCGCCTTCCTCAAACTGGCTCGCATAGCGCTGCGTCGCATCGGCCCAGGCGCGCGCCTGGACGGCCGCCGTCCGATCGGCGAGGAGAATCTCCAAGTAGGGGTCTCCGGTTCGCGTCGACCGTTGGGCCTTTCTCTTGACGAGGAAGCACTGGCCGACGCGAGTTCCCTCGCGCAGGTCAGACACCGGGATGTGAAGGAGGTTGTAGGGGATGTCTCCCCGGACCCGGTCGGAGAAGCGCTCGGTTGACATGGCGTCCTTTCCATTCGCTGGAATCGCAGAAGTGTAGGAACGACAGGCACCGGAAATCAACTGGAGGGAGACCGCTCGAGTCGCGTCGAGGGCCGATCGAGGAACGCGGCGACCCCTTCGGTAGGGTCGCCGCGGCACGGATTCGGGAAGCGCCCGCCAGTCAAGAGCCGGCTAGCTGTCGCACGTCTCGGGTTCGGGCGCCGGGACGAGCGGGTGGGTCACGAGCGGGTGGCTGTCTTGATCCCCGTCGCTGTTGATTAGGTACGGAGAATCCCAGATTCCGTCCTCGTTCGCATCGATCGCCTTGAACTCGCTCCAGTAGTTCCCTTGCCGATCGGTATTCCAGACATTCGGCTCGTCCGAGTACGCGTTGTGCAAGTTGGAGACGAACGCGTTCATCAGAATGCGGTTCCCCGTCGATCCGAGGTTCAGGTACGCGCCCATGTGCGAGCCGTGGATCAGGTTCCCCGTGATCTCGTTCCGGTTGGAGGCATCGAGCCAGATGGACGTGTCGTTCCGGTCGAACACGTTGTAGAGGATCTGGTTCTCGCTCGAGTAGACCAGGTGCACTCCGTCCGTGTTTGTTTCGAACACGCAGTCCGAGACTCGGACGAACGTGGAGTAGTTGAGGGTGACGCCGACCCAGTTCGCGTCGAGCAGACATCCCTCGATACGGCCGTTGCGGACGTAGCTGAAAGAGATCCCGGCCTTTCTCGCTCCCGTGACCTCGACGTCGCGAACGACGAAGTAGCGGGTCGTCCCATGAATGCGGACGCCGTAGTCGTCGTACCCTGCATCGATCTTCCAGCCCTGGATGACGTAGGGGGCCTCGGCCGTGCCGGACCCCGAGCAGACGCCGTTCGCCGGCGTGAACTCGTAGTCGTTCATGATCACGATCGCCGTGTGGTCCGCTCGCTCAGTGCCTGCAACCCCGAGCAGGCCGACCCCGACGAGGAGATAGAGAACAGCAACAAGGGCTACACCCTGCCTCATAACCCATCACTCCTTTGGACGATCTTCCCAGAACGTGCACGTAGATCTTAGCAGCTCGAACCTCAGGGTTGAAGCCAATCGTACGTCGGTGAGGCGACCTTTTTCCCGTCACGCTCCGGGCCGACGACGGCGGATGACCTGCCAAAGCGTTATCGGAACGCCCTTCCGGCGGAAGAGGAAGACGAGAAGGAGGCCGGCGGCGAACCCTCCGATGTGGGCGAACCAGGCGGTCCCCCCCGCGCCGCCGGTCGAGCTCAGGCCGCTCACGATCTGGAGGATGAACCAGAGACCGAGGAGGAACACGGCGGGCACGGCGACCAGGCGCGCGAAGAAGAAGATCGGAATCAGCGTAACGATCCGCGAGAACGGGAAGAGCATGAGGTAAGCGGCGAGCACCCCGGCGATCGCTCCCGATGCGCCGATCATCGGAAGCGCGCTTCCCGGATCGACGGCGATCTGCGCGCCGGCGGCGCCCACCGCACAGAGCAGGTAGAAGATGAGGAACCGCACGGGGCCCATCGCGTCTTCGACGTTGTCCCCGAAGATCCAGAGGTACAGCATGTTGCCGAGCAGGTGGAGTAGGCCTCCGTGCAGGAAGACGGACGTCAGGAGCGTCAGCCAGAGAGGAAAGGGAATCGTGGGGGGCAGATCGCGTCCGCCGAGAAGCTCGCCGGGGATGAGAGCGAACTGCGCGATCAGCCTGTTCGCGGCCGAGATCGGGTACTGCGAAGGGTTCCCGCCTTGGGCCAGATGGAGTTGGTAGGCCCGGTCGCTGTACGCGGGAGGGGGAATCAGGCGGCTGGCGCGCCAGGGCGCAAGGTCATTCCACGAAGAGGGTTGCGTCTGGAGATACCCCTGGTACAGGAAGACGAGCAAGTTGATGACAATGAGCGACACGGTCACGACCGGGAAGCGGCGACTGCGCAGCGTGTCGCGAAGCGGAATCATGTTCGGATGGTAGCGGGGCGGGCCGGAGAGGGCAACGGTTGATCTCGTCCAGACCGCGACTAAACTCTAGCTTGCGGAAGGAGGCGGCATGAAGCTGCTGAAACAACTCACGCAGGCGACGGGCGTTCCAGGGTACGAGGGACCGGTGCGACGGGTGATCGTGGACGCGATCTCGCCGCACGTGGACTCGGTCGACATCGATGCCCTCGGGAACGTCATCGCTCACAAGGCGGGCAAGGGCCCCGTCGTCGCGCTCGCCGGACACATGGACGAGATCGGCTTCCTCGTGAGCCACATCGAGGACGAGTCGGGGTTCCTGCGAATCCACGCGCTCGGGGGCTTCGACCCCGTGACGCTCGTCGCCCAGCGCGTCGTCGTGCACGCGGCGACCGGCGCTCTCCCGGGGTGCATCGGCCGGAAGCCGATCCACATCCTGACGGACGACGAGAGGAAGAAGCCGATCGACCTGGCCGACCTGTTCGTAGACGTCGGCTTGCCGGCCGGAGACGTGAAGAAGAAGGTGGCTGTTGGCGACGTCGTGACGCTGCAACAGGCGTTTGTGACCTACGGGGACGTCGTGTCGAGCAAGGCGCTCGACGACCGCGTCGGCGTGTACGTGGCGATTGAAGCCCTGAAGCGCGCCAAGAAGGTCGCCTGCGACCTCTACGTCCTCGCAACGTCCCAGGAGGAAGTCGGGGTGCGCGGCGCCCAGGTGGCCGGGCACCGGATCGCGCCGGACATCGCCATTGCGCTCGACGTCTGCATCGCCGCCGACATGCCGGGGGTTTCCGAAAGGGATCAGGTGTCGCAGTTCCGCGGCGGCGTCGCGATCTCGCTCAAGGACGCCCGTTCGATCTCGCATCCCGCGCTCGTGCGTGCGTTCCGAGATCTTGCCGAGAAGCGGAAGATCCCGCACCAAATCACCTTGGCGTCGAAGGGCGGCACAGACGCCGGCGGACTCCAGCTCGCGGGCGACGGCTCAGCGGCGATCACGCTGTCGATTCCGACGCGCTACGTACACTCCGTCGTCGAGACGGTGCACGTCGACGCCATCGAGTCGGCGATCGCGCTGGTTGCGGCGTTCCTCGAGACGGCGAACAAGGTGGATCTGGCGGGATGAAAGCGGTACGACGCACGCTGTTCACGGGGTTCGACGTCGTCGCGACGATGGACGGAGCCGGACGGGAGATTCGAAACGGATTCGTGCTGGTCGACGGCAACCGGATCGCCGCCGTCGGGGAGACTCCGACGGGGATTCGCGCGGACGAGACCGTTCGGGGAGAAGGCAAGGTCCTCCTCCCGGGATTCGTGAACACCCACCACCACCTGTACCAGTCGCTCTTCCGCAATGTCCCTGGGGCCTCCGACGCGAAGCTCTTCGACTGGCTCATCTTCCTCTACGACCGCTGGAAGGGGCTCGGCGAGGAAGCGATGCGCACCGCGGCTGCTGTCGCGTCGAGTGAGCTGCTCTTGTCCGGGGCGACGACGACGACCGACCACTGCTACCTTTACCCGCGCGGCGGCGGGGACATCCTCGCGGCGGACATCGAAGGGGCGGAGCTGGCGGGAATCCGATTCCATCCTTGTCGCGGCTCGATGTCTCTCTCGAAGAAGAGCGGGGGCCTGCCGCCCGACAGCGTCGTCCAGTCGGAGGACGAGATCCTCTCCGACTGCCTCCGGGCGATCGAACGGTACCACGACCCGGAGCCGTTCGCGATGCTGCGCATTGCGCTCGCCCCGTGTTCTCCGTTCTCGGTGACGCCCGAACTCATGCGAGAGACGCTGCGATTGGCCGACGAGTACCGAGTGCTCGTTCACACCCACCTCGCGGAGACCCAGGACGAGGAGGTCTACTGCCTCGAGCGCTTCGGGCGACGCCCGGTCGACCTGATCGAGGATCTTGGCTGGCTTCGGGACGACGCTTGGTTCGCGCACCTTGTCGTCCTCAACGAGGCGGACATCGACAAGCTCGCCCGTGCCCGCGTCGGGATGGCCCACTGCCCAACGTCGAACATGACGCTGGGATCGGGGATCGCTCCCGTCGCCAAGATGATCGGCACCGGGGTCAAGATCGGCCTCGCCGTGGATGGATCGGCGAGCAATGACTCGTCGAACATGATCCGTGAAGTCCGCCAGGCCATGCTCCTGCAGCGCGTCCGCTACGGGGCCGACGCGCTCTCCGCCCGTGACGTTCTCTCGATGGCGACCATCGGCGGCGCCCGCGTCCTCCACCGGGAGACGGAGATCGGGTCGATCGAAGTGGGCAAGGCGGCCGACCTCATCGCGTTTGACCTGAACGATGTCGCCTTTGCCGGCGCGCAAGCCGATCCCGTCGCAGCCCTCGTCCACTGCGCGGCCGATCGAGTGGACTTCGCCATCGTGAACGGGGAGTGGCGCGTTCGGAACGGGCGGCTCGTCGACGAAGCGCTTTACGATCTCGTGCCTGTGCAGAACGCCATTTCGGCGCGCCTCGTCGGGCGATGAGATGATGCGAGTTTCGGTCGAGTTCGGCTTCTCGTTCAAGAAGGATCTGAGCGAGGACTACCGCGAGCTCGAGCTTCCGGAGGGCGCCGACGTCGAGGCGGCCGTGCGCGCGCTGGCGTCGCGGCATCCCGCGGCGCAGTCGCGTCTCCTCGACGACGTTGGCCGCGTTCGGAGCCACGTCGCCGCGCTCATCAACGGAGGCAACGCCGCGTGGAAGGACGGCCTACGCACCCCACTGCACGACGGAGACCGCTTGACGCTTCTTCCGCCGGTCGGCGGAGGATAGACCGCAGGAAAGGCAATCGGGGAGCTCCCGAAGGACGCTCCCCGATCGGTGTGGTGGCTATCCGCAAGGAGGTTTAGCGGAAGAGCAGCTTTGGGCTGCTGACCGTAGAATGACCGCGGGCTGTGAATGCCGTGTGAAGAGGGGATGGTCGAAGCGTGTCGATTCGCGCTGGGATCTATGACCGGCGCGTAGGCCCATCCCCCGCCCATCCGGGGCACGCCGCACCCCGCACTCCGTCCGTTTGCGGCCCGCACTCCGTCCGTTTGCGTCGCGGCAGTTGGTCGGCGCCCACCGTCCGCGTTTGCGCCACCTAGGTCTGGTCGGCGCCCTCCGTCCGCGTTTGCGCCACCTAGATCTGGTCGGCGCCCACCGTCCGCGTTTGCGCCGCGGCCCGCACCCCGTCCGTTTGCGGCCCGCACTCCGTCCACTTGCGGCCCGCACTCCGTCCGTTTGCGGCCCGCACTCCGTCCGTTTGCGGCCCGCACTCCGTCCGCTCGCGGCTCCGTGCGCGTTTGCGCCCTGGCAGTCAGTCGGCGCCCACCGTCCGCGTTTGCGCCGCGCCCTCCGTACAGGCTTGCGCCGCGCCCTCCGTCCGCGCTTGCGCCGCGCCCTCCGTGCAGGCTTGCGCCGCCTAGGCCTGGTCGGCGCCCTCCGTCCGCGTTTGCGCCGCCTTCTGCGCAACTCGCGCCTCGAACCTCGCCGTGTCGATGACGTAGCGCACGTGCGTGGCGCGGCCGACGACCTCGACATCGTCGCGAGCCTCGATCTGGAACGTGAGACGGCGACCGTCGACGCAAGCCAGCTCGGCGCGTACGGTCACGGTCATCCCTGGAGGGGTTGCGGCGACGTGCTCGAGCGTGATGGAGGCGCCGACGGTGTTCTGGCCGGCGGCCAGGGCAGGGTCCACGAGTCGACGAGCGCACTCCTCGCAGAACCCCACCAGGACGGGTGTGGCGAGGACATCGACGAGGCCGCTCCCGAACGCGCTCGCCAGGTGGCCGCGCTCCACGATCCAGGCTTGCTCTCTTCGGCTTCCGACATCGATCATGGTCATGGTCTTTCCCTCTCTCGGGCTAGAGCTGGGGCTCCGCGACGCGCTACGTTCGGTAGAACTCGGGCCGGCGGTCGCCCAGCTTGTCGTTGCGCGACGTGAGGCGTTTGTCTCGCGCCGCCGAAGGGTTGACCTCGGCGACGGCGACCTCGACGTGGTCGGACGAGAGACGGACGAGCGCCGTGCCGTCCGGAGCGACGATCTGACTCTGCCCCGTGTAGTGAAGGGCCTTCTCCGCCCGGGACTCCTCCCCCACACGGTTCGCCGTCGCGGCGAACACGCCGTTCTCGAGCGCGCGAACCGTCATCGTCCGCTGCGCGAGGCCGGGGATGACGAGGTTCGCCGGGTGGACGAGGATGTCGGCGCCAAGGAGAGCCAGGGTGCGAGCCGCCTCGGGAAAGAAGTGGTCGAAGCAGATCATCACCCCGACGCGCGCCGCGCCGACGTCCTGGACGGAGAACGGCAGATTCCCAGGTGCAAACCAGCGCTTCTCGTCGCCGAACAAGTGGATCTTCCGGTACACCGACGTGGATCCGCGGGGGCCGACCAGGACGGCCGAGTTGTACAAGACGCCGTCGGCGACCTCAGGAAGCCCGGCCACGACGAAGCAGCCGCGATCCCGACAGAACGACTCGAGGGCACGCACCGTCGGGCCGCCGGGCACGGGCTCCGCGAGATCGCGGACCTCCTCGGCGCGCGCAAACTGGTACCCCGATGCGAAGAACTCGGGGAGCACCCACAGGTCGGCGACCTCCCGAGAGAGAAGATCCAATGCGTCGTTCAGGTTTCGGCCCCGCTCGCCGAACTCGGGGCAGGTCTGCGCAATCCCCAGTCTCATGGCCGTGTTCTATTCCGTCTCGGATCGGGTCTTGCCTCGGCTAGCCGCAGGTCCCGCCGCAGCCTCCGACGAGGAATTTCCCGACGAGGATGCACGCGATGACCAGATACACAAGGGCCGACAAGTCCATGGTTTCCCCCTCGCGCCGAAGGCACGACCTTGCGGCGACGACGGGGATTCTACCTCATCACTCCCCGATCTCGAAGCTTGCGCTCGTCGGCGCGTAGCGGAGCACGGCCTCCGGGAAGGCGAGAATGGAGACGTAGAGCCAGACGTCGCCCGATGACTGCTCGATGCCGACGCGCACGCAGTCCGCGATGTCTTTGAACACGCCGTACGAGACGTCATCCAGATCGACCGATCCCGAGGAATACGTGACCCCGAGCTCGACGCCCCATCCGCCCGACAAGGCCAGGTCCGCCGTGAGGTCCGCGGCAGTCAGTTCGAGGCGGTTGAGATTCAGGTCGTTCTGGAGGGAGAGCGAGAGGGCGTTCCACTCGGCCGAGATGTCCAGCGACGCGGTGGAGAACTCGCCGTCGAGGGCGTCGTACGGAATCCTCCAGACCACCTTGCGGTGCTCGTCCCTCCAGTTTCCGCGGACGACGAGGGTCGAGAGGCGCGCGAGGGTCAGGTTGTAGCTCGCGGTCACCTTCCACGTCGCCCAGTCGTCCCAATCGGCGGTGGCCCGCATAGGGCCGGGGCCGTCCACCGAATGGAAGGTTCCCGAGAGGGTCAGGTCGACGGGCCCCGAGCGTTTGGCGGTCCAGGTCAACTGGTGTTCTGTCGTCGTCTCGTCAAACGCGAACGGACTCGACCCGCGGGCGAGCGTGCTCGTCCAGCCGAGTTCGAGCCCGCTGCGGCTCGCCGAGGCGCCGAGTTCGACGCTCTCGACGTCCTCCCACCCGCCCGCGTCGGCGTAGAGCGATGTCTGGAGGGTCGCCGACGGCTGGATGCGGAACCCGGCGAACGTCACGGCATCGAGCGTCGACGCGAGCTGGCTGCGAAGCCGGAACCGCTCCTCGGGAGATTCCTCCTCCTCCTGTTCCCGGTACCAGCCGGCGAACAACGCCGGCCGAACCGTGAGAGGGCCCACGCGCTGGGAGGGCAGGGAGAAGGACACCTCGGGGAGCTTCTCCTCGATCGTTGTCGTGGTCGTCGTGTCGAGGATGCGCGAGACGAGGAGAGAGGCGTCGGCGGGGCCGATGCTTCCTCGGAGCTTGGCGGAGAAGGAAAGCTCTTCCTCGTCGCCGTCGGCCTCGTACTCGAGGCGGCCGACACCCTGCCAGCCTCCGCCGATCTCCACGGTGTCCGTCAGGCTGACCTCGACCTCGGTGTCGTGGACATCGCTCGGCAGAATGTACGCCGAGGCCCGGCCCTCGTGCCCGCCGGCCGCGTACCGCAGCGTCCCTCCGACCCCAATCTCGCTGTACCTGCTGTAGTAGTCGAGGAGGACGGTCCCGTAGACGGCGTCGCTCAGGAAGAAGGGCACGTTCCACTTGACAAACCAGCCTCTTGCGGAGCTCGAGCCGAACGCCGGAAAGAGGGGGGACTCAAGCGTCTCCCCCAACGGCTGCACGTAGAGAGGGAGCCACAGGACCCTCGCGGCACTGACCCGGGCGGTGAGGCCGTAGGCGACGAGGAGCCGATCGGGGTAGAGACGGAGCCGGTCGGCCTTCAGGCTGTACGGCTGGCGTTCGAGGGCGAGGCCGCAGCAATCGCACGTCGTGACCTCCGCCTGCTCGGCCGTGAGAAGGCTTACCTCGCCTTGGTCGTCGAACGCGACCTCACCTCGGCGGGCGCGAAAGAAGAGCTCCTTCACCTTCCCCTCCGAGTTCGTGAAGAGGACCTTCCCCCGCAGGCCGTTCGCCTCCGCCGAACGGGGTCTCACCTCGCCGCTTCGGTCGTCGATCTCGACGATCATCGACTCCCCCGCGAGCTCCGTCGTGCCCGGGACGGAGAGAGCCACCGAACCCGACGCGGAGAGACGCCAACTCGACGACTGAACCCGCTCGACGAGGAGTTCGTCGGCGTCCAGCTGCGAGTCCTCAAAGGTCGCGCGAACGGACCCGACCGCGTGGAGCGTCGAGCCGTCGTTCGCGAGGAAGAGCTCGTCGCACTCGAGATGTACGGGGACGGCCGCGTCGGAGCCGACGCCTGCGATGGACGCGTCGGAGCCGACGCCTGCGATGGACGCGTCGGAGCCGACGCTCGGTTCGGACGCGTCGGAGCCCAGAACGGACACGGGAGCCGCTAGGAGGACGATGAGGGCGAGAGCGAACGGGAGCCGCCTCCACCACCGGCCGCGCGTGTCGCGCGTCGCGAGTCGGTCCACCCGTGCGTACAGGTACACGCCGATGGCGCCGAACACAAGGTCGGGCAACCACGCCGCCCATGCCGGGTCCATCGCTCCTCGTCGGCCGAGGGTCTGCGTCCACCAGAGGAATCCCTGGAACACCGCGACGAGGAGAAGGCCGAGGACGATGCCGACGGCTCGATTGCCGGGAAGGAAGGCGAGGCTGAGCGCGCCGCCGAGGAGGACGAAGACGAGGGCGGCCAGGGGGAGAGACAGCTTGAGGTGCGACTCGACGACGTACTCGTGAACCCGCTGACCGTTCTTGCGGGCTTGGGCGATCCGTTGGCCGAGTTCGGCGAGCCCCATCTCCGATGGGGTCCGGGAGTGCGACACCAGTTCGGCCACGCCTTGCTCGATCGGGATGACCAGCGACTCGATCGTCGCCGTGAAGACGAGTTGGCCCTCCCGGTCGAACCCGTAGACCGTTCCTGCGGAGAGGGTCCACGCGCCGGCTCTCCACGACCCCTCGTCGGCGGTGATCATCGTGACCTGGGTGCCTGCCTGCGGGAAGAGACGGCCGGTCGTGTCGTAGATGACGACGTCGTAGAGCTTCCCGCTCGATTCGTCGAAGCGACGGATGTAGAAGAACTGGTCGTTCTGCCCCTTGAAGAAGGCGTTGGCCGTAATGCGCGGCGTTCCCTGCCGGTAGATGACTTGGCGCAGCGCGTCCTGGTAGGCGGCCTCCGAGGCCGGGACGAGCCAGTTGTAGAGGGCGAAGTCCGCGACCCCGACGAAGGCGGCGGCGAGGAGCAGGGGGAGGAGAATGCGTCGCAGCGGGATTCCGAGGGACTCGAGCG
>Ga0209079_10000821_pt1 | contig 12091 bp, 18 predicted proteins | sample PPLLaktember2015_2_FD_187259 | JGI IMG/M metagenome (GOLD analysis project Ga0209079, IMG submission 187259) | Freshwater sediment microbial communities from Prairie Pothole Lake near Jamestown, North Dakota, USA - PPLs Lake P7 Core (6) Depth... | ecosystem: Environmental > Aquatic > Freshwater... | reverse complement strand
CAACGGCTGATAAGACAGATACCACTTGATATTTCCAGTTTGTGTAGCTGAAGCAAAAAATTTAATAGTTCCAATATCCAGAATAAATTCTGTCTCTTCTACTGTTACTGGATCAACAATCTTATACCCAAGACCAGTAGAAGGTGTGAACACACTAGTAGCACCTACATTCTGATATATAGTCCCTACTGCATCAGCATCTATCGCCACTAAAGCAGCATTTAATTCTACCGTAGCTGCTGGAGATACAGTTGTGTGTCGCAGTCTTGCATTAGCAGCACCACCAATAATAGTGGTTACAAGCCCTACAATTTTGCACCTAATAGGACCACCAGTGATAGTGAAAAGATCATCAGTAGTGTTATTAGGAACACTCCCATCAGATTTCTCGACGCATCTCCAACTCTGCATAATGCCCTGCTTGGCATATGCTACTAGAGACTTAGTTGTGCCTACCGGAGCAGCAGCATCAACCTTACTACCGATAATATCTTTCAAAAGAACATTAGCAGTTCCGTCAGTTGTCCCTCTCCTAAGATATGATAAAAGATTCATAATCCCTCCCAAAAGTTTTAAGAGTTAAATACTATTAAGCAACACCATCAATAATAGTTCTCCACTTTCTACCATCAGAATACAGAAGTATATAGTCATCATCTGCATCCATATCACCGTTGGTAGCAAACTCAGCCCCAGTCTCTTTCTCATACAGAGAAATATCACCAGCAGTTGCACCAGTAGGAGCACACACATAGTAAAACTTCCCAGCAGCTTCAGCCAAACTTGGAAGCGTTAAAATCGCTGCATCATCAGCCTGGTCAGAATAAGCTATAATATTCTGATCTGAAGGTTTCATCTGATATGTAAGCATTGTTGCAGAAAAGTTCAAAACCAGTGTATTCCCACCCTTCACTTCCCCGTTGATTCTATCTTGTCTATCCATAAACAAATCCTCCTTAAATTCCTAAAGTATCATAAATATCTTTCTGAACAGAATCCATTTCCTGCCCAGATATTCTGCTCGCCTTCTTAGACGAACCGGAAGGAAACTCAGGATTTCTTTTCCTTCCACTACCATTACCACCCTTACCATCACCAGAGGGTTTCACCTTTCTAATACCCAACATCTCTCTGGTCCTGTCAGCTGCTTTTGACATCAAGCTGATGGGATCTAACTTCGGATCCTCAGCATACAGGTTAGCAGCTACCACAGATACCGTCTTCCTTAACGGAACCAGATCCTCATTTTCCTCATAAAACTTACTAGTCAGCTCTTTAATATTAAGATGCTGTATCGTCTGCTGACCAATAATCTCAGGCAACATAGACATGATCTCTTTTCTGGTAGCGTCCTTAGTAGCAGAGATAACTTTGCCTATTACCTGATTAAAGAGTTTCTTATCACTCACCACTTCATCAATATCAAGATCACCAATGACATCTACGAGAGCATCAGCAATAGCTTCTTTCTTCTCAGCATCTCCTGGTTTCTCATCCTTAGTCTCCTCAGACTTAAAAACCTGAGGCCTGACCATAATGCTCTCAGATAGCTTCTCTACCCTCTCCAGCAGAAGTCTATTCTGCTCCTTAAGAATATCAAGCTCTGAAGGCTCACCACTGGCAGCGATCTTATCCTCAACTCCATCAGCCTTTTCATCCTCAGAACCTTTATCCTCTTTATCCCCTTCACTCTTATCATCTCCACTATCGGCACCATCAGTACCTTCATCCTCTTTCTTCTCATCTGCATTATCGTCAGATTCATCCTTCTTATTTTCCCCACCAGCACTCTCAAACCCAAAGACATCATCTATCTGTTCCTGCTGATTTTCACCCTCAAGATCTTTATCCTCTTCACTCATCTTCGTTCTCCTTTTCTACCTTCTCATTATCTCTTTCTGCTTCTTCTAACTGTAAATCCGGCCACATCATAAGATCGACAAGAACTTCTGCCCGACCCTGACTTCTACCAATAGCCATCAATTCAGTTTCCTTAACCATAGTCTCTAAAACATTCTTCCTCATCACTTCCATCTCAGCTTTAAAGACTTTCCACACAGAGTTGCTTTTGAAATCTTCTATTTCTTTTATACTTATCATACCATCCTCTCATTTACAGCTTGATCAAAAGGAATAATATTCCCAGCTTGAGCCTGCTCTTGCACCTGCTCATCTGGCATAGCCTGCACTTGCGTCTGCGTTTCAAATTCCTCTACATTCTTTGCACCAGAGTTCCTGGCTATGTGCTTAAAGATTCTCACTATGTCAAACTTCTGCTGCAAGCTAGGATGTTCCGCCAGCACCTGAAACATTTGCATCCAAACTTGTGAGAAGTTGCTACCAGGAACGCTTCCATCCCTCATCTTTATATCATAATTGATAAGGATATCAAAGGGAGAAACCTTCATCCTATCCTTCACCACCTTATCTCCATACTCAGCCATTAATGTCTTCTGCCACCGACCAGTAGTGGTCACATACAGCTCTTCATCCATAAGCTGCTGAGTATGAGAGGCGAACATATAAGCGATGTCTTGGAGTGCCTGTAATCCTATCACTCTACCCAGTCTCTCAAGTCTGGAAACCGCACCTGCTCGTGTCCCCTCAAACTCAGCACCAGTTAACCTTTCAGGTCCTCCCTGTCTCAGCGCCCCCATAGCTGAGTCATCTGCAGCCCCTATCTTCTGCATCCATTGTACTATCCATGAGGAGTCCTGAATGTGTCCCCTAGTTACATCATTCACAGCAAGCTGTGTTACTGCATCCTTCGTACCCTTGCCCCACGCAGGACGACGAAGCCGAATAAGACCACCTTCTTCTCTCTTTTCTACATCTTTCACATTGACAAGATAGGGATCGACAATAAGGAGATCATTTATATTCTTCCTCACATTACTGATATGAGTATTAAACAACCAGTCCAATATCCCTTGCATACCATTAAGAATCTCTATCCGTGAGACTGGAGTGCTAGAATACCCATCAAAATCTGCAGCGGACACTACCATGGGAAACAAGTCATGGTCGAGATCCAGAGGCTTAGCCTTAATAATCACCTCATCGGCACTAAGAGTGAAAGACCACTTCTCAGGATACTCCCTCTTGCCAAGCTTCCACTCTGCTGGTATAAGCTTAACCACCATGTTGATGTTGTCGACTCTATTGGTCACAGTACTGTCATACTCCTTACCACCCCCACTTCCAAACTTCTTCTCCCTATCACTCTTATCCATCAAAAATACAGATCTACGATTGTTAAGCTTGTTGAGATACTTGACATTAAAGATTATTCCATCATTTCTCTCTTTCGTCAACAGATCCAAATAATTCGTCTGCTCAAGCCACCCAAAGAACTCTCCCTTCTGGTGATCATGAATAGCTACATTAGGGTCAGGAAGACAGAGATAAGGGTCAATATTGTTCAACTCATTACCTTCAAACAAGATAGCTTCCTCAAAGCTCTTCTTAAATCCTCTAAGATTTCCAAAGAAACCTCTGTCTTCCTGTCTTACCGTTTTCCATCCCCTAGACACTCTCCATCCAGGAGCACCGACACCGAAACCATAGGCAAGATTATCTCTGAAAAGCGTGTGAAGATTGAGAGCCACCTTAGTCTTGTTGCAGTGAAGGTCTATCACCTTCTCCATCATGATAGCACCAATAGTATCCTCTGGGCTCACACCCTCGTACCGGAATATAGGATCTTGAAAGAAAGCTGCTACTAGGTAGCTCAAAAGGGTTTCCATAATGGCATATGAGTACGGGAAGACTATAGATGCTGGTTTCCTAGAATCCTTACTTTTCCTATATTCCTCTTTATCATCAAGATTTATATATGCAGTAAGTGTCCTGTCTATCTCATTCCAGTCACCATATCTACGGGACATGACTCTATGTGAGGCCAGAGCTCTCTGCCTGATCTTGTCCACCAAACTGTTATGCAGATCACTTCCAGGCTTCAGATCCAGATCATCTGGATACTCATAGTCATAACTCACATTAGTGAAGTCTGTTTTCCTACTGTTAAAATCTGACCCATAATCAATGTAAGGCATCTTTGTCTCCCTTATGCACAGTATCTATATTCCTCAACAGGATCGTCATTTAGAAGCTCACTATAATCCTCATCAGCAAGTTCCTCTTCTGGTGGTTCAAAGTACTCATTTTCCAGTTCCATGATCTCTACTATATACGCTACAGCATCCATGACGTCCCATAACCGGCTCCTTGGGAATGCCATAAGCTGGCCCTCCAACTTCATACAGCAAGAAGGATTGTGGTATACGAAGCCTTGGCGATAGTATGGAACCAGAGCAGCAATTCGGTCTTCTTTCTTCCCCCTAGCTTTCAGCTCTAACAACCTCGCATGACAGTTGTTCTTTCTCATCTGATTCTTCATTGGTTGAAGGATGAATTCATTCAAGGAGGTTACCTCCGGTGCCAGGATAAAGGCCCCTAACCTTGCCACCATGTTGATGGACAGGTCGTAAAGTTCATCAGGATATAACTTCTCAGAGATCACATCCCGAATATATATCTTCCTGGTTTCCCTATCTACACTCACACCAACTATGGCAGAGTCTGCAGAATGTAACTTCACTGTCTTTGCAGGATCTATAATCACTACCGTCTTCAGCTGATCCCTCTTACCCTCAACACTTTTCACCAACTCTGGTTCGCTGTAGTTCTTGAAGTATTCCTGTCTAAATGTCGCATCTTCGGTGGATATAGGTATGTTCCTATATTCCCGATAGAATAAATCCAGCTGACTGGGAACCTTGTTCTTATGACTCTCATACAAGTGCCTAACCTCGTCATCAGTCATAAAGTCCGGCCAGTTGGATTTCAGGTTATCATCACACAATGAGAGCCACACAGCATGCCAATCTGGATCCTCGAGGAGATTCACTAACAATGCATCCTGGTGCAGCACAGTACCAACCACCACTATCTTCCAATCTTTAGATCCACGATCCACAGAGTTACAAACATCAGAGAAGAACCACTGCTTGATCTTTGCTCTCTGCTCTTCACTCTCAACGCTTTCAGCGTCCTCGAGGTCGTCACAGATAATAAGATCTGGACGGTACCTGTCATATAAGATACCTCTCACCTGCTGACCTGCACCTCTTGGCATTACCATAGTGCCACTCGCAGTTATCCATTGCTCAGCAGAGAACTTCTCACTCTTCATAGGGCCGAAGAGCCTCTGGATATCCAGATTATTCATCAACTCCCGCTTCAGGTTTTCACCCTGCATGACAGCATTAGTGGCGGTGCACGAGATGGGGACTATGAATTTCTTTTCCCGAAAGAGTATCTTCTTAGCTGGATATGCTATAGTATCAATCGTTGTCTTACCGAAACCACGAGGAGCAGCGATGACCACCTTTTGAATCTTATCATCATCCAGAACCTTAAATATCTCATCATGGAGAGTAGAGAAGTTCCTGTGAAACCTATCTGGGAACAGTACCTTTGCTGAGGTCTTTGTACTCAGATAACATTTCTCAAGGACATTGTCTATTTCTGGAGTTCTCTCCATTCTCTCCCTCTTTGGTGATTTTTACACCATAGCGTGCATATTTCTCTTATTCTTCTCTATAGCTACATAGATTAAAAGATCAGTTACATCCCTTTCCTTCTTGGCATAATGAAAGAATGACTTTCCAAATACCCTGACGGCCAGATAGTAGGTAAGAGCTACTGATAACTTCCAAGGATTCCAACCAGCATCTTTTCTCATCTCAGTGTAGAACTGTCTATCCGCCTTCAGCCGGTCTTCCTCTCTATATCCCAACCAATAGTTGAAATCATGATGATCACAGGAGGCATGGCAGAAGAACTCCGGTACTGGCACCCATCCACCCTTAGGGCCACAGCCGTTGCAGATGATAGCCTTTTGCTCCTCAGTAAGATCCCTGTATCTTATCATCCTTTCCTTCTCTCCTCATTACCTCTCCTCTGATACCTTGGAGAACTGGTCAGATACAGGTATGCACCCTTAGCAGCACCAATGGCAGCAACGGTGGCTAGAGCTGCCCTACCATCCTCAGTATTGATAGCCTCTGGAGCTACAACAGAACCAGTGGTTCCGGCAATCGCACCAGACAGCACTGCTACTCCAAAACCCTTAAGCCACACAGCTAAATCTTTCATTTCTTCACCCACCTTATTTTCATAATCTGTTCTGTTAGCCAGTCAATAGTCTTCGGCATCAAGAATAGAAACCCAACTCCTGTAACAAGTACAGTTGCTATTGCTCCTATGAAGTCCCACATTATCCTATCCTTTCAAAGTGAGGGCCGTCTTGAAAGCTCTGGTCATTGAGATCAGTATCACCATCCCAATCTTTACCCCACCTAAGTTTGATACCCATCTTCAAAGCTATTGCCATTACGAATCCAGCGAAGTAACAGATCCTATTGATGTCTTTCCAGTTAACCGGATATGGTACAGTATCAACTGCATCTGAGGGTATCTTATTATGCTTCCCATTAGGCCACATAACCTCAGATTTACCCTCGTTATAAGCTTTATTCTGCGCTACCATCCCTCTGTGGCCTTCCAGTATAGTACAGTCAAAATACTTAATGACTTCATTCATCACCAGTTGTATATCTGGATGACAAGTTGCGAGTCTACTTTTTGAAGCATCAGAAAATGTAGGCATCTTATCCTCTTTTCCCCCAGAAGCCCATGGACAACAAGGCAAGAAGTCCGCCTGTGATACCTGTAACCACTACCACAAGAATGATTGATCCTATCTTCTCTGACAACCTCTTGAACTTAACAATAAAAGGAATCACTTCATACATATCATCTCTTTTAATCGACGAAAACCTACAGTAATGATCACTCAATGACTTTGAAATACCTGATACAATTAACTTAATATCATCCTCATGAAGTCTATTATGTCTCCGCTCTTCTCCATTTCCTTCACACATTTCAGATTCCCTCATTAGTTATTCTTCCTCAACGACAATATAAGCATCTTGCTCATACTTCTCCCCAGACGAAGATACTATCTTGCAGGTAATCTTATATCTCTGAGCAGTTCCAGCTTTTACCCAAACATTGACGTTAGAACCAGAAATCACCTGGGAACCCACAGTTGTGAGTGTACTGGTTGCATCAGCTCCAAGAGCATCTACCACCGTTACAGTAGCAGAAGTTATAGTATCATCTCCCAGAACGTTCTTGAAGTTAAAGGAGATATAATACTCTTCATATGATTGTTTAGGGCTAAAGTACTTTATAGTCATATCCTGCTCTCCAAAGAGATATTTTTAGTATTACCATCTGCATAGATTATCTTATTATAAGAATCCTTTATCACACTCTTAACCTTCTTATCAGTATATAATGTAAAGTTCTCATTGACCTTAGAGAACATTAGTGGCACAAGGATAGCATTGAAGCTTGTGTAGTTTAATACCTGTCTTTGAAGTATGGCGTCAAAGCCAAGATAGGACTCTATCGTGGCAGCCAAGTAGGCATCAAAGCTGGTCATTATCTCTAATCCACCAGCAGCCAATAGGGCATCAAAGGACAATGTTGACTCTACTGCTTTTTGAAGTAAAGCATTGAAACTGGTGATGATAGCTATGAAATCTGGAGCTATGATAGCATCAAAGCTGGTCGAGCTCTCTATACCTTCCTTCTTCAACAAAGCATTGAAGCTAAGAGTCAGGGCTATTGCTTTTTGTAAAATAGCATTAAAGGTAGTGATCTCATCTAGATTACTTCTCTGCACCAGAGCATTGAAACTCGCAGCAGATGTAATATCTGGTTTTTGTAGAGATGCATTAAAGTTTGCATACCCAGATAGCTGCTTCATCAAAAGGGCATTGAGATTAGTGGATATTCCAATACCTGATTTTTGAACTAAAGCATTAAGATTCGTATACCCAGCAATGTTTGTCTTTTGAACCAGAGCATTGAAACTCGCTGTGTGAGTGATATCTATCTTTTGCAATAAGGCATTGAGAGAGGTAGAGATATTGTAACTAACAAATGCCATTTCCAGTATAGCATTAAAGCTTGTATATCCTGTGATGTCATTCTTCTGCACCAAAGCATTCAAACTGGTTGCACTGGTCACACCCTCTTTCTTCAAAAGAGCATTAAGATTTGCGTATAAGGTATTAACACTAGCAAGAAGAGCATTGAAGTTTGCATATGCTGTAATGTCTGATTTTTGAATTAGGGCATTGAAATTCGCTGATGCCGTTATAGCTGTCTTTTGCAGGAGGGCGTTGAGATTTGCACTAGTAGTATAAGTTGTTGGTGCTGCAGTTGTGACTGTAATATATGAGCCGGTTTCAATAGCTACAACAGCAGTGGATGTTACATTATAGAGTTGAAATTCATAAGTGGTTCCATCAGCTGCGTCAGCAAAGGAGATACCGAATTGAAGCTCAGAATAGTAATCAGAGCCGAGATTGATTGAATCGCCTAACCCGTCCTCAATCTCCTGCCCGTCTTGCCAAGTCATATTGGCAACAGTGACTTTAGCCTCGCCGGATGTTACTGCGTTCGCGTTTGATAAGTCGGTATCAGCCGAATATTTCACTGCGCCCGTTGAGCCTAAATCAGCAAACGAACCGCCGGACACTTTCCATTGGAGCTTTAAAACACCTGCGATTGTATCTCTGCCGTCCATTCCTATGGCAACGCAGTAAATAACGGGATTGGCTTTATTCAGTCCGGTGATATTAGTATTATCAGAACTAATCTCATTCCGGCTTGAATCTAAAAGCGTAGTTCCCTTTGACTTTATATAATAGGTGGTCAATTATTTCTCTCCATCATACCGAACAGAACAGATATCCTTACCATCCTTCCATTTACCCTTAATCGGATCACCCTCTATGCAAGGCCAGGGCCTAACAGCACCAAGCTTGCATGGTCTCTTCTCCGGCCCATCCTCTCCAAGATGTACACAGGTTTTATTTTCATCTATAGGAACATGACCAGGGATGAGACCCATACAGCATTTCCCACACTCGTTACACCTAGTGGTCTTAATATGAAACTTCTTTTCCTGATACTCTTTGTATGCAACCAGCTCTGTTCCGGCCACCACATAGATATGCCTCTCATCACACCAGTCGGGGAGTTCGATTTCTATCTTCATAAATATAGCTCATAGTCTTCTGGGGTTATAAGTATGACTCCATCTGTGGATCTCACATAGAGCCTAAATCCTTCACAAACCACACAGTGAAGGTACTCTCTAGTCCCACCACCCATGCCTTGGATGAATCCTCTGCCAAATCGGTTCTTCATCTTCACACCGATAATGTCATGGGAAGGGAGGCCCACTGTGGATCTCAATGAGAATCGGACACAGCTAGAGAGGTCACCACCAATGGTGATTATCTCTCCATCTTCCTTCTCAGCTTCCCAAGTATATCTGTCTGGTACATTCATCTTTATATCTCATCATATGCAAGAGTGCAAGATTCGTTGGCCAGAGTTCCCTGAGTAGATGCGCTAGTGATCGTCATCTGGAACTCTATGATGTCACCAATGTAAGTATTGTCATCAGCAGGCACAAAGGGGCCGGCATCTGTACCATCACCATCTATGGGAGACCCAGAGGTCTTGGAGAAGAAATCAGTACCACCAGACATGGCTGTATCGTACTGAGAACCAAAGGTAGTCCCGATATTCTTATAACTCATCAGAATCTCAGCACTCCATCCCTTAGACCCGTCAGAGTACCAACGCAGATTGCCCACTTGTGTATTCGGAGGAGCTTCCATGTAGGCCCTGAGCTTCTTCGTATAGCTATAATCACTGCCGGCTCCCGGAATGACCATAGGGTTATTGGCATCTACTGTAGCATTATCTGCCATTTTAAATCTTACAGTGCCAGATGTCTTATCCGTCCCGGCATCTGCTCCTGACATTTCATGTATCTGTATTGTCGCTGCCATAAATATCTCCTTACATTATAGTATCATTGACAACTTCGGCCTCTACCACTTCACCATTCATCTTAGCCCTAGCCTTCAGAGCCTCTATCTCCTCAGCTGTATAGTATACATGCTCATTCTGGGTAGCCACTTTCTTAACAGCCCCGAAGCCTGCACGGTCAAGGAGGGACTCTGAGGTTCTTATCATGGCATTGACAGAGGGCTTCTTGTCATCAACAATAGCATCACCATTAATAACCTTCTTTAAAAGCTCAAGGGCCTTAGGAGCAACCTCCATGATGTCCCTAGAGATATCAACTGCTTTCACATCTCTGGCAGCCTTCATCAGAGAGAGCCTATCCTGCACCACCGGAGAGTTCTTGATATTGCTAACCTGAACCTCAGTAATGCCTAACTTCCGAGCAATATCTACATTCTTCATCCCAATGAGTAGAAGCCTAATCACCTCATGGTGCATTTCCCAGATCTCATTGACCTTCCAAGTTCTGGATCTCCTCTCTAACTCTCCCATTCTTCGGAGGTCCGGCCCTCGATCCTGTTGATAGTACTTCTCATTAATATTCTCTACTGCCAGCATAAATTCTCCTTTTATATTCTTCTAACCATTGATGCATATTATCATAAATACCAGTAGAAGTCAAGTCATTTGTTTGCACAAAAGCATCAGGCTGAGAATCGAATAGGGGCGCGGGTTAAGTGGTAAGGATACTCTGGTAATGATCTCTATGGAAGCCCGCTTTGGTGTATTTTGCACCATAGAGTATCATCAGTGCAGCTGATCACCATTAGAGAGCGTGGCCAGAGGAGATGATCTTAGCGACGAGAGTCGCACAAATTTGTGGGAGTGATAGAATATGATACGTTTCGGGTGAGTGTCAATGGAGGATTTTTGGCTACGAGTTTCCCCCTTTCGACTTTTCCATGAGAGGTCTAGAGCTTTTGAGGGCTAGTTTCGTTATGCCTAGTTATATGTAATTATGTAGAATAAAACTAGGAAAAAAACCAAATTTGACATTTTCTGGCATTGTGTCATAATGCAATCAACATCAAGACTTTCTTGGTGTCTGTATGTATCAAGCATACTTGCTCTAGTATATATCATAGCATAATAATCATAGGATTATTGTGAGTATTAACGGGTAAACTAACCACGCCTAGCCTAGACTAGGTCGGTGGCACAATGTTAATACTATAATACGGGTCTAGAAAGTTACTCTAGTCTAGTCTTAATAACTTGTAAAGGAGATTAGACATGAAGAAAATAGTAATAAATAACTTATCTGGACATAGTTTGCCTGCTGGGAAGTCATTCACTATAACTGTTACTCTAGACTTTGAGGATATGGACGCTGATGAAATGGCAGTATGTATGCTAAATGCGTCTAGCCCGAAAGTTAAAGTCAATAACAGACTGGGGACCTGGCCGGTTGCTAGACTTGAAGCCCTGAAGGGTAAGTATGAAGTCAAAGTGCGGGACTTGTATACTAGGGCTGAGAGGACATATAGACCACCCACAAAAGAAGAAGCCTTTGATACTCTGATTAATCTGTCAAAAGAAGAGTTTGTCGAGTATATGGTCGAACTTGGTATGGGCGAGGACAGGGCAATTCTGGCATATAACAAAAAACACGGTATTGTTTAACTAACCCGACTGACTAGAGTAACTCTTTAGACCCGTATGACTAGAGTCCTTCTTAGTGGGCATAATAACTAGGAAGGAGAAGGATATGGACAATATAGAATATAGAAAACTAATTATCTCAGATGCATTACTTATTATTGCAGTGAAAGAAGGTATAGAGAGGGATAAAATAGAAGCATGGTTAGATTACAATTATGGCGGAACATTAGAGATATCAATTATAGACTATTTTAGAAACAACTATTGCTAACAATCTTTGTGCCCACTAAAAAGGACTCTGAAACATTTTTGCATACTAGGCAAAAGTGTTGTTGACATCTATGATGTATTATGATATTGTATGTTTGTAATTATGTAATTCCGTAGCCTGTAATCAGCGTAGCCCTACCCCTCCCCCATGTCCCGCCCATGCATAGATGGGCATAGATATGGATGCTTCTTACTCTTTCTCTTAATATATAAAAAAATAAGTAGAAAGAAAGAAAAAGAAAGAAGTTTAGAG
>Ga0209079_10000818_pt1 | contig 12101 bp, 12 predicted proteins | sample PPLLaktember2015_2_FD_187259 | JGI IMG/M metagenome (GOLD analysis project Ga0209079, IMG submission 187259) | Freshwater sediment microbial communities from Prairie Pothole Lake near Jamestown, North Dakota, USA - PPLs Lake P7 Core (6) Depth... | ecosystem: Environmental > Aquatic > Freshwater... | reverse complement strand
CCGACCGTCCGCTTTGAGGAGTTTCATCTCGACCCACACGGCCTGGCCGGGTTCGATCGGATGCGTCCCGATCCAGAGTACAACTTCGTCGCCGGCGGACACGTGTTCAGGGATGCGGGACGCATCACCAGTGTTGTGCCAGATGATCATCGAACACCTCGCCCGAAACTTAGTCAATTAATCGGGAAGGTCAAAACGAAAACGGTCACTGCGGAAGAAGGATGCGGAAAGTCGACCCATGTTCTCCTTCGATGCCGATGGTCCCCCCATGGGCTTCGACGATCTGCCTGGTAATGGCAAGCCCGAGACCCGTCCCGGTCGACTTCGATGAATAGGAGGGCTCGAAGACCCTTTCGCGCCGCTCGACGGGGATGCCCGGACCGCTATCGGCGATGGCGAACGAGATCTGAGAAGCGGTGCGGACCGTGATCAGGGAGATCCACCCGTCCTCGGGCACGGCTTCGACCGCATTTCGCACCAGATTCAACAGCGCCTGCGTCATTTGCTCCCGGTCGAATCGGGCGGTCCCTACTGCGGATTCCATTGTCAGGCGAATGCGCTTGTCACGCACATGCTCCAGCGCGAGCACGTTGATATGTCCGAGAAACGGGGCGAGCGGGACATCATCGATGATGGGAACCGCCGGACGCGCGAACCGCAGGAATTGATGGATGATGCCGTTCACGCGGCGCGATTCATCGAGCAGGACCTTTGCGATGCTCCGATATTCCCGAACACCGCGCACAGGCTTGAACTCTTTCATGAATCGCTGGGAGATCATTGCAATGGCGTTGAGCGGGTTGCGAATCTCATGGGCGACGCCGGCGGCAAGTTCCCCCATCGCACTCAGTCGGTCGCGGCGCCGGAGTTCCCGCTCAAGCCGTCGGGATTCCGTGACGTCGCGAATGACCAGCGTGATGTGTTCCGTCGCGCCGTCGGGCTGCACATTGTTCGAACGCGAGACGGACAACGCTCGGTGCGTACCGTCCGGCCAGAGTGGTTCACATTCGGCGATCTCCGGGCCGCTGTCAACAAGTGAACGCAGCAGGTCGAACGGCCAGCCGGATTTATCCAGGTTCTTTGCGCGGACGTCCGTTTCGCTGGCATGCAGCAGTCGTGCGGCCCGGGAATTGAAGATCGTGACTCGTCGGAGATGATCGATCGTCACGACCGCGTCGTTCATTTGTTCCAGGATGGTTCCGGTGAACGATTCGATCTTGCGAAGCCGCTGCATGGACACGATCGCCAGGGCGACAAGTCCGCTGATCGCGAGGACGACCAGGGAAAGGACGATCATCCGCCGCTGCATGCGGGTCTCGGTCGCCCGTACCTCATCCATCGAGAGACCGATGCGGAGGAGGCCGAGATACTCGTCCCCGATGGAAAGCGGCTGCACGACCTCGAACAATTCATGTCCAGCCGTCATGATCACGCGGGTGTGTGTAGTGTCTGTCTCTTCGGCGCGTTGAAGGAACGGATCGGACTCGATCGAGGCGATCTCTGAAACCGTTCCTCCGGCCGCAATGATCCCCTGGTCGTCCTGCAACAGCGCGTATTCGATCCCGGAGTTGTCTCCAATGTCCTTCATCATTCGTCCAATGCCGAGCGTCCGACGCAACGTGGTGAACTCTGCGGCGTCGACATTCAACACGATGGCGCCTCCCTCGGGAATTGCGCGTCGGAGCGCGACGGCGTAGCGCTGTCCCTCCTCGTACCGGGCATCTGTGAGTCCGATGATGAGTGTGTCTGCTTCCCCGGACAGGAGCGGGCGAAGGATGTCCTCGGGGCGTGCGCGCTCGGGGGACGTCGGATGGTCGGGGAGGTGGTCGTGGCTGCTGAGGACCTTGCGGCCAGTGCGGTCGAAGACGTTGATGCGGAAGATGTTGTTCCGATCGCACACCTCCGCGAGGATGCGCGGTGTGAGTGTTCCACGTGCGTCCATCGCGGCGAGAAACGACGCGTTGTCGAGCAGTCGTTGTGCGATCTGGCGTTCGATCTCGTCCGTCGACAGGACGACGTTTGCCGCGGTATGGCGAACCGATTCGGCGAGCGACATCGCCTCTTCGGTGAGGAGGTGCATCAACTCTTCGCGGCTTTGGGATAGCTCCAAAACAGCGGAACCGATCATGACCGCCGCCAACAAGGCGGTCAAGAACAGGATTGTTCGGGGTCGGATGGAGGAAAACACGGAGGGAACATTCGACATTTTCGGTCGAGAGTCAAGGCATGCCGCGGATGAACGCTAGAACCCGATGGGGACGGAAAGTTGTACCGTGAACGCCGTGTTCGGATAGTCGAACAACGGGTCGTTCGAGCGGTTCACGATATGTTCATAGACCGCCTGAATCGAACCAAACGAGAGATCGTGCTCGAGCGCAAGCATGGTCGTGGAGCGACGGTCATTTCGCAGGTCCGAGATTTGGATGCCGTCGAGGTCGAAGGCCGGGAGAAGGACATAGTCCTTCTCTTGTGTCGTGTACGCGAGACGCAGCCGCGTTCCTTCCCATACGACCTCGGTAAGCATGGCGGAGAGTGTCCATCCCTCGTATCCGTAGCGGTCGTCGAACAACTCTTCATCCGAAATGAGCTGTGTCGTGCCCGCAAGCGATGCGGAGTTATTGCGGATGTTTCGCTGGATCTGTGCCGTCAAGCTGAACCCGGTGTGTTCAGTTATTCCTTGGGCGACGCGGATGGATGTCCAAGCCTGGACGGCTTCTGCTGCACTTCCGTCCGTCCGGTTTCGCCCGCGTGCGGACAGCGTCGAGTCGCTGATCGCCATGTTATAGAGCTTTGCTCCGAGGGAACCGCGGAGGATCACGGAGGTGCGAGTCTCGAAGGACCATGCGGTCGACGCGCTGAAGGTGTGCTCGGCATGATCGAAGGGGCTAAGCATCGTAAATGAGACCGATCGATAGGAATACAGACCGTTCACCGAGAAAACCTCGGTAGGATCGTACGCGACCGAAAGTGAACCGGAGAAGATGCAATGGTCCATGAAAGCGTACTCGTTCCGTCCGCTTCGGGACGACCATCCGAGGCTGAGCTCTCCTGTGAGCGTTTCCTCGTCGTTCAGTATCATCCCGCCACGGAGTTGCAGATCGGGCATCCAAAACGTCCTGTTTGGGACGACGGCGAAATAGTTCAGAATTGTTCCGGCGGAAACGAGGAAACTGCTTCGTTCCGCATCATAGGCATAGGCCAGACGCACATCCGCCGACGTGATGCGATCGGCGAAACGGAATGCGTTGTTTTCAACGTTATCATCGTTCATCCAGGAGATGTCAGCATCAACGGTCACTTGAGCGAACACGGGGAATGTCGACAGCGCAACGAGGAAGAGGAATGCAGCACCACGCGATGCGGCGATCATTTCTGCCCTCCGCGCTGACGCAATTGCTTGCGTTGGCCTTCGGTGGTTGTTGCGTCAGGCGATTGGGTCATGCCCGTGCGTTTCTGCATCTTCAATCCTGCTCCGCGTCGAAATCCAAGTCCCTGAGCCCGATTGTCGCAGATGCCATCCCCATCCGCATCGATGAATTTGTCCGCTCGTGGTTTCTCCTTCTGAGCGGTCGTTCTGGTCGAGTCCTGGGAGAAGGCAATGCCGGAAGACAGCGTGAGCAGGAATGCAAGAGCGAGAACAGATATGTAACCTCTCGATATCGATAATGGGTCATCCTGAGCTTGTCGAAGGATGACCTCGCTTCCCACGTCAGGCTTCGAAGGGACTTCGGCGAGCTCAGTCGAGCCGCTCAACCTGATGCGTGGAGTTGAAACCAGAAGTGGACCTGTTTGAAACGGCTCTGGAGTCATGGATTTCATGGTCGATCCTTTCAAATGGCGAAATGGCGGGAACAGAACGTCGTTCCCGCCACCTCGAATCCTTCGTGAACGATTAACGCCGGCCAGCCCGATTGGCGCTGCCTTTGGGGCCGGTTCCATCACATGTACCCGTCCCCGTCCCGGTACCAGCGCTATTCTTGGCGCCGTATCCGGTGCCATCCTGCGGTCCGACGCCCTTGTTTCCCGTTCCGTCGCCTGGACCATAGCTCTTTCCCTTGCGGGCGCGATTCTGCTTCTCGCCGTTTGCTGCACCGGCCTTCGTCCCGACATTGTCGCACACGCCATCGCCGTCCTTGTCAACGAACAATGCTCCGCGCTGTCCTTTACCGGCCTGCTTTTCCTGGGCCGTCGCGGTGGACGAGAGCCCGACGATGAGAAGCACCACAACGCTGAGCGCGAGTGCTGAAGAAAGAATGCGTTTCATGATTACCTCCGTTGAGAATGTAAGAGATTATGTGATCACCTGAGCCTGGTGAGAGGGAATTCAATCGCCGTGCCACGAATCAGACGGCGGAATTCGTCCCCAATTCGGAATGGGTTGCGGCCGCTCGGCGCCATTCGACACATCTGCCGAACGCGTTCGACAATAATGTCGAATCCCGATGCGTTGCAGGCGGATGTATCAAGATTTCGTTCAAATCTGAAAGACGCACCATGGTACGCAGATTGTTGATATCCACTCAGCCACCAATCGACAATCAAAAATCACAATTCAACAATCAACAGACCCTTCCCTCATGAAGCCTTCTCGTCCCTTCGCCTGGCGTCCATTCACGACCATCACCATCGTCCTTTCGTTTCTCGTACTCGCTGTGACGGGCATCGTTCTGTATGTGACCCCGCCGGGGAGGTTTGCGAACTGGAGCGAGTGGCGTTTCATCGGCCTGACAAAAGACCAATGGCAATCCATCCATACGATCTTCGCAATCACATTCATCGTGATCGCGGCCATCCATCTCTATTTTAACTGGCGTGCGCTGATCGCATATCTTCGTACGCGCGTGCAGGATTCCCTGAAGAACGGCCGTGAAATGGGGATGGCCCTGGTTGTCGTTGCGGCGCTTGCGATCCTGACCGGATACGGACTCGCGCCATTCAGCACCATCATGGACTTCGGCGAGACACTCAAGAATTCCTGGGTCGAGGCGAGATCGGAACCGCCGGTCCCGCACGCGGAATTGCTCACCATCGCACAGCTGGCACAGCGTGTTCAACTCGAGCCGCAACGGTTGGTCGAAAATCTCACCGCGGCAGGGATCACGGCCTCAGATACCGCTGAAGTGTTCGCGGACATCGCTCAGCGTGCGGGATTATCTCCTCAGGAAACGTACCAGAAAGCGATCGGCGCAGAACGTCCAAAACGCGCCCCCATCGCCGAGGGAGGGGGATTTGGCAGGAAGACCATTGGGCAGATCTGCGAGCAATATGATGTGACGGTTGACGAAGGAGTGAAGCGGCTCGCAGCGATCGGCATCGCGACGACAGAAAATGGGAACGTTCGCGAAGTGGCTCTCGCTCATGGAAAGACCCCGATCGACATTGTGAAGACCATCGTGGGCGAATAGTCTGCATGACGGACGACCGGATCGGCCGGACGGGGAATCGAACTCACACCTGGGTCTTCTTCGTTCGCCGGTCGTTCGCATGCGCTTGTCTTTCAAACGCCGATTCCGTAGGTTGCATTCGATCGATGTGGCCGCTCCTTCCTTCCCTCTCACCAACACTGGAGCACGATTCATGAGGCATTCCTTTCTGCAGTCAATCCTGATCGTATCCCTGCTCATTCCCACACCGCTGTTTGCGCAACTTGCGGGCGAGGAGGCGCTTGGCTCGCAACCCTACGAGAACTTCGAACGTCCTGAAGCGTGCGGGGCATCTTGTCACGTCGATTTCTATCAACAATGGAAACAGGCGATGATGTCGCAAGCATACACGCACCATTGGGATGAGATCGAGTACTTCAAGCTCGCCATTCCGCACGCGGAAAAGGATCCCAAGGTCGCCGGAGTCAAGGCTGGCTGCAACGGGTGCCACTCGCCGATGGCATTTCTCGCGAACGACATCCCGCCTCCCAAGCCGGAAGCGAAGAGCCGGGCGAATGAATCGGTCAACTGCGATATCTGCCATACCGTGACCGGATTCAAGGGGGATGTTCCCCACAACTTCAATTTCATTTCTCAGCCCGGACGCGTGAAGTACGGGCCGCGTGATGGCATCATCTCGCCTGCGCATGAAACACGGAAGTCCGATTTTCACAAATCGGCGGATCTCTGCGGGACCTGCCACAATGAGATGGACCCATACGGCCTTTGGGTGAAATCGACGCATCTCGAATGGAAGGAAGGACCGTACGCGAAAGAAGGCGTGCCGTGTCAGAAATGCCACATGACGTACGCACCGGGGCGGAGTGCCTCCATGGCAGTTGAATCGCCGGACGTTGCGCAGCATCTGTTCCATGGGGCGCATGATATCGGCAAGGTCCGCGGGACCGTCGAGGTGCGCATCCATCCGGATATCCGTGAACTCGAACCGGGGGAACGGGTGAAGTTCACGGCGGCCCTCTTCAATCAGAAGACCGGACACAAGTTCCCGACAGGGAGTGCGGAAGAACGGATGCTGTGGCTGCACGTGGTTGCGAAGGATGCGAAGGGGAATGAGTTCCATCTTCCTGTCGACAAGAAAGGCTTCACCGGCGAGGAATACACCATTGCGGCGAATACACTCGCCTACCAGGATATGGGGATCCCGCTTGACATCCCGGACTTCAAGGGCGTGCAGCGCGACGGCGTGCCGGAGGGAGACCGCATCTACCGCCTGCCGTATCTCGATCCTCAGGGACGAATGACCATCATGCAATGGAACACCGCGTCATTCGGTCCGGACTATCGGATCGGTCCCCGCGAGACGAAACTTGAGACCTACACCTGGAAGATCCCCGAAACTGCTGCGCCGGGACCGATGACGATCACGGCGACGCTGAACTATCAGAAACTGCCCACACCGATCGCGGAGTTTCTCGGCGTGCCGATGGAGGAAGCCGAGATCATCGAGGTTGGGCAGCATTTCACCACGATCACGATCCTTCCCTAGAACGAATGGAGTCGCCGATGAAGAAGCCGATCACGCTGTTGCTTGTATCGCTCGCTGCCGTGCTCCTGCTCGTGCAGGACAGTGGAGCGATCCCCGCGTTCGCGCGCAAGTATGATATGTCCTGTACCACCTGTCATGCGCCGTTCCCGAAGTTGAAGCCCTTTGGAGACGAGTTCGCTGGGAACGGGTTCCGGCTGCCGGACCAGGAGCCGGCGCGTTTCATCCGGGAGACCGGAGATGATGGGATGTTGCTGATGCGGGAGATCCCGCTGGCGATGCGATTCGAGGGATGGTTGAACTTCGAGAAGAACGGAGCGTCACGCACGGACGTCCAGATGCCGTGGGTCGCAAAGATCCTTTCCGGAGGTCTCGTGACGAAGACCGTGAGCTACTACATGTACTTTCTCATGAATGAACGCGGCGAGGTCGTCGGGCTGGAGGACGCCTTCGTGATGTTCAACGATTTGTTCGGGCAGGATCTCGATCTGTATGCGGGGCAATTCCAGGTATCCGATCCGCTCTTCAAACGGGAATTGCGCCTGACGAAAGAGGATTACTCGATCTACAATACGGACGTGGGTGACTCCCGAGCGGGGCTGACGTACGACCGAGGGCTCATGCTGACGTACAGCCTTCCGACAAAGACGGATATCATCGTTGAAGTCCTGAACGGGAACGGTATCGGAGAATCGGATCATGGCATGTTCGACAACGACGCCAACAAGAACTTCGTGCTGCGGCTCTCGCAGGACGTCGGTGAGCATCTTCGGATCGGCGTGTTCGGATACAGCGGGAGCGAAGACCGGGATACCTCGGTCAATGCCACCGCCATCTATGGACCGGATCTCACGCTCAGCTTCGAGCCGCTCGAATTGAACCTGCAGTACGTGATGCGGAGCGACGACCGTCCGGACTTCACGGTCTTGGAGAATAAGAAGAAGACGGAGGGGGCGTTCGCGGAATTGGTGTACTCTCCGGGGGGCGACCGAAGCGACTGGTACGGGGTTCTGCTGTACAATTGGGTGAAATCGGAATACCCGGGGTTGGAGTACGAGTCTGTGACGGCGAATGCAAACTACATGCTTGGACGGAATATGCGATTGGTGGGGGAATACACGTACAACGCGACGCTGGGGGCGCACCGCTTGGGAGCGGGATTTGTTGTGGCGTTTTAGGGGGAAGTAGAGGGGTGCGGTTTTGGCGAGACTCCCGGCAGATTAAGAAGCCGGGAGTTTCGCCTATTTTGCACCCCATTTCTTCAGCCGATACCGCAGATTCCTCTCCGATAATCCCAGACGCTCCGCCGCCTTCGACTGGTTTCCTCCGGTCAAGCGCAACGCCTCGAAGATCATCTCTTTCTCCAGCCGGTCGATGCGGGCGGGCAATGTGTCGCTCGAAACATCCTCGGTTCGCACCGCCTCGCTGGCCAGCGTCCTGACCGCCTGCGGGAGGTCATTCACCGTGATCTGTTCCTCGCGCGAAAGGATCACGGAGCGCTGGACGATGTTCTGCAGCTCGCGCACGTTTCCGGGATAGTCATACCGCAGCAACTGCTCCCACGCCTCGCGCGAGAAGGCAAGCCCTTTGCGCTTATTCTCCTTCGCATACGTCGCGAGAAAATGGTCGAGCAGGGCGGGTACATCCTCCCGCCGCTTGCGCAACGGAGGGATCTCGACCGAAACGACGTTGAGCCTGTAATACAGATCCTCTCGGAAGGTACCGCTCCGAATCGCCCCCTCCAGGTCACGATTGGTCGCCGCCACCACACGGACGTCCACTGTGATCGTTTCCGATCCTCCCACGCGAACAAGTTCATGTTCCTGCAGCACGCGCAAGAGTTTCACCTGTGTCGCCGGCGAGATGTCTCCGATCTCATCGAGGAAGATCGTCCCGCCGTCCGCAAGCTCGAAGCGCCCCTGCCGTTGGCGGTCCGCGCCGGTGAAGGCCCCGCGCTCATGACCGAACAGCTCGCTTTCGAGCAGTTGGTCGTTCAGGGCTGCGGTGTTCACCGCGATGAACGGGTGAGCGCTTCGGGGACTGCGATGATGCACGGCGCGGGCGATGAGTTCCTTTCCGGTTCCGCTCTCTCCGCGGATCAGTACCGCCGCATTGCTCGCAGCCGCCCGCGCGGCAGTGTCGAGGACAGCATCCATGATCGATGACTGGGAGACAATGCCGTCGAACTTGTAGCGCGCAGCGAGTTCTTCCTTGAGCGAGCGGTTCTCGGAAAGCAGGCGGGTGCGTTCCTGAATGCGGGCGATCAGGATCTCGAGTTCGTCGAGGTCGATCGGCTTCGTCAAATAATCATACGCGCCTGCGCGCATCGCATCGACCGCACCCTCGACCGAGGCGAAGGCGGTCATGATCACCACGGTAGTCTCGGGATGCAGGGCTCGAACCTCGTTGAGGAGATCGTTCCCCGTCCGTCCGGGCATCCGGTAGTCGGAGAGAACGAGATCGAACGGGCGTTCGCGAAAAGCCGACACGGCATCGTCGACGGTGCCGGCCTCGGCGACCGCGTGCTTGCGCTTCCGAAGAAACCCGGCGAGGACACTGCGTTGAGCGACCTCGTCGTCGACGAGAAGGATGCGGAACGGGACGGTATTGCGAGGAGTCGGCATGGCATGCCTGCGGCGATTACCCTTGCGCTTCGTTCAGCGCGGAGGCGGGTTCGATGCGGTAGGATGTCGTGATGTTCGCCGTTCCGCGCAGTTGCCCCGAGACGGAGCAGTATTTCGTTTCCGAAAGCTCGATCGCACGCTCGACATCCTCCGGCTTGATCCCGTCCCCGTAGAAGACATACTCAATGTGGATGTCCGTGAAGTACTTTGGATGCTCCTCGCGCTCGGTTCCTTTGACGTGGCATTCAAATCCGGCGACGGGAGAGCGTTTCTTTTTAAGGATGGGGATCACGTCCATGGATGTGCAGCCTGCGAGCGCCATCAGCATGAGTTCTTTCGGCGTCGTGCCGGCGGAGTGTCCGCCGACTTCAGGCTTCGTATCCAACACGACCCAGTGATTGGTTTCCCCCTTGGAAACGAGGGTGTTGCCTTTGAGTTGGCGGAGAAAGATTTCTTTGGTCATAGGAGACAGTGGTCAGTGGTCAGTAATCAGTAGTCAGTAATCAGTGGTCAATCTTCTCATACAGTCCGTTGCGGCGGACGATGATGTTCCTCAAGCCTTGGAACAACGGACATTGTCTTCCGAAGTCGGTGGCGCCGAGGAACAGCGCAACGAGAGCGAGTCCGAGGTACAGAAGCCGGGGGTCGATCTGAAGATACGCGTAGCCAAGGCCAAGTCCGGAAGCGGCAAGCACCCAGCGCATGGAGGTTCGGATGGTCGGGGACATGGATCAGTGATCTTTCTGTGAATGCGATTGATGAGAATGTGCGGCGACGAACTGACGATGGAGCAGCGTGTGCAGTCGTCGTTTCATCGCGGCCGATGGCCGGGGACTTGCGACTCGTTGATAGAGGAAGACCATCTTCTTCAGGCTGTCAAGATATGCCGAGCAATTCGGACAATGCCGGAGGTGGGTGTGGATCGTGCGGCCGGCGGACGTATGAAGCCGAAGGTCGAGATCTTCCTGGACCTGATGCGCAACGCGCGCGCATGGGATCATCAAATGAAGGCGGCCGTGTGACATGATCGAACTCCGCAACAAAAACGGGCAGCTCGAGTCCGATGGGCTGAAGGGGGAGACAGCCGCATCGGGGGGATCTCGCTGCCCGATTTGCGTCAATATCGATTGGCCTACTTCTGCTCTTTCTTCGTGGAGAGCTTCAACGGGAGATAGAGCGGACAGAATCCCATGAAGCTCGTCAGGAGGAAAATGACTGCGAAGAGTCCAAGAATCAGCGCCGCTGTGCCGGTGATTTGATCGGTAAAGTACAAAATCGCGATCACGATCGCAACGAGCGTGCGCAAAGCGCGGTCAACCGTGCCCATGTTCTGTTTCATCGGTTATCTCCATGAGTGAAGGGATACGTGAAGGTTGCTTGACACTCATTGGATGCAGGGAGTTGCAGGAAGGTTCACCCGCATTTCGACCGGGATTTCTTCCGAGATTCGGCTGTTTCCTCTCCTGAATGGCGAATGACCTCGAACAGGGCTTTTCTTCGGCGGGCGGAGAGCGCGGGGGCAGGATAGGCGCGATAGAGCTTGACCGTAGTCTTCAAACTGTTCAAGTACGATGCGCAGTTCGGGCATGTTTCGAGATGACGCCGGATCGCGCGGCATCTGGCGGAGTTCATCCCCTCATCCAACTCGGCGCAAACGTGTTCCGCGATCTCGCGGCATGTCAGCTTCTTGGCGCTCATGAGGTCATATATTCGTTCAACCGTTCCCGGAGAAAGACCCGGGCGCGTCGCAATCGTGACTTGACGGCGGGGACGGACAGGTGCAAGATCTTTGCCGTCTCTTCCGCGGAATTTCCCTCCACGTCCCTGAGCAGAAACACGATCCGATAGTCGTACGGAAGCTTCTCGATAGCGCGATCGAGCGTATGGCGCAGTTCGGTGTCCATGACGGAATGCAGCGGGGTCTCTTTCCATGACGCGATGGTCTGGATGGGACGGCCGTTCGAATCCTGCATTGGTTCATCCCGGAATCCATCCGGCAGTTCGAGGGGAACGATCGCATCGTCGAGCTTGCGCTTGCGTCGCTTCATCAGGCAATTGTTCGTGACGATGGTGTACAGCCAGGTCGAGAACTTGGATTTCCCGTCGAACTGATTCAACTTTCGGAAGACGTTGACGAATGTGTCTTGCCAGGCCTCCTCCGCCTTGTCGCGATCCCGACAGACCTTGAAGGCGAACCGGAACACAACGTCCTCATACCGTCTGACCAGAACGGTGAACGCCTGTTCGTTCCCCGCCTGCGCAAGCGCGATCAATTGCGCATCGTCCGCGGCGGAGGAGATCCGTGTTGTTGTTGTCGTTCCCTTCTTCACAGAAGGAATCTACGAAAAGGTTGCCCGGCTGGCAAGCCGCCTTGATTCTTCGTCCCGCTTTCCGTACCATTTGGCGATTTGTCCTCACCATTCAGGGAGCACCTATGATCGAATCGATGGATCCTGTACTCTTCTGGTTCTTGCTTGGTCTTGCCTTGATGCTGGCCGAACTCGTTCTTCCCGGGTTCGTCATTCTCTTCTTTGGCATCGGTGCGTGGGT
>Ga0209079_10000812_pt1 | contig 12124 bp, 17 predicted proteins | sample PPLLaktember2015_2_FD_187259 | JGI IMG/M metagenome (GOLD analysis project Ga0209079, IMG submission 187259) | Freshwater sediment microbial communities from Prairie Pothole Lake near Jamestown, North Dakota, USA - PPLs Lake P7 Core (6) Depth... | ecosystem: Environmental > Aquatic > Freshwater... | reverse complement strand
TCCCTCGCTAGCAGTCGATCGAGCGGTGAGATCTGCCATGGACTCTGGGTCTACCATCGGATTCCGTCCGGAGAGTAGGACACTCCCGACGGGTGTAGACGGCTGGTCGTACCGGGCAGCTCGCGAGTCGTGTTGGTCACGTCCCGTCAAGTGGTGTGCGAGTTGATGCCCTCTGAAGGGCGCATGCTAGGCGACGAACACCTCCTTTCCCGCGACCAAGGCAGGCGAAGCATCGAGCGTCTCGAGCTGCTGCAGAGGAGAGCCAGGGACTCGATGCTGAAGTGGCGCAGCAACTCGGTCCACTCTTCGTGTTGCTCTTCAAGCACCGCTCCAACCAACCGCAACGCTGCTTGGGCGTTCGGGAAGATGCCAACGACTCCTGTCCGCCGCTCGATCTCCCGATTCACTCGTTTGATCGTGTTCGTCGAGTGCAGCTTCTGCCAGGGGCTGGTCGAGAACGGCCATGTACGTCAGGATCTCGCCCTCGGCGCTGCACAGGAGTTCGGACACCCGCGGCAGCTTTGCTGCGAGGACTCGTGCTACCTTGCGCAGTTGGTCTCTCGCCGACGCCGGATCAGGCTGCGCGAAGATCGTCCGCACCCAGGCTGCGGTGGCCGTCTGAACCCTCTTCGGCACCAGAGCCAGAAGGTTGCGCATGAAGTGAACGCTACATCGCTGCTAAGTTGCGCCGGTCAGCACCTCAGCGATCGCCCGTTTGAGCCCCGCGTATGCATTGGAGATCACGAGCCGAGTCCCTCGCAGTCCACGGTTCGCGAGACTCCGCAAGAAGACGAGCCAGAAGTCGTGGCCCTTCGCTGGACCGACATCGAAGCCAAGGATCTCGCGCTGCCCTCTCTGGTTCACCCCGCCGCGACGAATGCGACGTGGTTCTCGACTCGCCCGCCCTGCCGCACTTCGCGTCGAGCCAGACGTACGTGGACTCGCCCTTCGAGCTTTCGGTCGCGGAACTGCTTCATGCCGACATCCAGCTCGCTGCAGAAGCGCGACATCTCGTTCTTGGAGATGCCTTCCATGCCCAGTGAGCGACCCAGCTCGTCGACCTTCCGCGTCGAGACTCCGTGCACGTAGGCTTCCTGGATCACGGAGACGACAGCACGTTAGGCACGTCTAATTGGCTCGATCAGACTGGGAAAGCATGCGCCTGTACGAAGCCGTGGGATGCGGAGCGGGACCGTTCCGACGCGGGTATCCCAGCCCCGCTCACGGCACCCGTGCGGTACGCAGGCGCGCTCAGGCGATCGCTCATACTTCCCCGCTCCGGTCTTGTCGTTCACCTCGAGCTCCATCAGCTGGTCGACGAGGAGCCTGTCTCCGTCCCGCAGGACGTCCTCATCCTTGTCCGTCTGGTACTTGCGCAACAGCTCGGTCAGTGCCATGCGCGGACCTGTCACCGGTGGACTCTCCTTTGCTGATCCGAACGAGAGAGGTGTTTCGTCAGCGGAACCCACCGGTGATCTTCGTAGAGATGCCGTTCGCCAGCGAGTTGTCGCCAGCGAATCTACACCATGTCCTGGGAATCTACTATGGGGAGCCGCGCGGCAGTTCTCTTGGGCCGCAGCGCGAACCTATTCCGCAGAGCAGCCATGGCGGCATCTGATGGTTCCGAAGTGATCGGCCAGCTCTTTGGACTGCGAGAATGTCAGAGAAGAGCCGACCCACGCACGGTGCCCGTGCGGGTGTCGTCGTGCTGGAGAGTCACCCAGCAGTCGCAGAATGTCCGATTGGCGGCTCGAACCAGCTCGCACGAGGCAGGACAAGCCCTTCTCACGTAGGTGGTAACGTGCTATCCTCACATGAGGGGCGAGATGTGATGTACTGCAAGCATTGCGGCAAGGAAGCACTGGAGGGCGCGGTCGTCTGTGTCCAGTGCGGGAGAAGTCTGGAGCTGCAGCATGCACGACTCAGAGACAGCAACGCGAGTCCGAAGTCGAGACTTGTGGCCACGCTCCTGGCTTGGTTCCTTGGATTCCTCGGGGTGCATCGCTTCTATCTGGGGAAGATCGGAACGGGGCTTCTCATGCTGTTCACGTTGGGAGGCCTTGGAGTGTGGGCATTCATAGATTTCATCGTCATCGTGGTCGGCGGCATGCGTGACAGTGACCATCTGCGTGTCACGGACTGGTCAATTGACTGAGGTGGAAGCTTGTACTGCCCTCACTGCGGGAAGAGCCTAGCCGATGAGGCGGTGGTGTGCGTCTCATGTGGGCGGCCTACGAGCTCCGCTACCCCCGGAGTCCAAGACTCAAGAGAGCTTCCGGGAACCCAGTACGGGATTCCTTCGCTTGTGTGTGGGATCGTCTGCTGGGTCTTCTCCTTCTGGCTCTGGCCTGTAGGCGCCGTCGTCGCCATTGCTGCGATCGTACTTGGTGCTATGGGAGTACGTCGGCGAGGCAGGGGCCTGGCCGTTGCCGGCATTGCTTTGGGGGGACTCTTCCTCTCCGAGTTGCTGTTCTACGCCTGCCTCGGTGTCGCGCTGTTTTCGGCGGGGTTCTAGGTGAGCCGGCCGCGGCCGGCTAGAAAGGAGCGGTCAATGAAGAAACGCAGTCCGGCGGCGGTGTTCCTCCTCCCATTCATCACCCTTGGGATCTACGCGTTGTTCTGGTACGTGCGAACGAAGACCGAGATGAACTCCTGTGGTACGCACATACCCACTGCGTGGCTACTAATCGTCCCGATCGCGAACTGGTATTGGCTCTGGAAGTTCAGCGTCGGAGTTGAGCACGTGACGAGCCAGAAGATGTCGGCTCCGGCGAGCTTCCTCTTGCTGTTCTTCCTTGGGATTATCGGACAGGCGATCATCCAGTCGCAGCTTAACGAGGTCGCGAACTAGCGGCAGGCCATTTCGGTTATCGCGACGGTATGTCTGGCGACGCCGCTGGCCGTGGGCCTGCGCGTTGGCTGTCACACTCTTGCTGTGCGGTTGCGTAGAGAACGGGCTGGCAGCGCGACCGGGGGGCTGGGCGGGAGGTGCGACGCCCCTCTCCGGCAGCGCACCAAGACATGGCTGATCTCTACGGTGCAGCTTCTTCTGCTGGATGGATTCGTGCAGCGAACGCCTCCGCGACAGCCAGTGCCCCTCGGCTGTTCAGGTGGACACCGTCGACCGTGTACCAGAGGCCGCGTTCTGCGGCCACTCGGTCGACGTCGGCGGCGTCTCGCAAGGCGAGGACTTCCCATACCATGCCGAGGCCCCTCTTCTCCAGGAAGGGTGACGCGCAGGTGCCGGACGCGACGGCAGGCATGTAGGGCCGCAGGTTGAGGAACTCGACCCGGTCGAAGCTCGCACAAAGGGACTCGATCTCGTGTGCGACGACCTCGAGTTCCCGATTCCAGAGATTCGACAGGTCCTCGCCGATGAAGAGAGGCGCAACGGCGACGATGCGCATGGCGTTCTCCGAGAGCGTCTCGAGAAGTGCGCGGTAGTGCGTGACGAACTCGCCGCGCGAGTTGGCCCAAGGCTCTCCCATGAGACGACGCCTGATCGGGGACGCCCAGGTGACGTGGGCGAGGATGTCGTTGACCCCGGCCCAAACGAAAGCCAAGTCGAACGGACCGCGGCCTTTGGGGGACGCGACGATCTCGTGAGTCCCGATGACCGAGTCCCCACAACGCCCGAGGTTCACCATCTCGTCCGCTGGGAATCGCGCGCGCAGGATGTCCACGTAGGAAACGCCCGGACGTCCCTCCGTCAGACTGTCGCCAAAGAACCCGATCCGCATGCCGCCGCCTCCGATTCCATCTGCAGTATCGCCGCTCGCCGCCCAGCTGGCCAGCCAGCAGCGACTCGCGGCCGGTTCTCGCTCCACGAGAACCCAAAGAACCCGATGTGGACCAGGAGTTGCAGCCTCGGGCGCTCGGCGCTCCAAAGCTCTGCAACTCCCGAGCTGCTGAGGACCATAGACCGCTCAGCAGCCACGAACCCAATGAACTCAACGAACTCAACGAACCCCACGAACTTGGGCGCGAAGCCTCAGTCGACTACGAGCTCAGCGCGGCGATACCTCCTCCACAGGTCGATGGCTAGTTCCGTTGCCGACGCCTTCACCCCCCGGCGCCCGAAGAACTGCAGGATGTTCTCGATGTCCCGCTGGAGGACGTTGAATGCTTCGTCGTTCCAGCGCGCGTGCACGACCTGCGGCAGGTCGATGATTACGAGCCTGTCTTTCCACAGAAGCATGTTGTAGGGCGACAGGTCGCCGTGGACGCGGTCCTTAGCCAGGAAGATGCGGATGTTTCGCATCGCCTGGTCGAACAGCCGCTGTGCCTCTGCCGGAGACAGCGTCGCTCCGACCAGTGTCGGCGCGGGACGCGTGGCATCCCCGATGTAGTCCATCAAGATGCCTGAGCCACACTGATGGATCGGCTCCGGCACATCTGCGCCGGCGGCGTGGAAGGCGCACAGGTTCGCGTACTCCTGCCCAACCCAATCGGCGAACACCATCTCCTTGCCATGCTGCTTGCCCGACTTGATCGCACGCTCCTGGCGCGAGTCGGGCTTGTAGACACGGAAGCGCCCGTCGGCGTAGATCTTGTTCATGCGGTAGTGTGCGCCGATCTGCATCGCGTAGACCTTGGCCGCGACCAGCTCGCGACCCGTCGACGGGTGAGCGCGACAACAGAAGACGGTCGCCTCCTTCCCGCTCTTCACTCGATTCACTACGTCGGTGATGTAGCCCGCGTCCGCGAACTGCTGCAGCGGATCCGTCAACTCCTCTGCGCCAACCGACGTCCCCAGGAGGGCTGCTTCATAGTTCTCGTCGGTCTTCACGCGCCTATTACCCTCGCCAGCCGAGGGGCGGCATGCGCGGTTGGCCTTGCCTTCCCTTGTCCACGGCCGCGTCCCGCTGACCGTGTGCTCCTTGTCGGGTAGCAGAACGGAGTCGTCCCAATCCTCCGCGGCGTTGCCCGCCTCGCCTGTCGCCTTCGCACCACGCACCATGCACTGCGCACTCTCTACTTCGAACTCCGTACTGGGCACTGTCTCTTCTGAACCCCGCACCGCGAACTGCGCACCGCTCACTCCGTCTCTCTCGCCGCGTACTCCCCACTCAGCACTGCGCACTTCGCACTGCGAACTGCGCACTCGTTGTTTCTCTTCGTTCGTAATGACTTCCTCCCACGAATCCTGACTGAACAAGAACCGATTCCGGGACGGCTGCCACCTGGGAACGAAAGAGGAGACTCGAGACGAGTCCTGATAGAGCTAGAAGGATGGGCCCGAGAGAGCCCCTAGAACGCTCGCCAGGAGGCAACAAAGACAAGGTCAGCATTCACGGTTCTCATAGTCTTCATACCTCCTTTTGATACCCCGCGAGCGGTGATCGCTCGGAGATGGGCGCAGTGTAGCGACGCGGCGGGCGGCATGCAAGTCTGGCATAGCTTGCCGCAACCCGCTCTGCTTCTCCTCCATTTCCACACGAGCGATGGTCTATGATCGAGCTCGCCACAGCTGGCTCCGTGCACGCGGAGCCGGAAGTCGAGGGGGAGAAGAAACGGAAACGGGAAGGAAGCTCACTCTGATCGCTGTCCTGGTTCTCACGGCACTCGCCGTGAATGCCCAGGCTGCGCCGATGGGCCTCGAGGACGCTCTCGCCATCTTCCAGGGCGATCAGATAGTCGTCGAGTACAGCGACCAGGGCCGCGCGCAGCTCGAGGCTGCGATCGAGGCGTTGAAGAGCGCGTTGGCCGTTCCCGCGAACCTCGACGAGGAGAGCGAGCGGGAGGTTGACGCCTTCTTCATTGCTCTGGAATGGCGCGATCTGGTCGTCACGCTCGCACAGGGCTACTTCACACTGGGGGTCATCTTCGCGGATGGGCGGGACGAGGAAGAGGCCGCCTACCGGAAGGGCAAGCACTGGGGTCTCAAGAGCTTGCGGATGGATCCGACTTTCGCCGCCGTCGAGAAGAGAGCGGGATTCGTCGACGCGGTGGAGCAGGAGACGAACGCGCCCGCGCTCTACTGGGCTGGGTTGAACTGGCTGAGCCTCGGCAACTTCGATCGGCTGGCGGCGGTGTCTTCCGGCGTGGTGAAGAAGACGATCGCGATGCTCGAGCGGGTCGTGGAGTTGGACGAGGCGTACGACTGCTACGGCGGCTATCGCGTCCTCGGCAGCATCTGGGGAGCGCTCCCGTGGTTGCCGCTAGGCACGTATCGGCGAGATCTTGAACGGGCGCGAACGTACCTCTGCCACGTGGTCGACGTGCCGCGCGTCTGCAGCGATCTCGCGCCATGCCCTGTCGATCCGATCTGTACTGAGTACTTGGGCAACCACCGTGTCTTCGCCGAGTTCTACCTGATGTAGAAAGGACTGTGGGCGGACGCCGCGCAGGTCCTGCAGAGCATCATCGACGCGCCGATCGGTGAGACGTATGCGCTCTACAACGCGAACGCCCAAGACGACGCGCGACGACTGCTCGTCGAAGCAAACAAGTACCTGTAGGCAGCGACGGCGCTACCACTGGTTCCAGCGTACCTTCTCGGGGTCGTACCGATCGACGGGGGGCTTCTTCTCCGCGGGATGGCCGATCGAGATGACGGCCATGGGGTAGACGGTGTCGGGGATGCCGAGGAGTCCGCGAACCTTGGCGACGCGTTCGTGGTACGGGTAGAGCTCCTGCCACACGGCGCCGAGGCCGAGGGCGTGGGCGGCGAGGAGGAGGTTCTGGATCGCGGCGGCGCAGTCGGCGAGCCAGTGCATCTTCCACCTCATCGATCCGATGTCGCCACAGACGACGATGAGCTGCGGCGATCGGTAGTACGGGCCGCGCTCGATCTTGAGCGACGCGAGCTCGTCGCGCAGTTTCGGGTCGTCGACGACGATGAACCGCCACGGCTGCTGCCCGCCTGAATTCGCCGCGGCCATCGCGGCGCGGAAGAGCCTCTCGAGCACGTCATCCGGAACGGGCTCCTCCGTGAACTTGCGGATGCTCCGCCGAGTGCGCATTGCCTCCAAGGCATCCATCGAACCCTCCCTCGCTTCGCCCAGCCGCCCAGACGGTGCGACAGGCTAGCGGCGGGTCGGCCCGCGTGCAACCGTTCTAGGACTGAACAATCCACATCCATCCCGAAGCAGTTCCACGGATCTCTCTGCCCAGTGGACTCGAGGATCGGGTTCTGACGCTGGCCCGGCATCGGCTGCCGGCTAGGCGATGACGTTGCTCGAACTCGCAACTCGGGTATAGGTTGATCTCAGGCCTCATATCAGATATGTTAGTCGAGGTTACGTGCGCGCCGCGATCCGGACCTGCTGATGCAAATGCACGCGCTGCCACCTCAAGGAGCTGCTTGGGAGAGTGCTTTGTCACGCGATGAGTGCGACTGCGACGAGAAGACGGGACTCCTTCCCGGTCGATTGAGCCGGCTTCGGGGTTCTGTTGTCGGATTGCTGTCCCTCTACCTAGGTAGTTGCTTCGTACGAACCTTCGGAGACAGCCTCTTCGAGATGGCCGTCGTCTGGCACATCATGCGCGAGACGGGGTCGACGACGACGGTGGGAGCGATTGCCGCGGCCATTCAGCTGCCGGTGACGCTTGCTGCACCCCTTGCTGGCGTCCTTGCGGATCGCTGGAGCCGGAAGGCGATGATTGTCTACTCGCGAATCGCGCGGGCCGCGGTGGTGTCCTGCACCCTCGTGCTGTACTGGGTGGGAGTGCTCAGCCCATGGCACTTGATGGCCATAGGGGTCTGTGATTCGTTCGTCCAGGTCGTGGGCGGAGCCGCCGGAACGGGCGTCATACCTAACCTCGTGGGTCGGGACAAGGTTGTGCGAGCGAACGCGTGGGCAGAAGGCCTGAATGAGCTTGCGCCAATCCTGGCCGGCGGTCTCGGAGGCTTGGTGATCGCGGCGATCGGGATCGCGGGAGCTGCAGGGATTACGTCTACGCTCTTCCTCGTGAGCGGACTCGTTCTCACACTCATCGCGCCCGCGCGGTTCGGCGGAGGGCACGCCGCGGGGCGTCCTCTCACGGCACGGACATTCCTGAGGGAGCTCTGGGAAGGAGTGGCGACTCTGCTGCGGAACCGCGCCGCTCGGACTCTCATTGTCATCGCGGTGTTGGCCAATCTCGTGGTCTCAGGCCCGATTTTCGTGCTGATGCCCTTCTACGCGGCGGAGGTTCTGCAGGTCGACGCATCTGGATATGGGTACCTACGAGCAGCTCTTGTGGCAGGCATGCTGGTCGGGGTGCTGATTGTGGGGCGCCTCGGCAGCAGGCTGAAGATCGGGAAGACGGTCTGCACGGTCCTCGTTCTGATCGGTGCGATGTTCGCGATCCTGGAAGGGGCAAGGAGCCTCTGGCTTGCCAGCTGCCTCTGGGCCATCATCGGAGCGACCCTGCCGGTTCTCAACATCCCCCTCTTCTCGGCACTTCAGCTGTCCGTTCCAGACGCGACGCGAGCGAGGACGATGACGGCGTTCATGGCGCTCGCGGGATCCACGACTCCCGTCTCCTATGCGGTCATCGGTCCGGTTGCCGAGGGGCTTGGCTACACCGGTGCATACCTCGCTGGCGGCGCCGCGCTGGTTGTGCTCGGAGCAGCGGCGTGGACACAGCGAAAGCACCTTGAGTTCGTCGAGCATGCCCAGTGAGAAGGTTGTGCGGTGCGGAACGGGTTTCTTGGACTGGGCGGCCCGGGTTTGCAGAGCGGCCCCTGATCGCGAGCAGGTTGGGTTCTGGTTCGTTCGTCCCGTCAACGAAGCCGCTGGCATCTACGAGAGCTGCGGGCAACTGCTTGTCCCGACTTCGTCCCTCCTGAGGCAGCGAGCCGATCGCGTGGTTCCAGACCCCTCAGCGTGATCTGGGCGTGCCGTCATGCACGGGCCGCGCGGATGACGCTCTTCTTGGTTCACAGCCACGTGGGGTCTGCAGCGAGGCTCTCAACGGTCGATGAGGCGGCCGAGCGAACGTTGGCGCCTCGAGTCATGGAGTTGAGCGGCTCCTCGGCATTCGGCGCCGTCGTCATTGTCGGCCGGACGTACTCCGCCAGGGTGTGGGAAGAGGTCCCATGCCTGTTGTCATCGAGCGTGCGGATTGTCCCTTAGCTTGCGCGGGCCGCGTGCGGAACTGAGGACTCCACACGCGGGACTAGTAGCCCGGTGATCTACTACGCTCTTCTAGAGATGCCTCCGGTCGAAGGCAAGTTGTGAGTGAACACAACGAAAGCAGCCGATGGGCTGTGTTGATCTCTTGAAAGGCGTCTGTGAAGCCAACGGCTCTTGAGGTCGCGTTGCGCGCGATTGGCATCGACTGCGACCTCACTCTGCGTTGTGCTGCTGATGGTTGCCATCCCCCTGCTGGTTGCCCTCCAATTCCGGCTCTGATGGTGCGAACTAGACAGACCAACAGGCCGCTAGGAAGCAGGTCTCGGGTGGCTGTGGGGGTTGGCGGCCACACGGAACGCCGTGCAGGGCTTGGGACCTTCGCGTGTCTCAGTCGTAGGCCTTACGGATCTCCTCGGTCGAGAGAAGCGCCTTCATGTCCTTCATCACGGACCAGGAGGGGAGATCCTTGTGCACCCGGCAGTACTTCTCCGGAATCGGATGGGTGCCGATGATGACGGGCACGCCGTACCGCGACTCGATGTACTGCTTGAAGTACCCCTGGCGCGGGCATGGCGGATACCCAACGACAAGGCCCGTTGCGAGATGGATCGCCTGTGCGCCGTTCTTGATCATCTCGCCCGGGACGTACTCGACGTTGCCGCCGGGGCACCCGCCGCACGTCGAGAATCCGACGATTTCGAGCGGCTCTTCGGCCGGGTAGCCGGCGAATCCGCCGACGCGCTCGCGCATGGCGCGGAGGCACTTGCCGCCGCCACAGGTGTGGTACCGATCGCAGATGATGATTCCGATCTTCACAGGTCGACCTCCCGGTTTGACAGCGCACGCGGTGCTCGTCTTGCCTAGAACGTGCGGCGACTCACTTGGAGTTCGGCGGCCGGGCGGCTGCGCTTCTGCTTTGCCGAACTCCCGAGCTACTCGGCAACGCAGATCGCCGAGTAGCCCAACTCCCGAGCTGCTGAGCACCGCAAGTCGTTCAGCAGCCGCGCACTGCGCACTCCGTACTGGTTCTCCCCCAACGAGCTTGCTCGCGACTACGGACCACGGACCACGCACCGCACACCGCACACCGCGCACTGCGAACTCGTTCTCGCCCAACGAATCGCCGAGCAGCCCTAGACCCGCACCTGGTTTCCTGCCGACACCTCGACGAATCGCTCGCCGAAGGCGTCGCGCAGGATCGCCGTCGCCGCATCGCCGGTGCAGTGGCACGGCGCGATGCGCTCGACGCCGAGATGGAGAAGCTGCTCGGCGACGTAGCGAACTTCGGCCTCGTTGTTTCGGTAGAGGTGGAATCCTCCGACGATGAGGGCGAGCGGGCGCCCTGCGAGCTTCGTGGCGAGGTTGGCGACCGTCACGATGCCCGCGTGGGCGCACCCAGTGACCAAGGCTGGGCCTTCAGTGCCGTCGACGAGGAGGGCCTGCTCGCGGATCTTCCGGCCGAACTGGCCGGTCGACTTCACGCCCGGGCAGACCTGCTCAGGACCTCGGACCGCGATGACCTGAACGCCTCCCTTTCGATGGCCGGCGAATCGACGTCTGGAGGACGCCGGAACGTACAGGCGCAGTCCCTTGCGCACCACCGAGGACATGGCGCCGACGTGGTCGCAGTGCTCGTGAGACAGCGCGAGCGCGCCCAGGGTGCTGAGGTTGCAGCCGAGGGCACGGGCGTTCTGCTCGAAGACGAGCTTGTCGGCGCCGGTGTCGAACAGGACTGACTCGTCGCCCACACTGATCCACGCCGAGAAGCCCCAACCGGGGCGCAGGTCCGCTTGTGCGCGGTTGTCGTAGAGAATCGAGATCGTCGCCACGGAACCTCCTCACCTCCGGTCAAGCCTAGTTGGAGCGCGGCCGTGACGCAACCCTTCACACGACTGACGTACCTGGTCGACACCGTGCTCGCGACTCCTTCGCCTCTCTGCCACGCCTCCATCGATGTCCGCTCACAGGCAAGCACCATGATTGGGGCTGTCGCTTTGAAGAGCGTAAACGAAGGGAGTGATCGAACATGAAGAAGAACCTTCTTGTGAGTCTTGTGATCCTGAGTCTTGTCGTCGTCGGCGTTGCCGCGCTTGGCGCGGGCGGACGGAGGCAAAGCGCGGGGTCGGCGGGGGCGACGGCGCTGCCGGCGGACGTTGCTCTGGCCGTCCTCGAGGCGCTCGTGGGACCGGAGGGCGAGTACGCGGCCTACGCCACGTACGCCGCAATCATCGAGGAGTACGGAAGCGTTCAACCGTACGCGAACATCATGGACGCCGAGGCGCGACACATCGCGGCGCTGCAAAAGCTGCTCGATCGGTACGGGATTCAGTACCCGACGGTGAATCCCTACCTTGGCCAGGTCGCGGCGCCCGCGAACTTGGCCGAGGCTGCGCAGGCCGGGATTGACGCGGAGAAGGCAAACGTGGAGCTGTACGAGCAGCAGATGGCCGCCGTGGCGGCGTACCCCGACATCGCTCGGGTGTTCACCAACTTGCAGGCGGCGTCGCAGAACTCGCACTTGCCGGCGTTCGAACGGGCCCTGGCGAACGGAGGAGCCGCCTAGCGCGAACCTGCACGAAGGCCAATCGCGACACGGCGTCCGCCGCGGTCTTGTGCGGCGGACGCTGTCTGTTTCGGCAGCGTTCCCAGGTGGGTGGGGTCTCGGTGGGGAGCCTGCGGACAAGGCGCGGACAGCTGTCAATCGCGGACTGGGCACAGCGAGCCGACCCCGCCCAACGAACTCAACGAACTCGACGAACGACTCTCGAGCCGCCGTCCCGCCTACGCGATCACTGCCTTGACCATGTGCACGTCCGTCTCGCGGTACTCGAGCCCGGCGTAGAGCCTGCGTGCGGCGGCGTTGTCGCCAAAGACGTGCAAGCGAATGGCGTGCGCGCCAAGGGCGGCGGCTTCCTTTTCAAGGACCTTGAGCGCTGCTGCGGCGTAGCCCTTCCGGCGGTGTGGATCATCAACGCCGATGTCGGCGATGAAGACCCGGCATCCTGTCGAGGTGGGCTCCAGGCAGTACCACAGGTGTCCCACCTTCTCGCCCGTCGCGTCGT
>Ga0209079_10000811_pt1 | contig 12126 bp, 10 predicted proteins | sample PPLLaktember2015_2_FD_187259 | JGI IMG/M metagenome (GOLD analysis project Ga0209079, IMG submission 187259) | Freshwater sediment microbial communities from Prairie Pothole Lake near Jamestown, North Dakota, USA - PPLs Lake P7 Core (6) Depth... | ecosystem: Environmental > Aquatic > Freshwater... | reverse complement strand
AACTGGTCAAGGAGCCGCTGCCATGGATCGGCCAGGTGCGTGCCGAGGCCGCCGCGCGCTTTGGCTTGCAGATGGAGCAGCCCGACTACAACCTGTTCGTTCTCGGCGATGTCGGCAGCGGCCGTTCTTCGCTGTTGCGGCAGGCGATGCACGAGGTGGCTGCGGCGAAGCGGGTGCCGCCCGACCTCTGCTACCTGCACAATTTCGATGCACCCGAGCGGCCCCTGGCGCTGCGCCTGCCGGCGGGCGAGGGGAGGCTGCTGCGTCAGCACTTGGCCGATGTCGTCAAGGTGCTGCAGGCGGAAATCCCGCAACGGCTCGAGGGCGAGGAATTCAAATCCGAGAGCGGGCGCATCGAGAAAGCCTGGAAGGATGAGGTCGCCCGGCATTACGCCGAGCTCTCGGCATTTGCCGAGGCGCGCAGCTTTTCCCTGCACCACGACGGCGGGCGCATGGTCTTCACCCTCACCGGCAAGAAGGGCCAGGGGCTGACCGAGGACGAGGTGCTGGCGCTGCCGAAGAGCCGGCGCGCGGCGATCGAAGTTGCCGAGCAGGAACTGCGTGCGGAGATCGCCCGCTACATGGAAGCGACCCAGCCGCTCGAGCGCGCGATGAACGAATCCCTGGCGGTGTTGCGGCGCCGGGTGGTCAAGCCGCTGCTGGATCGCGAACTGCACGCGATCCGTGCCGGGCTGAAGAAGCAGATCAAGGATGCGACCAAGCTCGGTACCTATCTCGACGCCCTGGCGCAGGATGTGCTCGACAACCTCGATCTGTTTCACGGCGACGATGATGCCGGCCGACTGGAAGAGCTGAACGATGTTCTGGCGCGCTACCGGGTCAATCTGGTGGTGGACAATGGTGGCCTCTCGGGCGCGCCGGTGATCGTCGAGGACAACCCGCTGTACCGTGCGCTGTATGGCAGCATCGAATACCAGTCGGAAAACGACGTGCTGGTGACCGATTTCTCGCGCATCCGTGCCGGCAGCCTGCTGCAGGCACACGGCGGCTTCCTCATGCTGCACCTGCGCGATCTGCTGGCCGATCCGTTGGTGTGGGAGAAATTCTGGCGCTTGCTGCGCAGCGGCCGGCTGCAGATCGAGGAACCGGGCATCGCCTTCTCGCCGATCGCCGCGGTGTCGCTGGTGCCGGAGGCGGTCGACATCGAGGTCAAGCTGGTGCTGATCGGTTCGCGCGAACAGTATTACGAACTGCAGGAAGCGGCTCCGGAGTTCGCCCGGCATTTCCGCGCCAAGGTCGATTTCGCCGACAGCTTTGCCGCCAGTCCCGACACCCGCCGCGCCTCGTCGATTTTCGTCGCCCATGCCTGCCAGCAGCACGGGCTGCCGCATTTCTCGGCGGCGGCAGTGGCGCGACTACTGGAGGAGTCGCACCGCGAGGCCTCCGACCAGACCCGCGAGAGCGCAATTTTTTCCCGTACCGAGGCACTGGTGATGGAGAGCGCCGCGATCTGCGAGGCGCGCGGACCGGGGCTGGTCGGCGCGGAAGATGTCGAGACCGCGCTGGCCGCGCATGCCGCGCGCCACGACTACCCCGAACAGCGCCTGCGCGAATCCATCCTCGAGGGTGATGTGCTGATCGACCTGCAGGGGGAGAAAATCGGCCAGGTCAACGGCCTGTCGCAGATCGATCTCGGCGACTACCGTTTCGGCATGCCGGTGCGGCTGACGGCCCATACCTTCGCCGGCGACAAGGGCGTGCTCAACATCGAGCGCGAGGTGAAGCTGTCCGGCCCGATCCATGACAAGGGCGTATTCATCCTGCAGAACTACCTGGCTTCGCTGTTCGCCAGTCTTGCGCCCCTGTCGCTCAGCGCGTCGATCGTCTTCGAGCAGCAATACCATGGCGTCGAGGGCGACTCCGCTTCCTGTGCCGAGTTCTATGCACTGCTTTCGTCACTTTCCGGGCTGCCGCTGAAGCAGGGCATCGCCGTCACCGGCGCGCTGAACCAGCATGGCGAGGTGCTGCCGGTCGGCGGCATCAACGAGAAGATCGAGGGCTGGTTCCGTCTCTGCGAAAGCGTCGGCCTGGATGGCAGCCAAGGGGTCCTGATACCCGCCCGCAATGCCCGCCATTTGATGCTCGACAAGCGACTGGTGGAGGCAGTGGCCGAGGGGCGCTTTCATATCCATGCCGCCAGCGAGGCGAAGCAAGGAATTGAACTCTTGACCGGGGTCGCCACCGGTGTCGCTGATCGCGGCGGCCGCTATCCGGCCGACAGCGTGCTGGGTCGTGTGCAGCGGGCCCTGCGGGCATTTCGCCGCGCGCACCGGGCGGCGGAACCCAAAGCCTGAGGCGATGCCTGATCAGCCCGGCTGAGGACTCCTTGGCACCAAGGCGAGCAGCAGCGTCGCTCCCAGAAGGATCGCGGCCAGAAGGGTGAAGGCGCCGCCATAGCCGCTGGCGACGACCATCCAGCCGGTCAGCACCGGGCCGATCGACTGGCCGACGTCCATCACCGTGCGCAGCACCCCCATCGAGGCGCCGAAGCGGCCGTTGCGGGTGAGGTCGGCGACCAGGGCGGCGGTCGACGAGGTGACGGTGGCGAAACCGAGGCCGAATGCGAGGCTGAGCGTGCAAAGTCCGAGGAAACTCTCGACCAGCGGCAGCAGCAGGACGCTGGCAGCGCCGAGCACCAGACCCGGCAGGATCACCCGGCGCCGTCCGACCCGGTCGGAAATCCTCCCCATCAGCGGCTTGGCGAAAACGATGCTGACCAGTTGCACGCCGAGGATGATGCCGATCTGCCAGGCGGGGATGCCGAGTCCGGCAGCGTACAGCGTGAGGAAGGCCTCGATGGCACCGAATACCAGATACTGCGCTGCCTCGACCCCGCTCACCAGCAGGATGCCGCGGTCGGCGAGAACTTCCCTGAGGCTGGCCCAGAACTGCGGCCGCGCCGTGGCGGCGGTGCGGACCGGCCTGGCGTCGCGCAGCAGCAGGCCGGCACCGAGCGCCAGCACGCCGCTGATCGCGCAGGCGACGTAGACCGCGTCGTAGCTTGCCAGCGAAATCAGCAGACCGCCGAGAAACGGCGCCAGCGAGCGGCCGACGATGGTGGCCGAGGAGTAGGTCGACAGCCGCGCCGCGCGGTCGGCGCTGTAGCGTTCGGCGATCGCGGCGCTCGCCACCGTGCCGAAGATGGCGGTGGCGAAGCCGTGGTAGAAGCGCACCGCCATCAGTTGCCAGGCGTTGTCCACCCAAAGATAGAGGAACGGCGCGCTGGCAAACACCAGCAGCGAAGCGAGCAGCACCTTGCGGGTGCCGAGGTGGTCGGAGAGAGCGCCGGCCGGGAAGCTGACGAGGATGCCGGGGATCGTCGAGGCGATGACGATCCAGCCGATTTCGGTCGGGCTGGCGCCGAGCGACTGGGCGAACAGCGGCAAAACCGGGGTTTTCGACAGGGTCGAACTGAAAATCGCCAGCCCGCCGATAAGCGCGATGAGGATGAAGAACGGGGCTGGTGCGGGCTTCAAGGTGAGGATTTGGCGGGTTTGGACGACGGCAGGCGGATTGTAGCAATGCCGCCTCGCACCTCATGGAATCGCGTCTGTCGTGTTCTATATTGAAAGCCGTTCAAGCTCTTGGACAAGGAGACGACCATGAATCCCCTGCATCGAATCGAACGTTACCTCGACAGCCACCTGATCCCATTCGACATCGTCGCGCATCCCCACAGCGAGACCAGTGCCGAGACTGCCCGTGCTGCCGGCCTGGAAGCCAGCCGTGTCGCCAAGGGCGTGCTGCTGGATGGCGTGGATTGCCAGATGGTGGCGATGATCCCTGCCGATCAGGAAGTCCATCTCGGCAAGCTCGGACTGGATCACGGCGTGGAATTCAGCCTCGCCGACGAAGCGAGCGTCGGCAGGCTGTTCGCCGACTGCGAGCCCGGGGTGATTCCAGGCCTGCCCAACGCCTGGGGAGTGGAGATGGTGTGGGACGATGCCCTGATGGCTCAGCCCGATATCTATCTCGAGGCGGGCGATCATCGGCGCCTGGTGCATGTCGAGACGCGTTACCTGCGCGAACTGTTCGGTGACGCCCCGCATTGCCGTTTCTCGCAGCCGCGCCACCATCACTGAGCGGCGCGTGTCAGTGCCAGGGTGTGCAGGAAGTCCGCTGGGTGGATGAGGAACCTGTGTGCCAAACCGGAGGTCTGCAACGGGAGTCCCTGATGCTGCGCCGGCTTCCGGCGGCAATTCAGGCGGCGGGCGGTAAAGTGCCGTCTTGTTGATCATTCCAGTCCATCGCACGTGTACCAGCGCAAGCTTCCTTCCGTCCCTGCCGCAAGCCCCAACCCCCACCGCCAGCTCGGGCGCGGGATGGCGCTGCTCGCCAGCCTGGCACTGCTGGGTGTGCTCACCCTGTATTTCAACGACAGCCTCGACCAGCGCAACCATCCCAACCGTCAGTTGCAGATTGCCCCCGGCGAGGAGCTGGTGCTGAAACGCAGCCGCAACGGCCACTATGTCTTCCCCGGAATGATCAACCGCCAGCCGGTGACTTTCCTGCTCGATACCGGGGCGACCCTGGTTTCCATTCCCGCGCATCTTGGGCCGCGCCTCGGTCTCGAGCCGGGGGCGCGGCAACAGGCGATCACTGCCAACGGCGTCGTCACCACGCGCGCCACCCGGGTCGACGAGCTGGCGTTCGGTCCGTTCAGCCTCAGTGGCTTGGCAGCCAGCCTCAATCCGGGCATGACCGACGACCAGATCCTGTTGGGGATGAACGCGCTCAGGCATCTGGAATTCGCCCAGCGCGGCGACACCCTGGTGCTGCGCGCGACCAGTCGCTGAATACGCTGCAAGCCCACACGCGGGGGCGACAGGCGGGGCGGGTCGTGTTATCCTAGCGGGCTGATTTTCATGGTTTTTTATTGTTTTTTTCTACCCGTTTGGAGCATAAGCATGGCTGTTCAGCGCACTTTTTCGATTATCAAACCCGATGCCGTCAAGAAGAACGTGATTGGCAAGATCGTCAGCCGTTTCGAGAGCAACGGCCTGAAGATCGTGGCTTCCAAGATGAAGCACCTGTCGCGCCAGGAAGCGGAAGGCTTCTACGCCGTCCACAAGGAGCGTCCCTTCTTCAAGGACCTGGTTGAATTCATGATTTCCGGGCCGGTGGTGCTGCAGGTACTGGAAGGCGAGGACGCGATCGCCAAGAACCGTGCTCTGATGGGCGCTACCGACCCGAAGAAGGCCGAACCCGGCACCATCCGCGCCGACTTCGCCGAGAGCATCGACGCGAATGCCGTGCATGGCTCCGACGCCCCGGAGACCGCAGCGATCGAAATCGCCTATTTCTTCCCGGGCTGCGAAGTCTACGCTGGCCGTTAAGCCTTCGCGCATGCTGCAAAATCTGCTCGATTTCGATCTCGAAGGATTGACCGCCTGGTTCACCGAGCTTGGCGAGAAGCCCTTTCGCGCCCGTCAGGTGTTCCACTGGATACACCAGTCCGGGGTGGCCGATTTCGCGCAGATGACCGACATCGCCAAGAGCCTGCGCGAAAAGCTGCAGCAGCTCGCGGTGGTGCAGGCCCCGGCGATCAACTATGCGCACACCTCGGCTGACGGCACACGCAAGTGGCTGTTCGACGTCGGCCCAGGCAGCGGAGCGGCCAATGATGAGGCATGGCGCAACGGCATCGAGACGGTGTTCATCCCCGAGGACGACCGCGGCACGCTGTGCGTGTCGTCGCAGGTCGGCTGCGCGCTGGAATGCACCTTCTGCTCGACCGGTCGCCAGGGCTTCAACCGCAATCTGACCGTGGCCGAGATCATCGGCCAGCTGTGGGTGGCGCAGCACAGCCTGAAAACGGAGCCGAATCGCACCACCGGCGAAATCGCCGAGCGGCCGGTTTCCAACGTGGTGATGATGGGCATGGGCGAGCCCTTGGCCAATTTCGAGAACGTGGTGACCGCACTCGGCATCATGCTCGACGACCATGCCTATGGCCTGTCGCGGCGGCGGGTGACGGTGTCGACCTCCGGCCTGGTGCCGGCGATGGACCGCCTGGCCGAGCGCTGTCCCGTGGCCTTGGCGGTGAGTCTGCATGCGCCAAACGATGCGTTGCGCGACCAGATCGTTCCGATCAACAAGAAGTACCCCCTGCATGAACTGATGGCGGCCTGCCGGCGCTATCTGGAGCATGCGCCGCGCGACTTCATCACCTTCGAGTACGTGATGCTGGCGGGGGTGAACGATGCGCCCGAGCACGCGCGCCAGTTGATCGAGCTGACGCGCGACGTACCGTGCAAATTCAATCTCATCCCGTTCAATCCATTCCCGGATTCGGGTTACGAAAAGCCGCGCGCCGAGGCGATGCGGGTGTTTCGCGAAATCCTGCAGGATGCGGGTTATGTGGTGACCACGCGCAAGACGCGCGGCGACGACATCGATGCCGCCTGCGGCCAGCTCGCCGGCAAGGTGGCAGACCGCAGCGGGCGGGTGATGAAACGACTCAACAGGGAGGCGGCGTGAAGATTCTCAAAGTGCTGGTGCTGACGGCTTCTGGATTGCTGGCGGGCTGCTCCGCAACGCCCGACGGCGGAGGTGTCGACAGCAAGGTCCAGGATACGGACGCCCAGCAACGCGCCCGGCTGTTTACCGAGCTTGCCGGCGCCTACTTCGAACGCGCCCAATACAAGATCGCGCTGGAAGAGCTGCGCAAGGCAGTGACCGCGGACAGCCGCTTCGGCCCAGCGTATAACGTTTATGGCCTGGTCTACATGGAGCTCGCCGAAGACAAGCTGGCCGAGGAATACTTCCGCCGCGCCATCGAGCTCGACCCCAGGGATTCGATCGCCCACAACAACTTCGGCTGGTTTCTCTGCACCCGCGGACGTTACGACGAGGGTCTGTCACACTTTCAGCTGGCCTTGCGCAATCCGCTGTACGCCACGCCCGAGCAGGCGATCGCCAATGCCGGCATGTGCGCGGAACGCAAGGGTGACCTGACGCTCGCGGAGACCAACCTGCTGAAGTCGCTGAAGCTTCGCCCCGACAATCCCAATGTCATCCTCAAGCTGGCCGGACTGCAGTTCCGCCAGGGCAGGCTGGTGGAGGCGCGGGGCAATCTGCTGCGCTACGCTGAACTGGCGCCGGCCAGTGCCGAAAGCCTGTGGCTGGGTGTCCGGCTGGAGCGCAAGCTCGGCGACCGCAGCCAGGAGGCAGCGTACGGATTGCAGCTGCGCAGGAATTTCCCGAAATCACCCGAGGCGCAGCTGCTGCTGGCAGGCCAGTACGAATGAGCGATCAGTTGCGCTCCATCGGGCAGACGCTGCGCGAGGCACGTGAGGCCCAGGGCCTGAGCGTGGAGGAGGTGGCAACCCGGCTGCGCCTGATGCAGCGCCAGGTCGATGCCATCGAAACCGACGATTTTTCCAGCCTGGGACAGCCGGTGTTTGCCCGCGGATTCGTGCGCAACTACGCCAAGCTGCTCGATCTTCCGCCCGAGGCGCTGCTTGCGCGGATGGCCGGCGACAGTTCCGATACCCGGGTCGTGACCCAGCCGCCGTCGCCGCCGCCGCATTCCTGGCTGAGCTCGCCTTGGCTGATTCTGCTGATGCTGGGGTTGGTCGTGGCAGTCGCCGTGCCGATCGGTTTGTATCTCTGGCTCAACAGCGATAGCGGAGAAGATGAAGCGCAGACGATGCCGGCGTTGCCCGCGGTGACCAGCGGCGATCCTGCCGTTTCGCCTCCGGCCACGGACAGCGCCGCCGAACCTGCGGCCCCGCCTGCGTTTCCGGCTGAGCCTGCGAAAGCGGCCGTAGCCGTGGCGGCACCTGAGCAACCCGCCGCTATAGCTTCGTCCACCGAGCCTTCGTCGCCTGCAGGCGTGTTGAATTTCGAATTCGGTGCTGAGTCCTGGGTGGAGATCCGTGATGCCAGTGGACGCATGGTGCACCGCCAGCTCAATACCCCGGGCAGTCAGGTCGAGGTGACGGGACAGCCACCGTTCGATCTGGTCGTCGGCAATGCCGCGCAGGTGCGCATGACCTACAATGGGCGCCCGATCGACCTCGAGCCCTTCATCGAAGTCACGGTCGCCCGTTTCACCCTGGAAGAATGATGCAGTCAGCCATTTCCCGCCGTAAGACCCGCCAGGTGCGGGTCGGCAATGTACTGGTCGGCAGCGATGCACCGATAGTGGTGCAGTCGATGACCAATACCGATACCGTCGACGTCAGCGCCACCGTGCGCCAGGTCCAGCAGCTAGCCGATGCCGGCTCCGAACTGGTGCGCCTGACGGTCAACACGCTTGAAGCGGCATCCGCGGTGCCGCTGATCCGTGAACGCCTCGATGTCCTCGGCTGCCGCGTGCCGCTGATCGGCGATTTCCATTTCAACGGCCACAAGCTGCTGACGCAAGTGCCGGAATGCGCCCAGGCACTGGCCAAGCTGAGGATCAACCCCGGCAACCTCGGACGCGGCAACAAGCGTGACGAGCAGTTCGCCACCCTGATCGAGGTCGCTTGCCGTTACGACAAGCCGGTGCGCATCGGCGTCAACTGGGGCAGCCTCGACCAGGCGCTGGCGGCACGCATGATGGACGACAACGCGCATCTGGCGCAGCCGGAAGATGCCGAGGTGGTGATGCGCCGCGCGATGGTCGCCTCCGCCCTGGAATCGGCGAAGAAAGCCGAGGAACTGGGCCTGGGCGGCGACAGGATCATCCTCTCCTGCAAGATGAGCCGGGTGCAGGATCTGATTGCGGTTTATCGCGATCTCGCCGCGCAGTGCGACTATCCGCTGCACCTCGGGCTGACCGAGGCCGGAATGGGCAGCAAGGGTATCGTCGCCTCGACTGCCGCGCTGGCGGTGCTGCTGCAGGAAGGCATCGGCGACACCATCCGCGTTTCCCTGACCCCCGAGCCGGGTGGCGACCGCGCCCAGGAAGTTCGCGTCGCCCAGGAAATCCTGCAGGCACTGGGCCTGCGCGCCTTCACCCCGCAGGTCACCGCCTGCCCGGGCTGCGGCCGCACCACCTCGACCGTATTCCAGGAACTGGCACAGAACATCGAAACCTATCTGCGTACCCAGATGCCAGTGTGGCGCAGCCACTATCCCGGCGTCGAATCGATGCAGGTGGCGGTGATGGGCTGCGTCGTCAACGGCCCCGGCGAATCCAAGCACGCCAACATCGGCATCTCCCTTCCCGGTACCGGCGAAGTGCCGGTCGCGCCGGTGTACGTCGATGGCGAAAAGACCGTCACCCTCAAGGGCGAGCGCATCGCCGAGGAATTCCAGGCCATCGTCGAGGACTACGTGCAGCGGCGCTACGGGGCTAATTAAAAACATTGTTCAACCGCGAAGGGCGCGAAGGAAACCCTGCGAGGAATCCTTGGCGTTCCTTAGCGTCCTTGGCGGTTGAAAAGCTTTCAGAAATTTATGAGTAACCTGATTCAATCCGTGCGCGGCATGAACGACTGCCTGCCTGACCAGACCGACACCTGGCAGGGCTTCGAGGCGATCGTGCGCGATTGGCTGCGGCGCTACGGCTACCGCGAGATCCGTACCCCGATCCTGGAACAGACGGGGCTGTTCAAGCGCGCCATCGGCGAGGTCACCGATATCGTCGAGAAGGAGATGTATACCTTCGTCGACGAGCTCAACGGCGAATCGCTGGCGTTGCGGCCGGAAGGCACGGCCTCGAGCGTGCGCGCGGTGATCCAGCACAATCTGCTGTACGACGGCGGCAAGCGGCTGTGGTACGCCGGACCGATGTTTCGCCACGAGCGGCCGCAAAAAGGACGCTACCGGCAGTTTCATCAGGTCGGGGTCGAGGCGCTCGGTTACGCCGGTCCCGATGTCGACGCCGAGCTCATCATCATGTGCGCCGACCTGTGGCGTAGCCTCGGCATCGCGCCTGCCCTGCAGCTCAATACGCTCGGCGACATCGAGTCGCGTCATCGCCATCGCGCCAGGCTGATCGCGCATTTCGAAGCGCATCTGGAGGTGCTCGACGAGGATGCCAGGCGACGCCTGCACAGCAATCCGCTGCGCATTCTCGACAGCAAGAATCCGGCGATGCAGGAACTGATCGAGGCCGCACCGAAACTGATGGACGAGCTCGAGGACGAGGCGATCGCGCACTTCGAATCGCTGCAGGCCCTGCTGCGCGGCAATGGCATCGATTTCGAGATCAATCCGCGCCTGGTGCGCGGCCTCGACTATTACAATCGCACCGTGTTCGAATGGGTGACCGACCAGCTCGGCGCCCAGGGTACGGTCTGCGCCGGCGGCCGTTACGACGGTCTGATCGAACAGCTCGGCGGCAAGCCGGCCCCGGCAGCCGGGTTCGCCATGGGCATCGAACGCCTGCTGGCGCTGGTCGAAACAGGCGGCAGGCCGATTGCCGTCGCGGTCCCGGACGTCTACATCGTCCATGCCGGCGAAGCCGCTTCCGCCTGGGCCTGGCAGGTGGCAGGCGCCTTGCGCGCTGCCGGACTGGCGGCGCTGATGCACTGCGGCGGCGGCAGCTTCAAGTCGCAGATGAAAAAGGCTGACGCCAGCCGCGCCCGCTTTGCAGTGATCCTCGGCGACGACGAGGCAACGGCACAGGAACTGACCCTCAAACCCTTGCGCGAGGCGGCCGAACAGGTCCGCGTGACCCTGGCGCAGGCAACCGATTTTTTGAAAAAGGCTTAAAAAAATGGCGACTTACGATCTGGATGAACAGGAACGGCTGGACGAGCTGAAGGCGTGGTGGAAGCGCTGGGGCAATTTGGTGCTGACCGCGCTGGCGATCATCGTCGCTGCGACCGCGGGCTGGCGCTGGTGGCAGAGCCACACCATCAACCAGAACCTGGAAGCGGCGGCCGTCTACGAAAAGCTCACCCAGTCGCTGTCGGCGGGTGACGCCAAGACCGCACTGGAGTCCGGCTCGCTGCTGATCGACCAGTACAAGAAGACGGCTTATGCCCCACGTGCCGCCCTGTTGCTGGCCAAGCTCAACGTCGACAGCAAGGAATTGAAAAGCGCGCAGTCGCAACTCGAATGGGTCATCGCCAACAGCAAGGAGACGGCGTTGCGCGACCTGGCACGGCTCCGCCTGGCCGGCGTGCTGCTCGATGAAAAGCAGTACGACGCCGCCTTGAAGCAGTTGGACAGCCCGCGCAGCGATGCCTTTGCACCGCGCTTCGACGATCTCAAGGGCGACGTGCTGCTGGCGCAGGGCAAGCGGGCCGAGGCGCGCGCTGCCTATCAGGCCGCCTTCGCCAAGATGCAGGAGGACAATCCCTACCGCAACATCGTCGAGCTCAAGCTCGATTCCCTCGGGGGCGCGCAATGAAGATGCGTCGAACCGTCCTGACGCTTGGCTTGGGCCTGACGATGGCCCTGTCCGGCTGCAGCACGGTCAGCAACTGGTTCGGTTCCAGTCCGGCGAGCGAGGCGGCCAAGCCGGCCGAACTGGTCGACTTCACACCGCTCGTTAGCCTGTCCGAGGCCTGGAAGGCCGAGGTTGGCGACAGCAAGGGACAGCGCTTCGATTTGCAGGTCGCGGATGATGATCTGTTCGTCGCCAGCGGCTCAGGCGTGGCCCGGCTCGATCTCAACAACGGCCGCAGCCGCTGGCGGATCGATGCGGCGGAAAACCTGTCGGCGGGCGTCGGGGTCGGGGAAGGCGTGGTCGTCATCGGCGGTGCCAAGGGCGAGGTCAGCGTACTCGACGCGAACACCGGCGAGCTGCGCTGGAAGAGCGTGCTGTCGAGCGAAGTGGCCAGCGGCCTGTTGGTGGCGTCGGGGAATGTGGTCGCGCGCAGCGGCGATGGTCGGGTCCAGGGTCTGGCGCTGGCCGACGGCAGTCGCAAATGGCTGTATAGCCGCAGCCTGCCGGCCCTGAGCATGCGCGGATCGGGCGGCATGGTCGCGCGTGATGGCGTGGTCTACATCGGTTTCCCGGGTGGCAAGCTGGTGGCGCTAGACGCCAGCAACGGCGCGCAATTATGGGAAGCTACCGTGGCCCTGCCGCGCGGCGCGACCGAACTCGAACGCGTTGCCGACGTCATGGGCAATCCTGTGGTGGACGGGCGCCAGGTCTGCGCCGTCGCCTACCAGGGACGCGTGGCCTGCTTCGACCTGCGCAACGGCTCACCGTTATGG
>Ga0209079_10000810_pt1 | contig 12149 bp, 10 predicted proteins | sample PPLLaktember2015_2_FD_187259 | JGI IMG/M metagenome (GOLD analysis project Ga0209079, IMG submission 187259) | Freshwater sediment microbial communities from Prairie Pothole Lake near Jamestown, North Dakota, USA - PPLs Lake P7 Core (6) Depth... | ecosystem: Environmental > Aquatic > Freshwater... | reverse complement strand
GAATTCTGCTTCTTTGAGTTCAATTATGACTTTGACTTTAGTGCTCTTCATAAAATCCAGTACTTCCTCAAGAGTAGGAATTTTTTGGCTTTTCTCTGTTGAGAGTTGCTTGATTTGCTGAAGAGTTAAGTCCTTGACCAAGCCTTTGCCGTTTGTGGTCCGCTTGACATCCGCGTCGTGGATGACTACGATTTGGTTGTCTTTGGTTCTGCGGACGTCCAGTTCAATTGCGTCTGCGCCCAGTTCGATGGCTTTCTTAAAACTCGTTAAGGTGTTTTCAGGCGCATAAGCCCGAGCGCCACGGTGACCAATACGCAACATAAAACTTCATATCCTAATCAGAGATTAAGGTTTTTTCTACAAATGCCCAACATTGCGTCATATTCATATTTCTTAAAGTTTGGCAATGGCAAATGTATTTTCATTTTACGGTACTGCTGCATCCGACGTATTCTGAAGCCACCTATTTTGGCGAAAGAGTTACAGTAGAATAGTTTTCTTCTTGAAAGTATTTGCTGGCGGTAAGCAGTAAATCCTGCGCTCTGAGCAATTTCAGCTTATTAACATATTCAGCCAACCCATTTTGGCTTGCATAGACGATCTCAGTGTCGGTCATTAACCTGGGTAGCTCATGAGGGTTATCCATGGCACGCATAATATCGCCAACTACGACGTTTTTACTTTTCTCCAGCTCATCTGCAGTTACCAAATTATTCGTAATTTTCCATAGTTCCCCCTTGATGAGGCTCTGCGTCAGTTGCAGATGTTTAGGTTGAACAGCGCAGGCAATGGTGAAGAAGCCGTGGTCCAAACCGGATATGTTCATAGAATTGAAGTCGTAGGTGAGAGCCCGCTTCTCGCGCAGTTCCACAAAAAGCCTGGAACTCTCTCCGAGTCCAAGAACACCGTTAATAAGGTCAAGGGTTACGGCATCAGGGTTTTTAGCGGGAGGCGTCCTGAGACCGAAGCAGAGATAACTTTGATTGATCCCTGAACGCGTTAGCTTTGCCTGTTTTTTTGGCTTGCCCGCTTCAATTTCAGTTTCTCTTTTTTGTGGGAGATTTTGGTTTTCTTCACTTTGAAAGTCATCTAGCACGGCTTCTAAATCTTTTTTTGCGAATTTTCCCGTAAGGATAACCACCATATTCTTCGGGGTATAGTATCCGCTGTGAGCTGATTTCAGATCTTTAATTGCTAATTGCTTAACTGTTTTCTTTGTCCCTAAAACTGGGTTTCTTATCGGGTGCTTCTTGAAAAGACATTTGATTAAGGTTTCAGCGATTTTGTCATGCGGGCTATCCGCTGCTTCAGCGATCTCGTTAAAAATGACCTTACGTTCCAATTCAAATTTTTCGCTTTCAAATTCAGAGTCAAAGAGTAGCCCTGCAAGGATTCTGGAAGCGTCTGCTATCTTATCGGGAAACACGTTTAAGGTGGTAAACGTGCATTCCGCGGAGGTCTCAAAACCTGAGCATCCTCCTATTTTTTCAATTTCATGGTGTAACCTGATTCGGGTCTTTGAGCCCCCAACTATCATGTGCTCAAGGAAATGTGCTTTCCCTGCAGTTTCGTCAGGGTCCTCGTTTGAACCGTACTTTATTGCGACTGATAACTGCGCTGTCAAAGCTGACGGGCGCGAATATTGTAGGACCGTCAACCCGTTGGAGAGAACCTCTCGACTCCAAGATAAACCGTTTTCCATGCTATCAAGATGGTTTAATCAATAATAAAGCTTGATTCACATAAAGAAAAGTGAAGTGAGCAATAATTGTTTTATAATAGCGTTCCCTCTTTTTGGGAGGTGAATTTTATGAGTGAATTGGAGAAGAAAGTAAAACAAGCACTCGACGAGATAAGACCGCAAATTCAACTGGACGGCGGAGACGTTGAATTCGTCGCTTTAGAAAACAAAACCGTAAAAGTACGCCTAGTCGGCCACTGCGCAGGCTGCCCAATGGCTACAATGACGCTCAAGCAAGGCATTGAAAAACACGTGAAAAATCAAGTCCCAGAAATTTCAAGCGTTGAAGCAGTACAGTAAGCAACGGCGGTATTAGTTAGGGCACAAAAGCCCACTTGCACTTTTCTTATTTTCTCGACAGTTGGATGTATCTTTCAAAAAGTATTTACCTTCCTATGGGATACCACAAGCATTAGCGCGGAGTAAATTCCGCTTGCTAAAGGGGAGAAAAAGTTGAAGCAACCCGAAACCGCAGAGACAACAGCACAAACTGTTTTCCAAGTTACAAACTCTACTACATGTAACTTAGAGCTGACCCAGAAACGTTGGTTCTGCATGACTTTGGATTCTTCGGGTAAAACATGCAAACAGGAAGCTGAATCACCCGCTTCGTTTATAGAACTAATTAGCCGCTCTGTAATTACATGGGTTGATTATATCACTGACGATCCAATTAAAGATCTCCCCATTGTGGCCGCTCAACTCGGGTTCAGCGAAACATTCGTTACAAACGTAACCGGCAACCCCCAACTAAATTACCAAGACTTCGATACAGAAATGTTTATGCAGTTGCCCTCAATCCAGATACGGGGGAATGAAGTTAAAGCGTACCCACTTGTTTTTTTGATGAAAAAAAACTTGGTTTTTACTGTGCATATGCGCTTAGTTGATAAACGGTTCATTAGGCTAAGACGTTATTCAGAAACAATTATTCGTAAAATACCAATGGGCGTGACGCCTGAGGAAAAACTAACGATTCTTATGACCCGCATAATTGATGCTAATGATGACAGCAACTTTAGGCATCTAAGAGTTATAGAAGAATTCGGTGACGAACTCAACAAAGACCTCATGAATCCTGACACTGATAGGACGCAGTTGGCACCCAAAATTTACGAGATGAAGCACGCGCTTATCGTTTACATGAATGCCCTTTGGGATAGCGTGGATGTGCTCCATGCAATCCGTTACGGCGATGCTGAACTTCTGACCGACGACGAAAAAAGTCTTAATCGCGTCAGTGCATTGGTTGATGAAGTTAAAGCTCAGCTTGGATTATCTGAGCATATGTCTGAAGTGTTGGCGTCAGGCATCGAAGCTACCCAGGCAATTTATAATAATCAATTAACCGTCGCCAACAATCAACTAACAATTTCCAACAATCAACTTACCAAGATGAATAATCGTTTCGCGTTGCTTGCAGCTTACCTAGCTGTGGTCGGCACTGCACTGCTGATACCTAACACTATTGCCACAGTGTTAGGAAACTCGGTCTGGGTCTATGGACCGGAAGATATGGGACTCTATCTTATTTTAATTCTTGGTGCTACAATAATTGGTGGTCTTGTGATGTGGATGTGGATACGCAGACAAGGTTTCCTCTTTAAAGCGCAAGAATGTAAAAAAGAGTAACTTTAGTAGATGGTTAGCTACTGGAATTAAAAAAAAATAAAGAAAAAAGGGTGTTTTATTTTTTTCTCATTGCGAATACTGCGAGTGCGACGAGTAATATTACGATTACAACAACTAGGCCTATGATTATCAGGGTTTCCATTGATAACCCACCGATTACTGGCGGGTTTGTTACTACTGGTGTTGGTGTTGGTACATTGCTGCCGACTGGTGTAAACACTGCTTGGTAATTGTATGTGTAGCCGTAGCCATGGTTGACGTTGTATGGATTGTCGGATGGTGTCAAGTCTACTGGTGCGCCGCCGTGGTCTGTAGATGAGCCGCTTATTGTCCAGTATGCGAATTGCCAGCCACTGTTTGGCGTTGCTGTCAGCATCATTGCAGTGGCATCAGCTAAAGCGTATGTGCCTGGTGCAGGGGTTGTTGTTCCTCCGCCTGATGGTAGAACTACAACGATAGCAGCAGATGCCATGTTGATAGGTAAGTCTTGGACACCTGGAGGTGCTTGTATGGGGTTAAAAATCGCTTCAACCGCATAAGTTTGGCCTCCTTCGACTGTTATTTCTAATGGGTTGCTAGTTAACGTTTCAGAGGTGTCGCTTGTCACGATCCAGTATACAAAGAAGAATGAGTCATCCACTGCTGTAGCTTCTAAGGTTACCTGAGAACCGCTTGGGTAGGTTGTTGTCCCGGCGGGAGTTACTGTTCCGCCTATCGTGTCTAAAACTACGACTGTTGCGTCGCCTTGTGCTGTCACACTCAAAAAGGTCGGGGCCATAATCGCAACTAGAAGTACTGTTGCTAGCGCCGTCAGGGCGAAAACTTTTCTGTTTTTTATGTTCGACATTTTATCTCTCCATTTAAATAGCAATTGTCTGCTTGTTAACCCCAATTAGCGGTAAAAATATTTGAAATGTTGTGACTGCAGGCATACAGTAACAAATTTCAAACAAGTTTTTTTGGAAAAAAATGCAACAAATTATTTATTTTGAAGGATTTTGCTTTGCTTGCAGCTTACCTTGCTGTGGAAGGCACCACACTGCTGACGCTTAACACTATTGCCACAGTGTTCTCGTTTCGATTCTCGGTGCAACAATAATTGGTGGTCTATTGATGTGGCTGTGGATACGTAAGGCGAGGGTTCCTCTTCTAAGCACAAGAATGCAAAAGATTAAGCTTAAAACGGTCAGCTAATAGAACTTAGAAAAATAGAAAAAGAGAGGTTATTAGCGTTTTCTCATCGCGAACAACGCAAATGCAATCAGTAGTATGACTATTACCACTGCTAAGCCTATGATTATCACCGTTTCCATTGACAATCCGCCGACTGATACTGGCGGTGTTGGTGTTGCACCTACAGGGGTTGGTGTAGCACTGCCAACGGGGGTAAAGACTGCTTGGTAGTAGTATGTGTAGCCGTAACCGTGGTTAACGTTGTACGGGTTAGCAGTTGGGGTCCAGTCGACTGGTGCGCCGCCGTGGTCTGTTGATTCGCCGCAGATTGTCCAGTATGCGAATTGCCAGCCGCTTGTGGGGGTTGCAGTTAGCATCAATGATGTGGCGTCTGCTAAAGCGTATGTTCCTTGAGCTGGGCTTGTTGTTCCTCCAGCTGATGGTAGGACTACAACGATGGCTGCAGTTGCGAGGTTGTCAGGTAAACTTGGGACGCCTGGTGGGGGTTGCACGACATCAAAAATTGCTTGGACCGCGTATGTTTCTCCTCCTGCGACAGTTAGGGTTGCTGGGTTGTCGAAAAGTGTTTCGGAGCCGGCACCGCTTGAAACTATCCAGTATGAGAAGATGAATGAATCATCCATTGTTGTAGCGGTTAATGTCACCGCTGTGCCATCTGCATAGGTTGTTGTACCGGCAGGTGTAACTGTTCCACCTACTGTGTCTAAGACTACGACTGTTGCGGTGCCTTGTGCTGTTGCATTCAAAAAGGTTGGGGCCATGATCGCAACTAGAAGTACTGTTGCTAGCGCTGTCAGGGTGAAAATTTTCTTGTTTTTTACGTTTGACATTTTATCTCTCCATTTAAATAGCAATTATCTGCTTGTTAACCCCAATTAGCGGTAAAAATATTTGAAATGTTGTGACTGCAGGCATACAGTAACAAATTTCAAACAAGTTTTTTTGGAAAAATTATATATAAAAGGATTTATTTTACCAGATGTACCACATGGAGTGCCCCAAATATTTCGCCTTTTTCATTTCGTAGAGGAGAAGTGGTCACTAGCACTTTGCCGCCTAATCGTTCTTCATAGACTTCAGCGGTGTGAACTTTTCCATCCTTCAAAGTTTTGGAAAGCGGGCAAGAAGTGTGGGCTTCTTTGGTTCCATGCACAGACTCATAGCAGTGAAGCCCAAAGCATTGTTCAGGTCTAATCCCGAGCTTATCAGCCATAGACTTGTTGACACGCAGTATTCTGTTTTTGTGATCTATGATTGCGATTAAATCGGGCAGAGAATCGAAAGTTCGTTCCATTTCAATGCGAGCTTTGTATAGCGCTTCTTCAGCCTTCTTCTGAGGAGTTATATCCATATAATGGAACAAGTAACTAAACGATTGACCGTCAGTTTCCCGTTGCAGAGGGATAAAATCCCGAAGACAAGTTCTGTTATCCCGCATAGGGATTACTTCGCCTATCACAGGTTTGCCAGCGGAGATGATTTCGTTTATTCTGCTTATTTCGAGATCAGGGTTGAGGTAGCTATCTTTTATTTCTTCCAGTATATCTTCGAAAGTTAGCCCTTTAAGCTCTGATGGGGACTCTTTCAAACTAAAGTACTTACTAAACGATTGGTTTGTGAACTCAACTAGAACCTCAGTTGAAATCAGCAATATGCTACCATTTAACGAGGAAAGGGTTTCATAAAATCGTTGCAGATTTATTTTTACCATTTCTTGAGCTTTTTTATTGTCGTCGCGAACACGGAGAAGCGTTAACCCGTGAGATATATCATTCGTTAATTCAGAAAGTAAAGCGGCTTCTTCTTGTGAAAAAGCGTTAGCTTCGCGAGAATAAATGTTGATTGCACCCAAAACCTTATCGCCTAAAAACAGGGGCAAAACAATTGAGGAAGCGTAGCCGCGTTCTAACGCTTGTTTACGCCAGGGAGCAAAGTTAGGGTCACAGCCCATATCATTGCATGTCTGGATTTTTCCAGTTCTGATGGCGGTTCCCGTGGGGCCTTTCCCCCGCTCAGAATTAGCCCAAGTTATTTTTAAGGAATCTATATAGCCATGATCAAAACCCGCATAAGCCATCGGTTTAACAGATTTCTCCGCGTCATCTTGAGCAAAACCAATCCAAACAAGGTCATATCCACAGTCCTCCACGATTATTCTGCATTCCTGGCGCAGAAAAGCTGTTTCGTCATTTGCTCTCATTATGGCTTGGTTGCTATTGCTGATGGCTCTCAGGGCGCGATTCAGTTTTTCTAGTTTCTGCTGGTCTATCTTGCTACTAGTTATGTCTTGAACTGTGCCAAAACCGCAGACTAAGGAACCGTCTTTATCGAATTCTAACTCGGCTTTTTCATGCACCCATAATATGGCTTCCCCGACGACAATCCGATGTTTGATATCGTATTTTTCGCCGCGTAAGGCAGCTTTCCAAGAGTTATCAACCATTTCTCTGTCTTCAGGATAGACTGAGGCAAGGAAGACTTCATAAGTCATGGGTGTTCCAACTGGGATACCAAATATTCTGTAAGTCTCCTCAGACCAAATGAGTTGATTATTATTTACATCTAAACGCCAGCTTCCTGCATTAGCCACGCTTTGTGCATGTTTCAAGTCATGATGCCTTTCCCGTAGCTCTTTTTCAATATTTTTTTGGTCAAATAACGTTTTGGAAAGCTTAAGATTACCGTAGCTCAGCTTAGAGATCATCTGAGCCAATTTTACGTAGAACTTCATGAGATTCTTGACTTTTTCACGATTCCAACGTGGAACCTTATCTAGAGCGGCAAGATAAGCGTCTTTATCCATACCAAACCTCTCAGCTTGTTTGGCAAAAAGGTCCTTATCGACAACCTCATCATCGAAGAAGAATTGACCTGAAAAAAGGTTACCGACATGCTTGTTCCCGATGAAAACTGGAGTGACTATGTCCCACAGGTTATTTTTACATTTGTAAGTTCGAAACTCTCCCTGCGAGACACCCTGCGTCAAGATCAAATCGCTTTCTAAACAATTCCACAGGCTTTGGGGGTTAACTCTGTGAAATTTTTTACAGATATCTTGCCAACCATTTGCTGCTAAAACGTTTCCTCGAAGATCAATCAGGGCAAAACCAATCTTTGACACTGCGTATAAGTCGTCCATCATTGACTGCAATGCTTGTATGTCAATTAAGTTTGTAAGTTCCTGTTTATCTAAGTTCACCCTAGGTACAGAAGAATCTAATGACTGACCGAAAGGATCTTTATCGCTAAATTGGGGCCCGCCCTCAGGGGTGGAATTCAACATCTGGATGGTGAATATTGAGAATTTATTGCCGGCTTTTTCGAACGCTCGCACTGATGAAGCAGCGGCAAATTTATGTCCGTTGGTTTTTATATGGTAGTTTTGGCCTGACCAATATTTCTTCTGTTCAATCGAAGAAGTGAAAGTTTCCTGGTCCTGCGGTGCAGACCACTCGACGGTGAAAATTTCAGATATTTTTTGACCTAAAGCTTTCTCTTTTGGGAGGTCATATAACTTGGTAGCTGCGCTGTTTAAGTATGTGATTCTTTGTTTATTGTCAACAATTATTATAGCATCTATTAAATATTCTAACGCCTCTGGATTGAAAGGTAAATCGTTTGCTGCCACCAAGTTCCCTGCTTTATGCTCGATGTTCTGCCTTATCAATCTTACCTAAGAACCCTAATTTTTCAAAACAAAACGCAATCCAGCAATCCAAAAAAGCCTCTAAATCGGATTCAGTAAGACCTCCTGTTGTGTGATACCTACAGTCACACGAATTTAAAACAAGTTCAAACCATAAGAGGTGATGTGAAGGTGGACCTAGAAATGCAGAAAGCCATAGGGTCAAAACAAAAGAACATAAAATCTAGCAATGAATCAAGATCAACCCGAAAAGAGGCTTATGAAGCCCAAGTTCTAGAGGTTATGTTTATTCATAATGACGAAGAGGATTCGGTTGAAGTTGTCGAAAGTGCAGTTATTGATTTTTACGCGGTTGTAGAACATTTGCGGCGGGGCAACGCAGTCTTCATAGCGCCTAAGAACTACGGTGAGCGTCAAGAAATTAAGATACCCTCAAATGCTGATGACAGATATTACGTGACTCACATTTAAGCACTTGGAAAAGAAAAAACTTAGCTTATTGCTATCCTTCCAAGTTTTTGGTCGACCCAGGTGAACTGGACTGAACCGTGTGCTTTAACGAGTTCTTTGTAGAGGTTTACTTGGTTTTCTTGCTTCATCGCTTGGTCGGCTTTGTAAGCGCAGATGGCAACTATCGGAAGGTCAAGCTTACCATGAAGACTTTTTTCGTATTCTACAAGTTCTTTGACTAGGTTATGCTTAAAGAAGCAAGATGTTTCACCGGTGACTTTTAACCCTTTGAATCCGTTAGCTAAGGCTTCTTTGTGGTAACGTGTCCATAAACTCTGAGTGTTGTTAGCGTCGAATTTTCCATCAATGATGTAGTGTTGCGTGTAATCAAGCACTTTGAGGGCTCGTGTTTTTTCATATTTTTTGACGTCTATATTAAATTGAGTCATAGCTGCTTTGATTTCTTCGACGCTTGCTTCTGAACAAACGTAAACGAATGCTTCGTTGTTCTCTAATGCCTGCTTGGCATATGTGAATAGGACTTTGAGTTTGGCTCCGCTTGTCTCGTATAAAAGAATTAGGTGGGTTGAAGGCTTTAGCTGACTTACAAAAGTAAGAAGTTTTTGGTCTTCAGATTCGTTGCTTAACGACGCCGATTCAACAGTTGAGTTCCAAAGTTCCTCAAATAACCTCTTGTAGCCCATGACATGTGGAACGTTATTTGACCATAAAAGAGAGTTATCAGCCAAGTAACCTGAAGTGCTAGTGGCAACTATGACTTCGCTTTTGTCGATGGTTAAGAAATGATTTGGAAGATTATTCAAATACCGAATGGTCGCTGCTTTTCCTGAAATTGCTGCTTTGTTAAAGATGCGGGGTATTTCGTCTTCGTCTTTTGGAGGAGTTGTGATGATGCGGATTTTGACGCCTCGATCGACAGAGTCCTTTAAGGTTTCGGAAAAGAATCTGGTAAATTGAGCTAGTTTCTCCCGTGAAACGCAATATTCGATTTCTGTCTTGGCATTTTCTATCAATGCTTCTATTTTTCCGAGGGCAACTGCCTTTTCAGTAATTATCGAGAACTGTTCCCCGCTGCTTAACCGATCGTCTTTTGAACCTTTCCGATAACTATGCAGAAATTCATCTTTTTTATTTTTTAATTCTATGAGGCGGTTTTTTGCTTTTTCCTCTTCTTCCCTAATTAGGATTGATAACGCGTTATCCACGGAGGTGGCTTTAAGTTTGACAGGCGTGGTCAGTGTTTTTTCTACCAAACCCATTTTTTCAAGTTTAGGCAAAATTCTGTAGACTTCTTCTCGTCGAACTTTGGAAAGTTGAGATATTTCCCCGACAGGGGCGGTTCCCAAAGAAACCAACGCCAAATACACTTTCGCTTGCTTCACTGTTAGCCCAAAGCTGGACAGAGTCAACGCGTTTTGCTCGATGGTGTTAAATGCGACTATGTCATAATCCCCCGATACAGGATTAAAGGCTATTGTGTTTCTTTGCATTTAAGAATTTATCTTTTTATTGCTGCAATGTAGAAAGAATTGAAGCGGATGGAGAACGTAATTTGGTTTACGTGAACACCATCATTAAATCGACAGCGATAAGTGCCAACGCTATGACCATCGAGAAGCCTGCATAAGTTAGCATTGACTTTTTGGTTTGCGTTTCAACGTTTTTGGATTCAGCGTTTTCCCTGCCTAACCGATTAGTTATCAGAAGTAACCAAGGTGTTGCTAGCCCAAACCAGAGCAGCCCCGTGAAAAGGATCGAAAGTGGATGCTCGAAGAATAGGCAGAAGGGGCAATGGTGAAAAGGTAGATTAAGCAGCCAAGGCGTAAAGGTCTCGGTTATGGTTAGGACTAACACTGCGGCTAGAGGTATCGATAATACCAGAGTCAACGCATGACCGATTCTGCGTTTTAATGCCAAAAACAGAAACAGAGTGTAGAACGCTGCCAGAGACAGGAAAGCGACCACTATCAGGGTTTGCCCTGAAATGCCAGAGATTACACCGGGAACGGGTCTATTCCAGACGTCTATGGCGTCTGAGCAGCAACTCACCTGTAATGGGGTTATCTTGCTGAAAACATAAATGTCAATAGCAGAGTCGATTAAAACTAGTGGTACGATTGCTATGAAGAACGCCATCATGTTTTGCATTAAGGGGTGGGTTTTGCATTTGCCGTTGATGAATGATAGCAGCAGCCAACCGATGAATACCACGGGCAACACGAATTTGAGGAGTAAAGAGCCCCAAGTAACTTCAGGTACTGAATCAAATACGCCCCACAGGCACATGGCTCCGGGTATCATGGGAACGAAACCTTGCATTGTCCAGAAATACATCGGCACTAAAAAGAGGCGTATTCCTAAAATGATAATAACCGCAGCAAACGCCAGATAGAAAGTTTTTTCAAGTTCCGGTCGTTCCGCCTCTGTACTGGTGTTCCATTGCCGATAAATTCTTGTGACAGGGAATAAAACGCCGATTGTTAAGACCAATGCGCTTATGGAAAGCAACAGCTCCATGGCTGAACCGAAAGTCATAATCAACTATGTTTAGCTCCTTATTGGCGCCTGGATTTCTCCATGATTAATAGTTAAGTGCATGGTTCCTTCTTTAATTAGGGATTTGTCATGCGTTGAGACTATGATGGTTTTGCCCTTCTGCTTTAAGTCTTTAAAGATGCCGATGATCGCTGTGGCTGTTTCCTCATCGACCGCAGCTGTGGGTTCATCCGCAAAAATTATTTCCGGATCGGTGATTAGGGCTCTTGCGACGGCGACTCTTTGCTGTTCTCCCCCTGATAGACTTGCAACTTTGAAGTCTACCCGCTCTTTCAACCCGAGATCAGTCATGATTTGGAGGGCTTGTTGTTTCCTCTCGGCAGCCGTAGTTTCCCGGCATAGGTTGGGGAGGGCAACGTTTTCCCAAGCTGTGAACTGTGGCAGAAGGTTGTATTGTTGGAAAATGAAGCCGATTTTGTTTTTTCTGATTTTTGTTTGCCACGCATCTGAATAACTTGAGACTTCTTCATCGTCAATGTAGACTTTGCCCTGTGTTGGTTTGGTTAGGAGCCCCAATAGGCATAGCAAAGTTGTTTTTCCGCTGCCAGAGGGACCTGTCATTAGGCAGAAGTCGCGTTCAGCAATGTCAATAGATGCATTTCTTAGCGCTGAAACTTCGTGGGGTGACCCTTTGAAGTAGGTTTTAGTTAGGTTTACTGCACGTATTTTCATGTTAGTTACCTCTGATGGCGATGTCTGGTTCAGTTACGGCTGACCTCCATGCAGGAATTAGACTGCCGATGAAAAGCGGGAACATAGCGACGGCGTAGAGAATCAAAACATTACTCACGCTTATGTTAATGGGCAAAGCAAAGCCCGGGTAAATCGCTGACCAACCTAATAAAAAGTCTTTGATGAAAGGGGCTCCAAGGTAAACATCGTAAGTTATCGCCAGGAAAATTCCCGCAG
>Ga0209079_10000807_pt1 | contig 12170 bp, 9 predicted proteins | sample PPLLaktember2015_2_FD_187259 | JGI IMG/M metagenome (GOLD analysis project Ga0209079, IMG submission 187259) | Freshwater sediment microbial communities from Prairie Pothole Lake near Jamestown, North Dakota, USA - PPLs Lake P7 Core (6) Depth... | ecosystem: Environmental > Aquatic > Freshwater... | reverse complement strand
AATTATGCAAAATTTGTTTTAAAAAAAAACAATATTGGTAACTGCAGCCTGTAGGCCTTTGGATCTAAGAGGGCAAGCAGACTTAAAGGGGGAGCCATGAAAAGAATGATTTTAATATCCACACTGTTGTTTGTAATATTTTTTAATAATGTAATAGAAATTAAAATCTCATTCAATAAAGAACTAAAAGGTTAACCTAATATGTTAATACGGTTTCATTTTACACATTATTGAACAGAATAATATTGACCCATACTCAAGAATGGGAAATTGCTTTTTCATAAAGTTTTAGGTTAATAAACATCATGCAGTTTTTATGAGTATGGGTCATCAATTAAGATATGTTTTTGACTTAATAGTAACCAATTTAAAATTTAACCTAAATTCAAATTTCATGAAAAGAAGCCTTGTATTCACATTTTTGCTGATGACATGCAGTTTGTTGTCAGCACAGAACGTGCAAATCACTGGAACTGTTACCAGTTCCGATGACGGCAGTTTAATGCCTGGAGTAACTGTTACCCTTAAGGGGATGACAGTTGGAGCATTGACAAGTTCGGATGGGAAGTACACCATCACCGGACCTTCAGGTGCTCAAGTCATTATTTTTTCCTTTGTAGGAATGAAAACTCTTGAAGTTCCGATTGAAGGGAAGAAAGTCATAAATGTAGTTTTATTCCCCGATCTTCTTCAGATTGATGAAGTTGTTGTTACTGCTATTGGAATTCAACGGGAATCGAAAGCACTGGGCTATTCGGTGCAGTCGGTGGGTTCAGAGGACGTTGTCAGATCAGGAGCAATCAACCCGGTTAACTCCCTGGGAGCAAAAGTAGCCGGGGTACAGGTTACAAGTAGCTCCGGCGTAGCAGGTGCTTCATCTTTCATAACTATCAGAGGAATGTCATCAATTACTGGTAATAACCAACCATTATTTGTCGTAGATGGTATTCCGATCGACAATTCCCAGTTGAGAACAGAATCAGGTACTGCCGGTGTAGCTTACTCTAACAGAGCTATTGACCTCAATCCTAATGATATTGAATCAATTAATATCCTAAAAGGTGGTGCGGCATCAGCTCTTTATGGAATCCGTGCAGCAAACGGAGTGGTTGTAATCACAACCAAAAAAGGCGGGGCTACTGCTGGTAAAAAACTTAACATAACATTCAATTCCTCTGTTTCGACTGATAAGGTTTCACAACTCCCGCCAATGCAGCTTACTTTTGCGCAGGGCTCGGCAGGAGTTTATGTCAATAACCAGACAAATGCCTGGGGGCCAGAAATCTCTTCACTCAGACATTCAAATACCACAAAGGATCCATACTATTACAATGCAGGGCTGGGTGATACCAAAGGCGTTATTGTTCCTTCAACAGCTTCAGATGCAGGTGATGCAATTGTTCCGGTAGATAATATGAATAATTTTTTTGTTACGGGACTTACGATAAATAATAATATTTCTCTATCAGGAGGTAACGAAGATACCAAATATTATTTTTCCGCAGGGCATCTCAATGCAAAAGGTGTCGTTCCAAGGAACGAGTGGTCTAGAACAAGTTTTTCTTTGAATGGAGAGCACAAGTTCGCTAAATGGCTTACAACTGGTGCAAAGATTACATATGCAAATTCTGGTGGTACCAGAATACAACAGGGCTCAAACACATCAGGGGTGATGCTCAGTCTCGCACGGCAGGCTGCCAACTGGGATAACGGAGCCGGTTTTAAAAAACCGTGGCTTGAACAAAAAGCATATCAGTTTGCTGACTTCACACAGAGGAACCAACACAGGGGTGGAGGTTACGATAACCCTTACTGGACAGTAAATAACAACCCATTCAATGATAAGGTAGACAGAATTACTGCTAGTGCTAATGCTCTTGTCACATTTACAGAGGGAATGAATCTTACCTATCGTATTGGTACAGATTTCTATTCTGACAGGAGGCGTCAGTTCTACGAAATAGGTTCAAGGTCAATTCCTGCTGGTAGAATAATTGAGGATAACTATTTTGTACAAGATCTGACACAGGATGTATACTTAACAATAAACAGGGAAATAATTCCTGGTTTAAAAGGTAATCTGATCTTAGGAAACAACATTTACCAGACAAGTAATCAGAACGTATTTATGAGAGGTACTACCCTGGTAATTCCTAATTACAGAAATATGAGTAATGCTTCGACTAAAGAGGCATTTGAAACTTTAGACAGACGCCGCACGGCAGCATGGTATACAGACCTTGGCCTTTCGTGGCAATCCATGTTTTTTGTTAATGCAACCTACAGATACGAGTGGAGTACATCTCTCCCATCTGAATATAATAACTTTGGATTCCCCTCAGTTAGTGGTTCATTTGTGTTCACAGAACTGAAAATCCTCAAGGGAAATAATATACTCTCTTTTGGGAAGGTTCGTGGTTCGCTCGCCAAGATTGGGAATGATGCACCAATTTATGGGACTTTAGCAACTTACCCTTCAAGTGCATTCAGTGATGGATGGACAACAACAGCAATTTCATTCCCTGCATTTGGAACCTCTGGTTTCACAGTCACCAATACACTGCCTAACGGGACATTGAAGCCTGAGAGAACATCTACATGGGAAGTTGGACTTGATCTCAGATTTCTTAATGGTCGCGTAGGATTAGATTTTACTTATTATGAGATTCTTAGTGAAGACCTTATTCTTGCAGTCCCTGTTGCTAAATCATCCGGATTCTATTCAGCTAACCTCAATGCCGGTAGTATGGAGAATAAAGGGATAGAACTTGTTCTTACTGGAGTTGTAGTCAAGACAAAGGATTTTTCCTGGGATTTAAATATCAATTATACCAAGAATAAAAACAAGGTTCTTTCACTTGCTGAAGGAGTTCCAAATGTGACTCTAGGTGGCTTTACTTCGGCACAGTCAAGAGCAGTTGTAGGAAACTCTTATGGTAGTATTTTTGGTAGTGAGTTCAGAAAAGATGCCAGCGGAGATCTGATTATTGATGATCGTCCTACTATCGGAGGGGTTGCCAATGCTAAGTACGGTTGGCCTATTTTGTCATCATCTGATGCTGCGTTGGGTGATGTTCTTCCAAATTGGACGATGGGTATTACCAATGGTTTTTCCTTTAAGGGTGTTGCTCTGTCTTTCCTGGTTGATATAAAGAACGGTGGCTTCATGTGGAACGGTACAAAAGGTGCCATGTACCAGTTCGGAACACATAAAGATACAGAGAACCGCGGAGCACAGAATACTTTCACAGGAGTCGGTTTGAGCACTCTGAATTCTCAGAATGAAGGTACTACGGTTTCTATCCCAATGACACTAAATCAGTCATGGTATCAGAATGAGGGTGGCGGATTCTTTGGAGCAGGATCTCAGTTTGTTGAGAAGACTGACTGGGTAAGGCTTAAAGAACTTACTATTTCGTATTCGCTACCAAAATCGATTCTTAAGAAGGCAGCAATTGACAGAGCCGAAATCTATTTTACCGGTAGGAACCTTTGGATTGACACTCCATTTTCAGGAGTTGATCCTGAAACCAACTTATATGGGTCAAGTAATGCTCAGGGTCTGGAGTACTTTAACATGCCCGGAACAAAAACTTTTACATTCGGTCTCAATTTAAACTTCTAAATAAACCAACCATGAAAAAAATTCATAAAATATTTACAGCTATATCCTTGTTGCTGGTTCTCTTTCTAGGTTCCTGTGAGAAATGGATTGACCCTGCTTATAACATAAGTCCAAATGATCCTAGCGACGTACCGATAAATCTTCTGCTGCCTTCTGCTGCAGCTTCTCTTTCCTATGTCTATATGGGTGACTATTCAAGGTTTGTATCAATCTGGATGCAACAACTTTCAGGAGTTGACCGACAGGCATATGGGTTTGAGCTTTACAACCAGGGTGAGTCTGATGATAATAACCTATGGAATACTTTGTACGGAGCAACTCTAAAAGATCTGTCAAAGTCCAAAGAAAAGGCTTTAGCACTTGGAGCTGTTCACTATGTAGGTGTTGTTAATATTATGACTGCGTATACTCTTAGTATTATAACTGATGCATGGGATGATGCTCCATTTAGCAAAGCCCTTGTTGGAGAAACAAAATTGCAGTCTGCATATGATACACAGGAAGCACTTTACACAACGATAAATACACTTCTAGATGAAGCTATTACAGAGCTTTCAAAACCTGCTCCATCAGGAATCCCTGCACCAAATTCCGTTTCTGATCTTATCTATAAGGGAAATATTCCAAACTGGATTGCTGCTGCAAAATCACTTAAACTAAGGAATGCACTGCATCTACAGAAGAAAGCCGGTAACTGGAATGCTGTTGGAACTCTTATAACAGCTGGGGGTCTTATATCCTCAAATGCTGGCAATTTTAAATTCTCTTTTGGCACTCCATCGAATGAGTCGGGTCCAGTTTATAATTTCGACACAAATCGTGGAGATGTTAGAGTTGGGGCTTTTATTGTAACCTTAATGAATAGTAATTCAGATCCACGCAGGCCACTTTACTTTTCCGGTACAGTTACTCCTAATTTTTCAGTACCTTCTACCTATTCAGGTTCAAATCCGGGTGCACAATTAACTTCTGCCAACTGGGCAGGACCAGCTGTAGCAGCCAGAAATGCAACAGCTTATTTCATGACTTATGCTGAGGTTAAGTTTATTGAGGCAGAGTGGCGCTTCAGAACCTCTACCACAGGTGCGGCTGATGCTCTTAGAGCTGCAATTTCTGCTTCTCTTGGACAGTACGGTGCTACAGCCGGCTCATGGGTACAAGATAATTATGGTGCATTGACTGATGCTACTATTACTCTGTCCAACATCATTCATGCCAAGTACACCCATCTTTATATGCAGCCTGAGACCTGGAACGACTGGAAACGAACAGGTCTTCCTGTTCTTACACCGTCTGTTGGAAACGTAACAGCAGGAGTAGTTCCAAGGAGATTTATCTATCCGCAAGATGAAAGACTCTATAATGGCGTTAATATGCCTACGGGTAAGATAATTACTGATAGAGTATGGTGGGATGTCCAATAATCTTTAATACATTCTTATAAGAAAGGCTGCTTCGGAAGAGCAGCCTTTTTTATGTGTCCACAAACATAGCCTTTTCGTCTCCAAGATGTTTTCAACAATTCTATTTCTTTTCGAACCGCTTCTGCAGATCGGAACATTTTGTGGTGTGAAAGGAAAGTGAGTGAAATAATCACCAGCTCATAATTGATAATTACCCAGTTTGATGATATCTAATAGGGAAAATGATTCCCTTAAGAAAATAGAATTCAAGGAATCATACTGATAGAATAATATTTTAAGTTAGATAACACAATAGTTATTACCATCTGAATGCCAATCAGATTGACTAATCGATATATTCAACCAATTGCAGAATAATTTTCATTTTTAAAGATTAATAAGGGAAATTTGGAGTAATAATATATTTATTTAATAATTGGCAGTTGGCCAGCTTTGGACAGAAATTGGCAAACTCCGGAAAAAAGGCAGCCATGAAAAGGATTATTTTAATTTCAGTCTTATTAGTAGTAATTAATTTTGTAACAATTGCAAGGGAGGTCATATGTACAGGAAAAACCCATACACAAATGGGAGATTATAAAATTGAAATTGCCGATTCCCCCATGTTACTTAAAGGAAAGGCACTTGAAACATTTATTATCTCATATCAGAATTCGAAAATGGAGGTTCTGATTGTATTTGAAAAACAAAGTCGGTGTATGAATTATTATGTTCTTTCCGATTCTCTTTCGATAAAGTATGTATGTAACGGTGATTTTTTTGGTGTTACAAAACTTGGGAAAGAACTTGACGAAGATGGTTATACAACATCAGAATCTGCTTTGAACAGAGAACAATATTTTCATCAGAAGGTTATTACTCAAAGCGGTTATTCGAAAATGGATTATACCAGACTTGTTGCAGCATATTTTCCAATGTTATTAAGAAATAGTAAAAGTAATATCTCAGTACTTTGAAAGTTGCATGATATTTTTTAATACTGAATTTTCCACTCAGTTGCTTTATTTAACATTTAATCGAGCCAAATGAACCCTTTGCAGAATTTTTTTTATTCATAATACTTATTGATCTAATTTTAACATGAGCCATGTTTCAAAAATCGCACTGATATTGTCTCAAATCAGCAGAATTTCATACATTCTAGTTTTAGATTTTAGTTTAACAAAGAAACATGGCTCTTTTTATTAATTCTTTTCCACCAATGATTTCAACACATTCTTTATTTTTATAGAAAAAATGATTTTAAACTATTGCATAATAGAAATAGAAAGCAATATTTTTCACAGAGTTTTCCACGGCAAAGTAAATATGGAGACTTACATGTCAGGCTGAACAGGCATTTTTACAAGTCTTTGAAATCGATCCAATGGTAAATCTTCGCATGCTATATACTTTAGAATGTGCAATTACAAATATTAATATGGATGAAATCTCAAAGAAAAGACAAGAAGAGCTATTGAGTTTCTATAAGAATATTAAAAGAGGTATGAAGTGTGATACAAAACATTAACAATCTAATTTTATCCAATTAGTTCAATAATAGATGAGCCTATAAAATCATTATTAAATATTCAATGTTGAATAAGAACATGACTGCTTTCTGAAATATAAGGAACCGAAGAAGAAGCTGTTTTTGACGAAATTGAAAATGCCAAATATTGTAACATCTCCAAAACAGGCATACAAAAACCTAGTTGCAAACGTCCTGAGATATAGCTACATTTGATTATTGCTAGAGGAAGGAACTGGGCTCTACCTGAATGGAACCAGCCAATGCCAAAACAGGGAGTTCGGTGAAAAAGCAGCAAATAAAACTTAAACTAAAGCCAGATGCTCAATATAAAACTACATACTCAGACACCTGGGCTGACCAATCTCCACTATTATCTTTTACTCGAACCCGGATCTGCTTCTGCCCGGCACTACCAAAAACGTAGCGGATCTTACTCAGAGTAGAACTAAACTTATAATTTGCCAGAGTATATTCATACTCAATTAACTTCCCGTTAAATCTTGCATCCTTATCATACGATCCTGAGGCATCGACCTCATATTCATACGGACTTGAAACCCCAACCTTTTTTACTGTAAACAGGGCCACTGGTGCAATATTGCGAAAAATGGTAAATGAGATAGAATACTTTGCTTCCTCTTTGAAAGAATCTTTAGCCATCAGGTTAACGAGATTCTGACCTTCACTAACACCGGTGAAACTGATAAAGTCAGAGCCAAAATCTGACGTGTTGCAAAATAGACCATTTTCTTCTGAGAAAATGAAGTTTGAACAATTAATTTATATAAAATAGTTATTTTCTATTATATAGTCGAGCATCCTTAATAGTATTTGAGGTATTATATATAAATATGCGGGTATAATCTATAATATACCTGAATTGAAAAAATGTTGGGAACATGCTGAATTGGATTTAAGTATAAATTTTAAAAATTTTGGAAAAAATTTTCAGATAGACATTCTGGCCATCAAAATTTCTTTTCCGGAATATTTTTTCTGATTCAATTATTGGATACATTTCAACTTAGCCAGGTATTTATTATTGTATACGGGACAAAGCATATTTTGCTTTAAGAATTCTTCTCTGTAGCACCTCTGGCCTTTGAGACCGGGGGTATACCGGGGGGTAGGGATCCCCGGGATACATCAAAACATCTGATTATGTGTACATTATGGATTAGAATACGATTTTTCTTACATTGTCCGAGTAAACAATTAAAATTCTGGTTCCTTCGACTTGCATGTATATTTCATCCATCATGGCATTATTTAAATCACAGCAGTATTTGTACAACTGGTAATATTCTTAGAATTGGCAAAATATACACTTATAAGGAAAGCGGTTATGTCGATATTGTTCGATTGCTGGGTGTCTTTAAAGACGGACAGTACATCTATTGTACCTTATATTTTTTTAAAGAGAAACAGATTACCACTGTCGACCAAAGAATAAATCCTGATGATTATATTATATGGCAAATTATGGATGAAAAAGAATACTCTGAAATAATGAGAAATAGTTTATGGCCTAAACCAATTAAAGAGGAACAACTTCTGGAATTAGAATTCTGATTTTATCTTAGTAACCATTCTTAAATCGATATTATGGAAAAGGTTACATTTTCACGCAAAGAACTCTATGATTTAGTGTGGGCGGAACCACTTTCAAGACTTGCAAAGAAGTATAAGATTTCTGATAACGGACTTCGGAAGATCTGCAAGCGAATGAATATTCCGATCCCGGCAATGGGACATTGGCAAAAAATCCAGTATGGCAAGCGAGTTATTGTCACTAAACTGCCAACTAAATATGAAGGGAAAGATGAAATAACCCTCGATGAAAAAAGGGAGGGCGATACTGATGTTGATTCTCCCATTCTACAACAACGTAGACTAATTCAGAATATCGAAAATATAAAAGACTTGCCATTAAAAGTTCCGGACAGAATGTCCTCAAGGCCAGATAAACTTATAAGCAGTACCATTGATTATTATGATGCGGTAAAGAGATACTATAAAAGCCATAATGGATACCATCCAGACAGAATAAATGTACTGAATATTGATGTTAAAGAAAAAAACAGACCAAGGGCATTTCGATTCCTGGATACTCTCATTAAAGCACTCAGGCACAGGAAACATGATGTAATAATCAATCATTATACCACATATGCGGTAATCGAAGATGAACAAGTAAAATTCAGGCTTAGAGAAAGACAAAGGGTATCTGAAATAAAAGATAAATGGGGTGGCAGGATTTATGAATCATCCGGGGAATTTGTTTTTGTCATAGATATTGGCTCTTATACCCGAAAGGAAGTTAAGGATGGCCATGAACCAATCGAAACCAAGATATCAACGATACTTGCCATGCTTGAGTTGGAAGGTTCAAGAATGAAGATAGAACGGATTGAATCTGAAATCCGCAGGAAAAAGTGGGAAGAGCAACAAAGAATTGAACAAGAACTCAAGGAACGACAAGATAAAGAGGCAAAAGCATTTAAGAAACTCTTTTTAAAGGCTATACGTCTTCATCAGGCAACCATAATACGGAACTACATTCAAACAGTTGAAGCAGATGCAATGAAAAAAGGGAATATTACGAAAGAATTCACTCAATGGCTGGCCTGGGCAGAACAGAAAGTGGCATGGTATGATCCTCTGGTCAACGGACCTGATCCACTATTAAATGATCATCACAAAACACATCTGTTTAAAGATTTCTTGAAGGAATGGCAATAGTTTTATTTTGGAAACCATGCAAGTGTGAGCAAATAATGGCGACTCATTTCATTGAATATGTTACAATATTAGTAGTATTACTACCTATTTTGATACATTTTTAATGAAAATATCGATTAGTCCTTTGTACTTCATTAAAAATGTTCTATTTTTGGTAGCATGACTACTAACTCTGACAAAAAACTAATGAGTCTCCTGGACAATCATGTGCCGGGAACAGTTCTTCTTGCATCATGGCTTGAAAGGAATGGTATCTCACGGGATCTGCAACAATATTATCTAAAGAGTGGCTGGCTTGAATCCTATGGAGTCGGAGCATTCAAACGACCAAATGAAAATGTGCAGTGGGTCGGAGCTATGAACTCATTACAAAGACAAACCAAATTGCCAGTTCATGTTGGCGGTTTGACATCCATATCACTTCAGGGACTTTCTCATTATGTGCGTCTGGCTCAAGAAAATCTGTATATGTTTACACCACAATATATAGACCTGCCGAAATGGTTTCTCGATCAGGATTGGAGTGAACAGGTAGTGCATGTGAAAACAAAATTTCTACCTGCAGACCTTGCACTTTATGAATATAATCAGGATACTTTAAAACTTAAAATATCAACACCTGAACGGGCAATCCTGGAGTGTTTGTATCTGACTCCTAATCGATTTGATATGGTGGAATGTTATCAAATCCTTGAGGGTCTTTCAAATCTCAGGCCAAATGTCCTGCAGGAATTACTTGAAAGCTGCAACTCAATAAAAGTAAAACGTCTGTTTTTATATATGGCATCTAAAGCCAAACACCAGTGGTTGGACTTTGTCGATCAATCCAAAATAGAATTGGGAACCGGTGACAGGGTTATTGTTAAAGGGGGTGTTTATATATCAAAATTCAAGATATCGGTACCAAAAGAATTGACCGCATAATGATCAATCAATCATATATAAATCAGGCTGACTTGCTTTTGCAGGTGATACCGCATATAGCTATTGAGAAGACTCTTGGGTTGAAAGGAGGAACAGCCATTAATCTTTTCTTGCGCAATATGCCCCGGTTATCTGTAGATATAGACCTCACTTATCTCCCAATTGATAATAGGGAAACAGCACTGGCCAATATTTCTGATTCACTTGGCAGGATCAGGGAGCGCATAACGAAATCAATCCCTGGAATCACCGTTAACAATCATATCATTGAAGGAAATGATGCCAAGTTGTTTGTCCAATCTCAAAATGCACAAATAAAAATTGAAGTAAATACAACAACTCGTGGTCATCTCCATCCAGTGAAATTACTCAGGGTAAATGATAATGTACAGGAAAGATTCAAAAAATTTGCTGCAATTCAGGTTGTCTCAGATGCAGAACTCTATGGGGGAAAAATATGTGCAGCACTTGACCGGCAGCATCCCAGGGATCTTTTCGATGTTTACCTCCTTTTTAAAGAATCGGGTATTACCGAAGATATTAAAAACGGATTCATTGCAGCACTTGTAAGTCATATGCGTACAATGCATGAGGTTTTGCAGCCTCATCTGTTGGATCAGCGATCTGCATTTGAAAAACAGTTTAAGGGAATGTCCGACATTCCATTTACCTATGAAGACTTTGAAAGTACTCGTAAGCAACTTATAGAAAAGATAAATTCCAGTCTAACAGAAACGGATCGTACTTTTTTGCTTAGTTTTAAACGAGGAAATCCGGAATGGGATCTATATCCGGTTGCGGGACTGAAGGATATGCCAGCCGTTCAGTGGAAACTGCTGAATCTTCAAAATCTGATTAAATCCAATCCCGGCAAACACAAAGAATTACTTTCAAAGCTGGAGACTTTACTCTCTAAAGGAAGTTGACCAGGGTTCCATTTTACCCTAACCCAGATTGCGTATTTATTCCAATAGTTTCATATTTATTCAACCCCACCATGTAACTCTTTATTTATAAGCCGTTTCAGAAGTTCTCAAATTAGAAATATTAAGAAAATATTTGAATGACCCAATAGAGTTAGGAGTTTTCAAGCAACTTTCACAGATACAAACTAATATTTGGTGAAAGTGCCATGGCAATTGAGTCTGGACCATGTAATGGCTCCCTAAACATGAAAACAATTGTGGAATGTTCAATCAAATTGCTTTCAATAGTTTTATCTTCCGTACAGTATTAACAGAATGTCCGGTTATCCCTGCAATCCTTCTGACGGATAATTCACTCTTATCAAGAAGGTCATTTACATTTTGATATTTGTCGATTAAAACCTTTACTGAAGTCCGTGACCCTTTCACTCGGCCATTGTACACACCTTTTAGCTTGGCAAGCTGAATCCCCTCATGTTGACGAATTTTCCGCTGACTATTCTCCATTTCAGCACCAATTGAGAGCATCTGCAGCAACATTTTAGCAACAGGATTCTCTTTGCCATTCTCCATGGTGAGCATATTGAATTGTTGAATATATAGGGCAATACCTTTCTCATGTAATAATTCCACAAAGTTTAGGACATCTACCACTCTTCGGCCAATCCTTGAAATTTCAGACACCATTACAATCTGTACTGGTGTTTTGTCTATGTAATCCAGTAATGCTTTAAATTCATTTCTGGATCCGGATTTTATGGTTCCAGAAATTTTCTCCTGGAAGGTTCTTCTAACATGCCATCCTTTTTCTTGGGCAACGGTTTTGAGATTGATTAGCTGCCGTTCATAATCCTGAGACAGGCTGCTTACCCTTGAGTAAAATATTGCTTCCATGTGTATCATTTTTAGTGTGACCCTATTTTTAATTCGATCCGGCCGTTTTTGTGGCGTTTTTACTATTTAAAGTGTGTCAATTCGAAGTATACCCTATTTTTAAAACAATTAACTATTCCTTA
>Ga0209079_10000806_pt1 | contig 12184 bp, 9 predicted proteins | sample PPLLaktember2015_2_FD_187259 | JGI IMG/M metagenome (GOLD analysis project Ga0209079, IMG submission 187259) | Freshwater sediment microbial communities from Prairie Pothole Lake near Jamestown, North Dakota, USA - PPLs Lake P7 Core (6) Depth... | ecosystem: Environmental > Aquatic > Freshwater... | reverse complement strand
GAGTCGTTCAATATCCTTTTCTTTCCTGATGAAACATGGTCGGCTCCGCAGTGGTAGGCTTCCAGGCTCAAAACCGATAACCACCTGGGCTTTCCCGTCTCGCAGGAGTCCACGGGCAGCTTCTCTGATTTCATGGGTGAGTTGAGACATCCAATAAACCTCCGGGGACTTTTTTCAGCAATTTGTTTGCTGGTCCCAGCGCCCTAACACGGGCAGTTACCTCCTCGACTACCTTCGCGAAACGGACCCCTTCTGATGCCGATACCCAACTGAACTGAACTCTGCCTTCTTCGAGGCCCATATGTTCAAGGAGGCTCTTGAGGAGGGCAAACTTCCTTCTCGCGCTATAATTTCCGGTCAAGTAGTGGCACTCACCAGGATGGCACCCGCTTACCAGGACCCCATCTGCTCCCTTTTGGAGGCTTGCAAGGATAAAGAGTGGATCGATCCTTCCTGAGCAGGGCACTCTGATGATCCGTATACTGGGGGGATACTGGATCCTGCTTGTGCCCGCGAGGTCAGCCCCCGCATAGCTGCACCAGTTACAGAGAAAGGCAACTATCTTTGGTTCCCATTGACCCGATTCTATCATTCGTCACATCCTATACGGCCCGGATTGCGGACCACGTCTGCTCATCGCTTACACCGCCGAGATCCATGGCCCCGCTCCTACAGGAGGAAACGCAGACGCCGCAACCCTTACAGAGGGCTTCGTTAACGAGCGCTATGCCGTCTTCCCCACGAGAGATAGCCTGATATGGGCAAACCGTCCAGCAAACCCCGCACCCGCTGCATTTGCTCGGCTGAACCCTGCTGACCGGTCCTCCGGCTGTTAGCTCTTCCTTGGCAAGGATCGTCATGGCCCGGGAGGCTGCTGCCTCGGCCTGTGCGATACTCTCGTCGATGAACTTTGGATTGTGTGCCGTGCCGCACATAAAGATGCCATCGGTTGCAAAATCGACGGGTCGGAGCTTCATGTGAGCTTCCATGAAGAAACCGTCTTCATTCAGAGGCACTTTGAGGAGTCGGGAGAGGGGTCGGTTGCCCTCAGGTGGGACCGATGCAGAGGCCAGGCAGACCATGTCGGCGTCTATCTCTATCCGCTGACCGAGGATAGGTTCTGTCGCGGTGAGCCTCAAAAATGCCTTACCGTTCTCTTCTGTGGCTCGGATGTCCGGTTTATCGTCCACTTCATATCGGATAAATATTACCCCTTGGTCGGATGCTTTTTTGTAATAGTCCTCTTTAAATCCATAGGTCCTGATGTCCCTATAGAGGACATAGACATCCATATCTGGATTTAACTCTTTCAGCTTGAGGGCATTCTTCACAGAGTGGCTACAGCAGACCCGGCTGCAATATGGTCTCTCTTCATCTCTGGAGCCCACGCACTGGATAAAAACTGCCCCATTCCACCCCTTGACTACATCACTGTCAGTCTGAATCAACTCGTCAAGCTCCAGCAGCGTTTTTACACGGTTATCCTCGCCGTAGAGATATGCAGTCCATGGTTTTAACTCTTCAGCTCCCGTGGCTACCAGGATCACGCCGTGGCTGATCTCTTTGAGGGTACCTGCTGGGCCTGTCTTTACCACGGAGAGGAAGTTTCCCACGTATCCGGTGCAGTTGACCAACTCAGCGCTGGTAGTCACGTGAATGAACTGGTTGGTAGTGACATCTTCAATCAGCCCCTCCACAAAACCCTTTATATCTTCGCCTTCGAGTGTCTCTGGTATCTTCCTGGCCAGACCACCCAAGGTATCACTCTTTTCGATGAGATGAACCTCAATACCCTGACCGGCGAGACTCAGGGCTGCCTTCATACCTGCAATACCTCCCCCGATGACGAGGGCGGACCGGATGACGTTATAAGAAATCCGGTAAAGTGGCTCCAGAAGGACCGCCCGTGCCGCAGCTATGCGCAACAGGTCTTTTGCCTTCTCTGTCGCTGTTGCCTTCTCTGTCATGTGGACCAGAGAACATTGTTCTCTGATATTGGCGAACTCGAAAAGGTAGGGGTTGAGCCCGGCCTCGCAAAGAGCATTCTGGAAGACGGGCTCATGCGTTCTGGGTGTGCATGCGGCTACCACAACCCGATTAAGTCCTTCTTTTTTTATAGTTTCTACCATATGACTTACCGAATCGACAGAACAGGCAAAGGTTTCTTCCACAGAGTGGACGATGCCCGGGAGTCCCTTTGCATACTCGACTACCTTGGGTACATCTACTATACGAGCGATATTTGTACCACAATCACACACAAAGATTCCTACTCGCGGTGGTTCTCCTCTGATGTCACGCTCCTCGGGATAGACCTTCTCCTCTACCATTGTTCCCCGTTGTTCATAAAGGAGCTGTGATGCCAGCGAAGCAGCACCGCTTGCCATAGTTACCGTGTCAGGGATATCCATGGGGGCGTGAAAGACACCACAAGCAAAGACTCCCTTTCGGGAGGTTTCCATGGGTGAAAAAGCCGGACTTTCACAGAACCCGTGTTTATTCAACCCGATTGAGAGTTTTTGGGCCAGTTCTCGGTTGCTTGCCGTCGGACTCAATCCAATGGAGAGGACAACCAGGTCAAACTGCTCGTCCTTCACTTCGCTTCCGTTGATACGATACCGGAGTACAACGTTTCCTGTTTCCGGACGCTGCTCGAGAATGGAGGCTTTACTCCATATATAACGAACACCAGGCATGGCTTTGGCTCTCTCGTAAAACCGTTCGAATCCTTTGCCATAGGCACGGATATCGTTGTGAAGTATCGCTACTTCGATTTCAGGGTGGTGTTCCTTCGAGAGAATAACCTGCTTTGTAGCATACATGCAGCAGACGGCAGAACAGTACGAACAGTTCGAGGTCTCGTCGCGCGATCCGACGCATTGAATCCAGGCAATCCTGTGAGGCACCTTCCCATCAGAGGGACGAAGGAGCTCCCCGCCATTCGGTCCGGAAGCACTGATCATGCGTTCGAACTCCAGGCTTGTGACCACGTTCGAGAATCGGTGATATCCATACTGGGTCTGAGAGAGGGGATCAAAAGGATCGTATCCGGGCGCCAGGATGATACTTCCGACCTCAACGGCCGTCCTCTTTGGCTCCATCTTGAAATTGATTGCCTTGCTCCTGCATGTGGGCACGCAGATCTGGCATATTTTTCTTTGTAGAAACAAACAGTTGGTAGCATCAACTACGGAAGCGGCTGGCACTGCCTGAGGGAAGTGAATATGAATACACTTTTTCTTTGCGAGATTTTCGTTATAGACATCGGGGACATAGATCGGGCAGTACTCGGCGCAAATACCACATCCCGTGCACTTTTCTTCATCTACATAGCGGGGTTCCCCGTAGAGATGGACCTGGAAATTTCCCGCTTCACCTTCTACGCCCTCAACCTGGGTATTCGTCATGATCGTTATGTTAGGGTTTTCGGCGCATTCTATAAACTTCGGGGAGAGAATACACATGGAACAGTCATTGGTCGGGAATGTTTTATCGAGCTGGGCCATCTTACCACCGATGGCAGGCCCCTTATCGATAAGGAAGACCTTAAACCCTGCCGCGGCCGCATCGAGCGCGGCCTGTATACCGCCCACGCCGGCTCCCACTACCATGACCGCCCCTATTTTTTCATGGGTTACGGGAATCTCAGTCACAATGTTCTCATCAGGCATAATCTCTCCTGCTCTCATCCTCTATCAGACAAATAAAGCATCTACAAAACTTCATTAACAATCTCCGAAATATCCATGACCTTAAGCACATCTTCCTTCCCCATAGTCAGGACACTGTCCTTGAAGTTGAGAATGCAGTAAGGACAAGCCGTTGCAAGGACTTCAGCCCCCAGATCAAGGGCCTGTTCCACCAGGGTGTCTGAAAAGCGCTCTCCTTTTTTTGTCTCCATCCAAATCCTTGCGCCGCCACCTCCGCAGCAGAGGCTATTCTCTCTGGCGTTCATCTCGTCAACAAGGGTGAGGTCGGGAATACTTTCCAGGACGCTGCGTGGTTCGTCATAAATTCCTTTGTGACGTCCCAGGTAACAGGGATCGTGATAGACGACGGTTTTTGGAAACGACTTTTTGAATGTTAGTCGGCCTTTACCGAGAAGCCGGGCCAGGTATTGGGTAAAGTGGATCACGTTGAAGGTCCCCCCCAACGCAGGGTACTCGTCTTTGAAAGTCCCATAGCAATGGGGTGATGTGACGACTATCTCTTTGACTCCAGATTCATGAATTGCCTTGATATTGTTTGCTGCAAGGCTCTCAAAAAGCGAGTAGTTTCCTGCTTTTCGAACACTCTCGCCGCAACAACTTTCTTGGACCCCGAGAATGCCAAACTTTGCTCCGGTTTCTTTCAATATTCTGGAAGTGGCCCTGGCGATGTTTCCCATCTTTGGATCGAAGGCAGGTGTGCAGCAGGAGAAATAAAGCATCTCCGTTTCACCATTAACCGTAGGAATGACAAGATCTTTTGCCCAGTTAGTTCGTTCCTCTTTTGCACCCCCCCAAGGATTACCGGCACTTTTCAGGCTTCCCATGGCATTGCGGAGGCTTGCTGGAACTGCACGAATAATGCTCTCCATAGTAATGTTACGGACAGCTCGGATTACGTCGGTGATGGCCACCTCCCGAGGACACCGGCTGACGCACATATTGCATGTCGAACAAAGCCACCAGTCTTCCTCGCTGAGCTCCACCAGTCCGAACTTCGACTGAGTAATCATCTTGTGGGGCATGAAGGTCCTCACGTTGTTCCAGGGGCAACTGGCTGTACAGAGACCACACTGGAAACAGCTGCGAAACGCCTCCCCTCCGGCGTCCCTTATCATTTCGATGGCTTCTTTAAACGGGGCTACTGGCTCCACTGTTTCGTCTCCTCATTCATCACTTTTCGATTCATTCGGTCTGACACGCTTATTATGGTCAACTGCTTTTTTGTAAAAAAACCTCGATGTGCCATTTTATCTATATACGTCTTCGATGTTGACAGAGCAAGACAAATTAATTTAGTATTTTCTAAGAAAAATTATTCATCACGAACACCACGCGTTTTTTGAACTCCTTATGAGCTATGAATATTAATCAACTACGGGCATTCTATACAGTTATTAAGACAGGGAGCTTCTCCAGTGCTGCTGAAGAGCTGTGTGTTACCGAGCCGGCTGTCTTTATCCAGGTGAGATCCTTGGAACGTCATCTCGGTTTTACCCTCCTTGATAAACTGGGGAAGGAACTTACGCCCACGGAAGCAGGGAGGATTCTCTACGAGTATGGGGAGAAGATCTTCACCCTCGTCGATGAAGCAACAAAGGCTGTTCAGGAACTGCAGGATCTCAAGCACGGTCATCTGCGGGTCGGTGTCACCCAGGCTTTAGCCCAGTATCTCATGCCGTCCCTTATCTCTGATTTCCAGGACCGGTATCCCCGCATAGCCGTTTCTATGGATGGAAGCAGCTCCCGGGGATTGGTGGAAGGGATTCTCCAGCACCGCTATGAACTGGCAGTGGTTGCACGGGTACCCTATCCGGAGAGAATAACCTTTATCCCCTATACACGGGATGAAATACTCCTTGTTGTTTCCCCCCATCATGCCCTGGCACGAAAGAAGAAGGTGTCCTTATCCGAACTTGCCAAAGAGCCGGTTATTCTTACGGATGCCAAGTCTGCTGTCAAGTTCTCCGTCTGGAAAGGGTTCGAGCAACGGGGTCTGCACCCTGCCTCTATCATCGAGGCAGGAAACATTGAGTTCATCAAGCAACTGGTCGAGAGGGGCAAGGGATATTCCTTTCTTGCCAGCATCTGTGTGCGGGAAGAGATCAAACAAGGGGTACTGTCAACCATTCCCCTGGAAAACGGCATCTTCACCATGGACATCGATGTCATTCATCTCAAGGGGAAGACACTCTCCCCTGCAGCTTCTACCTTCCTTTCCTTCATGCAGAAGCACAGGGACCTGACCAGCTTAGGGAAGCTTACGGATGAGATAACAAAAGGGGCAACAACGAGCTAAACACCAGGCAATACCTGTAAAAACTTCTCTACAATTGCATCGGCAAATTCAGGATCGTCGATGGTATTATTCAGTTCAATGACCTCAACTTTATCCTCTTTGATGCAATTCTTAAATGTTTTTACAAATGCTTTGTCTGTTTGTGGGTCAAACAGTGGCCCGCCAGACTTACTCAAAGATGAAAAACCAAGGAGCGGAATAAATACGTATACCTTTCCCTTTGCTTTGTTGAGCTTGTCCGCAAATGCTTTTGCCACCAGCTCAATCTCTTTTCGTGTGGTACGAGCCTGTACTCGAAATTTATCAGGAACGAAAAGTTTTCTTTTGGCTAACCTTTTCTGTTTCCAGAAGGGGTCTGTCTCTTTTCTGTCATACGGGCCACAACTGAGCATGTCAAATCCACAGGGGGTAAAAATAATAGGTATCCCTGTCTGTAATTCTTTGTCAAGTCGGTCCGTACCAGCCGATCGATTCCCACCAAGTAAGGCCTCAGAAAGGCCCGCAGGTACTGCATCTATGACACCCCCGAATAAACCCTTGGACGCCATCTGTTCCATGACGCGGTCACTTGTACCTGTGGCAGAAAAAGGCACTATCTCAAATCCTTTTTTCTCCAGAAGGCCCCGGACCCTCTCGGTACACTTTTCTGAGAATTTGAATTCCGTTAATGCTACCGCGTTGGTTTGACTCGACAGATTAACCTTTTCCATTTTCGCTACACCAGCAATCATACCGGCAAATCTGTTCAAGAGTGATTTCACAAAGTCATTCAGACAATTGACATCCACGCATGAATGAAGCATTGCAATGTCCGTCTCGGCGAAGAGTCTCGCAGCGTATGCAGGAATAGCTGCCGCTGTTGTCAGTATCAGTTTCGGGAATCCAAAAGGAAGTTCCTTCATAATAAGAGATATAACCGTGGTGTTGCTCACGCCGCCAAAACCGGCTATCCCGTCAATCACTCCTTTTTCATACAAGTCCTTTGCGATTACCGCAGCACCTCGCACGATAAGTTCCATGTTTTTGTTTGTATCTTTGCTCTCCGCTATTTCCCGGAAGGCAACACCTGCCTCTCGGGCAACATCAAGGCAACTATAGTCAGCCACACCCTCTTTGTATGAACCCATGGAAACATCCATTACTATAACTTTGCACCCTTGGCCCTCAATAAGTCCCCTCAAGAAAACAATTTCCTTTTCTCTCGTATCTACACTGCTTACCAACAATACAGTTGCCATCGTGTCTCCCCCTCAGAATTTCATTTTTATAAATAAGCTGACAAGGTTACCCTAACCTGTATATGCTTTTACTATTGGCAAATCAATATAATTAAACTTAGGATTTTTTTAGAAAAATTATCTAAAATGATTTGTTACGCTTGCTAGCTTGCCGGTTTGCCAGATATAGGATTAATAAGCTACCCCCTACCCCTCTCATCCTTAATCCTGGTTTTCCCGCGTCTCGCTTTTCCCGCCTTTACTTTCCACTCATTACTTATTACTTTTCACTCCTTACTTCCTTTCCCGCCTGTCCCGCTTTTCCCGTCCTTTATCGGTGTCCACCACTCAATCCACGTGCCATCCCTTTTAAAACGAACATCTGTCCCTGCCTCCATGTCACGTATCCAATCTCCAAGATACGATGCATGATGAATGATGAGGGGTATACTGTGTTCTGGAAGTACATCCCGGAAAAGCTGATATATTGCAATGTTCTTGTTCATCTCAGGCATTGTCTCAAAATCATCCCAGGGCGTGGGGTGAATAAAACCATGAACAGCATCCTCATTTCGAGTGTATAAGATGGTATTACCAAATCTGCCTTTCATCTTCCTGAGAATATGTACACATTTCACGATGTCTTCCACGGTTATACCTTTGTTGAAATTGCGGAGGATTTTCTCGCTGAACGATTCAAATCCAATTGATGAAAACATAATCCTTACGTCAAGCTTGCCCGCCTCAGAGAGAATTTCGTTCAATACATTTTCGTGTATGGTAATATCATTAACCCTGCATACAAGGTTTACCTGGGAGAGTCGTATTCCCTCCGCCTCCGTATCGTGAAGCAACCTGGGCAAATATATAAGGGGATACTCATCTATCAGTTCAAAGGTGATCTTTCTCCCTTCATATTCCGGCAACTTCCTGACCTGATTGAGCACTGTTTCGTCGCTGACAAACCCCTGGAACCCTTTATCCCGTGCAACATCGCAAAATGTGCACCCGAACGCTTCAATCTCGGAGGTAAAATTTTTATCCTCAATAAATTCAGGTCTATCTAACGTGATTATGCATCGTTTTCGCGCATGAGGACAGCCAATTCCTCGGAGAACCTGTGCAACCTGCATCGATAACCTTTCAAGTTTATCTGAAAAAACATGAAGATTCTCCCAGTCAACTTCGAGAAAAATCTCATTGTGCCAGGGAAAACGAACCGCGCCGATCTGATTCATCGCATGGTCAAGGGTAAAGTAATCGACTGGTCCACTAAAAGCAAGGTCAACCACATCTTGCAATCCTCTGAATCTGAGGGGATATCGGTCCGCATCTGCCTCTCCCGCATAGTCCTGAACTGCATGAGGGCCTCCGAGAATAGTCCTGAAGCCCGCATCCTTGAGAATCTTTATTAGCTCAATGAGATCTTTTCTTCCGCAAAGATGGGAGAAGCAGATGATCCGCTCCTTATTGCCGTAATACTCACGAATGAATGCAAGTAGTTTCTCTTGATGAAAATCTCTCGTAACTCCCACCACGATAGAAGGTATTCCAAGATGTTGGGTCATATATGTGGCGGCAACCTGAGCACCAAGTATGCCGTGAGGTTCACCGGTATGATGGGTAATAATGAGCATTTTCTCTGGCCATGTCATACCACACCTATTGAGATATTGGCAAGACTGGTTCTATCCCTGGGGCTCACGTCGCTTTTCAGCTTGTTAGCTTGCAAGCCTGCTATCCTACCTTTGAATCCCTTAATCCTGCCTTTTCCCTTGGGCATATCTCGGACAATCTACACTTTCTATTGACTCTCTCTCGGCTTTTTGATTACATTTGCGACCATGAATAAATTTACTTCGCTGAGAGGCACCGCTTTCTTGGTTCTCCTATTCCTCAGTTCGCTATGGTTTCTCAACTTTGTCGGCTGAACCATTTTCTCACCTGTCTTACCATTGATAGAAGACGAGTTCCTGATTAGTCATGCAAAGGCAAGTAGTATTTTTATCTTTCTCTCGGTAGGTTACGGAATTTCAATATTCTTTTCCGGACTTCTCTCGGGAATCTTTGGATACAGGAAATCCATCATCCTTTCCTTGCTTGTTACGGCTCTTATGTTTTTCTTAATCCCCTTTGTCAAAGTCTTTGCTGCTCTTTATGTTTTTTCCCTTATCATCGGAATGGCAACCGGTATCTATATTCCCGCTGTCATTCCTCTCATTACCAGCTACTACGACGAAAAAATTTGGAGCAAAACAATTGCAATTCATGATTCTGCTGCGTCCATAGGGGTTTTTGCGGCACCCTTGATTGCCATCTTTCTCCTTCGCTTTTTTTATTGGAGAGGTGTATTGGGCGTCATGGGTTTTGTTTTTGTTCTTGTCGCCATCATTGTTTATTTTCTTTTCAATGAACTGAAAGTTTCCCGTGTTACCAAAGCAGTGTTTGGAAAATTTATCCGACGAAGAGCATTGTGGGTTCTCAGCATCATCTGGGTATTTGCAGCATCAACAAGTATTGGCGTCTATTATATAACACCTCTGTTTCTTACCAAAGAGCTTTACCTGGACATAGGATACGCGAACACGATTTTTGGCATATCCAGGCTCGGTGGATTCGTTGTGGCAATAAGTTCTGGTTTTCTTGTAAGCAGGTTCAGCATTCGCACTATTATGGTTTCAATTTTGATTATCTCCGGAGCCTCAACAGCGTTTGTAGCGTTAGCAAGCGTTAAGTTTATTGGAATAGCCCTTTTCCTCCAGGCAAGTTTTATTTATGGCTTTTTTCCTGCCGGGCTTATTGCAATTTCGAGAATTTTTGACATGAATGTCCGGGGTCTGGCAACAGGTTTCATTTTTGGTTTTGGTGTAATTATTGGCTGGGGCGTTACCCCCTATCTGCTTGGCCTCTCAGGCGATTATTTGAGTTTTCAAATTGGTATTCTTCTACTTGGTGTTGCAGTCATACTGTCGAGCAGCCTCGTATTTCTGTTGAAAGAACTTCGCCCTGAAAAAGAGTGAGGGTTCAAGGGAGATACTCTTGAACCCTCGAACCCTTGAATCCTGTTGATTAATACTGATATACCGTTGGTACCTTCTGAGCCTTCTCCTGGCCCTTCCAGTATTCGATGCGCTCTTTCACAAAAGCTATCCATGCGTCGACATCAGCCGCCTTAGAACCCTTGGAAACAACGTCTTTCCTGTAATCTGCTATAACAGGGTCTACAGCTTTAATCCATTTGGCCGCCTCAGCATCAGCCAGAGGAACAATCTGGCCTCCCTGCTTGGTAAAATAGTCTTTTCCTTCGATATCAATCTTGTTCCACTCTACAAACCATCTCTGGTTAAACTCGTTTGAAAATTCGGTTATGGTCTGCTTAACATCAGCAGGCAGGCTGTTCCACTTGTTTTTATTCATAAGAACATAGAAGCAATATGCGCTCCCAATTTTCCATGATGCAGTGGTATATTTTATAAGTTCGCCGGTCTTAAATCCCTTCAGTGTCTCCAGTGGCAGCAAGGCTCCTTCAATGACCCCTCTTTTCATTGAATCATACATCTCTGGGGTTGATACAGGAATTGGCACTGCTCCAAGGGCTTTCACGATATCACCAAGCCGTCCGGTTCCTCTTAGCTTTAATCCTTTCGCATCCTCGAGCGTCTTCACGGGCTTACTCAGGGTTTGAACAACATTAATTGGAGATGTGCTGAGCATGAGCACGTGGTAATTGTCGAAATCTTTTGGTTTAAACTTGTTGTAAAACTCAACCGCAACGTGGCCGGCTATCCATGGGCTCGGAAAACCAAGTGGCAATTCCATGATTTCCATGACAGGAAAACGCCCTCTCGTATAAGAAAGGTTCGATAGCCCTATGTCAGCAATACCAGTCTGAACACCAGCTGCCATCTTATCAGCAGAGAGGAGCGTGCTGCCGGTATACTGGGTTATCTCAACTTTACCAGCAAGCTTTTTGTTCAGCTCTTCGCAGTATTTGCCCATCATCACTGAATTCATGTGGGTAGGTGGAAAATAGTTAGCCAGTTTAAGCTTAATTACATCAGCAGCGGAATACGTTGAAAAAGCAAATAACACCACCAACACAAGAAATGCTACCTTTCTTCCCATAAGTACTACCTCCTTTATTTGTTTGTTACAATCCATCATCACACTATACGTGTTTTGATCAGCTAATCAAATGGTATCACCTTATTGTTTGACGTTCAATTCATTTTGAGACCTGACTTTCCATTAAGCATACTCACTTGAAGAACAACGAAGGAAGCCACAGGGCAAGCTGAGGAAAGAGAAACAGAAGCCCTCCAACCACTACAAGTGAGATTAAAAATGGGGTAACACCTTTATATATTTCCCCCATAGGCACCTTTGTAATGTTTTTTACGACGAACACGCAAACCGCTACCGGCGGTATAACGACTCCTATCGCGACAGTAATGGCGATGACAATGCCAAACCAGATAGGATCGAAACCAAGTTTTTCTACTGCCGGGTAAAAGATCGGCGTTGCCAGGATCATAAATGCAAGGTCATCAATAAAAGAGCCACCGAACAAATATATAAAACAGATAATCAACATAATGAGGTAGCGATGGATCGGCAAGCCAACCAGCCACTCTGCAGTTCGTTGGGGAATGTTGGTAACTGCTATAAAATGGCCAAGTATTACTGATCCGGCAATGAGCATAAGGATCATGCCGGCAGTGCGAAGCGCCTCGGTAACAGATGTTGTGTATCCCTTAAACTTGAGATCTCTCTTAATGAGTGCCAGAATAAGGATAGCGAAGGTACCAACTGCTCCTGCTTCAGTTGGCGTGAAAAAGCCTGTCATGATTCCACCGACCACAACGCAAAAAACCATAAGTACCCAGAAAATTTCCGGCAACGATCGCACCCTTTCACTCCAGGTCGACTTTGCCGACATGGGTGCAATCTTAGGGTTAATC
>Ga0209079_10000803_pt1 | contig 12207 bp, 8 predicted proteins | sample PPLLaktember2015_2_FD_187259 | JGI IMG/M metagenome (GOLD analysis project Ga0209079, IMG submission 187259) | Freshwater sediment microbial communities from Prairie Pothole Lake near Jamestown, North Dakota, USA - PPLs Lake P7 Core (6) Depth... | ecosystem: Environmental > Aquatic > Freshwater... | reverse complement strand
CGACGGGAGCGCCTACATCTATCGTGCCTTCTTCGCCCTTCCCGCGTTGAACAATTCCAAAGGCCTCCAGACAAACGCGGTCTATGGCTTCATGACCACGCTGTTGAAGATCCTGCGCGAGCGGAAACCGGACGGGATCGTCGTCGCGTTCGATGAACGGGGACCGACGCTGCGCCACCAGGAATTCAAAGAGTACAAAGCCCAGCGCCCCCCGATGCCCGACGGCATGAGCTCGCAAATCCCCTATATCCATCGGGCCGTGGAAGCTTTGAACATTCCCGCCGTCAAGCAGGCCGGCTACGAGGCGGACGATCTGATCGGCACGCTCGCCAAGAAAGCGGAGCGTGCCGGCGATGACGTCGTCATCGTCACCGGCGACAAGGACATGCTGCAGCTCGTCACGCCCCATATCCGCATTTATGACCCGGTGAAGGACAAATGGTCCGGCGAAGCCGAGTGCGCGGAGAAGTTCGGCGTCGAACCGGCGCGGGTGATCGAGATCATGGGGCTAATGGGCGATGCCTCGGACAACATCCCCGGCGTCAAAGGCATCGGTGAAAAAACCGCGATCAAGCTCATCGCGCAGTTCGGCACGATCGACGAATTACTGCGCCGTGTCGAGGAAGTCACCCCGCCCCGCATCAAGGCAATGCTGATCGAGCAGGCCGACAACGCCCGACTCAGTCGCAAGCTGGCGACGATCGACGTGAACAGCCCGGTCGAATTCGACGCGGAGGCCTTCCGGGTCAAACCGCCGCACCAGGACCACCTGACCGACCTGCTCCGCGAACTGGAATTCACCGCGCTGCTGAAAACCCTTCAGCCTGCGACCAAACCTGCCGAAACTCCGGCGGCGGCACTCACGATCATACAAGACGAGCCTTCCGCAGAACGGTTTGTCAAAAGCCTTCCCGCAGGAAGTCCGCTCGCCGTGCAATGTCTCCTTTCAGGCGGATCCAGCGTCCAGGCCGATGTGCTCGGATTCGCGCTGTCGACGGGAGGACAGACCGCCTTCTTCCCGCTCGATGTGCACACCTACATGCGCCCGATCACGACGCTGTTGCACGACCAGTCGCGCACAAAGGTCGTGCATGATCTGAAAGCCACGTTGCTCGCGTTTCACAGGATCGGAGTCACCGTCGCCGGTCCCTATCTCGATACGATGGTCGCAGACTACCTGCTCAACCCCAACCGCCGCGACCATAGCCTCGCCACCATTGCCATGGAAGCAGTGGGCCATCGCCTGGGCGAATCGCACACAGAGACCAAGGCGCCGCAGTCACTCTTCGACGAAGATACCGGGTCGCGCGACGAGGCAGCCGAACAGGCCACCGTGCTGGCCGAGTTGGCCCCGGTCATGACCGAGCGATTGACCGCCCAGGGCAGCCTGAAACTGTTTCATGAGATTGAAATGCCGCTCGTCCCGGTACTGGCTGAGATCGAACGGAACGGATTCCTGCTCGACGTCGAGGGGTTGAAGGTCTTGAGCAAGGAATTGGAACATGAACTCGACAAGATGATGGAGACCATCGCCGGCCTGGCGGGCGGTGAGTTCAACATCAATTCACCGAAACAGCTGGCCGTCGTGCTCTTCGAAAAACTCGGCCTCAAACCGGGCCGCAAAACGAAAACCGGCTATTCGACCGATGAAGACACGCTCACGCAGCTCGCGACGCAACACGATTTACCCGCGCAGATTCTGGCCTATCGCAGCATCAGCAAACTCAAATCGACCTATGTCGATGCGCTGCCTGAACTCGTAAATCCAGAAACGAAACGGCTCCACACATCGCTGAATCAAACCGTCGCCGCCACCGGCCGGCTGTCATCGACCGATCCCAATCTGCAGAACATTCCGGTCAAAGGTGACTATGGCCTGCGCATTCGCGAAGCCTTCATCGCGGCCAAGGGCCATACGCTGCTCTGCGCCGACTATAGTCAGATCGAGCCACGCATCCTCGCGCATTTGTCGCAGGACCCGCGGTTGCTCGAAGTCTTCGAAAAGGGCGAAGACATTCACATGGCGACCGCCATGGACATTTTCCATCTCCCCGCCTCGCAGATCACGCGCGAGATGCGACGGGCGGCCAAGAGCGTGGTCTTCGGCATCGTCTACGGCATCAGCCCCTTCGGCCTCTCGCAGAACATCGGCGTCCCGCAGGCCGAAGCCAAGAAATACATCGAGACCTATTTTGAGAAATATGCCGGCGTGCGCGCCTTGATGGATCGCAACATCGCCGAAGGCAAGGAGAAGGGCTTCACCACCACCATTCTGGGGCGGCGGCGGCCGATTCCAGAATTACAGAGCGGCGATCCCGTGCAGCGCGGCTTCGGCGAGCGCATGGCCGTGAACAGCCCCATCCAGGGTTCCGCCGCCGACTTGATCAAAGTGGCGATGATCAATGTGAGCAGGGCCCTCCATCATGAGATGCCGCACACGAAGATGATCCTCCAGGTCCACGACGAATTGATCTTCGAAGTACCGGAAAAGGAACTGGACGAAGCCAAGCGGCTGGTGAAGCACGAGATGGAAGGCGTCGGCAAACAGCTGCACCTCTCCGTCCCGCTCAAAGTCGATCTCGGCACCGGCCACAACTGGCGCGTCGCGCATCCGTAGGAATTCCTCTACAGAGAATCAGAGGAGAACAGCGTATGGAGCAGAACCAGGGCGATGAGCGATCCGCACCGGGGATGACCAGGCGCGGCTTCATGGTGTCCACGCTGGCAGTGGGATTCGCGCTGGCCGTCCGTCCCGTTGCGGCGGAAACTATCACAACCGACACAACCGGTCTGACCACCGGTGAGGTCCGCATTCCAACCGGCGATGGCACCATACCAGCCTATCGCGCCATGCCGTCACAGGGACGCTCGTTCCCCGTCGTGCTGGTCGTCCAGGAAATCTTCGGTGTCCATGAACACATCAAGGACGTGTGCCGACGCTTCGCCAGGTTGGGCTATCTCGCCATCGCTCCCGAATTCTATGCCAGGCAAGGCGACGTCTCGAAGCTGTCCGGGATCGATGAGATCCGCAAAGTCGTTTCGCGGGTGCCGGACGCGCAAGTCCTGGCAGACCTCGATGCGACCGTCGCCTGGGTCAAAGCCAGCGGCGAAGGTGATATCGAGAAACTCGGCATCACAGGATTTTGCTGGGGCGGGCGAATCGTGTGGTTGTATGCCGCGCACAGCCGGCAATTGAAAACAGGAGTTGCCTGGTATGGCAAGCTCGTCGGCAACCAGAGCGAGCTGCAACCGAAACATCCGGAGGATGTCGCGGGAAATCTGAATGCGCCGGTGCTTGGACTTTATGGCGGAAGCGATCAGGGCATTCCGCTCGACACGGTCGAACGTATGCAGGCTTCCCTCAAAGCGGCGAACAGTCCTTCCCACATCGTCGTCTATCCGGACACGCCGCACGCATTCTTCGCCGACTACCGGCCAAGCTATCGCAAACAACAGGCAGAAGATGGATGGAACCGGTTGCGAGAATGGTTCAAGCAGCATGGTGTAGCATAGAAATTATTGACGCCAGAATAGTTTCGCGGCCAACACCGCTTTCACACAAACTTACACGGAGGTGACCTATGCAGAAGATTCATCCGTCATTAGCCTGGATGATCGCGGGGATGAGCCTTGGCGCATTGGGATTCCTGCTGTTCATAGGACAGCCGTTCACCGCGAAGGCGCAAGAACCGAAGCGGTTTCAGTACCAAATCGTCGAGGTCCTTCCCGACACGCAGAATATGCAATCTAAGCTGAACGAGTTTGGATCAAGCGGATGGGAACTGGTAGCGGTCTCGATGGGGAACATGACGGAGCCGAGATTAATTTTCAAGAAGTGAGTACAGGGATAGCAGCGATTTATGCTCTTGGTGTAGTGAAAGTGGATCTTGGAGCCAGCTACAATTGACTCATGACACCTCTGAGAAGAATTCGCCTCGGTCTGTGGATGAGGGTCTATCCGAATGACCCGCGCCAATTTTAATGGCAGAAAAGACTTCAGGGGCATTTCAATAGCGACATGAGCAATACCCGTTTTCAATGGAAGCGCTTTTGGTATCTGCGAGGCTCTAGCCTAAATCTGTCAGACGACGGTTACCTTCCTGACCCTGATTCCCAATCAAGCCGATTTTGGAATAAGAATGTCGTATCGTTCGAAGAACTTTCCGGCTTGAAGGCACTTGTTCTGCTCGGCGATCCCGGCATGGGGAAGTCCACAATTCTGTCGGAGCAGGAGTCTGTCTGGGGGAAAAACCAACCTGCTTCAAATGAGAAGCATCTCTTCGTAAATCTCCGGTCGTATCAAACGGATAGCCGACTAGCTGCTCACCTTTTTGAGAGCCCAATTTTCAAGGAGTGGTTAGCTGGCACACATGATTTGCATCTTTTCTTGGACAGCTTAGACGAAGGTTTACTATCGATCAATGTGCTAGCCGCCTGCCTCGTCGATGAGTTCAAGAAGCTACCTTCTGAACGCCTGTACCTCAGAATTGCCTGCAGAACTGTAGATTGGCCGAATTCTCTTGAGAACGGCCTTGCAGATTGGTTGGGTAAAGATGCCGTCAAATATTATGTACTAGCACCTCTCAGAAAACTGGATGTCGAAGAAGCAGCTCGAGCTTCCGCCTTAGACCAAAAACTCTTTCTTAACCAAGTTGAGTCTTCAGCCGTCGTTCCATTTGCCATCAAGCCCGTCACTTTAAACTTTCTGCTTTCGGTGTATCGGAAGCAGGGACGTCTGCCCAACTCACAGTCCGCCCTCTACCTGGATGGATGTCGATTACTTGCTGCCGAGACAAGCAAAAGTCGGGGTACCGCTGGGTACAAAGGGGAACTTACCGCAGAGCAACGGCTGGCAGTGGCAGCTCGAATTGCGGCTGCCATGATCTTTGGAAATCGAGATGCTGTCTATTTAGATGCAAATACGCCTGAAGCTCCTAACGAAGATGTTGAAATCAGAGAATTATCAGCTGAGACCGAATCAGTCGATGAAGTGCGCTTCAAGGTAGGAGAAAAAGAGATTCGGGAAACACTAGGCACTGGCCTTTTTTCAACTCGCGGCCCAAATCGGATTGGTTGGGGGCATCAGACCTATGCCGAATTTCTGGCTGCATGGTATCTGAAGAAGCACGATGTTTCAATTTCTCAAATCAAGAACCTAATCACTCACCCGGGTGATCCAAACAAAAAGACTATTCCTCAATTGGGTGAGACGACTGCGTGGTTGGGTGGAATTATTCCGGAGATATTTAAAGCCATTGTGCAGGCCGAGCCGGATCTGTTGTTAAGGAGTGAGGTAGCGACGGGAGACTCCCCACAGCGCGCGGCCTTGGTCGAGGCGTTGTTGCAGCTCTACGAGGATGAACACGCCTATGATCGCGACCGTCAGCACTACAAGAATCTGGCACATCCCGGCCTAGAAGACCAACTTCGTCCTTATATTACAGACAAAACAAAGGGCGTAATAGTACGGCGTGTGGCAATCGACATAGCAGAATCTTGCAACATCCAAGATCTGAACGATGCCTTACTGGAAGTAGCTCTTGATACGTCAGACAACCTGGCGTCACGAATAAACGCTGTTTCTGCAATCTGGAGAATAGGCGATGATCAAACAACGGAAAGGCTCAAACCTCTAGCTTTTTCAGATGATGTCGATGACCTCCGCGATGAACTCAAGGGTAGCGTTCTCAGGGCCTTGTGGCCTTCTCATATCACGGCCAGAGAATTATGCCCTCTTCTAAGGCCGCCAAAAAGTGACGGCTTCATTGGTGTTTACCGGCTTTTCCTTTCAACGGAGTTCGTTAAAGATCTGGCCCCGCAGGACTTAATCCCAGCTCTCGAATTCATGACCAGCTTGTCACAGCCCCGCCACGAGATGGACTTATCTATGGAGTCTCTCATGGATGGGGTTGTAATGAAGGCATGGGAAAACATGACTGGCCTGGGAGTGACTGAGGCCCTCGCTAAATTTGTGGCGTCAAGGCTGAAGCATCATGATGCCTTAATAAAAGGAAGATTAAGCGAATCTGATCGGTTCACCTTTTTAGAAGATGAAGATAAAAGGCATCGGCTGCTTAAGGCAGTCCTTTCAGCCGTTGCGGAAGATCCTGACAGTGAAGGCTCATGGCTCTTATTCACTCACACACCAATCGTGCGGCCAGAAGATTTCCATTGGCTCATTTCATACCTTGATCAAAATCTGAAGAAAGAAATTCAGAGCGTTGTAGTCGATCTCCTTGTGAGATTGTTCAATAGTTTTCCTGAACCCAGACCCCCAGAACACTTGGATGCAATTCTTGAGGCTTGCAAGGGACATCCACTGGTTTCGGACAGGTTCAAATGGGTTTGGGAACCGATAAATTTAGACTCCGCGCAAGCTCAACAACTCAAGACCCGATATGAGGAAGAAGAGTCATGGAAACGGCGAATAAATAAGCCTCCACTCAACCCGTCTCCCGCTGAGAGACTAGCTAGAGCCCTTCAGGAATGTGAGGACCATGATCCTGCCGCGTGGTGGAGCGTTATTCGCGAGCTGACTCTAGAACCAACGAGCACTGGCTACGATTCGGGTTTTGAATGGGACGTGATGAAACTACCTGGCTGGCTGTCGGCCGATGAAGTAACCCGAGAAAGAATCGTTTGCGTGGCAGAGAAGTATGTTCAATCTGATGTTCCCGCTGAGTCCAATTGGCTTGGGACGGGGCAATGGAGTTTGTCGGCGATGTCGCAGTGGAGCGCCGTAGCTTTACTCCAAAAGGTAAGGCCCCTGGTCCTGCAAAGCTTGTCGGCCGATCAGATTGGAAGATGGTGCCCAATAATTCTTGCCTTCCCATTTCTGAATAACGACAGCGATCGATCCGTTAGGAATGAATTGCTCAAGCTCGCCTACCGCAAATCTCCACTCGCCGTGCTTGATACAGCAAAGCTCTTGATAGAAAAAGAAATTGAAAAGGGAGAGAAGATAAGCACTGCAACAGAACTAAATGGTATTTGGAATGAGGAAATCGCCAAGTTACTCTTGGGCTATGCCAAGGCCAGCGCGACCACCCCGAAATCCATGAGCTCTTTGCTCAGTGTATTATTAGCTCATGACAACTTGGAGGCACAGTCATTTGCTTCTGCTTTGATTCCGACGCCACCACCTTCGGCCGATCCAGAGAGAGCGAGGGCAGTTGCCGCTGCGCAAACGTTAATGCTCGACACCAAAGATGTCGGCTGGGGGATAGTATGGCCTGCTATGCAAGTGGATGAAGACTTTGGCAAGCAAGTCATCCTTGGCATTAGCAAGGACTACGACTCAATGGGCTTTCGACTCAATGCAGACCAGCTTGGCGATCTTTACGTGTGGCTCACGCGTCACTTCGAAGTGCCAGAGCACAACAGTGGTGAAGCGCGTTGGGTTGGACCTCTTGAGTCTATCGAGTTGTGGAGAAACGCTATCATCCAGCTTTTGACTCACATGGGAAGTTTTCGTGCCTGCGAGGCAATCAAGAAGATTCAACGAGAACTTCCGCAACTAGATTGGCTCAAATGGGTTCAAGTTGATGCCCAGGCTCAAGCTCGTCGGGCTACGTGGGTGCCAGCGCGACCTCAGGATATCATTAAACTTATCGCTGACCGTGAGATGCGCTTAGTCCAGAGCGGAGACCAGCTACTTCAGATCCTGACCGAGTCATTGGAGAGGCTTCAAGCTACGTTGCAAGCAGCAATACCAGAGGCTCAATTTCTCTGGGACAATGTCTCAAAGTCTGACGCTAAGCCCAAAGATGAGAACATGTTCTCCGACTATGTAAAAGTCTTTCTGGATAGAGATTTGAAACAGAAAGGCATCGTTCTAAACAGAGAAGTCCGCATTCACAGAGGGCAAAGAACCGATATTCATGTTGACGCGGTAACTCAGACTGCTCCAGGGAAGCCCTATGACTCGCTTTCTGTCATCATCGAATGCAAAGGATGCTGGAACCCTGAGTTGTATGATGCATTGAAGGATCAACTAGTAGGGATGTATCTAAAAGATAACCACTGCCAGCATGGTCTTTACTTGGTGGGGTGGTTTAATTGTGTGAACTGGTCAGAAAAGGACGGTCGGAAAGGACGAGCTGAAAAACTCTGTCCCACAATTGATGACACGCGGCGGACGTTAGCCGACTCCGCTACGAATCTCTCAAATGGTCCAATCAGAATAAGGTCTGTTGTGCTTGATGCTTCTCTTCACTAAAGAGCTGCGTTGCTATGCTGATCACTCGACCTCCGGCAACTCTCCGTACACCGATTCCACCACGCTCTTCATTTCCTCGTCGGATACCGGGATGTTGTAGATTTCTTCTCCGGCCTCCCTCATCGACTTCAGATCGAGCATCGTGCCCGGTACGAGATCTTCTCCTTTGCCCAGTTTGCCTTTCACGGCATAGAGCACCCAGCGGGGGCCTTCGAGGGAGAGGACGAGGTACGACATGTCAGCAGCGGCGAGGATGGTGTGCGCGCCGAGATGCAGCTGAAGGGGTTCGCCAAGCAGGCCTAAGCACCAGTCTGATAGATGGCGGGACGATAGCGGGGTTTCGGAATAGGCTTCCGTTCAGCACGGGCAGCAGCCAGCCACGCGCGCTTCGCGATTTCGGCTTGCTTCAGCGCATCAGCCGGAGTCTTGCCAAACGCAGAGCAGGCTTCAAGATCAGGAATGTCGGCAATGTATCCGCCATCTGCCTTACTATAGAAAATGTTGATGTGGTAATGCGTCATGAGTCTTCAGCTTCAGCCCCACAGCCTCGCCAAAACAAAGATTCTTGGATCCATCAATCGTTTTGGCAAACAGCTTGCGCTTGCTTATCTTGCAAGAACAATCCTTTGCACTCGATTATGGCGTGTTCGGCTGAGCCGGCGTGGTCTCCGGTACATCGCCGTCTTTCGCATCGCGTGCGCAGCGGACTCCCATCCAGTTCATCGAGGTCTTGGGGTCCGTGCCGTTACGTTGTGAGACCCGCACGCTCGGCGTGCTGTCGATCCAGCCTCCGCCACGGAAGGCTTTCTGCGAGCCCTTGTCCGGCCCCTTGGGATTCTTGTCCGGCGCGGTCTTGTAATAATCCTTGTCATACCAGTCGGCCACCCACTCGGCGACATTGCCAACCATTTGGAACAGGCCGTAGGGACTCAGGGCATTGTCATATTTGAACACCGAGATGATCGGGGGATAGAGCAAGAGCCGCTCGGGACGATCGCGCACCGGACCGGACAGGCCGGTGCGACCGTAATTCGCGCGGGATAGGCCCGCCATTTCGTTGCCCCAGGGATAAATGCGCGTGTCGGCCTCGCCCCGCGCCGCCTTTTCCCACTCGGCTTCGGTCGGCAACCGTTTCCCGGCCCACTTGCAATACTCGTCGGCCTCGTACCAGGTCACATGCATGATCGGATGCGCGACCATCGTGTCTTGAAAATTCCCGCCGTCGAATTTCCAGTCCACTTGGGGGGGACGATTGGTCGCCAGAACGAATTTCAAGTACTGCACGGTCGTCACTTCGTATTTATCGATGTCGTAGGCATCGACATAGACCGAGCGCTGCGGCATCTCCACCAGATAGGCATTCTTATCCGTTTTCTTATCGCTGCCCATCATGAAGGGCCCGGCCGGAATTCTGACCATCTCATCATAGGCCGGCAGCTTGATGCGTTCAGCGGCAATCTTGCGTCCTTCCGCCGTCCACTCCTGCTTGATGTCGCCCACATCCAGCGACCAGGCTAACCCGGAGGTTGCCAACAGCCCTGCCATCACCAGCCCTGTCATCACACTCGTGCGCTTCAAAATCCGGCCTCCTTGCATGCTACATTCCCTGCTCTTTCTTCTCCGGCTCCGCCCCCTTATTGAAATCTTCCAACGGCTGAAAGTTCAGGGGGAGCTGGAAGAGATAGTCAGTCACCGCCCGTAATTTCACATGCTGGTATTCCACGATCCAGCTTCCGTCCTTCTTCGCCAGCTTCATGGGGAAATGGATATCGGTCGCCAGCCACTGATAATAGACCTCGGTTCGCTCTCCGTGCTTCGTCACGACTTCGTAGAGGATTGTGGGATGGCCTTCCCGGGTTTCCTGACCGATCTCCTCCCGCGACACCTCTCCGTCCAGTTTCTCCGTCACCCACAAGTCCTGATCCGCACTGTAGGGGATGGTCTTGAAATGCTTCATTCGCGAGAGCAGCATCCACACGACCTGCTTGTCTTTGCGCACGATGCTGACGTTCACCGGCCCCATCGTGTGGTGCTCGATGCGCCACATGTTGTCGCGGTAATAAATGTTGGCTTTGCCCGTGCGGCCGTCGATCTTGGTGATGCGGTCGGCCGTAAACTCCAACGCCCAGGCGGCACCGCAGAAACCAATGCCAAAGGTCACGATCAACGCTGAGATGATTCGACGCATAGCCGCTCAATCTACCTAATCTGCATGATCGAATGCTAGATGGGTGCGGGGTCAGATGGTGAGGACGGCAGCGCCTTGAAACGATCCGGCCTTGAGCGCTTGCAGCGCCTGATTGGCTTGCCGCAACGGAAAGCGGACGGTGCGGGGTTTGATCGGAATGGCGGCCGCTTCGCGCAATAACTCGATGCCGTCCTGCCGCGTATTGGCCGTGACGCTACGCAGGACACGTTCTCCGAAAATGTCGCGATCGTAGTCCAGCGACGGAATCGGCGACATGTGGATGCCGGCCAGCGCCAACGTGCCGCCTCTCTCCAATGCGCGCAATGCCGGAGGAACCAGCTCACCCGCCGGTGCAAAGATGATGGACCCGTGGAGCGGATCCGGCGGAAGGTCCTGCGCGCCTCCGACCCACACAGCCCCCAGCTCGCGCGCCAGCGCTTGATGCTCGGCTTTGAGAGAGCTGACATACACCTGGCAACCCCAATGACGCGCGATCTGGATGGCGATATGCGCGGAGGCGCCGAACCCGTAGAGTCCGAGCCGCTGGCCCGGCTTGATGCCGCTCAATCGCAGGGCGCGATAGCCGATGATGCCGGCGCAGAGCAGCGGCGCCGCCTCGTCATCGGTAAAACCTGCTGGAATGGGATAGGCAAATCGCGCCGGCACGACCGCATATTCCGCATACCCTCCGTCGACTTGATAGCCGGTAAATCGCGCCTTCAGACACAAATTCTCCCGCGCACTCTTGCAGAAATCACAGATCCCGCAGGTCCCTTGGAGCCAGGCGATCCCGACGCGATCTCCTTCGTGCACTTCCGTCACCCCGGCCCCCACTTGCGTCACCGTGCCGACGACCTGATGGCCGGGTACGAGCGATTGCTTGACGCCGGCCAACTCGCCCTCGATGACATGCAGGTCGGTGCGGCAGACCGCGCAGACATGCACCTTCACCAGCACCTCGCCGGGCCCCGGAAGCGGCATGGGGATGTCGCGAAGCTGCAACGGGCTCCCCGCCACATCTCCGACATGGTCGAGGATCATGGCCTTCATAGATACTCCGATGAATCGCAGTAGGTGAGTGGCCCGGCCGCCTCACTCGTGAGGCGGCCGGGATATGAGAGAAGAGCGAGAAATGGCTACGGCTTCTTGGCCTTGATGCACTCGATGTCGAGCCTGATGTTCACCTCGTCGCCGACGACAAACCCGCCGGTATCGAGCGTCTTGTTCCACACCATGCCGAAATCCTTGCGATTCACTTTTCCTTCTGCGGTAAATCCTGCGCGGGTGTTCCCCCAGGGATCTTTGCTCACGCCGTTGAACGTACCGACCAGAGTAATCTCTTTCGTCACGCCGTGGATCGTCAGGTCGCCGAGTGCCGTATAGCCCTCGCCCGTCTTCTTGTAACTCTTCATCTTGTAGGTCATGGTCGGATACTTTTCCACGTCGAAAAAGTCCGCGTTGCGCAAGTGGGCATCGCGCTTTTCGTGGTTGGTATTGACCGACGCCGTGTTGATCGTCGCTTCGATCGTCTTGAACTGTTGCGCCTCCGCGTCCATTTCCACTACTCCACTGTAGTCCATGAACCGGCCCGCCGTCTTCGACACGACCATGTGGGCGACGCGGAATTCAATGATGGAATGATCGGGATCCAGATCCCAACGCGCCATCTCGGCCCCGACCCCTGCCGGCCACCCGGCCAATAACACCGCACACAAGACACCGGCTTTCACAATTGTCCGTTGATACATGCACCCTCCGTGAGATGAACGGCCCGAGAACGCTGACTCGCACTTCATTCCGT
>Ga0209079_10000801_pt1 | contig 12227 bp, 11 predicted proteins | sample PPLLaktember2015_2_FD_187259 | JGI IMG/M metagenome (GOLD analysis project Ga0209079, IMG submission 187259) | Freshwater sediment microbial communities from Prairie Pothole Lake near Jamestown, North Dakota, USA - PPLs Lake P7 Core (6) Depth... | ecosystem: Environmental > Aquatic > Freshwater... | reverse complement strand
GATCAGGTGAAAAAGACTTCAGAAGTAAATGGCAGAATGAATTGATCAGTAATTCAATTTTACCAGTGACAATTCTTGCATTTTTATTACTTATCATTTTTGGATCGGTTAGCTCTTTTATTTCAGCTGAGCTATTGCCTGATAAAATAAGTCTGTTATTATTTCTTACAAAAAGTATTGGTATATTACTATCTGTTCTTCTGATCCTCCATGAATTTGAGGTACATTTATCGCTAACAGATAAACTCTGCCACCTTAATAAAGCCACAAACTGCAATACTGTTTTAAACGACAAAGCTTCAAAAGTATTCGGTTGGTTTGGCTGGGCTGATGTCGGTTTTGTATATTTTACAGGGGGATTCTTGTTTTTATTGCTGAATTTAAATGAACAGGGTCTTTCCCTATTAGCCATCCTGTCTGCCCTATCAGTACCGTATCCTCTGTTTTCGATTTATTATCAGGGATTTGTACTTAAAAGATGGTGTCCGATGTGCCTGGGTGTTCAGTTGATATTGATAATTGAGTTTATATTACTGTTACCCCGATTTTCACAATTCAGTTTTTCTTTCAACGCTTTATCCGACCTTAGCCTGATATTCCTTATTACCGGTATCATTTACACCTTATTTATACTGTTTACAAGGGAGAAAATATCAAATGAAATGCATTATTATAAATATCTGGGATTTAAGAAAAATCCTGATATTCTGAGAATCCTCCTTTATAATCAAATGCATTATGATATTCCGCTCACGGAAACCAGTCTGGTTTTTGGAGAAAAAAATGCGCGACTTAAGATAACTGCCTTCTTAAGTCTTCATTGCTCTCATTGTGCAAGAGCATTTGAGAAGATCAGGAATATGCTTAAGGAAGAAGAAGACATACTTATAAATCTGGTGTTAATGACCTCTGACAATAAAATGCTTACAACTTTATATAATTATCAACGGGCAGGTGAAGATAAAGAGTCATTAAGAATAATGGATCAGTGGTTTAATGCTGATCCATTTTCAAGGACAAGGGTGACTGATGGCCTGTGTATTCCTGAGGATAATGACATTTCAGGTAAGATAAGTGAGGAAAATGGAAGTCTTTTCAAAGGATGTAATGTTATGGGAACTCCTGCTTTTATTATTAATGGTTATAAACTTCCAGATCAGTATGATATTGATGATATAAAGTACTTCAGAGAGGTTTTTAAAGAGAAACAAGAAGTCTTAATGGGAAAGGATACAGTTAAATAACTAACATTAAATTTAAAAAGTAATTATAGGACCATCAAACAATACAAATTTGAAAGAGAAGGGCAGGAGGTTTTCCCTAAGCTCTGAGCTCATTGCCCTGAGCTTCATCCCCCTGCCCCGACCTTTCTCTAACAAGAAAGAGAGGTATACTGGCAAAGATATATTTTTAATCGGAAAGGCTGCCAGACCTTATATGAAATTCATTATTAAAAAAATGACTTTTATCAATTAAAACAAAAAAAATGAAAAAACTTAATAAATTACTGATCAATTCTGAAAAGTTGATGAAAAAGGAGGAGTTGATGACCCTGAGAGGAGGTTATGGAGGAATGTTGAAATGCGAAGGAGGGGAGTATGGTACTTGTACTTTCTACGTTCTGGGATGCTCTCCTGAAACCGATAGATCAACTTGTGACCTCTGTCCAGGAGGATGGACCTCTGCGATATGTGTTGGTTGATAAAATTTTATGAAGGGAGTCATCGGCTCCCTTCATAATTATAACCATAAGTCCTAGTGAAAGTTTAACTGATTTTGAAGTTTAAAAGTACCTATTATGAATGCATTAATAAAAATCCTAATCTATTCTCTACTGTTAATTTGTTGTAAAAGTACAGAAAAAAAAGACGAAAATCATATAAAAACTTTTAATTTAAAAGAGCTTCCTAAAATGACGAGTGTAAGGCTTTCTGATCTTGGATTTGAGGATATAGAATATATCCCATTGGAGACCACTGAAAACTGCCTTGTCGATAATATCAATGAAATAAATGTTGGGGACAGGTTCTATCTTATAAAATCATCAAACACAATTTTTAAATTTCAGAATAATGGATCCTTTGTAACCAAAATCGGGACAATAGGAAGAGGACCAAAGGAATTTACTGTTGCTCATGATGTTGAAATTTATAATGATAATCATGAAATTTATATAGTATCAGCCTGGCAAAAGAAATTTAATGTTTATTCTGAAACAGGTGATTTCCTGAGAACTTTTAATTGCCCTTTGAATACTACCAATTTTGCAGTTACTTATGATGGACTTTTATGCTATAATATGAATTCAATGGGTAATGTTGAAACAAGTTATAATTTAATTGATTTTGAGGGGAAAGTAATTAAAGATTTTTCTAACAAGTATTATTGGAATTATAAACAGCAAAGCATGTATGTTTATCAAAGTGAAAATCTATTTTATAGATTTGACAATCATCTTTTTAAGAAAGAAGTATATTCTGATACAGTTTATGTTTTCGAAAATATGAATTTTAATCCCCATTTAGTAATTGATGTTGGAAAGAAATTAGTAACAACAAACGCACGCTCAGAGTTAAATCCAATAGAACTGGCTGAGAATTATTTAACACCATGGAATCTTTTTGAATTTGGTGACTACGTATATTATGAGTTTGGATATGGATTTAAAATTGGAGGGAATAACCTAATATATGGCTTTATTGGTTCAAAAAGCAGAAATTTTGAGTCACTAATTAATGCAGAACAAGGGATTATCAATGATCTTGATGGCGGTCCAAGCATTTGGCCTAAAACAATAAAAGATGATAAGATAATACTTGGTTGGATCAGTGCTTTAAAGCTAAAGGATCACGTTGCCTGTCCATCTTTCAAAAATTCTGCTCCCAAATATCCCGAAAAGAAAAAAGAGCTTGAAAAACTTGCAAGCGGTTTGAAAGAGACAGATAATCCGGTTCTAGTATTGGTGAGATTAAAGAAATAAGTATTGCGGAAAGATACTCAACCAAACAAATTTGAAAGAGAAGGGCAGGAAGTTATTCTCTGTGCCCTGAGCTCTGTGCTCTGAGCCACTGCTTCCTGCCCGGACCTTTCTCTAACAAGAAAGGAGGTATACTGGCAAAGATATAATTTTAACCGGAAAGGCAGCCAGACCTTATATGAAATTCAAAATTACAAGAATGATTTCTAACAATTAAAACTTTATTGAGATGAAAAAACTTAATAAACTCGAGATCAATCCCGAGCGATTAATGAAAAATAAAGATTTGATAGCATTAAGAGGGGGGACAAACTGTCTTTGTCTAAATGGAGGCTCAATATGCGCTACTGGAACAGCAGGGAGTGCATCTGAATGTCAAGAGATGTGTGATGTTGCCCCGGGTTGTGGTTCAGATCCAAGTATTACATATTTAGGATATTAATAAATTCGATGTCATATATGTATAACTTGAATTAAGAGTATGTTGAGGAGGCTGAATCATTATTATTCAGCCTCATTCTCTCCTGATTTCGAATTACCGAGATAAACTATGAAACTATTCTAATTTACTGTAACCTATGCATATAAAAAGCCTGTTCTTAATAGTATCAGGGGCACTTCTGTTAAACTCCTGTAAACCATCCGGTCTTGATTATTTTACTTTTGATCCGCGGACACTTAAAGAAAATGAAATAGCTTTATCTGATATTGCTGACGGTGTTACCTATTTGCCGCTGCCAAATAATTTTCCTGTTGGAAAGGCCAGTAAATTCAATTTTATTGACCAATCAGTTTATTTTTTATCAGGTGATGGCATAATTGCATTTGACAGGGAAGAAAACCAACTTAGAAGAATTGGAAGCAAAGGCAGAGGGCCAGGAGAATACCTTTATTCCCGTAATTTTACTGTTGATGAGAAAACCGGCACTGTCTATGTTCTGGATCAGGGTGATATTGTAAAAACCTATTCAAAGACAGGTGAGTTTTTAAAAAGTATTCCGCTTCAAAAATTTGGCATTTCTACCTCTATCGATTTTTTTGAGTCTGCACTTTTTGTGACTTATGCATTCCAGTTTGGAGGTTCTTTGTATAGTTGGGTAATCTTCGATACATCAGGCAATGTTATCAAAAAAAGAGAAATCGGCATTCCAGCATTTAGCGGCATTTATGGAAATTCCAGGGCTACTTATAAATATGGAAGCAAGATTTATTATTGGAATAATTACATTGATACTGTTTTTTCAGTGTTACCGGATTTATCAGTAGATCCATCCTTTTTTATCAGACCTGGTGAACACAGGATTCCAAGAACAAGAGATACACCTTTAAACCCCAATGAAAAATATATGACTTTTAGTTCGATATTTGAAACAAAACGTTATATAGTCATACAGTATTACTTCATGAAAACAATTCTTTTACTATATGATAAATTTGATAAAGAATCATTTTTAATAAACCTGGAATATGAAAAGAATACTTATATCAATGGAATTGAAAATGATCTCGATGCGGGACCGGAGTTTTTACCATACCAGTATACTTCCGAAAATGGACGGGAATATATGGTTGGTGTGATAGATCCAATAAATATTAAAACAATTGTTTCAAGCGACAAATTCAAAAAATCTGTTCCAAAATACCCGGAAAAGAAAAAAGAGTTTGAAAAACTGGCAAACAGTCTTAAAGAAACAGATAATCCGGTACTGGTGCTGGTGAGACTAAAGAAATAAGTAGTTCAAAATGATACTCAACCAAACAAATTTGAAAGAGAAGGGCAGGCTTAGCTCTGAACCATTTGAGTGGAGTCCTGAGCAACCACCTGCCCGGACCTTTCTATAACAGAAAGGGGGTGTACCCATGCGAAGATAATATATTTCCGTGACTACGGTTACAGCCTGTGAAAGGATAGATCAGGGATTAATCAAAAAAACAACTAATAAACGCAAAAAATGAAAACGTTAAAGAAATTACAAATAAATAATAGTAGAATTATGTCAAATGATGATCTTAAAGCCGTAAAGGGTGGTTATGATTCATGTATGTGCGTTTGTATAGCCGGAGAAAATATGTATACAATAGTGTCCTGGGATAGAGATTGCGGACCTTTATGTTATGACGTATATGGGACAACTGCTGGATATTGCATGAACTAAATACAACTTACCAAGATTTCAATTTACCAGATTTTTCGAGGCTGATCTTGAAAGGACAGCCTCTTTATTAAATTAAGTTGACATTACATTAAACTATAAGGAAAACATAGGTAGTAAATTTAAATAATAACATGAAAATATATCCCTTTTTTATTTTATCTACCATACTATTTATCCTTTCATGTAGAAACTTTGATCATTATAGTCCCGGTCTGATTTATCATGTGGATCTAGAGAGAGATATAAATAGCATATCATCAGTCCCTTTAAGTAATTTAGGGAGTAAATTGGAATATGTTACTCTTGAAACTAATCCTGCTTGCATGATCCAAGAAATATCAGATGTATCTGTCTCAGATTCGTTTTTGTTTGTAAGGGATCGTTACCGGTTGTTTCTTTTTAACAGGCGTGGGAAGTTTATAAAGCTAATTGGATCACAGGGTAGGGGACCTGGAGAATACAACATAATATGGGATTTTGCTGTTGATGGTACAAGCAAGGAAGTATATGTCCTAGCTTCAGGACGGAAAATACTTGTTTATGATTTTGACGGGAAATTTGTAAGAGATTTAATGTTAGGTTTTCCGTGTACTCAGTTTGTTTTAAATGAACGCAACGAATTGGTATTTCATCCGGTCAACTTAAGTCGAAAAACAAACGAACCGGTTTACAGCTTGCATATTTTAAATAAGAATGGAAGGACCATAACAAGAATCCCAAATACGTTAAGAAGAGTAAACGGAGGAATTGCAATACCTATTTCACCACTTTATGTGTATAATGAAGCTTTGATTTTTATGGAATTTGGGATTGACACATCCTATATTTATGATAATAATAAAAAAAGACCGTATTCTATTTTTTATTACGGTAATTTGAAATTTCCACCGGATCCTGCAGTGGATGAGATTCTTAGAATAGACGAAAGGTTATGTGGTAAGTTTTATGTAAATAATATACTAGAAACAGATAAAACATTGTTATTGGATATTTGTTACCTGCTACCTCATGTTTCAATATCAAACTGTTATTACGATAAATCAACTTCACGACTTACAGTTTTGAAAGATGATGGTTTTGTCAATGATATTGATGGAGGAATGATATTCTGGCCTGAAGAAATATCAAATGATGGATTAATGATCGATTATGTAGATGCATTTGAACTGATTAAATCCTATAAGCAACAAGCAAACAGTGAGATAAAATCTGCACAATTAGAGAATGTGGTAAAAAACCTTACTGAAACTTCAAATCCTGTCATAATGATCTTATATCCCTAAAAGTCAGTTATACAAATGATGAGTAAAGGCTTTCTTATTCATTTAATTACTATATCGGTAAACAGAAATTCAAGGCAAAAAAACATTATAAACTTGAAAGAGAAGGGCAGGGGTTTTGCCCTGTGCTCTGAGCTCTGCGCCCTGAGCAACAAGCCCCTGCCCGGACCTTTCCTTAACAGAAAGGTGGTGTACCCATGCGAAGATAAGTATTTTCTGTTACAATTGTAACAGCCTGTGAAATGATAAATCAGGGAAATGTAAACAAATAATTACTAAATATTATTAATAATAATAAAAACTTTAGGAAAATTGCAAATCAATCCTGAGAGAATAATGAAAAGTGATGAACTTATAACTTTCAGAGGAGGCGATTTACATTATTATTGTTGTTGTTGGTATTGTTCTGGCTGTGGACCAACCTGTGGACCTGCATGGATTCCGGAGGGAGTAGATCCAAACGAATGGGCCGCACAACAAGGTGGTTATGAGGGCTGTAATTGTTTTGGAGGTTATTGAATTAAATCAGACTTTCTTAAATGATGCAGTATTTTACATGTGATTAGTCTGCAGAGTAATCTGCAGACTAATCACCTTCTATTATGATTTTAATAATCTTTTAAGTAGTATGAGATTAAAACTATTGTTTTTGCTTTCATTTTTTATTTTCTCTTGTTCAAATGAACATAATGAACTGGTAACTATAGATGTAGCTGATTCATTTGAAAAACAGATTGAAGTTAAACTTAGCGAGTTCGTGAGTGAGGTTACTTACATCCCGCTGGAATCAACAAAAGAGTCGTTCATTTCAGATCATCCTGTTATTAAGGTGGGAGATTATATTATTGTTCGCAATACAGGACCTAATATGCCCCTACTCCTGTTCGATAAATCGAATGGCAAATTTATCAACCATATAGGAAAAGTTGGTAGAGGACCGGATGAATACAATTTCCCGGTAAAGGATTATTACAATACCAGCAAAAATATTATTTATACTAATGGTTATAAACCTGATGAGACGAAAGTATTTGATATTACTGGGTCTTTTCTGTACAGTTTTTCACGACCAGAGATTATGGAACCATCTGTCAAAGGTGGAAAGTTAAGTTTATCATTTGATACCTATCTGGATGAAAACAACTATGTTAGTTTTATAGATAATTTTACAGGAACTATTAAAACGAAGCTGGTTATCTTTAACAAAGATACCATTAAGAAGACATTTCCTAATTATCTGAAATGGGGAGACAAAGATTTAACAAAGAACCGAAGGCCATACTTTAATACAACCTACTTTATACGCTGGAATAGCAATCTGTATTTTAAAGAAATTTTTAATGATACCTTATTTCAAGTAACAATAGAAGAACTAAAACCAAGGTTAATTTTTAATATGGGGAAGTATGGTTTATCATACGAAGAACAGCAAAAAATAAGTCCATCCTTTGGAAAAATCAGTTCAGATTATTTCTTGATAACCGATATTGATGAAAATTCCAGTTTCATATTTTTTTGTCTGTCTTATTATAATAATAAAAAATATACTTGTTTTTTTGACAAGAATCTTAAGACCACAACAATATGCAAGGAAACTCCAGAATATCAATCCGCACTTATAGATGATATTAATGGGTTTTTTCCGATTATTCCGCTTGATTTTACGCAGGAAAATGAAATGATAGCTGTTCTGAGCCCCGTTGAAATCCTTCATTGGTTAAATAATAACCAAGGAAAAGCTACAATATTAAGAGAGAGAATGCAATGGTTGAATGATCTTACCGAAACAAGTAATCCTATAATTGTAATTGCAAAATGTAAAAATTGATCATCTTACACAATCTCTTTCCTTAAGGCTGACAACCCCACAATTTATAACAAGAGGGTACAAAAAGTGGAAAAAAAATAATAATGTTTTTTGTTTTAACAACTGAAACCCTGTATCAGATAAATGTAAAAAATGTAAAAAGAAAGAAAGTGCAGAAAGCATTATCCAGTGTAACAATAAATCAATTAATAGAATTAATGAATTCACTTAAAGAAAATTAGAAAGAGAAGGGCAGGGGTTTTGCCCTGTGCTCTGAGCTACCAGCCCCTGCCCGGACCTTTCCATAACAGAAAGGGGGTGTACCCATGCGAAGATAATATATTTCCGTGACTACGGTTACGGCCTGTGAAAAGATAAATCAGGGAAAGTTAAAAAATAACTGACTTTAGAATAATTAATATGAAAACACTTGGAAAGCTTAACATAAATCCCTCGAGGATAATAAAAAATGAAGAATTAATGACCCTTAAAGGAGGATCTCCTACGTTATTATGTAATGGTTACGGTCCTGGTTGTGTATTATATCCGGCTTGGTGTGGAAATGGAGAAGAAGATCGTGCAGCTTGTGATGTAGCTTGTCCTGGAACTACCATTGTTATCTGTTTTGCATGGTGAATCAAGAATTGATGAGGGAGTCTTTGGCTCCCTCTAATATTGAGTCAAAAACTTTTATTTTACTTTAATATAAAGTTGTGGGTTGTTGAGGTAAATCAAATGAAGATTTCAAAAATTGTTTTTCTCCTGCAAATGTTCGTAATAATTTGGCAAAGTGTATACTGTCAGAATACTGGCAGACCAATAACTTTTCACATAAAAGAACTGCCAAAGGTTGGCAATCTAAAGCTATCAGAATTGGGATTTACTGATATTGATTATATCCCTTTGGAAACCAATGAAAAAAGTTTGGTTAAAAGGATTACAGATATAAAAATCTGTGAGGACTTCCTCCTGATTCAATATTATGCTCAAATATTGATGTTCAAAACTGATGGGAAATTTGTCACAAAAATCGGAACAGTAGGAAGGGGGCCAAATGAGTTTACCGTAATTCATGATGTCGATATTGATGAGAAAAATAGAAGAATTTACCTTGTCTCAGGGTGGCAGAGGAAATTCTTTGTATATTCCGTAAATGGTAAATTTATCAGAACTATTCAATGTCCCTTAAATACAACTCAGTTTAGAGTGACTGAAGATGGATTATTATGCTATAGTATAAATTCATTTGCCAATATTGTTACCAGCTTTAATTTGATAGATTCTACCGGTCGTATTATTAAAAGATTTCCTAACAAGTATCCATTTAAAGCCCCCAAAGGGCGTTTCCTTGTTTTCATATTTGAGAACCTTTTTTATAAACATAATAACCAGCTTTTCAAGAAGGAAATATATTCAGACACTATTTATTCCTTCGAAAAATCATCTTTCAAACCCTACGCAGTCATTGACCAGGGGAAGAGATTAATAACGCCAAAAGTACGCTCAACCTTAATTCCTGATCAAATTGCGGAAAACTATTTTCAACAACAGAAATTGTTTGAATTTGGTGAATATATTTATTATGAGTATCTTATTAATGGTAATCTCTTCGGCCTAATAGGATCAAAGAAGAAAAATCTAACAATGATAATTGATCCCAAAAAAGGAATTTATAATGATATGGATAGTGGTCCAAATATTTGGCCCAGAGCAGAGAAAGGCAATGATACATTAATAAGCTGGATTGATGCCATTGAACTTAAAAAGTATGTTGCCTCAGAAATATTTAAAAAAACAGTCCCTAAATACCCAGAAAAGAAAATGGAACTTGAAAGACTTGCAAATAATTTAAAGGAGACCGATAATCCTATCCTGATTCTGGTAAAATTGAAAGAACATTAACATGTCGGATTTTCCAATCTTCAAACAGCTTGATTCCATGGATTGCGGCCCTTCCTGCCTCCGCATGGTTGCAAAATATTATGGGAAATCATATGCATTACAATCTCTCCGTTCAAAATCATTTATAACCAAATCGGGAGTCTCAATGCTCGGCATCAGCGATGCCGCTGAAAGCATAGGCTTCCGCACCCGTGGCTATCGTCTTACGTGGGAACAGCTGCGCGACGAAGTCCCGCTACCCTGCATAGTGCATTGGAATCAGAGACACTTTGTTGTAGTTTATAAGATTAAGAAGCGGAGGGCAGGGGGCAGGGGGCTGTGGGCAAGAAGCACAGGGCGCAGGGCACAGGGCACAGAGCAAGAATCAAAAAACCCTGAGCTCTCTGCTCTGAGCTCTGAGCAAACAGACCTGCACGACCTGCACGACAGATCCACAGTATATGTCGCCGACCCCGCCTCCGGCCTACTCCGCTATACCAAAGATGAATTTCTTAAATGCTGGTACAGCACAAAAAGCGACGGTGTAGAGGAAGGAACTGCTTTATTGCTGGAACCAACGCCGGAATTTTATAAACAGGAGGATGAGGAGAAAAGCAAGCTAAGCTTCTTATTTCTCCTGAATTATATCCGACCTTATACAAAATACATTTTCCAGCTTATGCTGGGAATGCTTACTGCCAGCATAATAAGCCTTATCTTCCCTTTCCTTACACAATCGCTTGTCGATACCGGTATCGGGAACAGCAACATAGCATTTGTTGTTATGGTGCTCGTTGCCCAGCTGATTCTCACACTCAGTCAGACTGCAAACGGGCTGCTGCGTAACTGGATAAGCCTGCACGTTACAAGCAGGGTAAGCATATCGCTAATCTCCGATTTTCTGATTAAGCTGATGAAGCTTCCCATATCTTTTTTCGATGTTAAGCTTGTTGGTGATATTATGCAGAGAATAGGCGATCATAACCGGATAAGAACTTTTCTGACCGACTCTCTTATAAGCATCATATTTGCTGTCATTACCCTGGTTATGTATATCATAATAATGGCTACATATAATCTTGGCATACTAGGAATCTTTTTGCTTGGGAGCGCTCTTTATATCGGTTGGGTGGTGCTATTTCTGAAAAGAAGAAGAGAGCTCGATTATAAGAGGTTCCAGCAAAGTGCGGCAAATCAGAGTAACATTGTGCAGCTAGTAACCGGGATGCAGGAGATAAAGCTAAACAGCTGCGAGAAACAAAAGAGGTGGGAGTGGGAAAGGATACAGATCAAACTCTTTAAGGTCAGCCTTAAAAGCATGATGCTTAATCAGAACCAGCAGCTCGGTGCAGCCCTTATTAATCAGGCAAAAGATATTTTCATCTCTTTCCTTTCTGCAAAAGCCGTAATTGATGGCCAGATGACCCTCGGCATGATGATGGCGATCCAATATATAATAGGCCAGCTCAATGCGCCCATCCAGCAGTTCATAGGCTTCACACAGGCTGCACAGGATGCAAGGATAAGTCTCGAAAGACTTGGTGAAATCCATAACAAGGAGGATGAAGAGAAACCTGAGGATAATAAGATAAGCGAAATACCGGCAGATAAAGATATCGAGATCAAAAACCTGCTTTTCCAGTACGAAGGGCCCCATTCGGAGAAGGTTCTCAACAATGTTTCACTCACAATACCTGCAAAAAAGGTGACAGCGATAGTCGGGATAAGCGGCAGCGGGAAGACGACACTGATAAAGCTGATATTGGGATTTTATCCCCCGGTTAAAGGGGAGATCTCCCTAAACGGTACACCGCTTAACAGATTCAGCCAGTCGGAATGGCGAAAACGATGTGGGGTTGTAATGCAGGAGGGTTATATTTTTTCCGATTCGATTGCAGGGAATATCGGCCTTATAGATGATGTTCCGGATAAGGAGAAGATCGACAGGGCAACAGAAACGGCAAATATTAAAGAGTATATCGAGAGCCTGCCCCTCGGATATAATACCAGGATAGGTAATGATGGTCATGGTCTGAGCACAGGTCAAAAGCAAAGGTTACTTATTGCCAGGGCAGTATACAAAGAACCCGATTTTATCTTTTTCGATGAGGCTACAAATGCACTCG
>Ga0209079_10000792_pt1 | contig 12286 bp, 13 predicted proteins | sample PPLLaktember2015_2_FD_187259 | JGI IMG/M metagenome (GOLD analysis project Ga0209079, IMG submission 187259) | Freshwater sediment microbial communities from Prairie Pothole Lake near Jamestown, North Dakota, USA - PPLs Lake P7 Core (6) Depth... | ecosystem: Environmental > Aquatic > Freshwater... | reverse complement strand
CTCAGTCTGCCAGATCTGGAGAAGAAGGTTGGAAAGCTCCGTTATTGTTTTTCAGCGGCTGCAAGCATGGCACGGGAAATTGTGAAACAATGGAAAGAGCGCACCGGTGTCACCATTGCAGAGTCTTACGGTATGACAGAGGTCATGCCTACCACATTCAACCATTTTTATCCTGAATTTCATGTTGTAGGTTCAGTAGGGCCGGTTGTTCACGGAGTTGAGGCACAAATCAGGGATACCTCCGGGAATGCTCTTCCTCAGGGCCATGAAGGAGAGATCTGCATCAGGGGACGAAACGTCATGAAGGGGTACCTCAACAATCCCGAGGCCACAACTGCCGGTATGTGGAATGGGGAATGGTTCCGCTCAGGAGATATCGGCATTGTGGATGAGCGAGGATATTTCTTCATCGTTGATCGGCTCAAGGATCTTATCATAACCGGTGGTGAGAATGTCTATCCCCGTGAAGTTGAGGAAGCCCTTTATACCCAGTCAGAGATAGAAGAGTGCGCGGTGATTGGGCTTCCCGACAAGGAGTGGGGTGAAAAAGTTGCCGCATACATTGTGCTCAAACCGGGAAAAGAGGTTTCCATTAACGATGTAAAGTCAAACCTCAAAACTCTTCTCTCTCCTTTTAAGGTACCCAAGAAGTTTGAGGTCGTGAAGGAACTACCAAAGAGTCCGGCAGGTAAAATTCTGAAACGGGAGCTCAAAAGGCAGGTCGTGGAGGACTCAAAGAAATAGCTCCCAACAAGATGTGGGCAGATAACTTTATCATTAAAAGGCAGGGCCAGAAATGACCCTGCCTTTTAATTTAACAACAAGCTGAAGCCTCATTTCATTGACCCAATAAATTTTATAAAGAAGATATTATTTTGCCGATGAATACGCTGGTTGGGATTTTTTTGCCCGGAAGGTTTTTTCCAGATCAATAAGGTTCTCGCCGAACTCTATTGCGTGGTGCCGCATGGCAGCGGCTGCAGCATCAGGATCACGGGCCAAAACTGCCTCGACAACAGGTCGGTGCATTCCTGCAGGGTGGATAAACGGTTGGTCAACGTCAACTGTTTGAACAATTCTCCTGGTGAGCGCCATGAGGGACCTCTCCAGGGCTTCTAAAAAATGATTTCCACATGACTCAGCCAGGATATAGTGAACAGAGGTTTTTGTGTCAAGGTCCTCCCCTAATGATCGGACCGGTAATTCCTCTGCTTCGATAGCCTCTTTAAGGAGCCTGGCATGTTTTCGATCTATTTTTATTGCTGCCAATTTTGCTATCTCAGGCTCAACAAGAACACGTACTTCAATAAGTTCGGGAACTGAGATCTTTTCAGCAAGAAAAAGATCAACAAAGGCGTCGCTTAAGTGTTCAAAGGTTAAATCGGTAACGAAGGTTCCCCCGGTGACACCTTGCCGGGTAGCCACAAAGCCTGTATTTTCAAGGAACCGCAAGGCTTCTCTGATTGCAATACGGCTTACCTGAAATTGCTCTGCGAGATCACGCTCCGATGGCAGCTTATCCCCTGCCTCGAAATGACCGATGAGGATGGATTGTTTCAGTTGTTCTGCTACTTCCCCTGAAACCCTGGACTGTTTGATAGGTTTAAATGAGGGCATGAATAAAACCTCTTGTGTACTTGTTATACTATAACGAAGTATAAACCATTTGCAAGAAAAATTTAATTATTTACTTGACAAAATTAATTACCACGTTTAAATATTATACCAATTCAGCATAACGATAACTTTACTCATTGGAACTCATTATATATGATGTTTTTATGCTGGACTTTACTCGGAGGATTTTATGAACGTTGCCACAAACCTCGAATCATCTGCATTCTATTTTCCTCAACAACCGGCTTTGAGCGAAGCAGGCTCTGAGGTCACGTATGGAGCACTGAATGAACGGGTGAATCGTATCGCTTCAGGCCTCATCAATATGGGAATTAAACCAGGCGAGCATGTTGGAATCTGTGCACCTAACACATCTGATTGGATTGCGTTCTATTTTGGGGTTCTCAAAACGGGCGCTGTAGCGGTGACATATTCCAGCCTCTTGAGTAAAGACGAACTGACGCTGCTCGTAGATCACTCAAAACCAAGGTTCATTTTTACAAGCGACGACAAAATCTCAGTCCTTGAGGGTATGAAACGTTCTGCAGGTCTTGAAAAAATCATCTGTCAAAATGGAGATATAAACATTCAACACATTGTGGATGCAGGATCGGCATCCTTCAAGGCAGTGGACAGGAACCGAACTGATACGGCTGCCATTCTTTACACTGGAGGCACTACAGGTATCCCGAAGGGCGTTATGTTGACTCATGAGAACGTCAATACATCGGCACATAATGTAGCGCACAATGAGCACTCAAATGAGAAAGACAGGGCAATCTGCTTCCTTCCCTTCAACCATGTCTTTGGACAGATGCACATCACGAACGCTACAATTTACAGCGCCGGTTGCCTTGAGATCCTTCCCACCTTTGATCTTGACAAGATTCTTGCCCTTACCGGTTCCGGCAAGATAACAAAAATGTTCGCAGTCCCTACCGTGTATACCCGCCTTCTGAGCCTTGACGGACTCAAAAAGAAATTGGGGAATGTTCGTTATTGTTTTTCAGCGGCTGCAAGTATGGCTGCCGAAATCGTTCGTCAGTGGAAAGATGTAACTGATTTGACGATTTATGAAGGCTACGGCATGACCGAGTCTGCATCTGCCGTTACGTTTAATCATTATTATCGTCATGTAATAGGTTCCATCGGCACGGCAGTTCCCGGTGTTGAAGTCCAGATAAGGGATATGGACGGACACAGGCTTGAACAGGGACACGAAGGCGAGATTTGCATATCCGGGCATAACATCATGAAGGGATACCTCAATAATCCCGAGGCGACTAAAGAGGCATTTTGGGATGACGGATGGTTCAGGTCAGGAGATATTGGAGTTTTTGATAAAGATGGCTACCTGTATATTGTTGACCGTGTAAAGGATATGATTATTACCGGTGGAGAAAATGTCTATCCCCGGGAGGTGGAAGAGGTGCTCTACATGCGCCCCGAGATTGAAGAGTGTGCCGTGGTAGGGTTTCCTGACAAGGAGTGGGGGGAGAAGGTTACCGCTTTCATCGTGTCGAGACCAGGTCAAACGGTCGTTCCTAACGATGTCAAATCTTTCCTCAAAACAAAACTGTCCCCTTTTAAGGTTCCGAAAGAGTATATTGTGATAGAAGATATGCCAAAGAGCCCGGCCGGTAAGATACTGAAACGGGAATTGAGAAAGAAATTTACAGACGGTAAAGGGTAGTTACTTGTAAATGACGGTTGGTAGGATTACAATATAGCAACGAAAAAAAAGGAGGATGTAGCATGAAAAAAAGATCATTGGTTGCATTATTTGTTCTTGTAACGGTTTTTCTGTTTTTTGTAACATCGATTCCTGCACAGGCACAAGAAAAAACGATGAAGCTCAGGCTTTCGACAATGTGGCCTGCGCAGCACCCCTTGACAAGATTGTTTGCCGATTGGGGTAAGGACGTAGAGAAGGCTACAAATGGAAGGGTGACTATAACGGTATTTGCAGCCAGCACGCTTTCGCCTCCCATGCAGGTCTATGACAACACGGTGAAAGGGGTTGTTGATATCGGCACAAATCTGTTGGCATACTCTCCCGGCAGGCTTCCGCTTTCAGAAGTTTTGCAGCAGCCGTTGGGATATAAGAATGGTTATCAGGCAAGTAGAGCGGCCAATGAATACTATAAGAAATTCAAACCGAAAGAATTCGATGACGTAAAAGTTATGTTTCTCCACGGCGCTGCCCCAGGCTTTATTTTTACAAAGAACCCGGCTAAATCTGTTGCCGACTTAAAAGGGCTCAGGATTAAAGCCAATGCAGAGAACGCAGACATAGTAAAAAATCTCGGCGCTTCTCCAGTAACCATGCCTGTTACTGAAACATACGATGCCCTTTCACGGGGCGTTGTAGACGGAACCCTTTTTCCCCTCGAGGCATTACAGGGTTTTAAAATTGCCGAGGTTGTCAAGACCGTAATTGAAGACTATCCCATGTCCTATATGACATCCATGTATTGTATTATGAACAAGGATAAATGGAATGCCATATCTGCTGCTGACCAGAAGGCAATCGAAAAAATTAATGATGAATATAATGACAAATTTGGTAAGAAATGGGTTGAGCTTGATGCCAAGGCGACGGAGTTTGCCAAATCAAAAGGCGTGACTTTTGTTAAAGTTTCCAAAGAGGATGAGGCACTTACAGCACAAAGGATGAAACCAATCCTGGATGACTACGTGAAGATGACGAAGGCTAAAGGTCTCCCTGGCGAAGAAGCATTGAAATTTGTCCAGGACTATTTGAAGAGTCATCAGTAGAATTTCTACCAGTAAAAGAGGGCTGTAATAGTACAGCCCTCTTTGCATTAAATGATAATGATTCAGAAAATGCAGATACGGGTCTCGGCTCTATTGTATAAGCATGGAGGCAAGCGATGAAGCGTTTTATTGCAGGTATTGCCGCTATCGATAAATCATTATACGTCATTGCCGGTGTTGTATTGGCGTGTATGATTGTATTAACGCTCTTTGATGTTATTTTAAGGAACTTCGGTCATCCGATTACCGGATCTATGGAGTTCATACAATACGGGGGTGCTATTGTATTCGGGTTCTCAATTCCTTATGGCACAATGCTTGGGGCACAGGTAATTGTTGATGTGCTAACAGACAAGCTCAGTCCCGGAAAAAAACGTGTCATCAATGTTATTACCAGATGTGTTGGCATTCTAATATTCTTATTCATTGCCTACAATTTTTCACTTTATGGACTGGACGCGAAACGAACCGGCGAGCGCACAGCCAGCTTTAAGATACCATATTACCCATTTGCCTTTGCCCTTTCATTCAGCTTTCTCTTACAGAGTTTCACTATATTGTGTGATCTGATAAAAACAGTAAAAGGAGCAGACAATGAGTGATGTGGCAGTCGGAATATACGGAATTATATTATTGCTGGCCCTTTTCTTGACAGGGCTTGAAATGGCATATTGCATGATACTGGTTGGCTTTCTGGGATTCACTTTTCTTATGTCCTTTCCGGCAGCCTCCAGTCTTGTCATTAAGGACTTTTTCGATAACTTTACAACATACAGCTACACCGTAATTCCCCTCTTTATGGTTATGGGGGAGTTTGCATCAAATTCAAATATCGCAAAAAGGTTATACCTGGGGGCGCACAGGTGGTTTGGTCATATACCGGGCGGGCTTGCGATGACAACCGTTGTGGGCGCGACAGCCTTTAAAGCCATGTGCGGGTCAAGCCTTGCCACAGTCGGAACCTTTTCAAACCTCGCGATGCCCGAGATGGACCGTTATGGGTATAAAAAGGAGCTCTCCGCAGGTACGATTGCATCTGTCAGTACCCTGGGCATGATTCTGCCTCCCTGCACAGTGCTTATTATCTATGGACTTCAGGTTGAGCAATCCATAGGCAGGCTTTTCCTTGCTGGGATTATGCCGTCGCTGATGATAGCGGCTCTTTTTATGGCAGTCATAGCCGGATGGGTAACTGCAAGGCCTGCAATAGCCCCCAGGGCAGAAAAGGCAACATGGAAAGAAAGGTTTGCTGTAATCCCTGATGCTTTGATTGTCGGCATCATTTTTGGCATCGTAATAGGTGGTATGATCACCGGTTTTTTCAGCCCCACAGAATCAGGAACAATAGGCACGGTGGCAATATTCCTGCTGGCTCTTGTGCGTAAAGAAGTCAATATAGGTATGATTATCAGATCTTTTAAGGGGGCATTGAAAACCTCTATAATGACTCTTATGCTTATTGCCGGATCTGCTATTTTTGGCCATTTTCTTGCAATAACGGAAATTCCGATGATTGCTGCAAAGTGGGCCGGAGGGCTTCCTATCCCGGGCGCGTTTGTTATGCTTTTAATAGTCGCTATTTACCTGATAGGCGGTTCAATCATGGATGACCTGGCATTTATGGTACTTGCCACGCCTATCTTTTTCCCGACAGCTGTCGAGCTTGGTTATGATCCTATTTGGTTCGGCATCCTGATTTGCGTTACGCTCATGATCGGTGGTCTTATTCCGCCCGTAGCGATTTATGTATTTATATTGGGAAATATAACAGGAATTCCTTTCAAAACGATCTATAAAGGGGTCATTCCTTTCCTTTCAGCCCTTATCGTGGCTTTAATAATTCTGTTTGTTTTCCCGCAGGTTGCGCTGTGGCTGCCAAATCTAATGATGGGTAAGGGATGATAGTGCTTGCAAAGCATCATGGTTAGCATTGAACATATGTATATGATAGATGAATTTGATTGATGACAAACTATCGGATAATGAAACGATTATGTATCGGGCTAAATATCACTGGGCCATACTTTTCGGTCCCATACTAGTGATTATTATAGGAGGGCTTGCCCTGCGGTCCCAAGGCTATCACGCAATGGCACTTATTGCTTTTGGTCTCATTTGGGGTATCTTTTCCTATATAAGCCTGCAAAGATCACAAATAGGATTGACGGGCAAAAGGGTTTTAGCCAATATCGGGTTTCCCCTGAAAAGGTCTTACGATATCCCCCTGAATGAAATCATGGTTATTGATTATTATCAGCCCTCCCTGGGTTCAATGTTGAATTTCGGCAAAATCATTATTGTCTATAGCGCAAAGAAGAGATGCGCAATCCGGTTGGTTTCTTCTCCAGCGGAATTTGTAAGAGAGGTTCATCAGCAAATAGTGGCACTGAAACCATCTTTGATGGGTAAGGACTAGGTGATCACACCCTGGTATGTGGGCGGTCATTTCACTATTGCCCCCTTCGACCTCTCCACATTACCGTCTGAGCATACTTAAGTATTAAACGCCTATAATTTATTAAACGGTCATTCTCAAAAATGAATCCAGAAAAGCCTTGAGATGTCAGTGTCGGTTTTTCCTCATGCAAACCGTCGTGAGGCGAGGAAGCTTGGTCTTTTGCGTAAGCAAAAGTTCCGACGCCGAACGCGAGCGAAGATAGCCGCTGGAGCGACTGAGTGTGTTTGCGAGAAATGCCCGACACTGACACATATCCTAATGGTAGATCTAAAATGGTAGGCTAACCAGCAATTAAACAATTCTTACTGATCTGGGGATAGCTGTTTTCCGCAATTAAATCATCCTCAAATCTTTTTGGAGTAATTCATGGAAGGTTGAAGAGGTTTTTCGCGTTATTCGTGGTGTGTGTGCACACCTCTTCATAGGAAATACCTCGTAGTACAGCAAGTCTATGAGCGATTTCAACCGCGTGTCTTGGCTCGACACCAGAAGCAATCGTAGTTTTTGTTGCGATTGACGGGGCATCCGTCTCAACGAGAAGGCGATCCAATGGAACTACCCGGGCATTGTTGTGGTAATTTTTTGCAGTTTCTCTCGTGACAGATCCTGAAAAGGATATGTAGAAACCAAGGTCAAGGAAACGGTTCATCATCTCAATATCCCCTGAGAAGGAGTGCATAACCCCCCTGATCCTCCCATAATAGGTTTTGACCATCTGATACATGGCCTCATGGGCCCTCCTGCAGTGAATGAGAACCGGCAAGCCGGACTCTCGCGCGAAATCAAGCTGACGGCTGAAAGCATCAATCTGAAGGTTTTGCGGTGGCGTGTCAGGAGCGAAATCAAGGCCTATCTCGCCAACCGCAACCGTGTCTTTATGCCTAATATAGAGGCGAAGAATATCAAGGTTGACATGATTATCAACAAACCAGGGATGAATACCGTATGCCGGATAGACAAGGTCTTTGTAGGCAGAGGCTAATTCTTCAGTGGTCTTGAGAGATTCTCTGTCATAGGAGGGTACGATAAAAGCAACAACGCCGGCCTTTCGTGCCCTCTCAACTACATCAGTGAGAGAAGTGGAAAAAGCAGGGTCATTGAGATGACAGTGGGTATCAATGAGCATAGTCGTTTCAGCGCGTAACAATACATTGGCAATGAGGAAAAGTCAAGGAATGCTTGAAACAGTCACTGAAGGATTTATATTATTCTATCTCAAGAGATTAGGGGGTAAACTAATGTATAATAATAACCTCATTGTTCGGTGTCCCCTATGCGGGGCAAAAAACAGGATTCCTGATAGCCGTACAGCCGGTAACGCTGTGTGCGGTAAATGCAAAACACAACTCGACCTGACCGCACTTTTTCCGAATCGTCCTCTGAATACTACTGATAGTTCTTTCTATGACGAGGTAATTCGCTTTAACGGTCCGGTTTTTGTTGATTTTACAGCTCCATGGTGAGGGCACTGCAGGGGTCTTGAACCGGTTCTGGATGAACTGGCAAATCAATATGCTGGAAGAATCAAATTTGTGAAGGTCAATGTGGATGAATCTCCCAGAACTGCCTCAGAACATGGGATACGTGGTGTTCCTGCGCTCTACTTTTACAATCGAGGTAAAATTGTTGATCAGGCTGTTGGGGCGCTTCCAAGGGCGGAGATTGAACGACGTCTCAACGCAATAGCACGTTAATCATACATTACCTTTTCTTGACAACGGTGTGAGTTTGATATACTTTGAATCAACAAGGCACGCTCTGTGTTGCAGTTTTAATACCATAAAGAAAAAGGAGTCGTCATGAAAAGAAAATTTGAGTTTTGGAGGGCTGGCAGAACAATTCTTGTCTTTTCGGTCATTGTTCTTTCCCTGAGTATTTTCCATGGTATTTTTGCAACACGTGCCACAGCAGACGATGTTATGGATGCCCGACGCCTGGCGGACAGGGCGAGACTCACCCTTGAGACTTTTATGCAGGTGCCGGAGACACAGGCTTTCCGGAACCTGGTGGTGAATGCCAGGGGGGTGTTTATTGCACCCCAGATTCTCAGGGGCGCATTTGTTGTTGGTGGCTCTGGAGGCAGCGGCGTGTACCTCGTTCGGGATATGAGAACAAACAGTTGGTCAGGACCCGCTTTTTATACCCTCGGTGGCGTAAGCTTCGGTTTCCAAATAGGTGGAGAAGCATCAGAAGTGGTTTTTCTTGCAATGACTGAGCGGGGGGTAAACGCGCTCCTCAAGAGTGGTGTCAAACTCGGCGCCGATGTTGGTGTGGCTGTTGGGCCAATTGGTTTGGGGGCTGATGCTTCAACAGCGAACCTGAGTGTTGACGTCCTGACCTTCTCCCGTTCTAAGGGTCTTTATGGTGGAATTTCTCTCGCAGGTTCTGTTGTATATGTTCGTGATGATTGGAATACCGCCTACTATGGACTAAATGTGATTCCAGCTGATATTCTTATCTCGAGGACGGTGAGTAACCGCCACGCTACCGGACTTCTTGATCTTGTTGCACGAGCCGTCGGCGGACAGGTAGGGTTGGACACAAGAACGCCGGAAACAAAAGCACCGGAAAGTAGAGTGCAAGAATCGAACTCGCGCGCTGAAAGGGAAACCCCGGTTCAGGTTGAAGATATAGATACAAAAAAATAAGTCTGGAAAGGATCGTTAAAAGATAAGAGATATACGTCATAGCCGATTGGCCACAGTGCCTTCGTAGCTTTCAATATAACAAAGATACAATGGGAATAATAGTTCAACCAATTCCGCGGCATAACGAAATTAATGAAAACTTGGCAAAGAGTATCATTAAGAAGCTGAAAGGGTAGCCTTGGAACTTGGAAATACTTTTTCTTTGTTCTTTTGCATTTCTTGCCGGTTTTATTGATTCTATCGCCGGTGGAGGAGGGCTTATACAACTGCCGGCACTGCTGATTTTCCTGCCCCAGGCGCCGGTGGCGCATCTCCTTGGGACGAACAAGCTCGCATCCATTGCAGGTACGTCCTTTGCTGTTGTGCAATATGCGAGACATGTAGGCATAAACTGGCGGGCTACATTGCCAGCGACAATCTCTGCATTTGTTCTTTCATTCCTGGGTGCACGAACAGCTGCAGTCCTCAATACCGAGGTTATGCGGGTCATCGTGTTGATCCTTCTTGTCGCCATCGCAGCATATACCTTTATCAAGAAGGACTTCGGAACAATCCACTCACCGAAGCTGACGCACTCTATGCAATTTATGTTCAGTGTTGCAGCCGGGATGACTATTGGTTTTTACGATGGATTTTTTGGTCCTGGCACGGGGAGCTTTCTCATTTTCGTTTTTATCGGTATCTTCGGATTCAATTTTCTTGCGGCTTCTGCTTCGGCCAAGCTCATCAATTTTGCCACAAACCTCTCGGCCATGCTCTATTTTGCTTTCACGAATAATATTCTTTACAACCTCGCGATTCCCATGGCTGTGTTTAATGTCCTCGGGTCCCTTGCCGGGACGAGACTTGCCATTCTGAAAGGAAGTCGATTTGTGCGTATTGTCTTCCTGGTAGTCGTGGCGGGGATGATTCTTAAACTGGCTTACGACACGATAAGACCTTCATTTTAAAAACTGAAGTTGCCTACTCGTTCAGGTTGATACAAGATGTCCAGGACCTCAATCTGTTTCTTGCCTGTGGGGCTTTCCCACGTAAAGACATCGCCGACTTTGTAGCCGATCATGGCAGTTCCAAGGGGGCTCAAAATAGAGACAGGATTTTTTACAGCATCCACCTTATCGGGAAAAACAAGCCACAGAGTCATATCATTGCCTGACTCTACATCTCTCATGAGTACCCTCGAATTCATGGTAATTACATTTTCTGGCACTTCTTTCGGTGATACTACAAGAGCTCGATTCATTTCGTCTTTGAGTTCCTGAACAGAAAAATCCTGATGGTTGCTTTCTTTGGAAAGATCATTCAAAAGTTTTTTCAGTCTCTGAAGATCATGTTGCGTGATGTAGATACCCTTTGTTTTCATTATTGACCCTGCAACAATGTTTATCGAATACGAACTCCCTCTGCCCGATTAAGCCGGCTCAATTACGTAGAAAATATAATCATTCATATAAGAAAAATGAATTGGCAAGGCAAGCTATTAAGTGGATTTGTGGAATAAAGATTTTGCTAGCGCCCCGTAATAAGAAACCTGATGAGGCCGAGAAGTATTCCTGCAAACCCACCTACGACAGCGCCGTTTAACCGGATGTATTGCAGGTCATTGCCGACCTTTTCTTCGATCTGGCTTACGAGTCCCCTGTCGTCAAGTTTTTCAGGGTGAAGGCTTGTGCGGACCATATCGCCGATGGTGTGATGGTATTTTTCAGCAAGGCCGGTAATGGTATCCTTCATCCACCCGTCTATATTCTCGCGGGCGAGGGTGTCTGATTGGAGGTCTGCCAGGATTTCCCGAAGATAATCTGTAAGCACGAGCATGAAAGCTGAATCTTTACGTTCAAGCTGATCACTGAGTTTTGATCGAAACTGTGACAGACCACGCTGAATGATAACTTTGGTCTCAGCGTTGTTGATAAGCTTTGTTTTGAGTCCATCGATCATTGCGGTGAGGGAAGGATCACCAGATGAAAGCCCTTTGGAAAAATCGAGGAGCAATGTGTCAATTTTTTCCCTCAGGGGATGGGACGGACTGTCCCGCGCATCAATAATCAGTTCCTTGATTTTTTCTATTATTTTCCCGGCGATCACATCCTTCTGGAGTACCCCGAGGAACTCAGCTATTCCGAGAAATGCTTTTTTCAGAAAGTCTTTTTCCTTAAATTCATGGATTGCCTCGTCAACACGATGCGCAATCTGACGCTGGATTTCCTCGTCATTGATTGTTTTCTCTGCAGAGTTAAACATTACATCCCAGAGTTTTTGATGCTTTCCCTCGCGGACCGCATCCTCCATCCATTGACCGAGAGGTCTTGCCAGTTCAATCCGATCAAGCTGTTCTTTAAATAGCTTTTCCAGGAATTCTGCAACCTGCGGTTTATCAAGATTTACGGTAAGTCGGGAAAGGACATCGCGAATAAGTTCGATGGCAGGTTCTTGGTTGGCAGGTTCCTGCAATATCCTTAAAAGTGTCTCTGAAAAAGAGATGTTTTCAAGTTTTGTCTTTACTACCTCAGGTGAGAGCCACTGATTCGTGACAAGATCAACAGCGCCCTCTGTTAAACGGGCGCGGTTTTTAACGATGATATTTGTATGACGTCTGATGAGGGGGATGGGTACTTCTCGGAAGAGGGCGCTTACCGCAAACCAGTCTGCAAGCCCGCCAATTGTTCCTGCCTCAAATCCTGCAGCAATGATGCGCCATAGAGGGTCCGATACAAAGTCCAGATACATTGCAGACTCTATGACGACAACTCCACTCGATACAATTATTAGAGAAACATTTCCA
>Ga0209079_10000788_pt1 | contig 12309 bp, 12 predicted proteins | sample PPLLaktember2015_2_FD_187259 | JGI IMG/M metagenome (GOLD analysis project Ga0209079, IMG submission 187259) | Freshwater sediment microbial communities from Prairie Pothole Lake near Jamestown, North Dakota, USA - PPLs Lake P7 Core (6) Depth... | ecosystem: Environmental > Aquatic > Freshwater... | reverse complement strand
CCTCGGCCTCGCCGTCGTCAACATGGTGCTGCTGCCGTTCGGCACGGCCCTCGGCGCGTACGCGTTGTGGGTGCTGCTGAAGGATGAAGGACGGAACGTGTTTCACGGGTAGTTCAAGAGTTCAACTTTGAACTCAACTTTGAACTCTTGAACTCTTGAACTTTGAACTGACGGGCGGCGGATCGTCGCTCCCCATCGGCGTCCATGGGCCGCAGCGAAGCACGCGCTTGAAGGCCATCCATCCGCCCTTGACCGCGCCGAATTCCTGCACCACCGCCTCCCCGTAATGACTGCAGGTGATCGTGAAGCGGCACTGCACGCCCGTGCGCGCGTAGATTGGGGAGAGCGTGGCCTGGTACACGTGAATACCGGCCAGGGCTACGCGCGTGGTGAGTTGCGCCGCCGGCGGCCGGGACAGGTCGGCCACGAGCAGGACGCTCGCGGCCGACACGATCAGGATCAGAAGACGGCGTGTCAGAACTTGTTCGCGTACTCGCTGACGCCGGGGATGATCAGGCGCTGGCCGTTGACGCCCTTGACGATGCACACGATGTGCAGCACGACGATGGCGACCCACAGTCCGAGGCTGAGCAAGCCGACGAGGCAGCCGATGAAGAAGCCGGTGACGATGTTGATCATCGTGATCAGCACCCAGAGAATGATCTCGGCCAGTAGCAGCACCAGCCCGTGCTTGGCGTGCCACTGCACTTCCTTGTCTTCCTTCTCCACCAGCAGCGGGATCAGCGCCAGCAGCCACAGATAGGACAGCACGATCATCACCGTGCGGTTGTTCGAGGGAGCGGTGGTGCCCCCCGGCGTAGCGTCGGCCATCTGTAACTCCTTGAAGGGGTGAAGCTTGCGCGTGAGTCTACCCGAATGCCGGGTCGGATTCCAGCTGCGTGGTAAGCTCGAAATCAGACATGACTCCCGAAACAGTTCTGGCTGCGCTCAAGGGGGTGATGGACCCCGACCTGCGGCGCGACATCGTCTCGCTCGGCTTCATCAAGAATCTCGCGATCGACGGCGGCCGGGTCGCCTTTGCCATCGAGCTCACGACCCCCGCCTGTCCCGTCAAGGACTTGATGAAGGCACAGGCCGAGGAGTTGGTGCGGGCGCTGCCCGGCGTGTCCGAGGTGGACATCACCATGACCGCGCAGGTGCGATCCGTCAGTGCCCCGGAGAAGGGCGCGTTTCCCCTGCCCGGGGTGAAGAACGTCATCGCCGTGGGGGCGGGCAAGGGCGGCGTCGGCAAGACCACCGTGGCCGTGAACCTCGCGATTGCGCTGGTGAAGGCGGGCAGCCGTGTCGGCATCCTCGACGGCGACATCTACGGGCCCAACGTGCCGATCATGCTGGGCCTGCAGGCGCAGCTCGAGTCCGACGGGCAGAAGATCCGGCCGGCTGAGAAGTACGGGTTGCAGGTGGTGTCCATCGGCTTCATGACCAAGGACGAGGCGCCGGTGATCTGGCGCGGGCCGATGCTGCACAGCGTCATCAAGCAGTTCTTCAACGACGTGGCGTGGCGCGACCTCGACTACCTGATCATCGACATGCCGCCCGGCACCGGTGACGTGGCCTTGTCGCTGGCGCAGACGGTCCCCGTCGCCGGCTCGATCGTCGTCACCACCCCGCAGCAGGTGTCGCTGGCCGACAGCCGCCGCGCCATCAAGATGTACGAGAAACTCAACATCCCGGCGCTCGGCGTCGTCGAGAACATGAGCTACTACGAGTGCCCTTCGTGCCATCACGAAGCGAACATCTTCGGCCACGGCGGCGGCGAGACGATGGCCGAGCAGATGGGCGTGCCGTTCCTGGGGCGCCTGCCGATCTACGAGCCCATCCGCGTCGGCAGCGACGTCGGCATCCCGCTCGTGATCGCGGAGCCGAATTCGGGCGCGGCACAGGCATTCATGAAGGTCGCGTCCCAGATGGCCGCGCAGATCTCGATGAAGGCGATCCGCGCGGAAGCGGAGTTCAAGGGACGAATACCGTTGGTGCCGGTCAGGTAAGTTCAAAGTTCAAGAGTTCAAGAGTTCAAAGTTGATCGTGACGATCAGCTGAATGCGCCCGGCCATACGGGCGTGAACAGGGGGGCACGACTCACTTTGAATCAACTCTGAACTCAACTTTGAACTCAACTTTGAACTCAACTTTGAACTCTTGAACTCTTGAACTTTGAACTCTCGCCCCCCGTCCTCAACCTGTGCATTGCGGCGGCCCCGAGCACCGGCCCCGGGACGAGCAACAGCGACGCGTACTGCCACCCCACGCCGGCCGCTACCCGCGGCAGCACGTCGATCGTCACCATCGTCAGCAGAAAGCCGAGCGATGTCTGGAAGGTGAGCGCCGTCCCGACGTGGTCGGCCGGCGCGTACTCGCTGACCAACGCGGAGAACTGCGCCGAGTCAGCCACTACCGAGAAGCCCCAGACCATCACCAGCGCGAAGGTCCAGAACGGCGGGTGACCGAAGGTGACCACGGTGAGCGCCGCGCACAGGGCGCTCGTGGCCAGCGACCAGCCAGCGACCCGCGCCTTGCCCAGTCGATCCGAGTAGTAGCCCGCCAGGCCACAGCCCGCCGCGCCGCTGCCAATGGCGAGGAAGGCCGCCAGCGAACCTGCCTTCGACGATGCGGGCCCCAGTCCCGCGGCCGTGAAGCTGGCCGTGGCGTACACGCCGACCCAGGTCCACATGGCGTAAAGCTCCCACATGTGTCCCAGATATCCGGCAATGGCCAGCCGCGCGCCGCGAATCGAGAGGATGCGGCGGATGGCATGCGGATCGAAACGCGTGGCGGGCGCCAGGTAGGGGCCGTCCTTCGCGAGGGCGAGCACGAGCACGCCGCCCAGCACCGCCAGCCCCGAGGCCAGGACCATGGGCAGCCGCCAGGCATCGCCGAACAGGGTGGTGATGAGATAGGGCACGGCCTTGCCGAGCGTCAGCGCGCCAATCAGCAGGCCGAGCGCCAGGCCACGCTCGGCCCTGAACCAGCTCGCCGCCATCTTCATGGCCGGCGGATACACCGCGGCTAGCGCCACGCCGGTGGCACAGCGCAGCGCAATCACCCCCCAGCTGCCGGGTAACAGCAGCACGGCGGCGTTGGCGGCCGCGCCCAGCACCGCGCCGGCGCACACCAGCGTGCGGCCGGAGACCAGGTCGGCGATGTTCACGATCGCGGCGACCAGCGTGCCCGCCACGAACCCGCCCTGCACCGCCATGGTCAGCCACGACGCCTCGGCCGGCGTCAGCTGCAACTCGCGCGAGAGCGCGGGCGTCACAGCCGTAGCGGAAAACCACAGCGTCATGCCCAGGAACTCGGCCAGGGCAATGATGAAGAGTTGGAACCAGGCGCCAGGTGGCGCGGTGTCGTCGTGGGATAGGATCAAAGGAACGTGCAGATACCCTACACGAAGAAGACGCTTGGCAACGGGCTCGACGTCATCGTCCACGAGGATCACCAGCTGCCGATGGTGGCGGTGAACCTCTGGTACCACGTCGGCTCCAAGAACGAGCGGCCGGGCCGCACCGGCTTCGCGCATCTTTTCGAGCACCTGATGTTCGAGGGGTCGAAGCACCACGACTCGGGCTACTTCGAGCCCCTGCAGCGCGCCGGCGGCCTGCTGAACGGCTCCACCAACACCGATCGCACCAACTACTGGGAAGTGGTGCCCACGGGCGCGCTCGAGCTGGCGTTGTTCATGGAATCGGACCGCATGGGGTTTCTGCTGCCGGCCCTGACCGAAGACAAGTTCACGAACCAGCGTGATGTGGTGCTGAACGAACGGCGGCAGAACTACGAGAACCGCCCGTACGGCCTGGCCGGCGTAGCCCTGGCGGCGGCGCTGTTTCCTCCGGACCACCCGTACCACTGGATCACGATCGGCGACCCCGACGACCTCCGCGCCGCCTCCCTCGACGATGTGCGGACGTTCTTCGAGACGTACTATCACCCGGGCAACGCGTCGCTGACGCTGGCGGGGAACATCGAGACGGCGCGGGCGCTGGACCTGGCGGAGCGCTACTTTGGCGAGATCCCGCGCGGCCCGGCGCCGCCGCCGGTGACCGCCGGCATTCCGATCACCGCCGAACGTTCGCTGCTGCTGGAGGACCGCGTCGAGCTTCCGCGGCTCTATCTCAGCTGGCACTCGCCGGCGATGTTCCATGTCGGCGATGCCGATCTCGACCTCGGGGCCGATGTGCTGGCGCACGGCAAGACGTCGCGGCTCTACAAGCGGCTGGTCTACGACCGCCGCGTCGCCGCTGATGTTTCGGCCTACCAGCACTCGCGCGAACTCTCCGGTGTGTTCCAGGTGGCGTGCACGGCCGCGGCCGGCGTCTCGCTGCCGGTGCTGGAAGAGGCCATCACCGAGGCCATCCACGAGATGGCGGCATCCGGGCCCACCGCCGACGAGCTGGAGCGTGCGCAGGCGCAGACCGAAGCGCAGTTCGTGTACCGGCTGCAGACGGTGGGTGGGTTTGGCGGCAAGTCGGATCAGCTGAACGCCTACAACGTGTTCAACGGCAACCCGGGGTTCTTCGACGACGACCTGGCGCGCTATCGCTCGGTGACACCAGCCAGCATGGCCGCGGCCATCGGCCGGTGGCTCGTCGGCCAGCCGCGCGTGGCGCTCAGCCTGGTGCCTCGCGGGCAACAGCAGCTGGCGCTGGCGGGCTCAACCGAGGTTGCGGTTTCATGAGCCGGGTCGATCGGTCGCGACTGCCGATTCCCGGACCGGCGGGGGCCTTCGTGTTCCCCCGCATCGAGCGCCTGCGCCTGTCCAACGGACTCGAGGTGCGGGTCATCTCGCATCGCTCGGTGCCGGTGGCGTCCATGGTGCTGCTCGTGCCCGGAGGCTCGGCATCGGACGACACCGATCGCCCGGGCCTGGTTTCGCTGCTGGCGGATCTGCTGGACGAGGGCAGCCGCGGCATGTCGGCGCTCGACGTCTCCGACCGCATCGCGCGGATGGGCGGCGACCTCGATGTGGACGTCAATCACGACTCCACGATCGTCGGCCTCACCACGCTCGATCGGTTCCTCGAGCCGGGCTTGTCGCTGGTCCACGAAATCAGCACCGCGCCGAATCTCACCGATGCCGACTTCGCGCGCGTGCGTCAGCTGCGGCTGGAGCGCCTGCGGCAGCTGCGCGACCACCCGGGTGCGCTCGCCGATCGATCGTTTGCGAAGGTCGTTTACCAGACGCATCCGTACGCACAACCCGGCTATGGCACTGCGGAGTCACTGAGCGCGATCACCGTCGGCGAGGTGCGCACCTGCCATGCGCGTATGTTCCAGCCCGACGGTGCGACGCTGGTCCTTGCCGCGGACCGGCCGGCCAGCCAGCTGCTGGCGGCGGCTGAAGCCGCGTTCGGCGGTTGGGCAAACGACCGCACGGTCACGCCCTTCCCGCGCGACCGCGGGCGGCTCGACCCGCCCCGAGTGCCCGCCACCAGGCTGGGCCTCGTCTCGAGACCGGGCTCCGCACAGTCGGAATTGCGCATCGGGCACGTCGCGGCGTCACGTTCCACGCCGGATTACCACGCCATCATCCTGTTGAACGCAGTGCTGGGCGGGCAGTTCGTCAGCCGGCTGAACATGAACCTGCGCGAGGACAAGGGCTATACCTACGGCGTGCGCACGGGCTTTGATCTGCGCCGCGGGATGGGGCCGTTCGTGTTGCAGACGAGCGTAGGGAGTGACGTCACCGTGCCCGCACTCCGCGAATCGCTGCGGGAGCTGACGGAGATTCGCGGCGAGCGGCCGGTCACTGCGGACGAGCTGGCTCTGGCGCAGTCGTCGGTCGCGCTGGGCTACCCGCGCGGCTTCGAAACCGTGCAACAGGTGGCGCGATCGATGGCACAGCTCGCGCTCCACGAACTGCCGGACTCCTACTTCGAGGACTTCGTGCCGAAGCTGCTGGCAGTCACCCTGGACGAGGTGAACGGCGCAGCCAAACGCTACCTGGATCCCGAACGCATGACCGCCGTGGTCGTCGGCGACCCGGCGACGATCGGCGACGCGATCGGCGACCTCGGTCTCGGCGCCCCCGTCCCGGTCATTCCCCCTATCTGACGATGTACGCAACAACTGCATCGTTTTTGAGGTGATCGTGCCAGGCACGTTCGGGCCCATATGAAGGCAGTTCGGTTTCACTCGCATGGCGGGGTGGAGGTGTTGCAGTACGAGGACGCACCCATGCCCGAGGCGCGTCCGGGCGACGCTGTGGTGCGCGTGCGTGCCACGTCGCTCAACCACCTCGACATCTGGCAGCGGCGCGGCATCGAGCGCGTGCGGATTCCCTTCCCCCACATCTCCGGCGCCGACGTCGCAGGCGAGGTGGTCGAGGCACCGGACGGCTCGGTCACCGCCGGGCAACGCGTGATGCTGCAACCGGGCCTGTCGTGCGGGCGTTGCGCACTGTGCCTCGAGGGCCGCGACAACGAGTGCCCGCGCTACGACGTGCTGGGTTATCAGAGCGACGGCGGCTACGCCGAGTACGTGCGCGTGCCCGTGCAGAACCTCATCCCGATACCCGACGCCATCGGTTTCGTCGAGGCCTCCGCGTTTCCGCTGACGTTCCTCACCGCGTGGCACATGCTGCTCACGCGCGCGCGGCTGCAGGCGGGCGAAGTGGTCCTGGTGCTGGGCGCGGGCAGCGGCGTGGGACAGGCCGCCATCCAGATCGCGCGGCTGCACGGCGCGCGGGTGATCGCCACGGCCGGGACGGACGAGAAGCTGGCGCGGGCCCGGGCACTCGGCGCCTTCGAAACGGTGAACCACAGCACCGAGGACATCGCCGCCGCGGTCCGCCGGCTCACGGACAGGCGCGGCGTCGACGTCGTCGTCGAACACGTGGGCACCGCGACGTGGGATCACAGCGTCCGCAGCCTGTCGCGCGGCGGCCGGCTCGTCACCTGCGGCGCCACCACGGGACACGATGCCGGCATCGACCTGCGCTTCCTGTTCAGCCGCCAGCTCTCGCTGCTGGGGTCTTACATGGGCCGCAAAGGCGAACTGCTGCGCGCCGCGGAGTTCCTGTTCACGGGCGAGCTGATGCCCGTCGTGGACCGCGTCTATCCGCTGGCGGAGGCCGCCGACGCGCATCGCCGCCTCGAGGCCCGCGAGGGTTTCGGGAAGATCGTCCTCACCACATAGAACCTTCCGAGGCTCTCCGTCGTCACTAGATGAGGCGTGGGGTGTATGATCCCGCGGCAGAGCCTTCGATGGATGTCCCTATCCAACGGAAGTCCGGCCTCGGCAGTTTCAGCTTCAGCCTGGTCGGCGTGGTGGGGCTCCTCGCCCTTGTCATCGCCGGAGCCACGGTCTGGCTGCTGCTCACCGACCCGGTAACCGTCGCGGAATCAGTTGATTCCGGCGAGGTCAGTCCGCTTGTACAGTCACTTGCGGGCTCAATCTACGACGCGCTCGTGCAGCTGCTGAAGTATTTGTGACCGCATCCGGCATCCGGTAGAACGTAGGACCCAGGCCCACGCCCCGAGACTCAAGACCTAAGTCCCAAGACCCAGGCCCCAAGCCCCAAGCCCTACAGGTTCCTGGCCAGGAAATTCCCCAGGTAATAGCCGTCGATGAACTTGAACGGTGCCACACCGGTCGAGTAATGCCCGCAGGGCAGCATTGCCGTCCTCGTTCTCGGGTGCCGCTTCTTCCATTCGTCCAGCAGCAACAGCGACAGATCGACCGGGAATGTCAGGTCGTACTTGGCGTAAACCAGCAGCGTGTGCTTTTCCTGCACACGGTGCAGATAGCTCCACGGGCTGATCGGACGCCACAGGTCGCGCAGGGCCTCGAGATCCACGTGCCCCTCCATGCCCTGGCGCACGTGCTCGGTGGAGAGCCCGCGCCACACCACGTCGCCGAAGTGCGGTGAGACGTGGTTGAGCGCCTGCGCCCGCACCAGCGGCTCGTGCGCACCGGTCAGCATCGCCAAACACGATCCAAGGCTGGTGCCGAGCAGTCCGAGCCGCTCGTAGCCCTGGCCGTGCAGCCACCACAGCGCGCGGCGCACGTCCATCACCGCCTGGCGGCACACCTGCAGCGTGCGCACCATGTTGGCCGACACGATGTAGTCCGCTCGCGTCAGCTCGGGCGGCATGCGGTGATCGTGATACGGCAGGCTGATCCGCAGCGACGCGATGCCGAGCTTCGACAGCAGCTTGCACAGGCCGATGTGGCCTTCGGCATCGGAGTTCCACTGCGCCAGCACGACGACGGCGCGGCGCGTGGGCGTCTTGCCGGCGCGCGGCTTGCGGATGGGATTGGCCGGGAAGTACCGCGCGTAGACCGTGTTGTTCTCGGCGTGAGGCGTGCTGTACCCGCTCGGGAAGATCAGCGTGCCTGCCTCGCCGCCCTCGCGGAGCGCGTCGCTGGCGGGGACCAGGGTGTAGTCGGTGGTCGGCGTGGGCGTGAAGAACGCGTCCGTATCGCCCATCACCTCGTCCACCCAGGCACGGACTGCCGCGCGCGGGTCCGTGCCGTTCACCGGCGCGTGCGTCTCCGGCATCCAGTCGACACCCCAGTCGAACGGACGGACGACGCGCTCGTCGCGACTGACGTCGGCGAGGCGCTGTTCCCAGCGATGGAAGAACGAACCGATCATGCGTGCATCGCGAGCCGTGCTTCCACGCCCAGCGCCTGCTGCAACAACCGGATCGTGCCGCCCTTGCGACCCACCAGTTGCAGGCCCACTGGCAGGCCCGCACGCGTGGTGCCGCAGGGGATGGAGATCGCGGGGTGACCCGTGACGTTGAACAACTGCGTGCAGCGCAGCATCAAGGACCGCACCGCGTCGCTGCCGCCCTTCACGTTGACCGTGGCGGCGCCGATCGGCGGCGCGGGAATCGCCAGCGCGGGCAGCGCGAGCACGTCCACATCTGCTAGCGCTGCGTCGACGGACCGCGTGAGCCGTGCCCGCAGCCGAAGCGCGCGCACGTAGTCCTCGGCCAGCACGTAGCGGCCCATTTCCAGACGGAAGCGCACGTTGGGCGTGTAATCGCCCGGCTGGGTCTCCAGGGTGCGAGCGTGATACTCGGCCCCATCCGACAGGACCAGCGGCAGGTACACGTGCGGCGTCTCGGCGACGTGCGCGATGGGTGCGTCCGACACCTGCGCGCCTGCCGAGCGCAGGCCGTCGATGACGCGGAGGACGACCTGCTCCACCTCTTCGTCCAGCCGATCGAACAGGTAGCCGCGCGGCACGCCCACGCGCAGGCCGTGCACCGCCATCGCTGATGGCATGGCGCCGTTGCCGGCACCGCGCATCACGTCGTACATCAGCCACGCGTCAGCCACGGAGCGCGTCATCGGCCCCACGTGATCCAGCAGGCGGCTGAGGGGCACCACGCCGGCCGCGGGAATTTCGCCCCACCCGGGTTTCAGGCCGACGATGCCACAGGCGGCCGAGGGGATGCGGATGGATCCGCCGGTGTCGGTGCCGACGGTGGCGATGGCCATGCCGGTGGCCACGGAGATCGCCGATCCGCCGCTCGAGCCACCGGGCGATCGCGTGGGATCGACGGGGTTCTTCGCGGCGCCGAAGGCGGAGTCGTCACTGGTGGTGCCGAACGCGAACTCGTGCAGGTTGGTCTTTCCCACGAACACGGCGCCAGCCTCGCGAAGACGGGCCGTGACCGGCGCATCGGCCGCCGCGCGATGCGATTTCCTCACCAGCGAGGCAGCGGTTGTGGGCACTCCCGCCTGGTCGATCAGATCCTTCAGCGACAGCGGAATGCCGTGGAGGGGCCCGATGTGGCGGCCCGCCGCGAACTCGCGATCGGCGGTCCGTGCCGCGGCCAGGGCCTCGTCCGCGGTGATGGTGATGAACGCGTTCAACTCGGGCTGCCGCGCGGTGATCTGCGCGAGGCAGTCCTCCACGAGCCGCTCGGATGTCAGAGTGCCGCGCGCCAGCTGCGCGGCCAGTTCGGCGATGCTGCCCGCTCGACCTGCTTGGGGGACGTTCGCCTCCTCGATGGCGCTCCCGCGCACATGGCCTGTGCTGGCACTGCCCGGCGCCGCCGGCTCGCCGCCCTCGCGGGGGCGGTTCGCGGGCGCTGGCTCTGGTTCGTCGCTGTCCAGTCCGCCGGCCGCATCCCGCAACGCCTGCAGCGACGCCGCCAACCCCTCGAGCAGCGGCACCACCGGCGCCAGGCCACGCTTGTCGGCATCGGCGCGCGCCATCTCCAGCCAGCCGTTCACGTTCATCAGAGCTGCTCCACTTCGTCGAGCGTGTTCACCGCGCGTCGCAGGTGGGGGATCGTAATCGACCCGCCGACGACCAGCGCCACGTTGAACGTCTCGAAGAACTCGTCGCGCGTGACGCCCTCTTCGCGGCATCGCACGATGTGATAGGTGACGCAGTCGTCGCAGCGCAGCACCAGCGAGGCCACGAGCCCGAGCAGCTCCTTGGTCTTCACCGGCAGCGCGCCGTCCTCGTAGGCGCGCGAGTCGAGCGCGAAGAAGCGCTTGATCTCCAGGTTCCCGCTCTCGTGGATGCGGGCGTTCATCTTCTCGCGGAACTCCCGGAACTCGGTCAGCCGATCGCTCATGTGGGTTGTACCTTCGTCGAAATCGAAACGCCGTCGCCAATCGGCAGCCAGGTGGTGAAGAACCGCGGGTCGTGCTTCAGCCGCTCGTTGTAGGCGGCAATCGCCTCGGTGTCGGCCGCGGAGCGCTCCTCCAGCGGCGTCATCCCCGGCACGACCGCGCCGCTCCAGAGGACGTTGTCGGTGACCAGCACGCCGCCCGGGCGCAGCAGTCCGTGCAGCGCATCGATCATCGTCACATACCCCGGCTTGTCGCCGTCCTGGAAGATCAGGTCGAACGGGCCCGCGATCTTGTGGAGGAAGCGGGTGGCGTCGCCGATCATCACGTTGACCCGCGCGTCCAGTCCCGCGGCCCGGGCATGGGCGCGGGCGCGGGCTGCCCGCGAGGCGTCCCGCTCCAGCGAGATCAGCAGCCCCTCCGGCGGCAGCGCGGTGGCCATCCACAGCGCCGAGTAACCGATGGCGGTGCCAATCTCCAGCACGCGCCGTGCGCCGGTCAGGCGCGTGAGGGCGTGCAGCAGGGCGCCCGTGTCCGGAAACACGATGGGCAAGCCTTCGGAACGGCCTTCGCGTGCGACGACGTCCAGCTGAGGATGGGGCAGGCGGGACAACCCAGCCAGGTAGTCGACGACAGCGGGATGGACCAGCGTTGTCATCGAGACCTCGATTGTAGACTAGGCACGTGCGTCACACGAAGATCATCGCCACTCTGGGACCGGCCTCGAACGACCCGGCCACGATCGACTCGCTTATCGCCGCCGGGGCGGACATGTTCCGGTTCAACTTCTCCCATGGGACGCATGCGGAGCATGCCGCCCGCTTCAAGATGGTGCGCGACGCCGCGGCCAGGGCCGGCCGTCACATTCCCGTGCTCCAGGACCTGTCCGGCCCCAAGATCCGCACCGGCCAGCTCGAGAACGGCCTGCCGATCGTGCTCGAGCCCGGCCGGACGCTGATCATCGAGATTGGCGACGCGGTGGGACGGCCCGGTCACGTCTTCACCACCTACCAGCCGCTGGCCAGCGCCGTCGCCGCGGGCGATCGCCTGCTGCTGGACGATGGCCACGTGGAGCTCAGGGTGGAATCGGCGACGGACCGGGTGATCACCACCACCGTGATGTTCGGCAGCGTGCTGGGCCAGCACAAGGGCATCAATGCGCCGGGAGTGCCGCTGCCGGCCTCGGGCGTCACGGAGAAGGACGCGCGCGACCTGGCGTTCGGGCTCGCGCTCGGCGTGGATGTAGTGGCGCTCAGCTTCGTGCAGTCGGCTGCGGACATCGTCTCCGCGCGGGCGATCACCGCGCGCGAGGGCCGGCCCGACGTGCCGATCATCGCCAAGCTCGAACGGCCAGAAGCGATCGAAAGGCTGGACGAGATCCTGGCCGTCGCCGACGGCGTGATGGTGGCGCGTGGCGACCTCGGCCTGGAGATTCCGCTGCAGCGGGTGCCGCGCGTGCAGCGCGAGGTGCTGCGTCGCGCGCGTGAGCGCGGCGTCCCCACGGTGCTGGCGACGCAGGTGCTGGAGTCGATGCGCACGGAGTCGCGCCCGACACGCGCGGAGGTGAGCGATGCCGCGACCGCCGTGGCGCAGAGTGCCGACGCGATCATGTTGTCGGGCGAAACGGCCGCGGGCCTGCACCCCGTGCGGGCGGTGCAGATGCTGGACGCCATCATCGTGGAGGCCGAGGCCGGCGAGCCCGAGCCGGGACCGCCGGCGCCACCTGTCGATCACGTGGCTGCGCTGTGCGAC
>Ga0209079_10000787_pt1 | contig 12310 bp, 10 predicted proteins | sample PPLLaktember2015_2_FD_187259 | JGI IMG/M metagenome (GOLD analysis project Ga0209079, IMG submission 187259) | Freshwater sediment microbial communities from Prairie Pothole Lake near Jamestown, North Dakota, USA - PPLs Lake P7 Core (6) Depth... | ecosystem: Environmental > Aquatic > Freshwater... | reverse complement strand
ACAGAGATTCCGCGAGACTCCGTCGATAGTTGGAAGCAGTTGCTGCTGGACCGGGCGATCGATTGTGTGACTTTTACCAGCTCGTCGACGGTCAGAAATTTTATTGAGTTGGTCGGGGGTGAAGCGCAGGCACGGGTCCTGGTACAATCGGTCGCGGTGGCCTGTATCGGACCGATCACGGCACAGACCGCGCGAGATGCAGGATTTCCGGTTGCGATCATGCCCGACGAGAATACGATTCCGGCGTTGGTCGAGGCGATGGCAGGATATTTTGGGAAGGGCGTGCCGGTGGCTGCGGCGACGGCGCCGTAGCGGTGTGATGGTAGGCAGATACAAAGCAAAAGGGAGGAGTATCCAATGGTTCCTGTGAAATCGTTCATGATTCCTCGAGAGAAGTTTGTCACCGTGGCCCGTGATACCGATGCCCAGACGGCTGCGCGGATTATGCGTGATCGCGGGATCGGCAGCTTATTCATTACCAATGACAAAGAAATTATCGGCATCGTGACCGACACGGACATGATGCGCCGGGTGGTGGCGTCGGGGTCGGATGCGACCAAGGCGACGGTGGAGCAGATCATGTCGGCTCCGATCATGACGATTGAGGAGAGCAAGACGTTGCTGGATGCCAATGACCTGATGGCTCAGGCGCATGTGCGCCACCTGGGCGTGACGCGCGAGGGGAAGCTGGTCGGGGTGATTTCTGTTCGTGATTTGGTGGTCTTTCTGACTAATCTGCCAAGAAAGTAGGATTGCATGGCGTTTCCGATCCAGCGGCTTCGGCGGCTCCGGCAACAGGATTCTTTTAGGCGGATGGTGCGGGAAACCGTGCTGTCTCCGGCCGATTTTATCTATCCCTTGTTCGTCGTCGAGGGGCAGGGCCGGCGTGAGGAGATCGGGTCCATGCCCGGCCAGTTCCGGTTGTCCGTCGATCTGCTGGTGAAGGAGGCGGCGGAGGTCAAGTCGCTTGGCATTCCCGCGATTATCCTGTTCGGTATTCCTGCGAAGAAGGACGACCGGGGCAGTTCAGGCTACGACCCGAACGGGATTGTCCAGCGGGCGATTAGGGCGGTGAAAGATCAGGTGCCGGGGCTGGCCGTGATTACGGATGTCTGCATCGATGAATATACGGATCACGGCCATTGCGGCATTGTGAAAAACGGCAAGATTCTCAATGATGAAACGCTGGAGTGTCTTCGCACCATGGCCCGTACGCATGCCGACGCCGGCGCCGATATGGTGGCCCCCTCCGATATGATGGATGGACGGGTGGCCGCGATTCGTGCTGAACTTGATCAGGCGGGCTTTCCCGAACTGCCGATCATGGCCTATGCCGCAAAGTTCTCGTCTTGTTTCTACGCCCCGTTTCGGGATGCCGCGTATTCGAGCCCGCAGTTTGGCGATCGCCAGTCATACCAGATGGATCCGGCCAACGGGCGGGAAGCGTTGCGCGAAATCGATTCGGACGTGGAAGAAGGAGCCGATATCGTGATGGTCAAACCGGCTATGCCCTATCTGGATATCATCACCCAGGCTCGCGCGCGGACCTTGCTTCCCATCGCGGCGTATCAAGTCAGCGGTGAGTACAGCATGATCAAGGCCGCGGGGCGCGCCGGTTGGCTGGATGAAACGCGCGCCATGATGGAATCGCTGCTCTCGATCAGGCGGGCCGGTGCCGATCTCATCTTGACCTACTTCGCGAAGGATGCCGTCCGGCAGCTCCATTGATACCTGCATGAAGGTCACGCGCGGATACTCAGGCGGCGAAGAGCGGCCCTACTCGGTGGCAACTGTCGGCAATTTTGACGGGCATCATCTCGGCCATCGCTCGCTGTTGCGGACAGTCGTGGAGACCGCGCGTCGGCTGGAGGGCACTGCGCTTGTGTTGACGTTCGATCCCCATCCGGTCAAGATTCTTGCTCCCCATGTCGACTTGAAGTTTCTTACGGGCCCTGAAGAAAAATTACAACGCTTCGAGGATGCGGGGATCGATGAAGTCATTGTGCTCGAGTTCGATCACGCGTTCGCGAGTCTCTCGCCGGAAACGTTCACTGAAATGGTCTTGTATCGCGGGTTGCACCTGCGGCAGATTTTTGTCGGGCAGCATTTTGTTTTCGGCAAGGGGCGTACGGGCAATGTTGCCTCGTTAACGGTGATGGGGAAGCGATTCGGGTTTTCCGTGAATCCCGTCTCGCCGGTGATTGCCGACGGCGGCATCGTCAGTTCCACGCGAGTGCGCAAATTGGTGCAGGAGGGCCAGGTCGATCTCGCGGCCCGGTTGCTGGGACGGCAGTATGCGATGAGGGGAGTTGTCATGCCGGGTGCTCAGCGGGGGCAGGAGTTGGGCTGGCCGACGGCCAATCTGCGGTTGCCGGTTGAGCGGGTGATCCCGCCGAACGGAGTGTATGCGACGGTGACAATTTGGAACCAGCAACGGTTCGATTCCGTTGCGTATATCGGATCGCGGCCGACGTTTGATGCCGGCGAGCGGCTGATGGAAGTCCATTTGTTGAATGAGCGACAGGATCTGTACGGAGAGTCTATCGAGGTGCAGTTTCTTCAGCGTCTGCGTGGCGACACGAAGTTTCCCAGTGGTGCCGATCTGAGCCGTCAAATCGCGGTCGATGTGGAGCGGGCCAAAGCGATTTTACAAGAACATCGGAGTGCGCTGTCGGCAGGATGATGGCGAGTATGGCAATGGTCGAACAACGCGTGTCGCGGAGGGCCTGGCCACCGTTGCTGCACCGGGTCGTCAAGATGGTGCGGGCGCGTGGGTTGTTTGAGCCGGGGCACCACTTGCTCGTAGCCGTGTCTGGCGGGCCGGACTCCGTGGCGCTGTTGACGCTCCTCCATCGCCTGGTTCCCCGTTGGCGATTGCGGCTGACGGCGGTCCATTTTAATTATGGCCTTCGCGGACTCGAGTCCGACGAGGATCAGGCATTTGTGATGTCGCTGTGTGATTCGCTCCAGGTGCCACTTCGCTGCGTGCCGCTGGATGTCCGGGCTCGTCCGCAGCGGGTTTCTCTTCAGGCCCAGGCGCGCGACGTACGCTATCGCGCCATGGCTAGGCTGGCCGAAGACGTCGGTGTCGATCGCATCGTCGTCGGACATACGGCGGATGATCAGGCCGAAACGATTTTGCTCTGGATGTTGCGTGGAGCCGGGATCACGGGCCTGGCTGGTATGCCGGTTCAACGCGACGGGATGATTATTCGCCCGCTGTATGAGGTCAGGCGCCGGGATGTGCTGGATTTTCTTAACGCGACGGGGCAAACGTATCGACAGGATTCCAGCAATGCGAAGCCGATCTATGCGCGGAACCGCATTCGTCATCAGCTGGTTCCGGCGCTGAGCCAGATCGCGCCGGCCGCCGTCGACGCACTTTGCCGAATGGGTGAGTTATGCCGTGAGGATGATCGGTATCTGGAGGATCAGACTGTCAGTCTGTGCGCCTCACTGGTTCAACCGGAAGGTGCCGGGGGGTATTCCATTGACCGGCTTCGTTTTCAGAAGGAACCGCTGGCCTTGCAACGGAGGCTCTTGCGCGAGGTATTTCGCCGGATGCATCCGATTCGGCGGGCCCCTAGTCTCGCGACGGTTGAGGCGGTGCGCCGGCTGCTCCCGTCAAAGCGAGGAGGGGCAATGCAATGCGCCGGCGGGGTGCACGTTCGGGTAACTCGGCACGCACTGCTCGTACAGCCGGCTAAAGTCGTTGTTCTTCCGCAGGCGTCTGAGGTGGTCGTCGAGAGGCCCTCGCTGCAGATCCCTTCCGTCATCGAATGGGCTGGTACGAGGCAGCGAATTCGAGTACAAGAAGAGACTCGTGAGACGGCACATCAACGGTCGGCTTCCCCGGGATGGGTAATGATCGTCGATGCGGACCTGCTGTCCTATCCGCTGCATATTCGACCATGGAAGGCTGGAGATCGATTTGTTCCGTCGGGGATGAAGGGACGATCTAAAAAATTGCAGGACTATTTTGTGGATCTCAAGATCCCCGTGTCTCAGCGGGGACGAATTCCGATCCTGGACTCTCCACAAGGAATTGTGGGTGTGTTGGGCTTTCGGCAGGATGAGCGGTTTCAAGTGAGCGACCGTACGCGCCGATGTTTAGTGATCAGTAGTGAGGGAGTTTCACTCACGGAGGGAGCGCATTAGCATGGAGCGTGTGTTTGGCCGGCCGATTGTGACACAGGAACAGATGCGAACCCGCATCCGGGAATTGGGCAAGGAGATCAGCGCTGACTATGCGGGCAAAGATCTGGTGCTCGTGGGGGTGCTCAAAGGAGCCTATGCCTTTTACGCGGACCTGGCGCGCGCCATCCGGATCCCGATCCATATCGACTTTATCGTGGTATCCAGTTACGGTGCCAAGACCAAAACTTCGGGGAAGGTGAAGCTCGTCACCGATCTCACGGAACCGATTAAGGGCAAGGATGTGTTGTTGGTCGAGGATATTGTTGATTCGGGGTTGACCGTTCAGTACTTGCTGAAAACATTTGCGAAGAAGAAACCGAGGTCGCTGAAGGTCTGCACGCTGTTAAGCAAGCCGGACCGTCGGCAAGTCACGGTTCCGGTAGATTACGAAGGGTTCAAGATTCCCAATCACTATGTGGTCGGGTACGGACTGGATTATCAGCAACAATATCGAAATTTGCCGTATCTGGCGGTCTTGGATCTCGCGGAAGAAGAGGCGTAAGCTTTGGACTTGATATTGTCACTTTTGTCGACCCTGTGTTAACATCACCCACATTCAGTGGTGTCATGTGATGTATCTTCCTCTGATTTAACGTTCCCACGAAGGAGATCTGGATGAATTCCAGGGTGAAGAACCTGCTCTTTTGGGTGGTGGTTGGCTTGTTTATGATTTTGCTGTTCAACCTGTTCAGCGTGCCGACTCACGCGCCCGAAGAAGATGTGATATTCAGCGATTTCATGGCCAAGATAGAAAAAGGCGACGTTGAAAAGGCCATAATCAAAGGGAACCACATCAGTTCGGTCTTGAAAGACAAGACGCGGATTCGGACTTTTTCGCCGGATTATCCGGATCTGGTGAAGGTCTTGCGCGAGAAGGATGTGCAGATCGAGGTCAAGCCACCGGAAGAGAGTCCTTGGTACATAACCTTCCTGGTGACCTGGGGGCCCTTCATTCTGTTCCTCGGATTGTGGTTCTTCTTGATGCGGCAGATGCAAGTCGGGGGGAATAAGGCATTGTCCTTCGGGAAAAGCCGGGCGCGGATGCTGACGGAAGACCGGAAGAAGGTCACGTTTTCCGATGTGGCGGGGATTGAAGAGGCGAAAGAAGAAGTTCTTGAGATCATTGAGTTCCTGAGAGATCCGCGAAAATTTCAAAAACTTGGTGGAAGGATTCCCAAGGGCGTCCTGATCGTCGGTCCTCCAGGAACCGGTAAGACGCTACTTGCCAAGGCGATTGCCGGCGAGGCCGGAGTGCCGTTCTTCAGTATCAGCGGTTCTGATTTCGTTGAAATGTTTGTGGGGGTTGGCGCATCACGTGTGCGCGACTTGTTCGAGCAGGGGAAGAAGCACGCTCCCTGTATCATTTTCATCGATGAAATTGATGCGGTGGGACGGTTGCGCGGCGCTGGTTTGGGCGGCGGGCATGATGAACGGGAGCAGACGCTCAATCAGCTGCTGGTTGAAATGGACGGATTCGATACGACTGAAGGTGTGATTCTGATTGCCGCCACGAACCGGCCTGATGTGCTGGATCCTGCACTGTTGCGGCCTGGCCGGTTTGATCGGCAGGTCGTTGTGAATCGGCCTGATTTGAGAGGCCGATCTGAGATTCTGAAAGTGCACACAAAGAAAGTACCGGTGGCGGCCAACGTTGAATTGGAAAAGATCGCTCGCGGGACGCCCGGTTTCTCCGGCGCGGATCTGGAGAATCTTGTGAATGAGGCCGCGCTCTGGGCTGCCCGTCAGAATAAAAAAGAAGTCGAGGTTGTTGATTTTGAAATGGCCAAAGACAAGGTGTTGATGGGTGCTGAGCGCAAGAGCATGATGCTGACGGATGAGGAAAAACGCACGACGGCCTATCATGAGGCCGGCCATGCATTGATGGCCAAGCTCTTGCCTGGCACGGACCCGGTTCACAAGGTCACTATCATTCCTCGCGGACGGGCTTTGGGCGTCACGATGCAGTTGCCGACCGATGACCGGCACAATTATTCAAAGGACTTCCTGTACAACAACCTCGCTATCTTGATGGGAGGACGAGTCGCTGAAGAGTTGGTTCTCAACCATGTCACGACTGGAGCTGGAAACGATATTGAACGGGCGACGGATCTGGCGAGAAAGATGGTCTGTGAATGGGGAATGAGCGAAAAGCTGGGACCTCTCACGTTCGGACGGAAAGAAGAAGAAATTTTCCTGGGTCGTGAAATCGCCACGAAGCGAGACTTTAGCGATCAAATTGCGCTGGATATTGATCTTGAGATCAGACGTCTTGTGACGGAGAACTATGAACGGGCCAAGCGGATTCTGACTGAGAATATGGTCAGTTTGAAGGCATTGGCTGAAGCGTTGCTTGAAAAAGAAGTACTCGATGCACCGGAAATCGATGCGATTCTGTTGCAGTCTTCCTCTCAGACCGTTCCTGCCTAATCTGCTTCAAAACTCTGCCGCGCTTTCTGTTTGGGCACTGGAAGCGCGGCATCAGTCACTGTATAGACGCCAATAGAGGCGACGATAGGTTGCGGTCTATTGTTTGTTATCGTAGTCGGAGCGCTGGTCCTCTGTTATGCATCAGGGGGCAGCGTTGTGATGTCTTCGTATGTGCGGAGGACTTTGGTGAAAAGCTATATCGTGCTTGCCAAGGGACAGCCGATTCCAATCCTGGATTTTCCGCTCATGATGGGGATTGTGAACCTCACTCCGGACTCCTTTTCAGACGGGGGACGTTATGTGACGGTTGATCAGGCTGTCGAACGGGCTGTGGCACTTGTCGCACAGGGCGCGGATATTCTTGATCTGGGCGCAGAGTCGACGAGGCCCGGGGCGATGCCGGTCGGTGAGCAGGAGGAAATGGATCGCTTACTGCCGGTCTTACATGAGGTGGTCAAGCGGACGGCAGTGCCGATTTCTGTTGATACGATGAAGTCCCGGGTGGCTCGGGAAGCGCTCAATGCGGGCGCCTCAATAATCAACGATGTGACAGCCCTGCGCTTCGATCCTGATATGGCAGCCGTGGTTGCGCAGTATGGTGCCGGAGTTGTGATGATGCATATGCAGGGTACGCCGAAAACCATGCAGACAGCTCCTAGGTACGATAACGTAGTAAAAGATGTACGGATGTTTTTTTTGGAGCGAATCGCCGCTGCGGAACGCGCCGGCATTGCGAAAAGCCAGATCGTGCTTGATCCGGGGTTTGGTTTTGGTAAGCTGCTGATACACAACCTGGAGCTTTTGAACCACTTGCCATCATTCGACCAATTGGGTTGTCCGATGTTGGTAGGACTCTCACGGAAAGCATTTCTGGGGAAAATTCTTGATCGTCCGGTGCAGGATCGGGAATGGGGGACGGCTGCGGCAGTCGCGCTGGCGGTGGATCGTGGGGCCGCGATTATTCGTGTACATGACGTGGCAAGCATGAAGGATGTCATGATGGTTGCCGCAGCGGTCCATGCGGCGTCCCGTACTTCGAAACAGGAAGATTATGCGTAAACTATTTGGAACTGATGGGATTCGCGGGGTTGCCAATCTGGAACCCATGACGAGCGAAACGGCGATGAAACTCGGGCGTGCGGCCGCACATTTGTTTATGCGTCGCGCGGGGCGCCATCAGATCGTGATCGGGAAGGACACGCGCATTTCTGGCTACATGCTGGAATCCGCGCTCACGGCCGGGATCTGTTCCATGGGTGTGGATGTGCTGTTGGTGGGGCCGATGCCGACACCGGCCATTGCATTTTTGACCAGGAGCCTCCGTGCGGATGCTGGAGTCGTGATATCGGCCTCGCATAATGCGTATCAAGACAACGGCATTAAGTTCTTTTCGAATGATGGCTTTAAATTGCCGGATGAAATGGAAGCCCGCATTGAGGACTTGATCGTGTCAAATGAGATCAGTCATCTGCGCCCCACCGCTGATTTAATCGGAAAGGCGTTTCGTATCGATGATGCGGAGGGGCGTTACATTGAATTTGCCAAGCGCTCGTTGCCGCGTGACCTCGACTTTCAGGGGATCAAGTTAGTGGTAGATTGCGCCAATGGAGCTGCCTACAAGTTGGCGCCAAAGGTCTTACGGGAACTCGGTGCGAAGGTTGAGGTGATCGGGTGCGAGCCCAACGGCATGAATATCAATGCCGGATGCGGGGCTGTGCATCCTGAGCAACTGCAAGAAGCCGTGCACCGTCATAAGGCAGACATCGGGATCGCACTTGATGGGGATGCCGATCGAGCCATCTTTGTGTGCGAGCAGGGGACTATCGTCGACGGCGACCATGTTATGGCGGCATTGGGACTCGACCTGCATCAGAACGGGCTCCTGGCTAAGCAAACTCTGGTCGGGACGGTCATGAGCAACTTCGGGCTCGAGATGTGTATGGCCAAAGCGGGGGTCAAGTTGCTTCGAACTCCCGTGGGTGACCGCTATCTCCTCGAGCGCATGCTCGCTGAAGGCTACAACTTCGGCGGCGAGCAGTCCGGGCATTTCATCTTCCTGGACCATAATACGACGGGGGATGGGCTGATCTCCGCGCTCCAAATGATCTCATTGATGAAGCGGACGGGAAAGCCGCTTTCAGAACTGGCTCAGGTGATGTCCGCCGTTCCGCAAATTCTGCTCAATATTAAGGTGAAGCAGAAACCAAAATTGGAGTCGGTGCCCGATATTGACCGGGCGATTCGTGAGAGTGAACGCCGGTTGAATGGGAGCGGTCGTGTCCTGGTCCGCTATTCAGGGACGGAGCCGCTTCTCCGGATCATGGTTGAGGGTGAGCGGGAAGCAGTGATTAAAGAAGTGGCCGAAGATCTCGCGCGCCTCGTGCGTACGCATCTCACGTAGTAGTTCTTCCATTGCAGGGAAGGCTCATGCTGCCATCCCTTTGTGTCGCCTTTCTCACCGGCCTTGTCGTCGGTTCGTTCCTTCCATTCTTTCCCGTCGTCCTACTCTTCGTTTTACTTGTATTCATATTGATCCTTTCGGCGGTTGAACGAGCCGGAATCATCGAGCAATCGAGAAGTTGTTTGTGGTGTGCTGCCCTTTGTCTGGGCGTAATCTATTGGACAGGGGTGACGCCGCCGATTTCCAGCCATACCCACGATGACCTCTCGGCGGGACCTAGTTTGGAGTACACGGGGCGAATTGTCGGCCTCGTACAGCATGCGCCATCTCGTCTGACGATGTTGGTTCAAATCACCTCTAGTTCTGACGGATTATCACCTACACACAGGATTAAGCTGACGTGGCGAGACCCCGGCGATGCCGTATGGGCTGGCGATCAGATTGTGTTTCGAGCGAGTGTGCGTGTTCCGACGGGATCTCTCAACCCCAGAGGGTTTGACTATGCGTCCTATGTCGAGCGGCAAGGCATCGAGGCCGTGGGGACCGTCACGGGGGCTGAAGCCGTTCATCTGCTTCCGGTGGCCAGTAAGCCGAACTGGTGGTGGAGGAGCTGGGGGCACATCGATCGTTGGCGAGGTGTTATTCGGGAGCAGGCCATCCACTCGTTAGCCCAGCCAGCCCGCGGTCTTTTTCTGGGGATCGTGATCGGAGAGCGGGGCTATGTCCAGGAGGATCTGCAAGAATGGTTCATGACCACGGGAACCATCCATCTACTTTCAATCTCGGGATCGCATTTAGGACTGATTGCAGTGGTGGTCTTTGGGGCTGTCCGTCGAGGTCTCACCTTTCTGCCAGCCTTGACGCTCTCGGGAATGTCGAGATTCGTAACGCCGACTCGTGTGGCGATTCTTTGCACCTGGATGGTCGTGACGTTCTACGCCCTCATTGCCGGCGCTGAACTCGCTACCATGCGAGCCTGGGTCATGATTTGCCTGGGGCTTGCTACTATTTGGATCGGCTCGGAACGCCATCTTCTGCATGCGCTGGCTGGGGCGGCGTTATTGATTCTTCTACACGATCCGCGAGCGATCGGAGACATTTCTTTTCAACTGTCGTTTCTATCAGTGCTGGCCATCATCTGGGTCGTGGCCTCTCCGTCTCGCCTGGGTAATCCCGACGAGCAAGCTGGCACGAAGTGGGACGTCTGGGGCCGTCATGTTCGAGAGGCGGTTGTCCTGGGGGCAGCGGTGACGCTGGTGACGACTCCGCTGGTGGCCTGGTATTTCAATCAGGTGCCGTGGCTTGGCCTGGTGACCAATCTGGTCGCCGTTCCCTTTACGGGAATCATCCTTGTTCCGTTCGGTCTGCTGTCCGCATTAGTGACGCTTGTCAACGTTACCGGAGACCTTCCGCTTGCGTTCATCCAAGAGAATTTACTGGAGTGGATGGTGAATGCGCTGCACTGGTGTGCGACGCTCCCGGGGAGCGACTGGCGTGTGCCCGCCCCTCCTCTTTGGGGCATGGCAGTATTTTATCTAGGCGTGCCCCTGGTAGTCGGCGCCATACGGTTTCGGTATCACCGGGCCATTGGGATTGTGTTTGTCGGGACGGCGCTGGGTGGATGGATCCTGTCTGGAATTCCGATCGCAGACGGTGATCGCTGGCGTGTCACCTTTCTTGATGTCGGCCAGGGAGATAGTGCGTTGCTCCAATTTCCTGATGGGAAAACGGTGTTGATTGACGGTGGAAGAAGGTACGAGCGGTTCGATATGGGGCGTGGTGTCATTGCGCCTTTTCTTTTGAATCAGGGGATCCGCCGGCTGGACCATATCATTGCCACCCATCCGCAACAGGATCATGTCGGAGGGCTTCCCTGGATGATTCGTCACCTTGAAGTAGGGGAGTTCTGGCATACGGGCATTGAGCGTTCTGAGCCGCTCTTCGAAGAGTTGCGCCAGTCGGTAGCAGAGCGAAAAGTCCGAGTCCATGTCGCGACGCGCGGAGTGGAAATTGTTCGGGGTGAATCCTGTCGGCTCACGGTGCTTAATCCGATTACGAACCAGAACGGTGCCGTGCCCATCCAGGGGATCAGCGGGACATTTCTTAATAATATGTCCGTCGTCGTGCAGTTGACCTGTGGTCATCAGAGCATTTTGTTTGCCGCTGATCTTGAAACAGACGGGCTCCACCGTCTGGCGGCCATGGGCCAAGACCCGGTGACTGTACTCAAAGTTCCCCATCATGGAGCGCGTAGTTCATTGAATCGTGACTGGATTGCATTGGTCCGACCTCGCTACGCGGTATTCTCGGTCGGGCGGCATAACTCTTACGGACATCCTGTTCCTGACGTGGTTGAGGCCTATTCAGCCATTGAGAGTGAAGTGGCCAGAACAGATAGGGATGGGGCGATCATCGTGACAGGCCGGCTCTCGACATCTGACATGCAGGTACGAAGAATGCGCGATATGGTTTTGGAGCCAGTGAAACCGCAGGAATGCCTCTGGGATTGCGAGTGGCGCAACTGGCATCGAGTGTGGATGCAGGCGCATGAATTCTAGAAATTAAGAAATTCAACCTACATAGTCTCTCCACTCTGACTCCGATTGGGTCTTAGCCAATTCTGTACATTGATGGTGTGAGAATGGCTGTTTATGTCCATTCTTGTCCACAATGCTGGGGTATCCCATCACAAGTCCGCGAGTTTCCTCACTATTGTCACAATGCTAGCAAGGCATAGCATGTGCACACATCCCAAGCTCTGGGAACCTATGACCAGAGGAGTATGACCATCATGGCTAATCTTGTTCGTATTGTCATTCAACTGCCGCTTGAACTGAAGGAACAGCTGGATGCCTTGAAATCACAAGGCTATACGACCAGCGGCTTTATTCGGGCGATGTTAGAGCGTGAGTTGAAAAAGCCGGAGTTGAAGTTGGTGGCCAATAGTCGGCGGGCACCGGGCAAATCGTCCTAGCCTGTAACGCATACGGGGAACGTCGACATGCGGCTCTCAGATTTAGTACGAGATCAAGCCCCAGCCCCTCGCGAGGATGTTACCGGGCGACGGTCGGCTCTACCGAGCCCGCTGCCCGACATGAAGGATCCTTTTGTGGAGAACGTGCCGTCGGTCAGGGATGCGGATGCTCACGGTGCCTGGTATGGGAACGCACGCAAGGAAATGGCTGCGCTCGGTGAGGCGGTTCGTGCGAACCGTGAGATGACGTTCGATCGGTGTCACCGATTGTCCGAAGATCTCGTCACGTTGCTCGCAACGAGCGATGATCT
>Ga0209079_10000786_pt1 | contig 12314 bp, 7 predicted proteins | sample PPLLaktember2015_2_FD_187259 | JGI IMG/M metagenome (GOLD analysis project Ga0209079, IMG submission 187259) | Freshwater sediment microbial communities from Prairie Pothole Lake near Jamestown, North Dakota, USA - PPLs Lake P7 Core (6) Depth... | ecosystem: Environmental > Aquatic > Freshwater... | reverse complement strand
CGGCAGTACCCGCGTTGTACGTTCATTTCAGATGGTAATCCCATAGTCGGAGGTGGTTCGTGCGTATCATGTTTCGTCTGCTCGCTCTTTTCGTTCTGGTTCATGCCGGCATCCAGGCACAAGCGATCGTCCCCCGTTCGGCATTCGTCATGAATTTCGACTATTCCCGCTTCCGATATACGGAGACCGAGCACTATCTGGAAGTTTCGTACGGCATCTATCCTTCCCTGGTGACGCTGGTGAAGGAGGGTGACGTGTTTCGCGGGGGCGTGGCCTTGACGACGGTCATCATCGACACCAGGACCGATTCGGTCGTCACGTCGCATCGGGCGAATATGCCCGTGATCATCACCGACACCTCTCAACAAAGCATGCAGCGCGCGCTCGTCGCCAAACTTGCTTACGCGCTTCCGGTCGGGATGTATCGCTTGCACGTGATGGGCCAGGACCTCAATGTCCCATCACGGACTGACAGTAGCTCGCTCGCGCTGACGATCCAGCCGACCCCCGCGACGGCCGCGATCAGCGACGTCGATCTTTGCACGAACGTCGCTCCCTCCACAAGGACGACTGATCCATTCTACAAGAACAGCTACGAGGTAGTGCCGAACCCCAGCCTGATCTTCGGGTCCACGAACGCCCCCGTGGTGTTCACCTATGCCGAGCTCTACAATCTCGAACAGGAGCGGGCGTACAGCGTCGACATCCGGATTATCGATGGCAGAGGACAGGTGCTGAAGAACCGCACGCGGTCGCGCCGTTTTTCCGTGAAGGATGCGGTCGACGTTTCAACATTGAATGTCACTTCGATCCCCTCGGGTCGATACCGGTTCATCATGAGCATCTCCGATTCCGTGGAGGGGAAGGTCCTTTCGCAGACGGAGAAACCTATCTTTATCCACAATCCGAACGTTGCCCTGCCGCTCGCGGCGGCCACGCTTGCGCAATCCGCAGTGCTTGCGGGGATGACGGCAGATGAGCTGGCGCAGGAATTCCGAACGGCCCGATATCTTGCCACGACAAGCGAAATCTCCTTATTCGATAAGATCACCGGACAAGAGGGTCGCAGGGATTTCCTCGCTCGCTTTTGGGCGGAGGTCGAGAAGGGGCGGTACGGCGTGCTTGACATGACACGGACGCTCTATCTTTCGCGGGTTGCGACGGCCAACCAACGCTTCCGGTCCATGGGGAAAGAAGGATGGGAACTCGACCGAGGCCGAGTCTACATCCTGCACGGCGAACCGGATGAGATCGAACGGATGCCGAGTTCCGAAGACCGAAAGCCGTACGAGATCTGGCATTTCTATCAGATCGAGAACGGCGTGCAATTCATCTTTGTGGACCGCTCCGGGTTTGGCGACTACCTCCTGGTGCATTCCACCAAACGAGGCGAACTCCAGGATCCGACATGGGAGCGCTACCTGCGCTAGCATTCCTCGCAATCATCGGGAATGTATGCTTTCCGGTCCCGGACTCTGCGCTAGTGGAGGATCGCCGGCTGGGAGCATTTACAAACGCCGTCCGGTTTGAAGTGCTGGCATCTGGGGAGTTGCTGGTCGTGGATGCCGGCTCCGAGCGCGTCATGTTGCTTGCTCCTACCGGTGAGGTGCTCCGTTCTGCCGGCGGATACGGATGGGGGGAGGGTTCCTTCGACGGCATCTCCGGCGTCGCGACGGACGGCATCGCGATCGATGTCGCCGACCGGAACAACCACCGGATCCAGCGATTCGACCGTCGTCTCGCTCCTTCCTCCGTTTTGTCGACACGAGACACGAGCGAGCCTGCAGCGCGCTTCGGGTATCCGGCCGCGATCGCGATCACGCCGTTTGGCGACCGGTTGATCCTGGATGGAGAGAATCGGCGCCTTGTCAAGTTCAGTGCTGCCGGTCGATTCGACGAGTCGTTCATTCCTGCCCGTGCGACAAGCCGCCCGCTGGCAGATCCGGTCGACATCTCAGCCGCTGCAAACGGGCAGATCGCCATATTGGAGCGGGGCGCGATCCGACTCCTTGACGCATTTGGTACCGAATTGCGCGTGATACAGCATGATTGGCTTGATTCAGCGAGCGGATTTCACTTCACGGAACGAGGCGGATGTGCAGTTACGACGCGGGGGCTCCTATGGTTTGATTCCGCGGGATCGGCTATCTCGACGAACTCGTATGAGGAGGTGTTCTGGTCTTTGCGGCCGAGTGAACTCAGGGACGTCTCCTTCCTGCAAGGGGAGGTGTTCTTCTTGACGCCATCCGAGGTCATCGTCTGCTCCAGTCGCAGTGTTCACTGAGCGATGGACCCGGGGAATCCGTCGCACGTGCGTAAGCACCCCGTTTGTCTTTCATTTTGAGGAGAAGAAGCACATGGCATCACGAAGCATCAACAAGGTGATCCTGATCGGAAACATCGGTCAAGACCCGGAAGTGCGGTACACGACGGGGGGGATCGCCAAGGCGACCTTTTCGCTCGCGACGTCCGAGTCGTGGAAGGATCAGCAGGGGAATCAACAGGAACGGACCGAGTGGCATAACATTGTTGCATGGCGGAAGCTCGCGGAGATCTGCGGTGAATATCTGAAGAAGGGGAGCCGCATCTATGTCGAAGGCCGAATCCAGTACCGGACGTACGATGACAAGGACGGCGTGAAGCGCAAGATCACGGAGATCGTGCTCGACCAGATGATGATGCTGGACAGTCGGGGCGGCGGTCAGCAGAAGAACGACCTTCCGACTCCGCCCGCGGCCGATGAAGCGCCATCGGCGGGCGAAGGAGATCTGCCGTTCTAGTACTGGTTCAATTAAGTCGCCTCGTATTCAATTGGCGGTCATCCTGAGCCTGCGGCGAAGCCGTCCCTTTGGGGCCTGCCCCGCGATCGAAGTTCTATCCGGCAGGCGGGGTCGAAGGAGGTCATCCTGAGCTTGTCGAAGGATGTCATCCTGAGCTTGTCGAAGGATGACCGGGATTCAAGAGTCGGTCTTCGACCCCGCACGCAGCGCAGGGGCAGGCACGCTCAGACCGACGCTCCCAAGAAACACAAGACAACTTGTTGGAAACGCCACCAGCTTCCGTTTCTCTGTTCATCATGCTTGCCGGTAGTCAGGTCTCAGCCGCGATCAGCCTGACTGCCTGGTTCTTGCTACTAACTCACTCAATCCGAAGGTCCCTCGCTTGAAGAACCTCATTGCAGCTTTCGTCATCCTCCTTCTTCTGGTTACGCCGGCCTCGGTGGTGATGTCCGCAAGCAAACCGGCAGTTCGCGGCAAACAGGGAATGGTGGTCTCTGCCGAACCGAATGCATCGGCGGTGGGTCTTCAGATCCTGAAGCAGGGAGGGAATGCGGTCGATGCGGCAGTCGCAGTCGGCTTTGCGCTGGCAGTGACGTATCCATCCGCCGGAAACATTGGCGGCGGCGGCTTCATGGTCATCCGCTTGGCGGATGGAACGACGACGACATTCGACTACCGGGAGAAGGCCCCGTCCGAGGCGACACGAGACATGTTCCTGGATGAGAAAGGGAATTTCGTCCCGAGGAAAAGTCAGGAAAGCGCGTTGGCTGCGGGGGTCCCCGGCTCGGTTGCGGGAATGCTGACGGCTCTCGAACGGTTTGGCACGAAGAAACGATCGGACGTGATCGATCCGGCGATCCGCCTGGCACGGAAGGGATTCAAGGTCAACGATCGGTTCGCTGCGGACTTGAACTGGATGCTCAAGGCATTTGGACACAACCAGGGGACGGCGAAGGTTTTCAAGAAGGCGGGTGGACCATGGAACGAAGGGGACATCCTGGTTCAACCCGACCTTGCTGCGACATTGGAGCGGATCCGCAAACAGGGTCGGGATGGTTTCTACGAGGGAACGACCGCCGACCTCATCGTCCGACAAATGAAGGCGGATACGGGACTGATCTCACACGAGGACTTGCGAGGATACAACGTTGTCGAGCGCGAGCCGGTTCGCGGTACCTACCGCGGCCACGAGATCATATCAATGGGACCGCCGAGCTCAGGTGGTGTCATGCTGATTCATTTGTTGAATCTCCTCGAGCCCTTCGATCTCAAGGCGTATGGAGCCGGTTCATCCCGAAGCATCGGACTGATGACTGAGGCCATGAGACTCAGCTACGCCGACCGGGCGGAGTTCCTGGGCGATCCCGATTTCTATCGCGTTCCAGTGTCGCGGATGATCTCGAAGGAGTATGCAGCAGAGCGGCGCGCGCTGATCGACCCGATGCACGCGACGCCCAGTTCTGCCATCGGGCACGGCGCCATCCCGCTTCCCGAATCAGAGCAGACGACGCATTACTCCGTTGCGGACCAATGGGGGAATGTGGTGAGTGTCACGACGACGATCAACGGCGGATACGGGTGCGGGATTGTCGTCGATGGAGCCGGGTTCTTCCTCAACAATGAGATGGATGATTTTTCCGCGAAGCCGGGCGCACCCAACATGTACGGAGTCGTTGGGGGCGAGGCGAACGCGATCGTTTCGGGGAAGCGAATGCTGAGTTCGATGACTCCCACCATCGTTCTCAAGGACGGCGCGCCGGTCCTCGTCCTGGGATCCCCGGGCGGTTCCACGATCATCACCACGGTTCTTCAGGTGATCGTCAACGTCATCGATCACGGCATGGGACTCGCGGAGGCCGTCGATGCCCCGCGCATCCATCATCAGTGGCGCCCGGATACGCTGTACTATGAACGCCGTGGTCTTGTTGCCGACGTGTTCGACAACCTAGTCCGCAGGGGATACACCGTGGTGGACCGGGATGGATATCAGGGACGAGTCGATGCGATCCAGCTCGATTCGATGCGGAAGCTGATGTTCGGCGTTTCCGATCCCCGGGGGTATGGGACGGCGGAGGGGTATTAGGAATTGCGGATTGGGGATTGTGGATTGCGAATTGGGGAGTTGACAAATGGGGCGATAATCCGTAGGTTTTAGGCGAATCACACTATCAATCCGGCCTCGCCATTCCTTCCGGGTGTGATCTCATCATCATATCGGGGGTGCCAATGAACTTGACTTCACTCCTTGGCGCTGTGGTTCCATTACTTCTTCTCACCGATCTTTCTCTTTCCCAAACAGAACTGCTTCCAGATACGAGCTCGATCCCCGTGAATGCGGCTGATCGTCGCCTGACACCGGCCGTGATGTCCTGGGGGCGCGATGCGCTCCGCTCATTTCCGTACCGCTCTGTGAATGAAGTCCTCCGGTTGAGTCCCCGAGTCGCCCAGCACACGGATGGACTGCACGCCCGAGGCGGGCGGACCGGAGAACTGCGGTACCTGCTGGATGGCACTTCGATTTTCAATCCTTGGAACAACCAGCCAACAGTGCCGATCCTTCACGATGCTGTCGAATCGATCGTTCTGATGCCGGGAATTCCTGCGCCTGACCTGCCGTCTGGGACGTCCGGGACTCTGGACTTCCGCTCGCGAACGGCTAGTGAGGCGATGCATTTCTCTGTTGAATTTCGGACCGACGATTTCGCTTCTGGTGGTGCTCAATTCCTTGGGACAACTTCGCGTGGCGTTCAGGATCTGACGCTGACCGCGGGCGGATCAATTCGTGATGATCTCCACATGTTTGTCGCAGCGAACCACACGAATCAGCGCAACAAACAGGCGATCGTGCTTGAGCCGTTCAAGTTTGAGGGTTTGCTCTGCATACAAAGCATCGGCGGGCAGTATGCGGGTACCGCACTCCCCGGTCCAATCGGGCTCCAAAGGAACTCTCTTGACCAGAATTGGTCTCGGTCGGATCAAGGGCATGCAGCGATCTCGTACGACATCGCCGACGATATCACCCTGCGGATGATCGGGACTTATCGTCGCGTGCGGCAGAAGGAAAATGATTGGCCGACTTACCTTGATAACATCTTCAGATTGGATCGAGTCCCCGAGACCGAGACTAGGGCCTACCATGCGGGGCTTCGGTTCCTACACTGCATCGACGAGATCTCCTCATACGAAGTGGGAGTGTCTGTGCAGAATCGGTTCGCCCGAACGTATGATCCATCCTTCGGAGACGATTGGAGACTCTATGTTGACAGCGCTGAGAATGCAGGAAAAGGATACACGGGATTCTGGGGGCGGTGGGATGGACCACTCCCGTATGTGATCATCACAGATTTTCGGCTCAATCACGAACACGCACCGAACAACTCGTACTCCAAGGATGAGCAGCAAGCCATCGGTGGGACGTTTCACTTCGGCACGCGATTACTCCCCATGCTGGAACTCAAGGCCGGAGGGAGTTTCGAGTTCTGGACGATGCGCAAATGGACGATCAAGAATATCGCCGGATTCATGCGTCGTCAGTACGGGACACGAGGCAACGCGCCGGCCGCATGGCCTTCTGCCGCCGATAGCCTTCGGATTCTGGCAGGTTCCTCTGGCGGCAATATCGACTACTATGGATATCGGTTGACGGGAGAGGAGGGAGAGGACATCGATCCGGCCAAACTCCCGTCTACGCTTTCCGGCTATGTTCAGACATGGTATGAGACCGAAGACATGATTCTTGATGCGGGAGTCCGCATCGAACGCTATGATCTTGACCTGAGGGCCCCCGAAAACCCCCTGGACATCTCCAGTTATGTCACGCCGATGCAACTCATCGATATTGCCGCGTTGAAGCACGTGCGCCCCTTTACATTTGTTCACCCGCGAATTGGAATGTTGTTGCTCCTTCCTGATCAGACCTCCTTCGGCCTTCGGTATGGAACATACTCCCAGATGCCGGCTCTTCAGTACATCTACGCCGGTACTGTGTACGCCAGCCGGACCGTTGCATATGGGATTATGGATGCGCCTCCGTATGGGGCTTTCGCTCAGCCCGAACGCACCTCGCAAGTCGAAGCGACTGTTGAACAGGACCTCGGAGATCGGGGGCGGGTAGCGCTTACCGGATACATCAAGAGAACCGATCATTTGCTCGGTGTACGAAAGGTGAGCACGGAGCTGAATGACCTTTACCCGCAGTGGGCGAACGAGGAGGTGGCCGAAATGCGCGGGATCGAATTGGAGGCGAATCTCCGACTTCACGACGAATTGCGGATCCGCTTGGCTCATGCATGGAGCAGTGCAAAGTCCACGGCGTCGAATCCTTCTTCAAACTTCGGCCTTCTCGAAAGGGGTTCACGTGTTGTGTTACCTGAATTACCGGTGACAGCGGATTTCAGTCGAACACATGTGGGTTCTATTATCCTGGACTATTCGAGTCCGCTTGGATCGGAGTCGTCGATTCTTGAAGGATTCAGGGCGTGCGCGATCTTCCGCTACTCGAGCGGCGTCCCCTATACACGCATTGCACCATTCACCGCATCAGGTGCGGCAGGAACATTCGAGTTCGGCACGCAGCCGATCGCGGATCCGCGCTGGGCCGTCCCCTTGGAGGCCACCAACAGTTCGCGGGGGCCCTGGAACACGACACTTGATCTCCGTGTGAGCCAGGAGATGGACCTGGGCCCCGTCGTGCTTGTTCTCTTCGTCGATGTGCTGAATGTGCTCGATACACGGAACGTCACGAATGTGTTTCCCATGACTGGCGCGCCGAACGATGATGCGTGGTTCAGTCACCCTTACTTTCTGGTTGGTTACAAAGACATTCCGTTTTATGAGTCCTTCTATCGGGCAGTGAATTTGAACAACCGGCACGCGCTCCTTCGGGCAGGCGTGGCAGATACATATGGACCGCCCCGTGAATTGCGGTTTGGCATTCGAGTCGAAATGTGAAGGGGGTGGACATGAGAACTCGAACCCGCCTGATGATGAACCTAGCAGCAGTTGCTCTTTGCACAACTCTTCTGTGGGCACAGAGTAAGCAATCGCTCATGAAGTCTTCCGTACCGGTGGATCCAGATCTATCTGCTTACACTTCATTGAATGTAAACAACTTCGTTGCCTGGCAACGATACGATGGATTGTCGATGCATGCACCGACGGGATTGGGAGGAGGGATATTCCCCAAGGGGACTGCGATTGCCGTGTATCAGGACGGAATCCTTTGGGGTGCGAAGGCATTCACGGATGCAACGATGCTGTCAACAGCATACGTCCCCATGCCATATTCTCCTGGAATCCGAGTCGGCGGCTTCACCTACAACAATGGGATGAAAGCCGGCGCGCTCGTCGGCGGGGAACCAAGTGCCATCCCCGAAGTCCTGAATCCGACGGTTCGCATTTATCGCATTCGTCGTTCTTACGCGGACATGGACCGCGATGAGTACGCCGACGATGCTGCTGTTCTCTGGCAAACGACGCGTGAGAATGTGACGGATGAGATGATTGACCATGTTCGCGAACGGTACGCAGCAGATTGGTCTGAATGGCCGGTGGCGAAAGGCGCTCCTTACATCGAGCGCAATGGAATTCCCGGTTATCAAGCGCCGCCATCGTTCAGCGACACATTTGGGCCTGCGGACCTCATTACCGGAAGCTATGATGAGCCTGGGATTTGCGGCGTTGACACGGACGCTCCTGCGGATCAGGTCATTTGGCTGGTGGCAAATGATTATGACATTGAATCTGTGCAGGGCCTCTATGGCTCCTATCCGGTCGGCGTGGAGATGCAAAAGACGCTTTGGGCGTACACAAGTCGGTCGGAACTTGATGATGTCATCTTTGCCCGCGTGAAGCTTGCGAACAAGGGAGGCGCAATTACAGTGGACAAAGCGACGCGTGGATCCCTTTGGCTCGACAGCGTCTTTATCTCTCAGTGGGCGGATCCGGATATTGGCGACTCTCAGAATGACGTCGTTGGCTGCGACTCTCTTATTGATCTTGTCTTTGCCTACAACAGCACACCTGCGGATCGGGAGTACACGAAGTATGATTCTCCGCCTCCTTCCATCGGCTATGCGTTGCTCCAGGGACCACTTGTCGATTCCTCCGCAGATACTGCCTGGTTTGACTTCAAGCGCATTCGGGACAAGCGCAATCTCCGAATGACGTCAATGATGTACTATCCCGGAGAGCCTTCGCTTGGAGAATGGGGATTCACCGCGGAAGGGGGAACGCGGATCTGGCGGATGCTCCGCGGCTATCTTTTTGATACCTACACAGAACCTTTGCGAATGCATCCACAACCACCCGGCACTCCACCTACGTTCTTTCCACTGTCGGGAGATCCAGTGAACGGTACTGGAGTCCTTGATGGTTTAGGAACCTCGTACTCTTTCCAGCCGGGTCAACGAAGGATGATGCTGAATTCAGGTCCGTTTCGGCTTCTTCCTGGAGAGGCGCAAGAAATCGTCGTTGCGATTGTCGGGGGGTTCGGTGCAGACCGTCTGTCGAGCGTCGCCATGATGAAGAAGAATGCCATAGCAGCGCGAAATGTCTACCGCTCTGGATTGGCTGGAATCGTGATGCCCTCGCCGACCGTCGATGTAAGCGAGATGGACCGCAAGGTGATCCTGAATTGGGCGATCGACGATGAGAAGATTCGCCGGACCGAACGAACCATCGGAGCGTACGCTTTTGAGGGATATCGGATTTACCAGTTTCCCGATAGGCGATCATCCGCTGAGGAGGGAAAAAGGTTGCTCGAGGCGGATGTGAACAGCGTCTTCGGCGATAATGTTGGCCTGACTCGGACGTTCGTCTTTCAAAGGGATCTTCTTCAGAAAGATGAATCAAGACAACTGGTGCTCCAGAATGGACGAGAGTACTATCTTGCGGTCACCTCGTATCGGCGAAGCAAAGATGGTGTGATTCCGATGGAGATTGAATCCCCGATCAAGATATTCTCAGTCGTACCGCAGCGACCAAAACCGGGTGAATGGAGCGACGCAGAGTTCGGTGATACCGTGAGGATTGTGCACTCGTCGGGAAGCGCGAGAGCGAATGTCAATGTGATGGTCGTTGACCCGAAGAGGCTGGTTGGGCACGACTATGAGATCCGGTCGATCGTCAGCGACAGTATAGATGTGGAGGACGGTTCGGGCGGGATGTTCAGAGTCCCAAATCCTCAATGGTTTGTGTGCGATGTCACCGACGGAGCAGTGGTCAGGCATAAAAGTTCTACGTATTCTGACGAACCTCTGGTACCAACGATTCATGGATTGCAATTGCTATTCAACACGCGGCCCTATATCCGCTTCGGACTCGGGCAGGAGATCGCGAGTCATACTCCACTACCGCAATGGCGCCCAGTCAACTGGGCAGGGAGACAAACGCTGATTGGTTCATTTGGTGTCGCCTTAGGCATCGCGGGAGAATTTCGCGGCTCTTCTCTGACCTACGTTCAAGCGAGTAGAGATGTTGAGATCCGATTCAGCAGCGCCACGCGGCAGAGAGCGTTCAAGTTCCTTCGCGTTGCGAGTACGTCAGGAGCGACGTATGCGGGATACTATGACCAGCCTTTCACGGTTTGGGACATTACGGATTCTGCCTTGCCGAGACAAATCGGGTTCATGTTCATGGAACAGTCCGACAATGCTGAGAACGATAACGTATGGGGACCGGGGACCACACAGTCGGCAAGAGAGTATTTCTACATTCTCAACTCCGATTATTCGCCGACCGACAACTCAGGTTGGACGATCGGAATCACGACGGAAGGCCAAGTCACGTCAAGTCTCCCCATTCTGTATGGGGGACAGTTCGTGCGCACCGTTGGTACACCACGATATTCGGAAGGCGATGTGTATCGAATCGAAGCGACAGCGGCACATCTTCTCACCCCATCCGATCGATGGAGGTTTTCTACGGTGGGAATCGCGCCGACGTATGATGCAGTACGGGCGAAGCAAGACGTACGACGAGTCAATGTCTTCCCAAATCCGTACATTGCATCGATGTCGTCTAATCCAGGACCTTTGCAGTCCTTCGTTACATTCAATGGCCTGCCCGTCGCGGCGACGATTCGTATCTTCAATGTTGCCGGACACCTCGTTCGGACTATGAACAAATTAGATGCGTCTCAGTTCCTGCGGTGGGATCTACGCAACGAGAGAGGGCTGACCGTCGCGAGCGGAATCTACATCGCTCATATCGATATGTCGGACCTGGGTGCGAAGGTGCTGAAGCTCGCCATCATCCAGGAAGAGCGGGTGCCGTGATCGTTCCGCTTGACATCGCCCAAGATGTTTCGTACACTATTCCACGCGTTCTTTCAAACCCCGGTTCTGGTGTTCTTCTTCGCGCAGGAAGCTGCGCTTCGAAGGATGAAAAGGGAATTCCGTGATCTCGCTCCCGCGGGAAAATCGGAAGCTGCCCCGCAACTGTGATCCCGTTCCCCCTCAAGGGAACAGCGCTTCAACCAATCGTGCCACTGCGTCGTGACGCGGGAAGGCGGTTGAGGCCGGGAAAGCCAGGAGACCTGCCAGGATCCATCTGTGCGCGACCTTCGAGGGAAGGGACCGGTCTCCGAGATCCATTGAACGAGCCCCGATCTTTCCATTAGGTCGGGGTTTTTCGTTCATTCTCAGCGGATCAAGGAGCAATCCTATGCATCTCCCTCCACTGCCTCGTTCCACCTTGTTCGCCCTCGCGTGCGCCATCGGTTCCACGCAGGCTTCAGCGGACGATGATTCGACACGCGTGTATCGCGTCGCGGATGTCGTCATCAGCGCGACCCGTTTGGATCTGCCGGTGACGGAATCACCCTCCTCCTGCTCCATCATTCCCGTCGCCCAGGATCGACTTGTGCTCGGCACTACGGCCGCCGATATCCTCCGCACCGTCGTCGGTGTGACGCTGCGGGATAACGGACCCAATGGTCAACTCAAGACCGTGTCGCTGCGCGGGTTGTCGGCAGAGAATGTTCTTATCCTTCTGGACGGCGTGCGGTTGAACAGCATGCAGAACGGCCTTGCGGATCTCAGTCTCGTCCCGCTCGATCATCTCGATCGCATCGAGCTCGTGCGCGGAGGCATTCCGCGTTGGAATATCGTTAGAACGGTAACGAATTATTCACTATCTTATCACAGACATTGAAGGGATCTCGTATGCGTAATATCATCATTGGCAGTGTGCTCATCCTTGCCGCCGCGATGTTCCGGATCTTGCCGCATCCGGCGAACGTCACTCCGCTTGCCGCAATGGCGCTTGCCGGCGGGGTGTATCTCGACAGACGCTTCGCACTGATCATCCCGTTGGCCGCCATGGCGATCAGTGATCTTCTGCTCGGGTTTCATGCAACGATGCCGTTTGTGTACGGCAGTTTCCTCCTGATCGGAGCGGTCGGTTTCTGGCTCCGATCGCACAAGACCATCGCGATGACAGCCGGTGCAACCGTTGTGAGCTCTGTCCTGTTCTTCGTTGTTACGAATTTTGGTGTCTGGATGACCGGCGGCGGATGGGGGTATCCGATGACGC